>Ga0070681_10000324_pt1 | contig 38897 bp, 49 predicted proteins | sample KBSC83BmetaG_FD_65650 | JGI IMG/M metagenome (GOLD analysis project Ga0070681, IMG submission 65650) | Corn rhizosphere microbial communities from Kellogg Biological Station, Michigan, USA - KBS C8-3B metaG | ecosystem: Host-associated > Plants > Roots > Rhizosphere | place: USA: Michigan...
GCGCGCATCAGGAACGATCCGGCGGGCTGTACCTGGCTACGGGTCGCATCGATACCCCAACTGTCGCAGACAGCGTACAAGTACTGCTCGCTGTCGACGCTGTCGCCCTGCTCAATGTCCATACTGGTTGGGTTGATGCTACCCGTGAGCGGTATCGTCCAGCTCCACTTGCGCGCCAGCACTGCGCCGCTAGGCGTGGTGATGGTGGCAGGGCCATAGGCCATGCTCATTAGGTAGACCCAGCTATTGTAGCTGACCGTGCCTGCCACTTTGCCAGCCGAGGCTTCCTGCCCGTCTGGAACGACCGTAGCTAAGAAGCGACGACCCGTTCCACGAATCTCGGTTGACTTGTAACTGGGATCAAGCTGGAACGTGAGATCGATCAGTTGCTTAGTCGCGCCAGCCGCCGGAGCGACGCCGTGCGTAACTTCTGGCGCGATCTGAGTTAACCTGCCGATCGTCATGGTGTCAGCCATGACCATCACTCCTTCCGCACGTACACGCCGCCGCTACGACGGTTGAATGTACAGCCTGTAATAGCCGCCAAGATGGCGACGCTCAATGTTGACAAAGTGCTCCACTACGCTGTAAGGGCGCTCGCGGTTGCACTCGGCTACCGTGTAGCCTGGTACGGCTTGTGGCCCTGCCATGTGCAGCGCGGCGTCGAGCGCCTCGGCTGCGGGTTGCAGTTGCGTAAAGTCGTCTGTCGCGCCAATAACGCGCACAAGGTACAGCGGTTGTACCAGAATGCGAACGCCATGTACCTCGTCCAAGTCCGGCAGGGATCCCTGGTACGACCAGATCACGTAGTTCCCGCTTGGCGCAGTTTGGACACGCTCGCTGTAGAATCCGCCAGGTACCAGCGACACAAGCGTCTGGCTGGCCAGGCACTTGATCCGAAAGTACTGTTCAGCGGCTTCTAGCTCGATGCCTGTCCCCACGGCGCTACCCGATTACTTTCTTAAAGGCGTTGGCCAGCGACTCAGGGATGCGTGGGATCTGCGCCTCCACCGTCGACGTGAAGAACGGGTTGGCCGCTACAAACGAACCGCCGCGCGTGTGGTGTCCTTGGTCGACGGCTGCCGCATAGCCCGCCGCAAAGCCAATGATCACGACGCCATGCGCCGCCTCGCCTGGATGTTGGGCTGCCTCGCCTTTGGGGTTGGCAGCCATGAACGCGCCAACGGCGCTGGCAAACTCATCGGTGATGCTGCTCACACGGTAGCGGCTAGCGCGTAGCCCGCCTGTTCGCACGGGCGCTGCACTATCCGCGAGTTGGATGGTGTCGGCTGCCCATGTATCCAAGCCGAGGTCGATCGCTTGGTCAAGCTGGGCCAACACTTTGTCAAAGTTGTTGACTTTCCACTCGATTGTGATCCCGCCGTTTGCGCCCATGCTAGCCCTCGATATCGTAGCCCGTCAGTTGCATCCAGTGGCGTGTACCGTCTGGATCCTCAACCGACTGGATGTAGATCTTGTTGCTAAAGTCCGGATCCTGTATGTACATGCCTGCCACAATACCCGTGTCAAAGTACACGGTATACACGTGCGACAGGTAAGTAACGAGCTTGCCGCCCTGATCGATGAACTTGCCTGTCTTGTGCGCGTCATGCGCCCAAACCACGCTATGCAGTGGTACGTAAGTGGGATCACTGCCGCCAGTAGCGCTCGTGTTGTCGGAGCGTGTGAGGATCTGTAGGGGCTTCCGTAGGTCGCCAGGCTGTACCTGTACCTTTGTGCCTGTTGCCATGTCCTCACGTCTCCCTCTGTGCGATCAGCGCGATTAGCGCGCGTTCTGCTTCTGGTAGTATTCCAGCGTGGCTGGGCTGTGGTGGCTTAGACTCAGGCTGACGAACTCATCGGCTGTGTAGCTGTCGCTTGCGGTGTGGTTGGGGTTGCTGTGTCCCGACACGCTAGCCGACCAACCGCCAGTCTCTTTGCTGCCCAGCATACCCGTCTGGAACATGGCGTCGGCGATGTTTGCGAGCTTCTCGCACAGCGCCACAGCTTCCTCACGGGCGTACTGCGACTCGGGAATTTTCTCGTACAGCTTGCGCAGCGCCTCAGAAAAGTTCTCGGGCGTTTGGATGTCTGTGCCAACACTAAAGCTCATGCCAGTAGATCCTCTCGTGCCATACCCTTTGACATACGCATCTCGCCTTCCAGCCGATACGGGCGTAGCTGTGCCTGCTGATCAACCGTGAGGATAGCCGCGTCGCGGGTATTGTCCATTGTGGTAGCAACCGCCAGGATGATGCGTCGAATCTCGAACGGGATGGTGTCGGGCGTGTCGCCGTAGCCTGCCACGTAGCGAACTCTGAAGCCCGCTTTGCCACGATGCAATGGCCACACGTTGCCAATGTTCAACCCGACAAGGTTGGTGTTGGTGTTGACGATGTACACACTGCTTGGCACAACCGACTCAACGTTGTCCAGGCTGGTCGTGTACACGCCTGTAATGCTTTGCAGTGGCGGGCGTGGCAACTCGACCCACGCTGGCCCCCAGTCCAACGTCAAGTCCCACGTTTGCGTGATGAGCGCGCGGCGCAGGTAGGTTTCTACTACCTCGCGCGCTGCGCTGATGTAGAACGTTAGGATGGCGTCGCCGTCATTGTAGGGGATGCGCGTCTGTTGCTTAAGCAGTGTGAGGTTGACAGGTTCAACGGCTGGCGGCGTGACTAAGGTGAGTTGGGTATGGTTGGTCGCGAACTCGCCAAACGAGCTAGCGTCTCGCCTGCGCCAGATTTGACTAAACATAGCAACTCTCCTTAGTCCGCTGTTAGCGTGCTAGACCGCCACGCCGCTATGACGCGCGTGTCCCAGAATGAAATCAGTCTGGAAGGTCGCGCCTGTCGTGCCGCCAGCCTGCGTCACGCACACACGCCCGTAGATCAGCGCCGTGTTGTCAACTCCCGCTGCTTTGGCAGCCGCGCTGGTGACCTGTGCCACGCCGATGAGCGTGTCGCCTACGGCGTTGACCGCGCCTGGCGCAACGCCGCCGATGTAGCCAGCCGCGTCCATGTCGTAGAACGTGACGTTGTCAGCGCTGAGCTGGATCTTTGGCGTGTACGTGCCGTCAGTACGGGCGCTGAGGCGCAGCAAAGCGCAGATGCTCTCGTATCCGGCGATGCTGACGCCTGTGCCGTTGGTCGTGGCGTTGCCACTGGTGACAGCGGCGCTGGCGGTTGACTGTACAACCGACAGGCGATGGACAAGATCCCACATGGCCTATTCCTCCTGCTCCGTCGGCGGCAACGCCGGGACGGCTTGCAGTGACGCCGCCAAGCGTGTAGCCCAGTCGGCTAGCGCTTCGGCAGCGACATTACTGAGCGCCCCGCTTTGTTCCATTGCCGCCAGTCTGTCAAGCAGGAGCCGCGCATTGGCGGCGACCTGTTCCAACGCGGCTAGGCGCTGCGCTGGCGTGGCGGGTTGTTGGTTCATCGGGTTGCTCCTCACTACTGCTGTGACGTGCGAGCACACACGCCCATACGGCTTGCTGGCAACCGCGTCCGTTGCCAGTGTGGCGTTGTACGCCTACTGATGGATGAGGGACTTCACGCTGGCCCACGGGTGAAAGCTGGCCAGCTTGCCTCCCCAGGCGCGGATCAGCACGCCGAGGTCGTTTGTGCCAACCAACGTACCGACGAATGGCACTGGCTCGCCATGCTGGCTAACGGCGTAGTCGGCGCCTGGCTCCAGCCCGTGCGCCTTCGCATGATCGGCGTGCGCCTGTTCCACCGGATCCACTTCTGGCTCTTCGGCGGGTTGCTCAGAGGGCTGCTCGACTTCTTCGCTCGCCTGTTCCGAGGCGTCGGGCGCAGCGCTTGCGCTGGCTTCTTCCTGCTCGGGTTCGTCTGCCATTTTACACTCCCAGTGTATTATGTGATCTCCGACGGTTGTATGGCGCAACAACACGATTACGCCGCTACTCTGCTTTGAGGCGAAAATCAGTGATTCGCAAAGTCGCAATCAGCCTGGACTCAAAGCAAGCTCTTGACGCCAGAGGTCAGTGCGGAGACTGAATGTGTGTTTGTACCTGTGACGCGCCGCAACGCCAGATTTCGTCCTCAGCGCGTCACATGACGATACGTGTAGTGCCAGTGTAATTACACTCTGACGACTACGAGTGGACGGCTCCGAGCTTGCGGATCGCCTCAGGAAGCACGACTTGCCCGCCAACGCGCTTGCGCACAAGGTAAGCAATCTGGCCACTTTCGGCGTACTTCTCTTGCAGGCGACGCACGACCACGTTGATGCGATCCACGACCAGATATCCCCGCTTGATGTTGCCATACAAGATGGGGAACGTGGTACCCGTGGCGCTAGGCGTGGACGGCATGTCGGGGACTTCGATGTAGGGGCTGCCAAGCAGGTTGGGCGGCGTACCGTCGGCCAACCCTGGCTCCCACAGGAAGCGACCCTGCGAGTCGGTGAGTCCGCGGATCTGGGCGATGGTGGCGCGGTTCATCAGCCAAGTGGCTTGCTTGCTGTAGACCGTCTTCAGGTTGCCCCAGATGGCGATCAGCCCAGCGGCGGTCACGTTGCCCGTGGCGCTACCCGCCTGTGTGTCAGAGCTGATGCTGGCGTTGGTGAGGATGCCTTCCGGCTGGCCCTGGCCCGTGCCACTGACGAACGCTGCGCCTTCTGCCTTGGCAAACTGCTCAGTGCAGTTGTCCAGGATTTCCTGCTCGAGGTTGAACACCGCATCCTCAAGATCCTGGTCGGAAACGAGCACGTCGGCGTACATCTCGTGGTTTGGAATCTCCTCGAGCGCATACGTCAGACCAGCGGTCTCCGAGCGCGTCCCAGTCTCAGCAACCCACTTGGCGGCAAACACGCCGCTACGAATGGGATACTGCACTGATCGGCGCGACGTCTGCCGCACTTGTGCCAGCGGGCGGATCGGGCTGATCAACTGGACACCTTTGATGATGTCCTGAACCAGCTCGGGCGGAGCCAGGTAGCCGCCAGCCGTCTCGTCACCAACGGACAGCGCCTTTGTCTCGGCGTCAATGAACACCTTGAGGCTCTTGCGCTCGCTGGCGTCCATGTGCATCAGGCGCTGCGTATTGAAGTGGCTGTCCACTTCCTTCTTCTCGTCGTCGGGCAGGCGCTCGATACCGCGCCGCATGGCTTTCCAGTACAACTCGGAAAGCTGGCGGTGTTGGTCGCTGCGGTAGCGCGAGCGCTTCTGCTCCGTGTCAGTGTAGTCCAGCATGGGGCGCTGTGCTACCACTTGCAGCGACTTGAGTTCGGTCTCAAAGCCCTGGATCGCCGTCTCTTGCTTCGCCAGTTTGGCGGTTAGCTCGGCTCGCGCCTCGCCGCTGGACTTGATCTCGGCTGCCTGCTCCTCAATGGTCTTCTTCATTGAGTCCCAGGCAGTTTGGATCTTGTCGTTGATCTCCTTGAGATCCATAACAAACTCCCTCCTGCAACACGCCGCTAGTTCAACAGCCGATCAAGTGACTGCTGTGCGACATCATTCTCCATAGCGGACAGTGTGGAAAGCAGTTGGGCTGCATCCGGGTCTGTCTCGCCTGAGGGAGTGGTGCGAGTGCCGTCCGAGTCCCTCCGCCGTGCTTTGCCAGACGGCTGGTTATGCTTGCCGCTGGCAATGTAGTCGCCATAGTCAGCGCCCTGGTCGTTCTCGTCTTTGAGGGGACTGTCGTTGTCCTTAAGGATAGACTTCACCTCATCAACTTGCGACTGGAGGGCGCTGGCATGAGCGGCGAGCCGTTCACGGTTGGTAGAACTCAACTGCTTACCAACCTTGCTCTCGAACGCACTACGCAACGCTGCCATATACCCGTAGCCGCTGATGTAGCTGGCGTCGCCGTCGTAACCTGCGTTATTGTCTGGCAGCCCCAAGACATCTAGGAGCGCATCAGTCTGGTCGCTGAACTCCATATATGACGTTAACACGGCTTTCACGGCGTCTTCTAATCCTGGAACGCCCGCTAACAGCGCCGCTACAGGCGCTTGCGGCTTGGCGAGGGCTGCGCCGTCATCCAGCGCCAGCCCGCACGACGCCGCCAACACGTCAATCACGCCCGCCAGGCTGTCGGCTGTGTTGTCAGTGGCAATGGCACACTGCGTTAGCGCTGCCAAGCCCGTCAACTGCTTTAGCTCCAGCCGATCCGCCAGGCTGTTACGTTTGCTGTCGTCAGCTTCCCACGGCACTTTAGCCAGGTCGGGATTGTCCTCGGCTTTGGCAATGCGCCCGTAGTACGTTTTGATCTTGGACTTGATCCCCGACTCATCGCCGCTGGACAGACCAGACATCGCCTGTATACCGTGGCTGCCTGTACATGCCTGTACAGCCTTTGGCACGGCTTGTACTTCGCCGCCAACTACGTCACAGAAGAGCAGTTTGTAGCCGTCGAGCGTATCGTCGTGGTCGGGGTCATACCAGAAGTGAACCGACTTGAGGAACGCGGTGTCCAGGCTACCGTCGGACTTGGTTGCCTTCTTGACAATGGCAGCGTGGGCTTCGCTATTGTCCCAAGCTGTGCCATACGCCGCCAGTGGCCAGTCAGTCTTCCCGCCAACGTTCTTGACGTCGCGGATCTGGGCGTCGGTATTGGCAGGGAACGTAACAGGCGATCCCTCAAATAGCTGCACTTCCAGCAAGTGGCGCGAGCGCTGGGCGTCCATCATGCTCTTGACGGTACGGTAGCCAATGCTCAGCCCGCGCAGGTAGCCCTTCTTGGCTCCGCTATAGGCTTGTGCGCCGCGCGGTGTGTCCAGGTCGTACTCGCCTGTAATGTGCAGCCCGTAGTCGTCCTCGTAGGCGTCGGTCACGCCGCCGATCGGCTCGTCCTCGTTGTGCTGCCACAACAGCGGGAACAAGTACGCGCTGCCCGCGCGCTGCTTACTCTCACGCAGGATGCCCAGCGTGCGCTTAAACGCGCCGCGCTCAATGATGTCGCCGTTTTGATCCAGGTTGTTGAACGCCGCCACGTACCCGCTAAAGGTTCCAGCGTTGTCGTTCGTGGCTTTCAGTTCTTGGATGAGGAATGCCGCTCGCTCGCGCTGGCGCGTGGCGGTAGCCTTCCGTTCTCTACGACCCATGCTAGCTTCCGCCTTTCTTGTCGCCAGTAAGGATGATGTCGGCCCAACGCTCGGGCCAGTCAAGCCTATAGAGTTTGCGCTTGTTGGCGGCTACGTCGTACACCACAACACAACGGCAGTAGATGATCTCGCCTATGTCGGCGCCCAGTGACTGATCGCACGGGAACATAAGTTGGCTACTACCAACGTCGAACGGGTCTGAGAGCGACTGCACTTGCCCGTCAGCGGCGCTATGGGTTGGGCGTGTACGGGCGTCCTCAAGGGCTTGCCACGTCTTTGTCAGATCCGTACCGGAGGATTGTGCTGCCGCGTTGGCTCCTGCAATGGGCGCAAGGCTACTGGCGGTCAGCACGATCATTGTCCCTACAACCAGCTCGATCCCAGCAAAGATGTCATCAATGGTTGCATCGGTTGCCGCGAGGGCGTCAGGGAGCGCGCCAATGTGTGCTTCCAGGCTAGTTGCGATCTGGTCAACGTACCCTGGCACTTGCTGCTCGGCGTAGCTGCCCATAAAGGCGTCGTATGCGGCGCTGTAGCCTGTGGTGGCGGTCAGCTTGGCAGGCGTAATGCCCAACCGTGCCGCTACCGTGGCGGCTGTGTGGTCAGCAAACGACTGACCCACGCTACCGTACAGCTTGGCGACGAGGGCGACCCACTCGTCATGTTCAGCGCGTAGGCGTGTAGCCATTGCCAACGGATGCGCAGCCCGCACAGGCGCAAGCTGTGCAGCCACAGCGCGCCGCACGGCTGGGATATGCTTGTCGCGCAGCGCCTCGATGGTGGCGGCGTAGGTTGTGGTGGCAGCCCTAGCCATTGCGCGCCTCCTCTGCTGCCCTGGCAGCCGCCAGGAACGGGAGGATGGCTTGTGTAGCGGGGTCGTCTTTGTGGGCTTCTACCACGCGCTCCAGCGGCTCGGCAGGGTTGGCACGCATGTACTCGGCAAGCCTGCCCACGCCAAGGAGCATGCTTGTCATCTCACGGATCGTGATGGTATCAGCCTTGGCAGCGTCATCGCTGGTATTGCTGCCTCCACCGCCAGCGCCAGCGGCGTCACCGTTCTTACCTGGCGGGAGCGCTGGCTCGGCAGTCTCGCCCTCGTTAGGGATGAGTGGCGCAGCCAGGTTCAGCGGATGGGTTGCAGGGAGTTCAGGGTGAGGCAAGCCTGGCGCTGGGAGTGCGACAGGCTCAGGCTCAGGCGCTGTGGGATCCGTTGCGCCCCACTGTGGAGCCTGCCAACGGTACAGATCCTTGACTTCCGGATCTACCGCTTTGCCTGCTTCCTCTTGTGCCATGCCAAACGTCATCCAGCCTGCCGCGAACGCTGCGTTAATGCGCGTGTAGGTTTCGCCTCGGTTCTCCTGCAACGCCTCAACGTCAGACTTGTTGTAGTCGGCGTATGCGCCGTCGTACAGCGGAGAGAGCCAGTTGTTAAGGTCGTCCCTGAACCAGTCCATCAGCGGCAATACGGTTTCCTGGTACAGCGCCACACGCGCCTCGCCGTAGTTACTGAACGTTTTACTGGCAGGGTCGCCGATCAGCTCTGGAGCGATGTTAAACACCATCGCTATCTCACGGGCGGAAAGGTTCTGCCCTTCCAACCAGGACATGTCTTTAGGCGACATGCCCATCTCTTGCCAGGTTGCGCCGCCTTCCAGCAAGATCGGTCGCCCTGCGTTGATAAAGCCTGCATACTTCTCTTCGATAGACTCGCGCAGGCGACGGTACTGGTCGTCACTGAGCAGGGCTTGGGTAGAGACCATGCCGCTCGGCTGTGCGCCGTTTTGCAGGAGCGCCACGTTCCAGGCTTTCGCCTGGTTGGACTGGTCGACCGACTTGCTGGCGGCTTGCAATGGCGTCAGCCCGTACCAGTCGCTTGTGGGATGCCAGAACTTGTAATGCTGGATGCGCGGCGCTGGGAAGGTCACTTCCTGGTTGCCAACCGAATACACGTAGCCGCTGACAAGTTGCTGCACTGTGCCAGGCACAATCCTCACGCGGTCGGGGCGCAGTGGCCATAGCTCGACCGGAGGTCCGTTGTCGGGGCCAACGCGCTCAATATAGCCATTGCCGTCCAGATACAGGTAGCCAACCATGTTCTCCCAGAAGCGGCTGCCGCCCATAAAGGCGTTGGGACGCTTCAGCAGCGACAGGTACGGATGCTCGTCGTATTTCGTCTTCTTGTCGGGGCCGTCAAACACTTCCCACTGAATGCCCGCCACCGCCATAGCGATCTGCCGTATGCTGGCAAACACATACGGGTTGCCAATGTACCCCTCACGGGCATACGTGTCGTAGTCGGACTGCATCCAGCGCGCCTGGTATGGCCCGAGAGACAAAATGGCAGGCGCGGTCGCGGTCATCTTGCGTTCTGGCGCACGCATGCCCAGCAAACGCAAGCCGACCCGCTGACGTACCGACAGCGACCGTGCCATTGTGGTCTCCTACAACAACGTAACGCGCATGCCCGAGCCATGCGTCAGCACTTGGAATGCTGCGCTACAGGTGTCTACCTGATCCTTAAAGCCGTTGGGGAACGCCTCAAACTCATCAAAGGCGACGCTGTTCCATCGGCCTCGTACAAAGCGCATGCCGTTGCGCTTGGCGTGCGCGCTTAACGGCGCAGCACGGGTGAGCTTATCCAGCTTGGGGCGATACTCCTCAAACGTCCAGCCTGGCAACACGGCAAAGCGGTAGCGGTAAATGGTGTTGACGCCGCCGCTCCCTGGCTCCTGCTCCATAAAGATGCGAACCTTGCGCCCGTCTTCCTCGGCTGTATGGCGGATAAACTCCTCAACCTCGCCAGGGTCGCCACGCATGCGCCGAATCTCGTGGACGTCGAATATGCCATTGGCGTAGCTGCACAGCGCGCCAGCCGTCCACGCGCTGGTCTGGTTCTTAGTGGCAGCCAAGTCCCACATGCGGATCAAGCCTTCACGGTTCACAGGCTCATCCAGTAGGGGGATCGTCTTGCGGTCAAAGAACGGGCCAGTGTTGCGCACTGTCCAGTCGCCATAACGCAGTTGGGCATAGGTTACGGGGTCAAGCTCTTTCAATGACTCCTCGTATTCTTCCATGTCCAGGTATGGGTTATCTTCCAGGCGTGCAGGCAGAAACGCGCGGCGATGTTCAAAGCCGCTCATAATGAACCTGTCCAGAACCCAGTCGTGTCCGATGTTGCCAGGGTTGCTAGCACTGCGCATGCGTACAGGCGCTATCACGTTGCGCGTGCGCCTACAACGGCTGAACAAGTAGCGGTACCAGCCGAATTCAAACTGCGTCAGCTCGTCAAAGCCGACAAACTGGTACTCGCTGGACTGATAGCGGTAGATGTCGTTGGCGTTATCAAGGTAGCCAAAGTCCAGCACAGCACCCGATGGGAACGACCAGCGCCGACCGTTCCAGTGAGCGTCCGTATTGGACAGCCACTCATGGCTACGCGGTATCAGCGCGCCTGGCCGCTCCAGGTCGGCGTAGGTACGGCGGAAGAGGATCGCGTGGTAGCCTGGCGTGTCGACATACTGCAACGCCGCCATGAGCAGCGCGTCGGATTTCCCTCCGCCTGCTTGTCCGCCGTAGAGTGCTTCCTTGCAATCGAGGAGGAGAAATGCCCATTGGCGTGAGGTGGGCGCATGGGGGATGTACTTGTTCCAGCGGGGGATGAAGGCAGGCGACCATTCGCCGAGCACGCTGTCCGGTAGGCGATCAAGCATCGCCATGTCACGCAGTACCGAGTTACGTAACGCCAGATCAGCCATGCGTACCTGTTCCGTTCTGGTCGGCGTCAACAACGGTTGGGGTTGCGTTGGTTTCCGTCTCGGGAGGTTTAATGGACGCGCCTGCTTCAATCAGCATGCGCAGCACGGTACGCACGTTTGGCACAGTGGCTTCCACTGGCGCTTGTGTAACAGCGGTTTCTTCGGTTGGTTGGCTGCCAGCCTGCTCCGTCAACGAGAGCGTGCCTACCGCGCCAGTCCAGTCTGAGGCGGCTTCCGGGTTGTTCTCAAGCCAGTAGCGCGGCGCTTCGCGTAGTGTGCGCTGTTGCGCCAGCACTTCCACAAAGCCGATCGCCTGACTCAGCTTCAAGTACCAGTTGAGATACGGCGCGTGGTGATCATCCGGCCCTGCGTCGCGCTGGGCAGCCTCGTAACCCCAACGCATCCACTTCAGCGCCAAGTGCCGCACGCCATACTTCTTGGTCGCCGATTGCCAGGTTGCGCCCATAAGGATGTCGCTGGCAACCAGGACGGTGATGGTGTCAGTACAGCGTGTGTGGTAATTGGCTGGATCCAGCCATTCAAATGAGGCAAGCTGATCGGGCGTCATGGCGAACCTACCCGTTCTGTGGTGGGGGTGGATAGTGTCAGTGTAGCGCTTGTGTACGAACTATGCAAGGTGTAGCACAAAACTGGTTTACTTACGGGTACCCGTGATAAGGGTACCCATGCAAGACTGGCTCAGGCAGCATGGGCGCTGGAGGCACGGGCTAGCCTAAAGGTACCATAGCGGTGTGGCTACGGCTGGGGTACAATGCCCTTGCACACTGCTACAACCCGCTAGCACAACGCCCAACCCTTCTGCGAAGCAGTGCGCCCTATAGCCAGCGTAACGGCTGGCATCCACTCGCGCCGTATCCCCTACGGCGATGAAAGGTTGTGTCTGTATGATCCGGTTCGACGACGTGCTCGACCTTGCGATCGACGCCAAACGCCTGCGTGGTCGCCTGGCAGAGAGCCGCATGACCCCTCGTGAACTCTCCCATGAATCCGGTGTCAGCTACTACACGGTTTGCGACTTGATCGCAGAGCGTACCACTGGCAACCTGGAAACGCGCATTCGCCTCGCTGACGCCGTGCGGAAGCATGGCTGGGACGACGTGATCGTCCGCCGCTCATAACATCAAGGCGACACACCGCTTGTGTCCCCCGTACTACACTGTTGTCGCCTGCACTGACTGATGAGCGGAGCGCACTATGATTGCGAACGGGCATCAACCGTTGCCCGTTGAGACCGCACGCGCCTTACTGGGCATGGGTATACACACGGTACCTGTCAAGTATCGCGCCAAGACGGTTCAACGTGACGGCTGGATCCACGAACGTTGGGAAGCCCCCGACCTGGAAGCCAAGTTTGGCGGGCAAACCAACATCGGTATCTTGCTAGGCGAAGCCAGCGCCAAGCTGGCAGACTGTGACCTTGACACAACGGAGGCATGCGTCGCGGCTGCACGCCTGCTCCCACACACTGACATGCTCTGGGGACGTGATGGCAAACCACGCAGCCACTACGCCTACCAACTCGACCACGTTGGCCCCAAGAACCTGTCGTTCAAAGACCCGCTGATCAAACGCACTGACGCCGACGCTGAGCGCCGTGCCATGCTGTGCGAGCTACGCATTAAGGGCCAGACTATCGGGCCAGGCAGCATCCACCCAAACGGCGAGCTAGTGGACTGGAACGATCACCTCACCGACCACGCGCCAGCCCGTAGCGAGTACGACGTGGTCAAGCGTGCGCTGGCGCAGGCTGCGGCGTGTGCCTTGTTGGCGCGCTACTGGCTCGAGGGTATACGGCACGATGCGTGCCTGGCGCTTGGCGGCATGTTTTGCCGTGGCGGCTTAGACGAGAACCAAGCCGTCTACCTGATGGAAACTATCTGTATCTGTGCAGGCGATACCGACGACCTGCCCAACCGCCTCGCGGCCATTAGCGACACCTACCGCCGTGCCGAAAAGGGCGAGTCGTTTGTGGGCGCAGCCACGCTCGAGGAGTTCTTTGACCCGCGCATCGTGGCGCGCGTACGCGACTGGCTTGACCTCACCCGTTCAGCCTATACGGGTGACATTGGCCCTGACGGCTGGCCCCTATCAGACATCGGCAACGCCGAGCGGTTCTGTGCCAAGTGGAAAGGGCAAGCCCTGTATTGCGCCGACGAGGACTGCTGGTACTTCTACACAGGCAAGCGCTGGGAACGTGACCGCAAGGGCGTCGCCTACCGCAAGGCGATGGACACCGTCAACGACTTTCGGGCGCTGGCGTATAGCGTTACCACGGTCAGCCGTGGCAACACGACCCCTGACCAGTGGAAGCGCCACGCCGACAAGTTTGGCCAGATCAAGCAGATACGTGCCATGCTTGAACTCGCAGGCGCGCTGTTACCCGTTGTGCCAGAGGAGTTTGACGCCGACCCGTTGGTGTTAAACCTGCAAAACGGCACACTCGAGCTGAACATTCAGTCGGGCGAAGTGTACCTGCGCGAGTGGCGTAGCGAAGACATGTTGAGCATGCTGGCCACCGTGGGCTACAACACGGCTGCACGTGCCGACGAGTTTGACGAGTACTTGCGCATGTTCTTCCCAGAGGACGAGCGCAGGGCGTTCTTGCAGTTGCACAGCGCACAGCCCTTAACGGGGTTGCCCAAACGCTACGCGCTGCAACTCATTGGCCCCACCAACGCAGGCAAGAGCATGACGCTGGACTTGTTTGGTCGTGTCCTTGGCGACTACGCCGACACGCTCAAGTACGACAGCATCATGCGCAGCGCTCACCGCAACGGCGGTGACGTGCCACGCGCTGACCTGTGGAGCGTGCGCAACAAACGGCTGGTCACCATAGCCGAGATCCCCGAGGACACCGTCTACGACGTGGCGCTGTTCAAAACGTTGCTGTCAGGAGGCGACAAGCAGCGCATCCGCAACCTGTACGATCGCAGTGGCGGCTTGTCAGTAGCGTTCAGCTTTGCCCTGTGGACGAGCGGGAACGCTCCCTATGGCCCACCAGGCGAGGAGTCGGCTGCATATGAGCGCCTACACGTGCTGTGGTGTCTGCACGGAATCCCACGCGACAAGCGCGACGAGCGCAAGCAGCAACGCACGCTCGACCCTGCCGTAACGGGGGAGGCTGTGTTGCTCTGGATGACGCAGGGCTTCCAACGCTTGTATGGCGAGTTGGGTGGGCGCTTAATCCCGCCGGACTTTGTAGTGGCAGCCACCAACGAGATACAGAACGACAAAGACCCGTGGACGCGCTTCTTTGAGGCTGGGCAAGTTGAAGTGACCGACAGCCCTGACGACGGCGTGCTCAAAGTGGAATTGTGGGCTACTGCGCGCGAGTGGTACGAGCATGAACATGGCCGTATGCAGGGCCAGCGCAAGGCGCAGTGGAATTTTGAGGCGAGTGTGCAGCGCCGTGTAGGGCCAACGCGGCAGAGTGACGCACGCTGGCACAACCGCGACTACTGGCCCGGAATCCGCTGGGCCAACCAGTCGCTGATCGACAAGAAGCTCGTAACGCCGCCTGACTGGTCATGGCATAACCCGTAGCGGTTAGTTTACACCAAACCCTCGAACTGCGCGCACGGGTAGCGTAGTTTTAGCAAACTAACCTGTAGGGGTTATGCGCTACGGGTACCCGCAACTGGAGGAACGCATGTCAGCTTCACGCCTGTTTAGTTGCCGCGTATGCAGCCTTTTCGTCAACTTGCCTGACGAGGAGGTATGTCACTGCACTGACGTCCCGGCTCCACATCCCCACGGTTGGGGAGTGTACCCGTTCATTCTGTTCCCGTCGGGTACGCGCGTTATGGCGCTGCTTTGCCCCGAGTGCGCCGAGGAGTACCACATTACCCATGCCGCACTGGAGGAACAATTCAAAGCTGACGGGAAGCACTACGTCTTCGTCCCTGTGTTGATGGAAGGGCCATTGCATGATCCCTCGCTCAACTGACGACGAGGACACTGACGTCGCTGTCAGCGTCCTACAGGACGAGCCAGCGCTCAACCTGCGCCGCATGGCGCACGGAGCGGCGTGGTGGCTGTGGTTTACCTGCATCGCCAGCGACGGCCCACACACTATCGGCTTCTGGAACATGGTATGGCATTTCCACCGTCCACACCTACAACACAAGAAAGGGCTGTACTAGCCATGAGTATCAATCCGGCTGTGGTGTCGTTCCCTGCCCTGCGCAGCGACACGCTCGATGCGTTCTGGCACTTTGTAGCAGAGCGACAAGCCATATTCCACCGCCGCAAGGCTGGCAAGCCTGCGCCCTGGACGCTTGACCCACTGCTCAACGCGCACAAGTTTACCAACGTGTACCGCGCCGCTGACCGCGTGTCGCAGTACCTGATCCGCGAGGTGATAGGTGTGGGTAGCCAGGAGCCGGACGAGCTGATCTTCCGCTGCCTGCTGTTCCGTATCTTCAACCTGCCCGACACCTACGCCTGGCTACGCGATCACCTTGGCACAACGCCCAGCCTGCGCAACTGGAGTCCCAGCCACTACGCCACGCTGATCAATCAGATGCAGAACGCTGGACACAACACGTGGTCGGGCGCGTACATCATGCGGACGCCTGCTGACTACTGTGGTCAGGGTCGCGGAGCAAAGACGGCGGGCTGGTTGGCAGTACTCCATAGCATGTGGCAGCACGGGCTGTTCGACTACATCCCGCTGGAGGATAACCTGCGTGCCAGCGTCAAGGCGCTGCAAACGTATCCCACGGTCGGCCCGTTCCTGGCGATGCAGTACGCCACGGACATTGGCTACACCACAGCCGTCACTTGGAGTGAGAACGACTACATCCAGCCTGGTGTGGGCGCGCTACGCGGGGCGCAACGCCTGTTCAGCCGTCAGGTTGCCGAGGCGCACTTGCCCGCGCTGGCCACAGGCCTCATCGGTGACTTGACGCGCAACCAACTGACCGCGTTCAACGAGCGTCACCTGGAGTTCGTGGCCATTGGCGCTACGGCTACCAAACACGGGCGTGGCTTGCGCCTGATCGACGTACAGAACTGCCTGTGCGAGTTTGACAAGTACAGCCGTGGGCGCTTTCCGGCTGAGTCGGTTGGCCCCACGCGCATCAAGCAACGTTTTGAGCCGCTGATAGCCCAAACGCACGGGCCGATCGCCTACGTTTGGCCCGAGCGTTGGAACCTGGAGGACTAACGCATGGCTACCTATCGCAACCTGCACGCCGCGCTCCCAGAGGAGTTGGACGCCCTGCTCACTGATGGTATGGCGCAAGACAGCCGCAATGGTGACACGGTTGAGTTGTTGCATCACACCATCAAGCTGGAGCGCCCGTGGGAACGTTTCCAATTCCACGCGATGCGGGCGGACAATCCCTTTGCCAAAGTGGCTGAGGCGCTGTGGGTACTCGCTGGGCGTAACGATGCAACCTGGCTCGCACGCTACTTGCCACGCGCCACGCAATTCGCTGACGACGGTGAAACCTGGCGCGCAGGCTATGGCCCACGCCTGCGCCAGTGGGCAGCAACCAGCCACGGCGCGCTCGTCCCGCCAAACTGGCCAGTGGATCAGCTTGACACTGTGCGCGAGCGCCTCCTGCGCAACCTGGACGATCGGCGTGCAGTGGTGTCGCTGTGGGATCCCTACGAAGACGGTACCACAAAGGAAAGCAAGGACTTCCCTTGCAACAACTGGCTACACTTCCTCGTCCGTGACGAGCGGCTACACCTTGCGGTTGCTGTGCGCAGTAACGATGCCTGGTGGGGCTGGTCGGGGATCAACACGTTTGAGTTCAGCGTGATCCAGGAAGCTATGGCAACCTGGCTAGACGTTGGCATAGGAAGCTACACCTCGTTTGCCAGTAGCTTCCACCTGTACGAACGGCACTGGCAAGCCGCGCATGCTGTGGCCACCAGCCTCGCGGTTGACGCCTATGGCATCCCAGTGCAGTATACCAGCGCCGCACGGCACATACCGTGGGATGTGCCGTGGCACAACCTGGAGGAAGCCCTGACCGACTTCTTCGCTCGTGAGCACAACCTGGCACACGGTCGCCTGAGCATTGAGGAGGCGGGCTTTACCCGTAGCGCGTGGCTCAATGCTGCGCTGCGTATGCTGGCGGTGTGGTGGGCGCTCAAGTTGGAGCGTAGCAGTGAGGAGATTGATACCCTGCTCGCTGCAATCCAGCCGAGTGACTTTAAGGTCGCTGCGGCGCAGTATGTACAGCGGGTACGTGGTAGTGGGGTAGCCGCACAAGCGTAGTTCGCTGTTTTGCCGCCACCACAGCGGCGCATGGGCGCGCTAGCGGCGTTGGTAGTGTGGTTGTACCCCTACGCCGTTAGCGTGCCAGCCACAGGCTTCGAAACGTCCCTGATCGTGAGGTACCACATGGCAACCAAAGCTACGAACGAGCATCCCATCTGGCACAGGCTGGCTGACGTCGTTCTGGCCGACCTGTTGAGTCTGCACTCCATTAAGCAGCGTGCCTACGGCGCAAGCTGGCGCAAGCATGGCGAGTTTCTAAGCATCTTCGCCAACATCACGCGCAAGGCTGACAGGCTGTTTGCTGGCGGTACGGAAACGCCAGACGAGACCCTGCTGGACACCATCGCTGACCTGGCGGTGTATTGCATGCTGTATCGCAGTTGGCTACACGACACCGCTGACGAGTTCGACGAGGGCATGACGCGCAGCGCTGGCGCAGTAGCCGCGTATGCACAGTTTGTCCATCCCAACGGCGCTGAGTTGCCACGGAAAGCGCAGTGGCAGGCTGAGCGGCTGGAAGCCCTGATCCTGCGCCAGATAGCCGACGGCGCAACGCCCGCGCGCCAGCACATCAAACGCACGGTCGTTACCGGACTGGCGACCTACGCCGTGCTGTGGCTGGCATGGCTGGCGTACACCCAACCCGCCGCATACCAGGCATGGGCGAGCCAGTGGCACACGGCTGACGTCGCTGTCAACGCGACCCTGGACGAGCGCTACGCCAGCCGTGTACAGGAGCTGAACGATGCAACTGCCAAGGCCGAGTAGCTTCCCTAGCGGGAACATGCTGCTTGCGTTTGACCCTGGCCCACACACGGGCGTCGCCGTGTTTATAGACGGCGCGCTGCGCAACGTGTACACGCTACAGGAGCGTACCCAGTCGCTCCAGTACCGTGCAGTCCACAACCTGTTGATGTACGCCTTTAGTGGCCAGTTTACGAATCCTGTGCTGAACGATCCGGTCGTGGTAGTGGAGGACTACCGTAGCCAGATGACCATGACCCGCGAGGGCTACTACACGGTACAACTTGTGGGCTTTATCGTTGGCACAACGCTCACGGCGGGCTTTACACCACACCTTCAGCTTCCAGCAGTACGGCGTCCGTTCCTGAACGCCGCGCTCGACACGGTCAAACTGTTGTATGCACACCACACGCCACATGAGCGCGACGCCACGGCGCACGCGCTGGCGTACCTGGCACACGTTGCCAACGGAGGGACAAAATGAACGGCACACAGTATCAGCGCATGGCCAACCGCACACGCCAGCCCTACCCCAGCAAACTTGAGGAGTTGGTGTTTGCAGCCCTGGAACTCACAGCCGAGGCAGGCGAGGTCGCCAACCTTGTGTACAAAGCGGCGTTCCAGCAACACCCAATTGACCTGGAACACCTGAAAGAGGAGATCGGCGACGCCCTGTGGGGTATGGCAGTCCTGTGCGACGCTGGCGGCTTCACGCTTGACGACGTGATGGAAGCCAACATCGCCAAGCTGCGCAAGCGCTACCCCAACGGCTGGACGCGTGAAGCCAGCCTCGCCCGCGTTGACCACAGCGCGCCTGCACAGCCGCCAGCCGAGATGTCAGCCTGCGAATGCGTGCCAGCGCCCGCTGTGCCAGCGCCGGAACCTGTGCAAGTCGTCGTCAGTCTAGACGGAGTGCGGCTTGCGCAACTGCTGATACCGTGGGCCGACCTCAACCGCTAGCGCGAAATTAGCCCAAAGGTACTACTAAAATTAGTACCTTTGGGTTCTCAAAAGACTTGCGAATGGGTACCCGACGTGTTATACTCTCTGTGTAAGCCCCACTGAGGGGCGCACACCAAACCGACAGGAGCAGCACACAATGGCCACCACACACGTCAACCCCATGCAAGCCAAGTACGAGCAAGCCCTGGAGCGCGCTCAGGCCGATCATCTGGTCATCTTCCACGCCGACCCCGCCGTTGGCGAATGGTTCGTCCAGAACCCCAGCCACGACGGCTTCTACACTGTGCGGCAAGAGACCCCCAAGTCGCCATTCACCTGCAACTGCCCTGCGACCGACTACTGCAAGCATCGCGCCTTTGTGCGCTGCCACGTTGTCAACGGCTGGAAGCTGCCTCGCCTGTATGGCCGCAAGCTGGCCGAGGCGCTGGCAATGGCCGCGCGGGGCATGTCCCTTGCGCCAGCCACCACGCCCGACCCGGAGCCGCCAACCCCGACGGCTCCCGTTGCGCCAGCGGCGCAGCCCACGATTGAAGGTTGGGACACGGCTACCATGCACTACACGTGCCGCGACTGTGGCTACGTCTACGGCGCTGACGAGGTGATCCTGGCCGACCGCAACCTGCTCAATCCTCACATCCTGTGCGGTTCGTGCGCCTACGCCCGCCACCAGGCGGAGCAGGACGCCAAAGCCGCCAAGCGCGCAGCCCGCAAGGGCAACGCGCAGCCCGTGCAGCACGACGACCCCGTCGACCTCTCCGACGTGCCTGCCACGCCAGCGCCCGTACAGCCCGTACAGCCCGCGCAGCCGCGCAGCCTGCCCAGCGATGGTACCTACACCATTGTCCATGCGGATGGCAGCCACCGCACGCTTAAAGTCCACACGCCACGTGAGGGCGGACTGGCGGGCAAACACATCGTCAAGTACCTGTGTGGCCAGGACAACGACAGCGACTACGCTGGCTTCGCGTTCATCAGCGATACGGGCTACATCAACCTGTGGAAGCGTTTCGCTGGCAACGAGGCGCTGGCGGCTGATGCCAACGTGCTCGTCAGCCCCGAGCAGGCGCAAGCGGCTGGACTGGCCTACGCGCTCAATAGCGGTAACTGCTACCGCTGTGGTCGTACCCTGACGGTACCCGCCAGCATCCATCGCGGTCTCGGCCCCGACTGTGCCGCTAAAGTGTTTGCGTAAGACGTTTGTTACTGCTGACCTAACGGCAAGACGGGGGATAGGAGAGTAGCATGGCAATCCCGACACCTTCTGCACTGGCTACCCTGCTCGAGGACGGCGACGACGCCGTGGCACACGTAGGCGCGTTTGATGTGCTGGTGGAGTACCAGCCCGACGCCTGGATCAACTGCTCCACTGCCGACGACCCCGAGGCGGGCTACGCCTGCACAGGCTACGTACTCACGGTTGCCGAGCGTGGGCAAGCGCCGCACGTGGTCAAGTTCTTCCTGACGGCGGACGAAGTTGTGCGTTACTGCGCCAGTGGGCGCGTATTGGCTATCACAGCCTTCCGCTGGCAAGCCGTGCCACAGGAGGTACAGTAATGCCCACTGGCCACAGCTACGACCTGACCTGGACGCATGGCATCGTCAAGCCTGAGAGCTACGCCAGTTGGGGCGACTGGATCCGTACTGTCACCTACGACGCCCTACACGCCTGCGAGGAACGTGCCAACACACCGCGCCAAACGATCCACCGCAACCCGCGCACGGGTTATGCCAGCCTCAGCGATGAGGACGCCCTGCGCAGCATCACTCGCGCTGAAGTACGCAGCGCGTGCTACCGTTACGTACATGGCTCACTGGAGGAGTACTGTATGCTCGGTCTGGTTGACTGGCGTACAGTCATGCGTCAAGTGGAAGGTCGTGTTACTGCCAAGCTGCAAGATCGTGGCTACACGGTCACATACGACTAGGAGACGGCACAATGGACATCACAGGTACACCTACATCAGTCGCAACGGTAGAGGACTCTGACGTCGTCCTCAAAGCCCTACAGGACGATATGGAGCGCAGCCGCTCATACGTCCAGCGCGTAGCCGAAGCGCGGCGTGCCATTGCCAACGCCCGCACAGCGGCGCGCTTGAGCGGGGCGAGCGAGTTCGCTGCCCAACTGGATGATTCCTACAAACTGTTCGACGAGCAGGTGATGCAGCCCGCACTGCGCGGATTCAACCTGGCGGTGGACGCCTACTACGGCAACCTGCGCCAGCGCGCCACACGCCCGTAACCCCAACCACACGACCGCGCGGCTACCTTGTGTAACGCGCGGTCGCCTTGTTTAACCAGTTTCGACGAATCTTGGAAACTCGTCCAAATTTCTGTTACCCTAGTCGGGTACCCAACGTATTATCAGTGTACGAAGATTTCACCCACACAGCCGACAGGAGCAACACGATGAACAAGGTTACATTCGTAGCATTCAAAGAAGAGATGAAATGTGGCGGCTTTGAGACCCCCGACCTGCGCTACAGCGCTAACTATCTGGGCGACGCCTACGTGGTGTACCAGCGCGGCGTACATACCGTCTGGATCACGGTCTACGCTACGGGCAGCCTACGCAAAGTGTACGACTACCTGCGCAAACACAACTAGCCGAAACGCCTACGGGCGTCCGCCAGAACTAGCCTACTGGCGCTGAAGAGGCAGGCTACCGCAACCGACAGGAGCATCCCACAATGGCAACCCTCAAGATCAGCACTCAGTCCGTCAACTCCGCTCTGACCAAGGCTGGCGTCAAGCTGGCAACCTTCAGCGACGCGACGGCGCGTTGCACGGGCAACGGCTGCGCCGTTACGACCTGGAATCACGGCTGGGAGCATGGCAAGATCCAGAAGGTGTCGCACGTGCGCTACGCCAGCAAGCCCACGAACGGCGCGTGGCACAAGACCGAAGAGCAGCGCCTAGCCGAGCGCACAGCCTGGCTAGCCGACATGACCGCCGCGCTCGAAGCCGCCCGTGATGCGCTCACCACGGCGGGCTACATGGTCAGCACACGCCCCAGCGCTCCAGGCTTCAACCCCGACTACTACGAACTGACCGTCACGCTGCCCTAGCGGCTCCAGCGCGTGTGGGTAGGCTGGCGCAGCCTACCCGCCAGCCTACCCGACAGTCTCTACACAACGTCCCACAGGAGAACTGACATGGACACTCCACGCGAAGCCTGGATTAAGCGCATTACTGCACTGCTCAACCATGCACAACATCCCAACGCGAATCCCGAAGAGGCGGCAGCCGCAGCCGCGATGGCGACTGCGCTGGCACGCAAGTTTCAAGTAGAAGACTGGGAATTGGAGAAGGAAGGCAAGCGCCAGAAAGCGCAGTACACAACGCGCACTGTGCGCCACGTGCGCAGCACGTTCGAGCGGCAGTTGCTCGCGGCATTGGCTGGCGTCAACTTCTGCAAGGTCACCACGTATCGCCTCCACAAGATTGTGTGGTGCGAGCTATTCGGCACGCTGGAAAACACCGAGATCACCGACTACCTGTTCTGTTGGTTCCGCGACGAGATTGACCGCATGGCTCGTGCGGACTATCGCACGCTGATCAGGCAACCACAGAACGCTGACCGCAAGTGGTATTCGTACCATACGGGCTACCGCATGGGCGCGCTGAACGCCGTGTGGGAAAAGCTGGCAGCCCAGCACAGGCAAGACCAGGACGACACGAACGTGCAGGCGCTCATCGTGGTACGCGACGCTGACCTGAACGATGCGTACAGCCTCGCCAACCCTGGCATCAAAACGGCAAAGCTGCGCAGGGTCATGGTAGAGGGCGACGCCTACAGCGCGGGCTACGACGCTGGAACCAAGTTGTCGCTTCCGAATCCCAAGCAACCAAAGCTCAACTAACCTACTGCGCTCACTCCTGTCGCGTCGCCCGTTGCCACAAGGTAGCGGGCGACGTTTTGCCCTGTGCCGCTTGTGTAACACAATTCCGCTCGGTCGGCTGGCGAACTTGTGTAACAGAGATAGTTGGCTAGGCAATAGCTTGTTGGATAAGTCGTTGGCAGGGCAACGATACGCCAGGCAACCGTACACAGGTAGCTCGTACGTCGGACAATGGTTGGCAAGACAACGACTTGCCGAGTAAGTAGTTGGCATCGCATATCGTACACGAGCCAACCATTGTCCCGCGTACAGTTTGTGTGCCAAGCGCCACTCGGCTAGCGGGTACACTGTAACTATAGTCTGCGCGTGTCAGTGTAACGGCGCGACTGGTATATACCACAGCCCACTCGCCCTACTGGCCTAGTTTGAGGCGCCGACCGACCTGCGATACGTGAAAATCGGTGATCCACGGATCCGCAATCAGCCTGGATCCCAAGCAAGCATTTTCGACTAGAGGTCAGTGCCACGATCGAACGTGTGTTTACACATGTGACTGGCGCAACAGACCTGACGTCGTCCTCAGAGCGATACAGTGCGAGTTACTGGTACAGCGCAGCCACGCCCCGGAGCATGCCCTAGCCCGCCTAAAGGTACTAGCGAGATTAGTACTTATGGTCTATTGTTGTGGGTACCCGTTTGAGGTATACTCTCCTCAGTTGCAGCACACGGTACGCGAACAGGAGAAGCAGATGGACATCAAGGTTTGGAAAACTCGCACGGGCAAGAACGTCGAGGTCGCGCTGGACACGCTACCCGCGCAAGTGCGCGAGACGCTGGCGTACTGCCAAAGCGCCTACACGCTGCCAAGCGAGCTGACCGTCCACTTCTTCCTGAACGTCCCGCCCAGCCGTCACGGGCAGTATGGCGTCTACAACTACCGCAACCCGATCATTGAGAACCGCCGTATCGTCGGTTGGTCGAAGGTCATCAACATCTACATGGGAGGCAAAGACTGCACTCCTGCGCGGGTTGCGTACACCACGGCGCACGAACTGGCGCATGCCGAGCATGACGAACTCGGTCTGCTGCGCAGCGCAACCGAGAACGACCGCGAGGGCTACGCCGATACGGCAGCCTATCAGGTTGGGCAAGTGTGCGCGTTCAGCGTGCCAGCGTCCCGCCGCTTCATGCACAACTGGGACATTCCCAGCTTTGGGTAGCCGCATAGGTACTAGTTTTACCTAGTACCTATTGGCTATTGTGGCGGGTACCCGTTTGCGGTATACTCTCTGTAGCGGCACACACGTACACCTAACGCACAGGAGCACAGACATGAAATCCGGAAGCATGAACGGTGGTAGCTGGATCCGCCCAGAGAAGCGCCTGGCTATCTACATCCGCGACGGATTCACCTGCGCGTATTGCGGACGTGACCTGCGCAACGCCAGCCCACGCGACGTCACCCTGGATCACTTGCTGCCTCGGTCGGCTGGCGGCACAAACGAGGCGACCAACCTGATCACGGCGTGCTTACACTGCAACAGCCAGCGCGGCAACAAGGCATACGCCGACTACGCTCCTGGCGGCGCGCTGGATCGCATCGAGCAGAACCGCCACATGCCACTCAACATTGAGTTGGCCAAAGCCCTGATCGCTGACCGTGCGGGCGACCCCACTGTGGAGGCTGCCCGCTAGCCCAACCCCTACCCGACAGGAGAGCCATTGCATGCTTGAGTATGATGCGCGTACAGCGCAGCGCGTATACGACTACGCGCTTGAGCGCGTCGAGGAAATTTCCAGCCTTGGCAACGACGGTGAACGCTACCTGACTGAAGGCGGGCTGGAGATCATAGGCGAGGCGCTAGGGCTGGACAAGCTCGCGGTCGGTAGCGTGTACTACGACAACGTGTGCCAGGCGTTGGAAGACTACGACTAGAATACTAGGAGAAATGTGCCGTGGATCTCACACTTCGGCAAGCCTTGCTCAAACTGCAAACGGCAGGCTGCACGCACATGGTCAACGTAGAAGACGAAACGGTTGCTATCGCTGAGCTGATCGGGCCGGACGGCGTCGCTGCCCAACACCTTGACCGCGCGGTTGTGCAGTGGTACGGCGCTACCACAGGCAGCATCGCGCTCATCGTCCCTGTTCACACTGAGGACGACGCCACGGTGGCTGAGGACGGCATACTGGTACCGTTAGGCGTGGGGCGCAGCGCACGCCGCCTAGCGCGCCTCACACTGCATCAGGCAAGCGACTACGCCCAAGAGTCGCGCATCCAGTGGCTAGCCAACTAGCCCGCACAGAGGGCAACACTACTACGCCATAGTGCTCACTTGCGCCACAGGTACCCGCCGTGCTACCATTGCCAGCACGGCGGGTACCCTTGTATGTGTATGTAAGCTGCACAGCCTGCGAGACGAGTTTGCGAAACTGGTGTGGATTTCCGTTACCCGCAGATCACTCTCTGCGTAGTAACTGGTGTACGAACTCTCTCACATACCACGATCGGAGTACTAGCCTGAAGGTACTATGGTAAACGGGTACCCGACGTGCTATACTCTCAGTAACGGCAAGGCGCAGTGCCTAGCCAGCCAACCCAACCGACAGGAGCACACAGCCATGACCAACCAGAAGCCCGCCAGCCCCAAGTCCGCCGCGCAGTCCCTCGCCGACAGCATCTTCGACAGCCCACTGTACCCATTCGAGTTCGCCAAGCAACAAGCCATCAGCGAACTGAACAGCAAGACCGACCAACTGGCTGCTCGCATGCGCCGCTTGGCAGACAACTTGACCCGCCGTGCGGATGACATCGCCAGCCGTCGCACAACGCCAAACAGCTTGGGCGAAGTGCAGAGCGACGGAGTAGAGATCGATCGGCTGTGCGCGCAGGTTGCGGCAGCACAACAGAACGCCGAGAATGCAGCCCGCACGCTGGAGTCTGTGCGCAAACTGCTCGCCAGCAAGTAAGTCGAAACGGCAGGGACGCCGTCTGGTGTGGGTAGCCTCCCGCCACTGATGATGACAGGCTAGCACAACAAGCGGAACGGAACGGAGCGCACAGCCATGACAGCGAACATCATGGGCAATGGCAGCAACTATGCGGAGCGTGGTGGCGTAGCGTGGTGGGGAGGCGGCAAGCGCCTCGACGAGTCCGACGGCAAAGCCACCACAGCCGTCAAGGTCGCGGAGATCGACTTCCCTGTAGAGACCGTACCGCTGTACGGCGAGGTAAATGGCAAGCGCTTCTTCAGCGAGCACATTGCCATTGTGCGCCCTCAACTGGCGGGCGAGACTGATGGGCCAGTGGTGTTGGGCGTTGCCAGCGAGGCGTACACGCCCATCAGCAACTACCGCGTCGCCGAGCTGATCGACCCGCTGACGGACAAGTGGCCAACCGAGACGGTAGGCGCGCTGGGGCGTGGTGAGGATTTCTTCATCACGTTGAACGCTGGCAGGACTGAGATCGCTGGAGACGAGATGCAACAATTCTTCTTTGTGTGGAACAAGCATGACGGCACTGGCGCGCTGCGCATCATGTTCACGCCGATCCGTGTGGTCTGCCAGAACACCTGTCTGCTGGGCGCACGCAAAGCCAACGTCACGACCAGCGTGATCCACACGCGCCACGTTGAAGCCGAGGCGGCGTTCGCCATTGACCTGACTCAGCGCCTGCAACTGGCGCAGCAAGGCGCGATGGACGAACTGGCACAGTTTGCCCGCGTTAAAGTGGGCGACGAGGACATCCGCAAACTGTTGCATGCCGTGTACCCTGATCGCCCGCGCAACGAGCGCGCCGACACCATCATCCAGCAAGCCGAGCAGGGCGTGCTGACGCTTGACCAGGAGCAACTCGGCAAGCTGTACCGCAAGCAACTCTCGGTCGAGCAGGACAGGGAGCGCGCTGCCAAACAGCGTTACGCCGCGCTGCAAGAGTACTATCGACTGTGCGAGGAGTCGCCCAGCTACGCCGCGACGGCGTGGTTGCTGTACCAATCCATCACGGCGATGGAGTCGCATCGTGGCAATGGCAGCGAGTCGGCAAAGGGCTTGAGCATCGTCACTGGTGGCGCTCGCGGCAAGAACGTTGCCGTAGCCTACGATCACCTGGCTGCCCTGATCCCTGCCACGCGGTAACGCTGAGCAGTCCTGGTAGCCCGTTCGCCTTACGCCCGCTGGTACTTTGGTACTGGCGGGCGTGGCGTATGTGGCGCACAGTGCGCGGTAGCCCGCTATACTAGCCAGTACAGCGACGCGCGCTGTGTGCGCCGCACTGGCAATCACTACGACCGAATGGAGGGCTACCCGTGTCGACACAAGGAACGGCAGTTGAGCAGCGGAGCGCCGCGTCTCATTCGCTGCCAAACTGGTTCATCAAGTACCAGGATCACGCTGGACTCACGATCCTGCTCGTCTCGCTGATGGGTATCAACGCTGTGGTGTATGGCAGTGGCGTTGTCCCCGACATCCTGCGTCCCCAAGACTGGGGCGCACTGCGAACCGTTCTGTTCGTATTCTTCTGTGGCGCTGGCACGGTGATGCCAGGGTTGGCGCTGCGCTTTGGCGTGGCAGCCTTTACGGGACACTGGTTCCGTCGCGCGCTGTCGGCTGTGCTGACGCTGGTCTACTTTGTGGTGGAAGTATGGGCGAGCGTGACCGAGCGCAGCCTCAATACCGTCACCACGCCTGCTGACCGTTGGCTGCTCCAGGCGTTGCATGCGCCTAGCCTGCCCTTTAGCCCGACGGTACTGGCTATCAGCCTGTCGCTGAGTATTGCCGTGGTAGGCTGGGGCATCGTGACCACGCCGCCACAGCAACAGGATCTCGTCAGCCTGCAAAACAAGCTGGAAGCCGAGCAGATGCGCGCCGAGGCACGTGCCAAGCGCATGTCCACAAACGCCACCGGAGCCGCGACAGCCGCGTTCAAAGCGGCCAGCGCGCTGAGGGGTCGCTCAGAGTCCCCCGCCGAGACGAGCCGAGTACCAGTGGCGCTCATGCCTGCCAAGCCGTCCAATTTCGGTGTCAGCATCGTAGAGGACGACCCGGACGATGACGACGACGATGAGGATGAGGACGACCAGGATGACGGTCGGTCGCTGCCAACGCCCACGCCGCCTACATTGCGCGCCACGGGTACACAAGGCAGATTCGCTACGCCGCGCGGCGCTGTTCGTACACAAGGCGCGCAGGCAAACAGCCACAGGTTCCAGCGCGTCATTGGCCCTGAGGTGTTGAGCCATGTTGTGCAGGCGCGCACGCCCACGCTGCGTACCGCTACAGCCTAGCACAGCTACAACGGTACGCACGCGCGCCTACGCTGGCATTAGCTGGCGGAGGCGCGCTTTGTTTGCGTTTGGGCGTCCAACCAGGCAAGGAACTCCGGCTTGCGTACCCGCAAGATGCCACCACTGCGTCCCCCACTTGTGCGGAAGACTGGCGCTCCACTGGTGTGGATCATGTCGCGGGCTGTGCCGACGGCGCAGTGCAACATGGCGGCGATGTCCTGCGGACTTAGGAATTCTGGCATGTCCGGCTCCAAGGTGTCCATGGCTTTCTCCTCTACTATGGGGCGCATATGCTGCCACGCCCTAGCCGTAGTATAGCGCATGTGCCTATAGGTAGCGCTAGGCAGCACTAGCAGTCACTACCGAGTACTAGCCTAAATGTACTATTGCTCTGAGGGGTACCCGTGTGATATACTTCAAACGTACCCGCTGATGTGGCAGTTGGCCCACCAGCCCACGCACACCGCGCCACGTTGGCGCAGTGCCTCCGAAAGGAACGCGAGCCGTTATGCCCAAGAAGACCGCAACCGTCGACCAGACCGAGAACGCAAGCAACCTGTTGAACGAGTTCGCCGCCGAGACGGAGAACGCCACGAGCAGCAAGAAGGCTGCCAAGGAGAAGGCTCCCAAGGCCGAGAAAGCCCCACGCGAGAAGGCTGCCAAGCCCGAAAAGGCTCCCAAGACACTGACCGACGTGGTCGTGGAGCAGGAGCACACTCCGTCGCCGTGGATCATCATGCGCGTGCTGGAGATCGCCCAGAAGCGCATGCGCGCCGCGCAACCAGGCGAGATCACCGTCGAGCAGGCGCTCGGCGACGTGGCCAGCCTGTACGCCCAACTGGCGGCTGACGCCGTCGCCCTCAGCAACGAGGCGGGCGTGGAAGAGTCCTCGGCGGCTTCGGTCGGTCGCCTGATGAGCGAGCGGTTCGAGCACATGCTGCCACGGCTGGGTCAGGTGTTTGGCCAGCCAAAGCGCCCCGTCCCCTACACGCGGGATGAGGACGGCAACGTGGTCGCTTCGACCAATGGCCACGCTGAGCAGGTTGCCGCCAACGCCGACGAGTCGTTCGCCCAGGACGAGGACGGCGAGCCAGTCGAGCGCACAGCCGCCGACGACTTCTTCGACCGCTAGGCGACACAGCGGGCAAGCGGTTACGCACTGCGTAACCGCTTGACTGTTCTTTACCAGAGGGGAGGCTACCATGAGCTACGACGACCCCGTTGACCTGAGCCATACACCGCTACGCACGCCGCCGAGCATTGACCTGGCGTGGCGCATGCGCGCCGTTGAATTGGCAGCCGAGCGTCACCTCATCGGCCAGGCACGGCTTGTGCGTGTGCAGCAACTTGACCCCACTGACCCTACCAACGTTGTCGGCGTGTACGCTGTGGTCAGCGCCAGCGAGCCACAAGACCACGAGGTCAACTACTACACGGCCAACGGCGCTGTCCTGTGCAACTGCTACGCAGGCGTCCACGAGCGCCCGTGCAGTCACGCTGGATCTGTGCTGTTGCATGCCAAAGGGCTTGCGCCTGCGCGCGAGCGTGATGCAGAGGGCTTTACCCGTGGCGCACATTAGGCTAGCGGTTGACCGCACTGGCCAGCCCGTGCGGCTTGTGGTGTCGCGTCTGACGCAGACCGAGTTCAAGCGGGTAAGCGCGCTGCCTGGCGCTACCGCGCATGCCACGGCTAGCCCCTGGGTCTCGTTCCCGATGGAGCCGAACCGCGTAACCGACCTGTGCAACCTGCTCCCTGACCTGGAGCAGACAAACGACGTGCGCGACTGGTACAACCTTTGGGATCACAAGGCAACGGTCTCGCTGCTCATGCGTGACAAGCCTGGTGACCAGTGGGACGTGTCACCGATCCCATTCGGCGATGTGCTGTATCCATACCAGCGCACGGGCGTCGCGTGGTTGCGTGGGCAGCGCCGCGCAGTCCTTGGCGACGAGATGGGGCTAGGCAAAACGTTACAGGCGCTAGGCGCAGCCTACGACGCCGACCCCATCCTTATCGTGACGGTAGGGCTTGCTGAGCGCAGCGTGTGGGACGCCCACATTGCCAAGTACCTGTACTATCGCGAGGTGTACGTGTGTGACGGCGACCGTGCCAACCGCCAGAGCCAGCTACACGCCTTTAGCACAAGTGACCCGCTACGCGGCATTGTCATCATCAACCATGACATGCTGCAAACACGTTTCCGGGCGGCGTACCCACAGTTGTACACAACGCGCTGGCATACCGTCATTGTGGATGAGGCACACCTCTTTCAGGATCACCGTAGTTCGCGCTCACAAGGCGCTCAGAAGCTGATGACCAAGAACCTGTACCTGCTCACAGGGACGCCCGTGTGGAGCACACCACAGTCGGTCTTCGGACTGCTGAAGCTGATTGACCCCAAGCGGTGGACGAGCTATTGGGCGTTTGTGTCCGAGTTTTGTGACGTCAACATCACGCCGTGGTCACGCGAGATTGTGGGCGTCAAGCCTGCTAAGGAGCAAGACCTGCGCGCTACACTTGCGCCCGTGGTGTTACGTCGCCTGGAGAGCGACCCCGTAGTCGCAAGCCAGTTGCCACCACTGCGCGTACAAACGATCACGTACAAGCTCACACCTGAACAACGTGCCATATACCGTAAGCTGAAGGTTGACTACATTGTGCAGCACGGCGACGACGTCGTCAAGCTGGAACCGAGCACGGCGCAAGCCTTTGCCGATCTGCGACGGCTGGTAAACGACCCCAAACTGCTTGACCTGCCGATGGAGGGCGCAAAGCTACCCGTCATCAACGACCTGCTCGACGAGGCGCTGAGCGAGAACAAGAAGGTTGTGCTCTTTACCTGGCACAAGGACTATACCAAACAGCTACTTGCGTGGCTGATCCTTGACAAGCGCGTGGGCGCAGTAGCGATCGACGGAAGCCTGTCTACCAGCGACAGACTGGTTGCGCTACGCGCCTTCCAACAGCAAGCCGATGTGCAGGTACTTGTCGCCAGCATTGCAACCGCCAGTACCGCCATTGACCTGACAGCCGCCAGCGTGGCGATCTTTACTGAAGGTAGCTACGTAGCAACCCACATTGAGCAAGCCGTCAAACGGCTGCACAGGCACGGGCAGCGCGTCGCGACCATGATCTACCGCCTACAGGCGGAACATACCGTTGAGAGCGCCCTCTGGGACGTAGTAGACGACCGCGTGGCGCAAGCCAGTAGCATGCTCGCGTTTAACACGTTCAGGCATCGCACGCTGGCACTAGAAGTGGAAGGTTAACCGTATGCACAACCACGCCGATGAGAACGACAGTCCCGCGCATGAATACGCGCGCAACGTAGCGCGACTGTTCAGCGCGATGGGCCAACCCGTCAGCCGCAAGACGACCGTTGCGCCGTTCTGGGGAAACAACACCTATCCTGAGGGCGGATGGACATTCCAGGTCAGCAAAGTCAAGCCCAACAGCATCCAGATACGGGCGTTTGCCGACGGCAACGTGGCGCGCAACGTGAATCCCACGGCAGCCTGGAAGCATGAGCGGCTTGCCAGCTTTCAGAAATTCGTACGCATCGTGACAGGGACGAGCCTGACGGAAGCAAACGACCGTAACGTTGATTGCTGGCTCGAGGATAGCGTCAACGGCGTGCTGGGCCAACTGGCAAAGCTACAGATCGACGACCTCGTGTATATGTGGGACAGGCTTATTGGCGAGGTCACATTCGTCTCTGAAAAGCCCGAGCCAGCGCCAGAGCCAGCGCCAGAGCCGACATATGTTGTGCCACTAACGCTCCGAGCGGATGCCACGGTTCCTACCCCTATCGAGGCGGGCAAGCAGTTTCGGCGTGTCCTCGAAACGACAGACAAAGAGCGTGCGCGTAAGCCTGGCCCCATGCCCTATGCTGAAGCATGGTCGCTAGTACGCGATGCAGGGTACGCCCTGCTAGAAGCTATGGGGCTGTAATATGCGCGCCAGTATGAGCGATATCAACAGCTTCCTAACGTGTCGGTTGCAATGGCATTGGGGGAGCCTGATGAACCTGGAGCCACGCCACCAGTCTGATACGGCGCTGGCCATAGGCACAGGCATTCACCGCGCGCTGGAACGCTGGTATCACCCCGACTTCAAGTACGACCACAAAGCCGTCCTTGAGCAGACGCTCAGTAGCCTGTTCCTCGGCTGGTATGAGGAGCAGTCGCACGTTGACGGCTTTGTGCCGTGGGAGACCGACGCGATCGATCTGGCTGACGGCATGCTGGCGGGCTACCAGAGACAGTACGGGCCATTGCCCACTGACGACCCCGATATCGCTCATATCCTGGCGACCGAGCAGGAGTTTGACGTCGCTGTGCCAGGCACAACGCATGCGCTCATTGGAACGATTGACGGCTTCTTGTTGTCGCGTAGTAGGGCGCTGTGGCTGATCGACCATAAGACGTATGGCTACGCGCCCAGCCCCGACAGCTTGCGGCGCAACCAGCAATTTCTCGGCTATATGTGGGCAGCCAACCAGCTATTAGTGTCGGGCAAGCTGACCGAGCGGTTTGGCCCACTGCCCAACCGTGTAGAGGGCGTGCTGTACAATGGCCTACGGAAGAAGCTGCCCACCAACCGTACCAGCGCGCCGTTCTTTAAGCGCGAGTGGATCCGTCACGACCAGAACGAGCTAGCGTTCTTTGAGACGCACTTGCGTACCGTACTAGCCGAGATGAGCCGACTCGACCGCGCTGACTACTACTCGCCTGGCATGCACTGCGACAGGTGTGCCTTCCAGTCGCCATGCTTGGCGCTGCAATACGGCGAGGACTTTCAGTGGGCGTTGCAGCACAACTACGTCTATCGCAAACCGCGCGGTACTGTCTACGTGCGCGACGACGAGGAGGACGCCAATGCCAGTTGAGATGCAGGCGCGTTGCCTGCGTTGCCATACACTGAAGCCACACCGCAACTTCCCTATAATCTCGCGAACGCTTGACCCTAAAACGCACAAGCGCCGCGTGGTGTACGATGTCTACTGCAACGACTGTAAGCCCTACATCACCACGGCGCAGCGTAAAGCTGACCTGCGCGACCAGCGCCCACCTGACCGCTAGAAAGGGATCACTATGGCAAACATCATCCCAGCCGAAGGCAGATTTGAACCGTGGCGTCGCGTCGTACAGCTTGAGACCGCTAACGGCGAACGCTTCGCTATCGGCATCCCGAGCATCAGCAGTGGCGACGATCAGTGGCACACCGCGGAAGTGTTGCTGCTCGCGATGCTAGTTGAACGCCTCGACCGTATCGCCGTCAGCCTGGCACAGCCGCCAACCAACAGTACTAGCGGCTAGCTAGTGGGTACCCGTGTGGGGTATACTGAAGCTGGCGCACAGTGCGCCCCTTACCGAAAGGAACGTGACCCCGTGTACCGTCAAGCGCCTCCGTTCGCTGTCCAGATTGAAGCGACTGAGGGATGTAACCTGCGCTGCACATTCTGCGGGTTGAATGGCATACGTGGCCCCAACGTGCGCAGTACTGACCGCTACATGCTGGTCGACACGGCTGAGACCATTGCGCGTGACATTGCCCGCGCAGGCTGGCACGCACGCATCGAGTTCGCCATGCATGGCGAGCCAACGCTCAATCCCTACCTGCCATACTTGATCCTGGCGTTTAGGGATGCGCTCCCGCACGCCAGCATCATGCTGACGACCAACGGCGTCCCGCTCACAAAGCCAGCCGAGGACTTCAGCGCCAAAGTGGAGAAGCTGTTTGCCTACGGACTCAACATGCTGGCGCTGGACAACTACCAAGGGCTACAGGTTGCGCCGCTGATGCGCGCATGGGGCGCAGCCCATCGCATCCCCGTGTACGAGTACCCCGCCGAAGGCGCTGGCAACCCCAACCGCCGACACGACTATCGCACGCGCTCCATCAGCATTGTGCAGGACATCAGCGTGGCAACCCAAGGCACGCACGCCACGCTCAACAATCATGCTGGCGCTGCTGCGCCGCTGAACAGCCGTGGGCAGGGCAAGCGCTGCGCCAAGCCGTTTAGAGAGATGTCGATACGCTGGGACGGTCACGTGGCGCTGTGCTGCAACGACTGGCGAGGCGTCTTTAAAGTGGGCGACGTCAACGGTCGCACGGTTGAGTCGATCTGGCACGACCCCGCCATGTACGCCGCTCGTAAGCATCTGCTACGCGGCGAACGCACGTTTGCGCCGTGCCAAGGCTGCGACGCTCTGAGCTACCGACCAGGGTTACTCCCTGACCAACTCGGCAAAGAAACCTACCCGCCAGCCGACGCAAACGACGACGAGTTGATCCAGTTGGCGACCGCTGGGCAGCCCTATACGTTGCCCGTTCTGCGCCCGTGGGAGAAGTAGCTACACTGGCGCTGTAGTGTGTAAAGTCCGTCTGTGACGCGCTGACAGCGACATGAGAGTCCCGTGCGCGCTACCTATACAAACACACAGGCGATTCGCGCACGGACCTCTGATCGAAAATGCTTGCTTGGGATGCAGGCGTAGCCTCGTTAAACGGATCACCGTTTGTGGAGTTGAAGCGTGTCAGCGGCGTTCTCTTAGTCGACCGACTAATCGCGCCGCGTTTGGGCTAATTACAGTGGTAGTGTAGCCCACAGGAGTCCGTTATGTTAAGAGACGACGTCATCCAATGGCCGTTCTGGTTGGCTGTTATCAGCACGGGCCGACCGCAAAACGTGCCAGCGTACAATCAACTGATCGGCGAGGCAACGTGGTACGTCGACCATACCGAGGGACCGAAGTACCGCTCCATGGGAGCGCCTAGTGCGCGCGAAGCTGGCGTGCTGGTTGCTGCGCGTAACAAAGCGCTAGACGACGCCGCGCGACACGGCGTCCCCTGTTTACAACTGAGCGACGATATGCGGGCGATCGTCTACGCCGACCCGAAAGAGGACTGCACAGACGAGGTTCACCGCTACCGCCGTGTAAAGGGTACGCTAGCCCAACTGGCAAGCGACCTATACGTCATCTCGCGTGATTACGACGCGCGCCTGGTCGGCGTCGCCCCAACCAACAGCCTCACGTTCTACAACCACTTGCGTCCCGTTACCAAGACAGGGTTCGTCCTAGGCGATTGCATGTGGATCCGACCGAATCCGCTGCGCTTCGACCCAGCCCTGTCCCTTAAAGAGGACTACGACTACACGGCACAGCACTTACGACTCTATGGCGTTGCGCCGCGTGTCAATCGCTGGTTGCTGGAGTTCACGCATCGCAGCAACGCTGGCGGCGCGGTGGATCGTCGTACCTCGGCTCTGGAGCAGGCGAGCATCGCCTATCTCCAGAACAAGTGGGGCGCTGACATCATGCGGCGCAACGCACGCAAGCCTAACGAGATTACGTTGCGTTGGCCGCGCACGGGCGTACCCGCTGGCGTGGCGCAGGGCTAGCCCACTAGTACTAGCCGTGGGGCTGCCTTGGCAGTGCGGGTACCCGCGTGGTACCATTACAGTACAGCCTATGCATAGCGTTGTGGGACGTGTGGAATCCTGTCGGGACGCTATGCATGGGGACTGCTATAGAGGTAGGGCAAGCATATGACCAACGACCGTCCAGCCCCTCTGGTAGCGACCAGTAGCGAGACCGAGTCTACCACAGCGCCAGCGTTGCAGCCTGTAAAGCTGCTCATCTATGGTACTAGTGGCGTCGGTAAAACGGCGCTTGCTGGCACAGCCGAGGATGACCCGCGAACCAGCCCTGTGCTGTTCCTTGACCTGGAGAATGGCGCACGTACAATTAGCTGGCGCAACAAGGCTATCCGTGTAATGAGTACGGAAGACATTCACAGCAACCTGGAAGGCGTGCTGGAGGTGGTACGCGCTGGTAAGGCTATCCACAGACCGTCAGGCCAACCATACAAGTCGGTCGTCATTGACAGCATCACGGCTGGCGCTTCGCTCATCTACAATGACATTCTGCACGGTGGACACCGCGCACGCGGAGCGCCTGAAGACATCCTGGAGTACGGCGAGTGGAACAACTACACACACCGCCTGCTCGACCTGATCCGTGGCTTTCGGGACGCGGGTCTACACTTGATCGTCACGGCACAGGAGCAAGCCGCTGACGACGGCATGCGCCCAGCGGTTGAAGGAGCCAAAGCCCGTGAAGGGCTTCCGCAGGCGTTCGATATTGTAGGTCGTCTGTTTATTGCGCGGCAACCTGCGCTCGACGGCAACGGCGTTACGCTGGTAAGGCGTATCCTGTTGCAGAACGACGGTAAAGTGGTTGCAAAGTCACGCGGTGATGCGTTTGGCCAGTTGCCACCTACGTACCCCAACCCGACCATCGAAGCCCTGCTCGACTATGACGAGCGTGGGCGTATGGCGTCGCTCAAGTACGCCCAGGAGCACTACGGCTATTAAACGCCAGACCGTACAAACCACAAACACCAACCAAACCGAAAGAGAGCAACCAGAACACCATGCCACAGAAACAACTGCCAAACACCAACGACCCCATGGACGAAATGCTCGCCGACGCCTACGACGCGGGCTTCCAGCCGTCCAGCGCTCCCGTCGCCTACGACGATGAGCTTGACCTGGAACACATCCCAGCGCGCCTCCCCGCTGGCACGTACAACTTCGAGATCGAAAGCGCCACGGCTACGCGCAGCAAGGCCGACGCGCCACAGATCATCCTGGAGTGCAGCGTGCTCGACGGCGACTATGAGGGCCAGCACGTGCGTGACTACCTCACCTTCAGTAGCGATGGAGCCAAGCGCTTCGCCAAGAACAAGATCCAGTCCATCCTCGGTGAGGGAGCGATAATCCCAGGCAGCACGGGCAAGATCGCTGAAGTGCTGCAAGGGCGCACGTTCCGCGCTCGCACGCTGGTCGATGAGAACGGCGGGTACAACACTCCCAAGCTGGATCGCATCGTTGGCAGCGCTGCGCCCACGCCTGGCATGAACATCTAGGCGCGCAACCGGACGCGCCTGCACTGACTGTGTCGAGCCGTCCCCTAGTCGTGTCTGTTGGTCACACGGCTAGGGAACGGTTCTTCCCTGGGAGGGACAGATGACCAGCCTCACACGGCGTCGTCCACACCTGATATCCATCAAGCTGAGTGACGCCGAATACACCAAAGCGGCCATGTTGGCATCGCTACGCAAGCAACCGCTAGCGACCATGTGTCGCGACCTGATGATAGAACAAGCTGACCTCGTCACACGTACCCACAAGCCGACGGAGTTCAAGCATGGTTACACAAGCGCGCAGCACAGCAACCGATATCCGCCTGCTGAGCAGGGCTGAGGCGCGCAGCCTAACCGATTGCGAACATTGCCCGTTGGGCTGTGGCATCGCGCTACCACCGCGCGCCGTGCGTGGGCTGGGCAGCGCCACGGCTGACGTCGTCCTGATAGGTGAAGCGCCTGGCCTAAACGAGATAGCTCAAGATGCGCCGTTTGTGGGTATCAGCGGCACACTCACACAACAGGTTCTCAAGGCGCAGGGCATCGCCTGGACGGACACCTACCGCACAAACGCCCTGCTGTGCATGCCACCAAAGCAGGTGAGCCAGAAAGCCATACGCGCCTGCTCCGCACGGCTGGATGCTGAGTTGGACGCCTGCACAAGCAAGCGCGTGTTGTTTGTGGTGGGCAAGAGCGCAGCCCTGGCCCTACGCGGCGAGGCGCTGCCCATGAGCAAGCTGAACGGTACCGTCGAATGGAACGAGCGTCACCAGTGCTGGGCTGTGTATGCGTATCATCCTGCGTATGTGCTGCGCAACGCCGACGCCTACGACGAATTCGTGTGGGCGGCTAGCCGTGTGGCGCGTATGTGCCAGCCTGGCGCTACGCCGCCCACACTGCCCACGCTGACATTTCACACGGCTCACCCCGACGACTACGACGACGCCTGCCGCCTAGCTGATGCCATGCGCCAGCGCCTCATCATCTGCGACATTGAAACTACTGGACTCAACCCGCGTACCGACCGCATACTCGAGATCGGCCTACGCTGGCAAGACGAGCCGCCATTCATCATCCCAGCGGAAACGTGGACAACGCGCGTGGGCTGGCGCAGCGCGTTACGCGCACTGTTTGGCAACCGCAGCATCACGTTCGTTGGTCACAATTACAAGTTTGACTGCGAGTTCTTGCAGGCTGCGGGCTTTCCGGCGCTGGTTGGTGGCGATACCATGCTCCTGCATCACTGCCTGGACGAGCGGAGCGGCGTGAACGACGACGGAGGCTGGAGCGGCGGTCACCACGACCTCAAAACGTTGGCGCAGTACTACCTGGACTGGCCCGACTGGTCGGTCGAGGTCGACAAGCAGATGAAAGCCCTCGGCGGTATGGAGGGCATCCCTGCCGCTGAGCGCCGCCAGTACCACGCCTATGACCTGGAAGCGACCTGGCGGCTGTGGTACGTGCTGCGTCGCCGTGTGCGCAATCAGCCGCCCAGCCGCAAAGGCTATCCCACGCCGCTAGACTGCCACGATACGCTCCTGGTTCCAGCCGCCAACGCCGTCGCCCGAATGCAGGCGCACGGCATACGGCTTGACCTGGAACGCCTAAACGCCCTCACCGCCGACTACACACGCATGGCGGCTGAGTCAACAGAAGAGATGCGCGTGCTGGCGCAGAACGACACGCTTAACCCGCGTAGCTGGCAACAGGTAGCCGAGGTACTGTACACGCCTGAGGCTGACGGCGGGCTAGGGTACCAGAACCTACGCAAGACGGATAAGCTGACGCTGCACGAGCTACAACGGCGTGACGCTGCCGCTGGCAACGCGAGCAGCGCCTTCTTGGAAGCGACCATGCGGACGCGCAGCCTGCTCACGACCAAGCGTACCTATCTGGACGGCTTGCGCAAGCGGCTGGACGCCGACGGGCGTATCCGCACGAACCTGCTATTGCATGGCACGGTAACGGGTCGCCTGGCCAGCCGTAACCCCAACCTGCAAAACATCCCAGCCGACAGCGTGATCAAGGAGTTGTTTATCCCTAGCGCTGGC
>Ga0070681_10000325_pt1 | contig 38880 bp, 39 predicted proteins | sample KBSC83BmetaG_FD_65650 | JGI IMG/M metagenome (GOLD analysis project Ga0070681, IMG submission 65650) | Corn rhizosphere microbial communities from Kellogg Biological Station, Michigan, USA - KBS C8-3B metaG | ecosystem: Host-associated > Plants > Roots > Rhizosphere | place: USA: Michigan...
CCTGTGCCGCGGCCGATAGCGGATCGGCCGGAGAGTTGAGTGATGCGGCGAATTGCCAAGTTCCGGCGACGGCTTGATTTTTTCTTCCCTCTCCCCTTGCGGGAGAGGGCTAGGGTGAGGGGATTTCAAACTATGGATGCACCCTCACCCCGGATCACGCCCGGGGCAAGCTCTCAATCCTCCTTCGGCAGGCTCAGGACAGGTCCTCCCGACAAGGGAGAGAATGTTAAGATCGGATCGGGCTTCGTCTTTGTGCTCGTGGCGATCAGTCTATTGGCAACTTGGCCGCGTGATTTGTATGCAGCAGATAATTCCATCGCCGTCCTTTCCTATCCCGACCGGCCACCGAAGCTGCCGTTGTGGCTGGCGCGGGACGCCGGATTGTTCGAGAAGTACGGCTTGAAGGTCGATATTCGAGCCGCGAAATCCAGTGACGATCTCATCGAAGGGCTCAAGCGCGACGAAGCGGAAATCTACGCCGCGACCGCGAACTGGATCGTCTCCGCCATCGGCGACGGCCAGGATTTGGTTTTTTTCGCAAACACCGGTTACAGCGTGCTGAAGTTCGTCGCCCGGCCGGAAATCGCGCGCGTGGCCGACCTCAAGGGCAAAAGAGTCGGCACCGGCGAGCGCAACAGCAGTCAGGATCGGATTACGCGCCAGGCCCTGCAACGCCTCGGCCTGAATCCCGATCGCGACGTGACTCTTGTCCCCTTCGGCAGCCGAAGCATCTTGCGGCTGAACGCGCTGCTCAAGGGCGAGATCGATGCGACCACGAGCAACGAAGACAACTTGTTCGATTTGGAACGGCGCGGCGAGATGAACAAAGTCCGCGTGCTCGCCGATAACGAGAGCCTGAAGCTTTTCATCGGCGGGGGCGTCGACTTCGCGGTGCGGCGGGAGTGGCTCACAAAGTCGCGGCCCACTGTGAAGGCCTTTGTTTCGGCGCTTTGCGAGGCCATCGCTTTGGGACGGCGCGACCGCGCCGCCGCCGATGGCATTTACACGCAGTATCTAAACGTCAAAGATCCCGCGCTGCTGGATTTCATGTACCGCACCTACGTCCAAGGCGCGATTCCCCAGCAGCCTTTTCCCAGGTTGGAAAACGTTGCGCTGGGCATTGAAGAATTCGCCGCCAAGCCGGGGATCAAAGGAAAGCGCGCGGAGGATCTGACGGACGCGAGCCTCATCAAAGAACTCGAAGATCAGAGCTTCTTCACAATGCTCTATCGGGAGCGCCCCGAGCACGGCAAATACGGCGAATAGCCGATTGACACCCATGCACGGTTCCTAGTAGCTTGCCGCCGTTCGATCCCCATCCAGGAGGGCGGCGATGCACATCAAACCGGCCTGCGTGTTTGCTTTTTCCTCGCCTGGGCGAGATCGAAAGAAAACTGAGACGAACATGATGAAATTTTCAACTCCGATCATGGGAGCGCTTGCGCTCGCGTTTTTTATCCCGCCCATGGACGCCACCGCACAGGAGCGGGAGATGATTCTGCCGGTGCCGCAGTCGGCGTATTCTCAGGCGGTAAAAGTAAAAGGCGGCACCCTGGTGTTTCTATCCGGCGTCGGGCCGGTCAATGAAAAAGGCGAGTTGCAGGCGCCTGGAGACTATCGCGGCCAGGTGCGCGCGACCTGGGAAAACATGCGCCGCATCATGGCCAAGGCCGGCGGCTCGCTCGACGACGTCGTGACGATGACCGTCTACACCACCGAGCGTCGCTGGGGCGAGATCTTTACCGACATGCGTAAAGAAGTTTTCAAAACCGGCTATCCTTCGAGCGCGTTTATGGAAGCGCGCAAGCTCAAGACGCCGGGAGCGATGATTGAAATACAGGCGATCGCGGTGCTCAAGGATTGAGGAAGAATGGAGTGCTGGAGTGTTGGAGTGATGGGGGAAAGCATGAAGATTAGAAAACTGCTATTGCCGCTGCTTATTCTGGCCTTCGCGCGTGTGGGTCTGGCGCAGGAGCTCAAGAAGGAATTTATCGAGCCCCAGGTGCAGGACGCGCGCTCGACGGCGGTCAAAGTCAAAGGCGGCACCATGCTCTTTCTTGCCGGCCATACGGCGAGCCAGCCGCGGCCGGACGCCGACCTGGGCAATTTCGATGCGCAATTCAAAGCGACCTTCGACAAGATCGGCATCACGTTGGCCAAAGCAGGCGGCAGCTTCGACGACATCGTGTCCATGGGAGTGTTCCTCACCGACCTGCGCTACATCCCGCAGTTCACCAAGCTCGCCAAGGAAATTTTCAAGAAGGGATTCCCGGCGATCACCTATATCGAGGTGAGCCATCTGGCGCGGCCGCAAAGCCTCATGGAGATTCAGCCGATCGCGGTTCTGCCATAACAGCCACCGCGGGATAAAGAGGACTGGGAGTCTACCGAAGGCGCAGCCGTGACAGATCTTTCACCCCGCCATTCTTGAAGCGCCTTTCTCAAGGTGTTACAAAAGGCTTCTTCGTGGTCGCATAGCTCAGCTGGTTAGAGCGCTCGCCTCACATGCGAGAGGTCGTAGGTTCGAGTCCTACTGCGACCACCATTTGATTCACTCCCATCGGCACCTTGTAGGTAACCCGGACCTCTGTTCCTTCACCCTTCACTTCCTGCAAGATCTCTCGGATAAATTTTTTCTTGTAGCCGATTTTTTTCACTCATGCCGGATCTGCATCTGCCGAATGCAAATCGTCATCAGCTGGGTGGGAATCGGAAAAATTTTTGTGCGAGCCCTTTTTGAAGCTCGACCTCGCGCTTGAGGACGTCCTCACGCTCCGAACAGACGTTTTATCACCACAGTCATGAGAACGTTTCCTAAGGTGATAACGAACACGATCACAATTTCATCTTTTTTTTCTCCATCCCTCAGGAAGCCCCACGATCCACGAGCATGAACACAGGATGTTCGCCGTGGCTATGCCTGTATATATTAGGTAAATATATGAATTTATTATTGATAAATTATCTTCTTGACACATCTCGAATTCTTTATTATTCTCGCTGTCATGTTGAATAGAAGGTACTCGTCGGCTAGTCGAATTGACGGCGTAGTGGATGCTGAGAAGGCAAAGTCCGGCCCACCGAATTGCCTTGAACGCGATGCGTCTCAGCTTTTCAACCTAACCTACGTCACCGAAGATCTGCACGGCATGCTTCGCTGTTTAAGTCGCCGCTTTACTCCCACGAGCAAAGGAGATGTGCAAGGATTGATTTTAGCGGAAGGTGTTAAAGGACAAGGTAAATCGCATGATATGGTTTTTGCTTATCATCTTTTCGCTAGTCCACAGCATTCAAGCCCGTGGATGGGAGAGCACGGCTATTCTTGGAATCCGCCCAGTGACACGGTTGTGTTGCTCGAAAAGTTTACTGATCAGTATCTACCGTTCGACTCGCTTTGGGACTACGTCGGGCAAAAATTGAATATCTCATGGTCACGAGATCATTCACCTTCGCTCAGTGAGTTTCGTTCTGCACTGGCTGACCGACACATAGTGTTGATCTTTGACGAGCTTGAGCGAGGTATCACAAACATCAGCGACCCTGCGCGGCGCAGTCAAAACCTAAGTTTCCTGCAAATGATTTCGGAAGAGGCCAATCGCAGCAATCGAGTTACTCTGATCGCGGCGATTTATGACGGCGCAGTGGAGCCGGGCGCCACTCTCAAACGCGTACCTCGATTAGAGATTCGATTTCGCAAAGCAGAAGATCGTGCGGCAATTGTTCGTCACCGTCTGTTCTCCAATGCCGACTCCTACGATCGTAAGGCAGCCGAAGATCTCGTTCAGTCCTATCTGAATACTTGGAAGCGTATGGGCGTCGAGGTCAATGAAGAGTACGTCGCACGTCTCAAGACTTCGTTTCCGTTCTTGCCTGAACTGATCGACCTTATTTTCGAGCGCATGGGGGGTGGCGAGGTCTTTCAAGGAACGCGGGGGGCACTGGGCCTCCTCGGCGCGATGCTCGATGCGTCGGGATCGGAAAGCAAATTGCTTACCGCGGCGCATTGCAGGTTGACCGATTCAGCATGTGCGGATCGCCTTCAAGATCTCGACCCAGCGGGGACCACCATTACGTGCGCGACGGGAAATCTCCGTGATCTCAAGAATCAGCCGTACGCTGAAGCAATCGCGTCCGCTACCTTAATGGCAAGCCTCGTTCCGATGGGGCGAGCGAAAGGGGTATCCAAGGAAGAACTCATTCGCCACATGGCGGAGCCCGGATGTGATCCAAATCAGTTTGAAGCCACTCTCGAAGCGTTTCGCCGTTACGGTTCCTATTTTCATCGGGAAGAAGATCGCTACTACTTCGACATCGAGGAGAACGAGGAGGCCAAAGTCGAGCTTGAAGCATATCGCTCGGGAAGCGATGAGTCTGCTCGCCAGCAGATTAGCGAACTTTGGCTAAGAGATCTTTTTAAAGAGACACAGCAGGGAGCAATATTTAATGAACTTGAGGCGGCACGCACGGCTTTGACGACTATGTCGAAATCCGGCCCGCGATTTGTTCTTGCGCCTCGTCGGCTCTCTAATCCGGAACGCCATGCGGTCTACAGCGGCGCGGAATTTCGCAACCAAATCATTCTACTCGAACCGCGAGATGATCAGGCAAATCACATGACAAATCCTGATCTACGTTCCGCAGCAAAGCGATACGTCGCCGCCAAAAATCTGGCTGGCGGTGCGCGTACGGCTGAGCGTCGAGATCGCTACGAAAAAATCTCCATCCGTGAGCGAAAACTTGTCCTGGATGCATTGAAGCAGTCCGGTTTAGTTTTTATGAGAGTCGAGAAATGGGACGAGGCGGCCGATAAGAGTGTCTTCGAAATCGAGCCACTTGGACAGGCCGCGAGCCGCGAAGAAGTTGTCAATCAGATCCGCACGCAGATATATCCGCAGACCTATTTTGCCGAGCATCTTCGAGATCGCTTGACGAGTCTTATGAGTCAATCTGTTGCACAGGTGGATCGAATCTATCGAACCACGCTCGGATTTCCGGTCCCGTTGAAAGAGGACATGGTGGCGGGCGCGATTCGATTGCTGGTGGAAGATCCTGATACGCGGCCGCTAGGCTTGCGAGGACCAAGAGGAAGAGATTTTTGCGGCCAGCTTGTAAACCTGTCTCCCTCGGAACTCGAAGAGGCGATTCTAAGTTCGCCGTGGTCTCGTTCCAGCGCGCCGCAGCCGACGAGTACCGCGACGCCGATTTTATCGCCGACGATCAACGGTGGTGCTTCGCCAATAACGACAACTCCAAGCCCAACGCTCCCCGTTGGAGTTGACACAGAAACATTGGCTACCCCTCCAGCTCGTTCTCTCGGGGAGTTGCGGCAGCAAACGGCTGCTAGGCTCGCTGCTGTCGAAGGACCGGCTGTCCTCGACGTTAGCTTTCGAATTTTAGCAAATGCCGAGGACATAGAATTATCCGGCTTCAGCTCTGGAGTGCGGGGCGGCCTTAGCGGACGAGGAACTGTAGATGTGCAAATAGAGATCACTTGTCCTGGCCCGATGTCCAAAGCAGATGTCGAGGCGAAATGTGAGCAGTTGCCGCAATTGTCGCAGGGAGAGTACTCGGCGCGGCTTCGTGTGCTTCGTAAGAAGGAAGGAAACGCGTGAGTCCGAGCAGCGACACACTGAACCGTGCGACTCTGGATGAACTGACTGAGCCGGGATTTCGTCTGCCCCGTTTGAAAGATTGGCTGATGAACGAAATTTGGACGATGGATCGGTACAAGTCCGTCGGAGGCAAGCCGTCTGACTATTTGCTGGAAGGCGAAGCGCTCGTCCATCATCGAGAAACGCTGCTGACACTCGCAGGCGAATCGCTTTATGAAGAACTCGCCGGTACTCCGAGTGAGAATTGCAGTATCAAAACTTTCTATGATCAAAATCCTGGCGCGGCAGTTGTGATTTTGGATGGCTGCTCCATCCGTGAGCTCCCTCGCTTGGTAGAGGTGGCGGCGGCGTCAGGCCGACCGATACTGGAACAAAACTACGGATTCGCGGCTGTCCCAAGCGAAACGGAAATGTTTATCACTCAGCGGATGGGTTTGGGACTGCCGGTGATTTCGCCCTCGCAGCTCGAAGGGCGTAGCGAGCTTCGCCATCAAAATATCCGGGCCTACTGGTTCCGCCAACCTACACAGCAAATCAGGATCGAAGATGGCCCAGAGTCTCTGCTCCTCTGGATGCGATTCCCTGACATGCGTTTTATGGATACTCATGCGGCCAGCGCCGCATTGTTCGATTCCATATGGGACATGTTGGAGACGGTCTGGATGCGGACGGTGCAGAAGGTGGCTCCGTCGCGCCCAGTTCTAGTGACGAGCGACCACGGATACATTTTTTTGGGTCCAAATCTAAGTGAACCGAGGCTAGCCGGTATTGATCGGCCCCTCGACGGCAAGCGCTTCAGAGAGTTTTCCGCAACGGAAGAATTGCCCGCTAAAACACGCGGTCTGTGGATCGATGCGGCGCGCCGCTTGGCGGTGATAGCTGGACGCGTTCACAATCGTCCACAGGCGCCTTCACCAAGCAATTCGGTCTATCGACATGGCGGGCTGAGCTTAATGGAAATGCTGACGCCCTGGTTGGTGCTCGGCCCGAAGGAGTAAGTTTATGAAGCAGAAAATCGGCACGTTGATCGAAGAAGATATCATGCGCCTCGTCAAGCGAAAGGCGGCCGAAGAGGGACGATCTCTCAGCGATCTGATTCAAGACGCATTGGTGCAGTACCTCGGCCCGGGCGCGGCAAGCTCTAAGGAGCGGGAGATAGCCTATCACGTGTTTTGCGAACGCCCGTTGAAACTTTTGCCCGAGCAGTTCCGGCAAGTTCTAGAAGAGGACGCCTGGGACTTATGAACCTGGACGATATTCCAGCGGGGAGCCTTTGCGTCATCGACACCAATGTTCTGCTCTACGCGGAGCAAGGAGCGTCGCTGCAAGCGCAACGTCTTCTTCGTCGTATCGAGCGGAAAGATCTTCTCGGTGTGCTCCCGCAACCTGTATGGCAGGAGCTGACTCATAAGCTCATGCTTGCAGAAGCTTTTATGCTCGGACAAATCAGCGGAGGAAATCCAGCGAGGCAATTGGCGTCCAAGCCGGATGTTGTGAAGCGCCTGTCGCTTTACCGTGACAAGATAAAAGCACTTGCGACGCTTGGGCTAGGTTTCGAACCTTGCGCTAAGGGCGATCTACTGGGCACGGCACTAGAGCTTCAAGACCGCTACGGACTGCTGACCAATGATTCCGTGATTCTAGCCATCGCGATGCGCTTGGACGCCGACGCGTTGGTCTCCGCCGATGTGCGCTTTCAAGCGTGCAAGGATATCCGAGTCTATGCCCCGTCGGACATACGGTTGCCGTCGTAGTTATGGATGAGTTAATCACCGATCCCAAACTGGCAGAGAGCGCCGTTTCATCATCCTCGAATGGGGAGGATGGTACACCCGTTAAGCGCGCTATCGAGGTCGGTTTCCCGATCGTCGAGATCAATCGGCTGGCGGTCCCTGAGCGCAACTCGTTCAAACCGATCTATCAGATGCACAAATGGTTCGCGCGCCGCGCCTCCTGTGTGTTTCGCGCGATTCTTCTCGGCACGCTTAAACCAGCGTTCCAACCGGATGGCAAGCCCACCGACCTGATGGCGGAGTTTTACAAGGATCACTCAGACGATCCTGATACCAAGGACAAAGTTATTCTCGACCCGTTTATGGGTGGAGGTACGACGGTCGTCGAAGCCCTTCGCCTGGGTTGCCAGGTCATCGGTATCGACTTGAACCCGGTTGCCTGGTTCATCGTCAAGACGGAAATCGAACCGGTTGACTTGAACGAACTAAAGTCCGCTTTCGAGCGCCTCGCTGCGCGGCCTGTCGCGTGGAACGACGGACGGCCGCTTAAAGAAACTCTTCTCAACTTGTACAAGACAGATGTTGCAGAGGGCATCGAAGCCGATGTGATCTACACCTTTTGGGTAAAGTCAGCTATCTGCACGGACCCGAATTGTCGCCGAGAAGTCCCACTATTCACCGACTACATTATCACGCAGAACACTCCCAGCATCCGTTATCACCGTGATGCTATCTGTCCCGCCTGTCGGAAGACGTTTGACTGGGAAATAGACCTCGCCTCACTTATTGCCGATCCGGCATTGATGGTAAATTCCCCGCGTGGAAGCGGCGGTGAGGGAAGACCCGGTGCGCTTTGGAGTTACGCTCCTGAACCGCCCAAACCCAAAAGGCGTGGTGATCCGTGCCAAACCGATGTGCCCTGTCCGCATTGTTGGCAGACTGTTCGTATGCAGGTGCCAAATCTGCCCAAGTGGAAGAAGAAAGTCGCTCTTGCAGTGTTGTTCTGCCCTTCGTGCGAGGCCCTATGGCAGTGGCGAGGGCCGTTGCCGGAAGGAGAAATGTGTTGTCCGAGTTGCCGACAAAATTACGAGCTAAAGAAAGGTTCTGTTCCTGAGAAGGGTAAGTTTCAGTGTTCATGTGGCCAGAAGGACACCATTATCGCAAGCATTCGGACCTTGCCTCAGGATCAGCGATTGCCGATCCGCCCTTATGCTGTTCAAGCGTACCTGCCGCCTAGTCAGACTATCGATTCAGACGATCGACAGCCGTCGTTCTTCGAGGGCGGCAATCAGCAGCGAGAAGAGAGCGCGCGCGATCAACTCAAAGTGAAGAACGCAATCATTCAGGCCAATGGAAAGTTTTTTAAGCGATTCGCTGTATCTGACGTGCGGCGGCTACAAGAGGCTGAAGCGATTTGGCAACACCATAAGAGTACGCTGCCTTACCCAAAGAGCGTAATCCCTGAGGGTTACAACACCAATCAGATGCTGAAGCATAACTATAGTCTTTGGCAAGAGATGTTTGCGACGCGCCAGTTGCTTGCTCTGGGCACGTTGTTACAGAACATCATGGCGGAAGAAGATCAATCGCTCAAAGAAATGCTGTTGTGTGCGTTTTCTGCAACCCTCAACAACTCGAACATGTTTAGCCGATATCACCGGTTCACGCACAGGGAAGGCAAAATTGAGGGTGTATTCGCGAGGCATGACTTTCAGCCAAAGATCACCTCATGCGAGTCGAACGTATGGGGCGTTGTGCACGGCTATGGAGCATTTCTTCATAATTTCGACAAGCTGCTGGAAGGGAAGCGGGATTTTTTGGGGCCTGCGCGCGCACATCTGTTGGCAGCAAATGCAGCAACAATTTCCGCGACCTCGTTCGCACATGTAGTTACAGATCCGCCATACGTGGGAAATGTAAATTACTCGGAACTCGCGGATTTTTTTTACGTGTGGCTCCGGGTGCCTCTCAAAGAGACCTATTCGTATTTTGCTCCTGAATTCACGCCTAAAGTTGAGGAGATCGTAGAAAACTCGGTTCGTAGGAAATCCAGGAAGGATTTTTTCATCGGCCTTGGAACGGTCTTCCACCGTATTTATAAGCAACTTCCTGATGATGGAGTGGTGGCTTTCACGTTTCATCATACTGACCAAGAAGGAAAGGTTTGGGAAGGATTGCTTGAAGCGCTCTGTGAGAACGGATTTGAAGTTGTCGCGGTGTATCCAATTCATGCCGAGTCCGAAACTTCCTTGCATTTAATGAATAAGGAAAACATCTCCTACGACCTGATCCACGTGTGTCGGAAACGTCAGGACGACACCCGATCACGTTCCTGGGCAGGAGTTCGTCAGGAGGTGCGCCGGAAAGCGCGCGAAGAGTTACAGGCGATTGAACGCGGCCGATACGGTAACCAACCGTTACCTGAACCTGATGTCCGGCTTATTTGCATTGGAAAATGCTTGGAGCTTTATAGCGCCCATTACGGCAAGGTGTTGGATCACGAAAACAAACCGCTGCCGCTTCACAAAGCGCTGCAAGATATCTCCGCGATCGTCGATCAATTGGTTACGAAAGACAGGCCACTGCCGTCTGAATTGGAGGCGGTGGATGGTCTGTCGTACCTGTGGCTGCGAGTGCTCGCTTCGATCAGAAACGAGGTCATGATGGACGCGATCAGCAAGAGCGCGCGAGGCATGCAGGTTTCTGTCGACGATTTGAAAGAAGCGGGACTGGTCGTGCGCGGCCGGACGGGGCGAGGACGGACCTATGAAGTCAAGCAACCGGGACAAAGACTTGGAGACTTGTTGGCGAAATATCAGCCAGGGCTCAAACTTCGAGTGACCCAAGGGGAGTTATTTACCTCGGAAGGACAGACAATCTTCTATGACATCCCTCTGGTCGATCTCGTCCATCTCGTGATCGGTCTCGCGCAAGCGGGAGAATCGGTGGTGCCTTGGCTTGAAAGATTTGCCGCTTTGCGTGGCCAACTTGGAGCGGCGCTTCGCTACGTTCGAGACATCAGACCCGACTGGAAAGAGGCGATCGATCGCGTGCTGGCGTTGATTGAAGGGGCACCTTTAATTCGGCAAATGGAAAACGCCTGATGCCAAACTACTATTTGATCGAAGAAAGGATGATGAAATTATTTAACCCGGAGGGGATAGAAGCGCATCCCAATCGCAAGGGGTTTCTCGATTATCTGCGCGAGCTGCGCCAGGATTCATTTCCCTTCCCGCGTGGCTACAAGGTCGCGGTCGAGGGTTTGGAAGACGTTCTGCTTGCGGCCGGCAACTCGCTGCCGGAAGTCGAAGATCGCATTCGCGGCATACTTGTTTCGAGAGCGAACGAGCTGGAGTCGATCATGGCAACGAATGTTCAAATTATTTTCAGAGACAAGCTACAAAAATCTAACGATTTTTGGATCGAAGCTGGTGTCAACCAACACCTAAGCTTGCGACGCATCTTCGGCTCACCAAGGCGGCAACGAGGTCCGAACGGGACTGAATTTTTCATCGCGGGATTTAATCTTACATGAGCGAACAAGCATCGGCATATCAATTTGGGTCTTCCGTCGCGCCGAACGACAGAGTACGGGTTCCCTCTCATCCCGAGTTCGGCATCGGCGAAGTGCTTCGGGTCGCGGAGACGGCGGGCTTTTATCAGGCGGACGTTGTTTTCGACACGCCGAACGGCCGTAGGTTGGAAACATTTCCGATCGAGTTGTTGGAGAAAACCAGTGACTTATGGCAGCGGCTCGCGTCTGGGGCTGTTGACGACGCCACGGCGTATCGGGTCAAACAAATCGCCATTGATCTGGCTCATTCGAACTCCGGCGGCGAGCTTTCGGCGAGCCGCGTGAATCTTTTGCCGCATCAGATTTTGCTGGTGCATGATTTAGTCGAAATGGCTGAGCGACGAATGCTCATTGCCGACGAAGTAGGGTTAGGGAAAACCATCGAGACCGGCATGCTGCTTCGAGAGTTGAGTGCTCGGTCGGAAGCCATTCGCGTCCTCATCGTTATGCCCGCAGGCTTGGTCAAAAATTGGCAGAACGAGCTGCGCGATTGTTTTCGTCTGCATTGTTCAATTCTCGGCCATGACTTCAACGATTACGGTACTGCTTCGTGGGAGACGCACCCTTGGGTGATAGCTTCGATCGATACGCTCAAGCAGCCGCGTCGAATGCAGCGACTCCTCGGCGCACCGCGTTGGGACGTCATCGTCTTTGACGAGGCTCATCATCTAACGCGCACTCGGGCTGGGAACAAAACGACCACGACGCAGAACTACAAACTAGCGGAGGCGTTGCGAAGCCATACGCGAGATCTATTGTTCTTATCCGCTACGCCACACCAAGGGAATCCTTATCAGTTCTGGTCCTTGATCCAGTTGCTCAACGATCAGCTTTTTACCAACCCGGACGAATTGAGCGACCACCGCGGTATACTGGGACGGGTGATGATCCGCCGCACCAAGCGGGAAGTTACGGACGCGGACGGTGTGCCGATATTTCGTCGTCGCCAAGTCAACACTGAACGGTTTCCATTGGCACCGCGCGAGCGTGAATTCTACGATCGCCTGAGCGAATATCTGCGCGAAGGTTACACCGCTGCCGGCATTAACCAATCGCGCACGACGCGCCAGCAACGCGCGATCGGGTTTGTCATGGCGACGTTCCAAAAAATCATGTCCTCCAGTCCGCGCGCCATACGACAGGCGCTCCGTCGACGCTTGCTGGTTCTGCTTGCCCGTAAGCAATTGGCTCTTGAAGCGAAGCGGCGCTCGGGAGCGGCCAATAGCGAGGCGATTCTCAAACTGCAAGACGAAATGTTGCAGGTAGCGCGCGCGATTCTCGGGGAGCAAACCACAGACAATATGGACGCCGAAGCCTACGTGTTACGGGTACGCCGTCGGCTCTTGAAAAAATTGGAAGAGGATTATGAAACGACTTCCTGGTCGCTCGACGGAGATGAGGAAGCGGAAGAGGGCGTGTTCGCCGAAGCCGATATTCCTCGCGAAATAGACAAAGTGCGTGATCTGATCGATCTGGTTCCTAAGGGGACCGATCGACGTTTCGACAGACTGGTGTCGGCGATCAGCGACGTTTGCCGCCAAAGACCCGACGAGCGATTCGTCATATTTACTCAGTACCGCGATACGCTGGAATTTTTGACGGAAGAACTCGGCAAGATATACGGTATCGAACGCATCGCAAGGATCGTTGGCGGTCCGCTCGAAGATAAGATTGCCGCGATGGAATCGTTCTGGGATCCAAATGGCGCGCGTTTTCTGTTAAGCACTTCCGCCGGCGGCGAAGGCATCAATCTGCAAATCGGACATATCGTTTTCAACTACGATCTTCCGTGGAATCCGATGGCTGTCGAACAGAGAATCGGACGTATTCACCGCTACGGCCAGGAAGAAACGGTTCAGGTGTACAACTTGCTGGCGCAGGACACGGTAGAGGAGCAGATCTACGGCCTGTTGGATCAAAAGTTGCTGGAAATCGCGCGTTCCATCGGCAAGACCGACACACAAGGAAGGCCGCTGGAGGATTTTCGTAGCGATATTCTCGGATATCTAGGCAGCCTGCCGGACTATCAGGATTTATATAAACGAGCGTTGGTTGATCGCGATTATCACCGCACGGATACTGAGATTAAACGAATGATGGAAGAGGCACTTCGCGCTCGGGAAGCATTGGATAGCTTGGCCCAGGACCTGGGCCACTTCAATCTCGAACACTATCGAAAGTTAGAGGGACGTTATTCGCTTTCCGAGCTTGGAGAATGGGTTCGATCAGCAATCCTCAAACTGGGTGGAACCGCCATGCCCAGCGGGGAGTTTTGGAGTTTTATCTGCCCGGAAAGTTTGCAGCGAAAGTACAGACTGCTGCCTAAATATGAAAAAGTCTGTTTCGATCGGGACCTTGCGTTACGCAACCGTCAGTGTGAACTCGGAGGTATAGGTCACCCATTGGTCGATGCTCTTTTAGAGGAAACTCGATCTCCAACTTTGGCTGGCGAAGTCGCAGCGCTGGGCGGTGGCGCCATAGGAGCTCGCTATCTCGTCCGCCGTCGCGATGAACGAGGTCTAGTCCAAAGCCGCATCATCAGTCTTCTTTACAAAACAGCTACAGGTGAGATCGAGACCCTCCAACACTTTCCGGTCGATGGACTGGAACAGGATCCGAATGGTTCTGCTGATCTTGGTCAGGCGCGATCTGCAATCGAAAGTGCGTTGGAAGCTGAAATAAATAACTGGCTACCCAGCCGTCAATCACGAATCGGACTGAACATATCTTTAGTGGGGCTGCATCACTAGTGCCCGAGTTGGAGATCATAACGCGATGGCAAAGTTGTTTTTCTCGTACTCACATAGAGACGCTGACCAGCGAGATGAACTAGAAATTCATTTGGCTGCACTAAAACGAGAGGGCGTTCTCGAAACCTGGCACGATCGAAGAATCGGTGCCGGTAAAGAGTTCGATCACGAAATCAGCGAGCATCTAGCGGAATCGGATATTATCTTGCTCTTGATCAGTCCATATTTTATAGCGTCGGACTATTGTTACCAAATTGAACTGACTAGAGCGATGGAAAGACATAAAAATGAGGAAGCCCGCGTTATTCCTGTGATCTTGGAGCCGTGTGACTGGCAACAACTGCCTTTTGGTAAGCTTGTGGCGACCCCCAAAGACGGAAAGCCGATTTCAAAGTTTCCAAACAAGCACGACGGTTTCCTTGAAGTTACCAGAGCCATTCGAAAGGCGGCTGAGGACTTGTGCGGCCCCGCGCAAAAGAAACCAGCGACGAAAGCTAGCGACGATCAGAATATGGCCACAAGAAAATTCGCGCGGCCTCGCTCGAGCAACCTCCGTGCTAAAAAGGAATTTACCGACCGCGATAAAGATCGGTTTCTTTCTGAAGCCTTTGAGTTCATCGCCAATTTTTTCGAGGGATCGTTAGAGGAACTGGAGAGGCGTAATCCTGGCGTCGAGGCGGATTTTCGGCGTATTGATGCGAATCATTTTACAGCGCAAGTCTATCGGCATGGTAAAGAATTGGCTCGGTGCAAGATTTGGTTAGGAAACCGAAGGGGATTCGTTGGCGGGATCGGATATTCGACGGATCTGAGTGAAGGTGACAATAGTTACAACGAGTCTCTATCCGTAGAGAACGACGGTTATACGATATTGCTAAAACCTATGGGCATTGCTTTTCGACACCCCCCTCAGGATGCCCTACTCACACTTGAGGGAGCCGCCGAATACCTCTGGGGAATGTTTATCGATCCACTGCAGTAAACAGCAGCTTGCGTCGCACTAATGTCTCCATTCATTCGCGGAGAGTGCGAGCATGACTTGTTTAAAGAAAAGGGCTTGAAAATGCCACAGTACAAAATATTTTCGGCAAAGGGATCGCGTTTTAACGAGACTGGCGCAGTTATTACCTGCACATTCAGCAACGCTGGCGGGTACCCACGCGCAGAATCGTTTGTTCTTTTGCCAGACGGGGAAAGAATGCTTGCGAAACGGTTTCGTTTCGACGTGAAGTCATTTGCCGATTCGCCCGTTGAATTGAACGAGGATTTCATGCTCGAACAGGCTCTCGCGCAGGCCGATACCGACTGGGCGCACTATCTTCTAAATGAAGGCAAGAATAGTGATGAGCTTTCGAATATCTCGCCGGACATAAAGCCTAGTGATACGAAATTGTTAGTTCACCTTTGGGTCGTGGGAAGTAAACAGCTTGTCGACGTCTATCGAGAAACTGAATGTGATCTTCTAAGGGATGCGTTACGACCAATTTTAGAGTTACCGAAGATTTCGATAAACGAGATAAAAACTTGAGCGGGAATTAATGCCGGTCGGACCAAGGCAAGATGTTGATTCAAGGACTTTGGTATCGGGGGCTTTGGTATCGGGTCGGACCAAAGCAACCTCTTGATCGAACGAGCTAAGATCGCATAGAAGGCATCTTTTTAGAGCTTAGGCGCCGCTTTTTGAAACAAAAGCGCCGGCTCTAAGGACGAAGATGCCACGAGCAAACCGTCACTTTCGGCCAGGTTACGTCTGGCATATTACTCACCAACGTTGCAGCCAGTTCCAATCGTTCCAGTCGTTCAACCGCTGCACTTCGTTCAAGCCGTTGGGATGCAAAGGCTAAGTTTTTCGGAGCGCGTGATCGGCGCCGCTATCTGCATTGGCTTTTTGAATTGGAAAACGGATTGGCGAGCCGCGATGATCGCTGGTCGGAAGCGATTGCGGTTGGAAGCTTAACGTTTGTCGAGACTGTCAAGAATGAGCTTGGATTCAAAGCCTCACATCGAGATGTGATCGAATTGAATGGCAGTTATGCGTTGCGCGAGCCGGCGGAAGCTTGCGGACGCAAATTCGCCGGTGAAAGTGAGGCTCTAACGTCTCAAAACACTTTCCTGCGGGATGAAATCGTTGATCAAGCAAAGACATAGCTTGGTCCGACCCGATATATTTCCGCCAGGAAGAAATGAAGGAATGCCGCTGGCTAAAGCCACAGCTCGTCGCGCAGATCGAGTTCAACGAATGGACACCGGACGGCCATCTGAGGCACTCCATGTTCGACGGATTGAGAGAAGATAAGAACGCGGACGAGGTTGTGCGGGAAAGCGAAGACTGAGCAGTGATGAATCTTAACCATCTTCTTATCGGTACGTCCGGCTATTCCTATCCAGGACCGCCTCCCAAAGGCTGGTACGGCGCGTTTTACCCAGAAAAGAAAACCAAAAGCTTCGACGAGCTGAAATTTTATAGCCAGGTTTTCAACACCTGCGAGATCAACAACACCTTCTACAGACCGCCCTCACCCACCGTCGCTCAGGGCTGGGCCAAGAAGACTCCGGATGACTTCACCTTTGTAATCAAGCTCTGGCAAAAATTCACTCATCCAATAAAGATCTCCCGGAAGAAATCCGATGAAGGATGGGAACCGCCCAGTCAAAAGGACTTCGATGAATTCCGTAAGGGCATCCTGCCTTTGGCTGAAGCTGGCAAGCTGGGAGCCCTGCTATTGCAATATCCAGCGGGCTTCCACTACTCGCCGCAAAACCTGGAGAAGGTCCAGGAGACACTCAGAAGATTTTACGATTATTCAAAAGTGGTCGAGCTCCGGCACAAGAGCTGGAGCGAGAACGATGAGCAGCTCAAAGCTCTTCTAGCCGAGAACCGTGCAAGCGATGTCCTGATCGACGAGCCGAAATTTGCCACGTCCATCCGGCAAAACTGGCCACCTGCCGGAGAAATATTTTACTTCCGCGCTCACGGGAGAAATGCCAAAGCGTGGTGGAATCCCAAGGAATCGTGGCAGCGCTACGACTACTTCTACTCACGCGATCAGGTCAAGAAAATGGCGGCGCAGATTAAAACCGCGACCGCCGAACCGGGAGTGAAAAAAGCCTATGCGTTCTTCAACAACCACTCCAATGCGAATGCGCCGGCCAACGCGATCATGCTCGCGCAGGAACTGGCGTTGAGGTTGAAGGCGATGCCGCCCGAAGAGATAGTGAAAAAGTTCCCGGAGCTCGTACGCAAGAGCGAATGAGTCAGCTGCTTAGCCGGTCATTGGTTGCCTATCTCTCGATTTGAGGCTCATACTGATCCAGCTTGTTCGTAACTGCCGTGTTGGTTCGGTATTTTTGTTTGAGCTCCGCGAGTTCCCGATCGGTGCCGCGGCAAAACTCACGCAATTGTTTCTGGAGAAGTGCACGCCGGTCCTGGTCATACGGCTCCTCACCACGGAAGTGATCACACTTGTCTCGACGCTCTATGAAGTACGCTACAGCCGCCGGAAATCGTGTTTGTGTGGCAACTGAGCATGCTAGTAACACCGTGCAGCTTGCAGCGAGACCGTTGATAACTACGAGTCGCATGACCGCTCAGTGCAGCCCCTTTAGCACCGCCAAATAGTTCGCCCGCTCTGCGCTTAATTGTGCCTTGAATTCCTCGTGAGTGATCACACCCTTGGCGATCAAAGGCTTGGCCAGCGCGTCGGTCATCGCGAGCGTTCTGACGACTAATTCTTCGAGGGTCACCTTTGGGTCTTTACCTGTTTCGCTCATTCAAAACTTCCTTTCTGTCATTATCACTCACTTGTTGATTTCTTGGATGTTGTCGAGACTCCTAATGTCAAATTTTGATGGGACATTTTCGTACCAAGTAATTTAATCTCGCATCAGGCACGTATTAATGATTGGGATTAGCGCTCGCATGATACCACCAGGGCTCATCTTGCCCGAATAGCCGAGAGCCCATACCTGTTCAGCCACAACTGCCATGCCTTTTTAGGTCGAAAACGCAATTCAGCATAACGACCTATCCCTCATCGACTACCGCAAATACCCAAGCTGCACGGCACTGTTCAAATCATCACTTGTTGAATATCGCGGCACAGTCCGTGCTCTAGCCCGTTCCCAACTATGCGCACGGTGCGCATAGAGAAAGCACGAAACAATTTTGGTTTTAAAAAAGGAGGCTATCATGAAACGGGCGTTTTCTTATTTGGGAGCATTGTTGCTCTTAATGGCTGCAAGTTCCGCACATGCTCACAGTGCAAGCGTGACTATCTCCTCGCCAAGCGATAATCAGACAATCGTCGTTGATTCGTTGCCTGTAAATATCATCGTCGAAGGAACCATTACCCATGGGAGTCCGGGCAACATCAATAATCAACGCGCGTGTGTCAAGGTAGATGGCGGTACGCCGATCTGTGAGCCTAATTATATCGGGGGCCTGGGTAATGTGAGTTCGAGAAACTTCAGTATCACGGTGCCAATCAGCAGCCAGGGCCAACACACGCTCCAGGGTTTTACTGCGAATTCTAGTGGTGATCACAGCGGGATGTCCGCTCTTATTACGATTAATATCGTGCTCGCCAATGCTGCTTGCGATGAAAAAGATCCTCCTGCTTATGCCAACGAATATTTGAACAGTCTCAATCTGCCGCCGAGCTATGCCACCTACCGCGGTCAGATCATAAGGGTCATCGCGTTCAATAGCTCCAATGGGGCATACGGCTCCTGCCATTATGATTACGAGTTGGTAGAAGCAGACGTGAATGCTCTTCTTGCACAATTGGGGTTCTAACGAGATATCGGGGAGAGCAGATCGAAAGATCCGGTCTGCTCTCCCTTCGGGGTTTAGGACTCTAACAATACGAAATTGACGAGTGGCTGAAAGCGAAACAAGATTGACCGTTGGTGGTAGAACCCGCCTCAAAAAAGGCTCTCTCGCGAGGGCCTTTTTATTTGTAGGTCTTGCAGACGCGCTTCCTGTCCGCCCCTATCTAAGTTTAAAGAGTGAACCCTCCGCGGATAGCTTTCGCCTCGTCCCAACATGACGCGCAGAAGATTTTGAAATCGGCAGCTTTGAACCACCGTTCCGACGACGCACCGTCAAGTGCAATTAAGGCCTTTTCGCATGCTGTGCGCCATGCGTCAGGTCGAACCGTATCCGTGTCGTTGCCCCAGAAGAAGCCAACCTTTTGGTGACGGTCGACAGCGTGAGCGATGTGTGTACAGAAAAGCCGATGCCTTGTTGTCCGTGAGTGGGGCAGTTGGTCTGCTTCATGGCCGGGCACCTAACGTGGAGCAGGGATGTACCGCAGCTAACATCATATCAGGGTTTACTGGGGTGAGGCATCTCAAACCATCCGCCTTGCAATCTCCGCCCGATCCACGGTAAACGGCAAAACTAAGGCCCTCACGATGATCACCCCCTCTCTCCACGCGGCCGCTAGTTCGTTATGTGAACGGCTTCGCTCTGCCGGGGCTGCGTCGTTCACGGCAACGCAAGAGCAATGCGGAACGCTCGCGGCGTCGTTGGGCCTACCTCTTCCTGAGTGGCTGCGCGACCTGCTTCAGAACTATTCAATCTGTGGCGCGGAGCTGTTTTGGCAGGCGTATCCTTGCGAAACTGATTTCGACGGGCGGAGCTACATCACTTTTGCTGATCCGGACCGCATGGTGGTTGAGTCAGTCGAGCTCACGCCGGGACGCGATATTCTTCCACTAGGATTCGTCTGCATTGCTACTGACGATGACGGCATCGGTGATCCGTACTTCATCCCTGCTGATCAAGAAGACCCACCAGTTTATCAGGTGCATCACGACACGGACGAGGACGAACACCAAATCGGACCACACCACGCGAGGCTCGTCGCCCAGCATCTCTCCGAATTTTTGAACATGCTCATGCCAACTTAAACCCAGTCTGCCGGAAGCTTCGCGGGCGCCGTTTTTGTTCTGGCGCCGCTTTACCCGCCGTGCTAGCTGTGCTTTTTGCGAAATCCGTAAACCATAAAGTTTTTGTGCCCATAAGAGTGGCTCCTCGATTAAAGAATAACCTTCACTGCGCGTGCAAAAAAGGCTGGCGATCGATTTGCGAAATACGACACTACGCTTGTTCTGCATGCCCGGACTCGTGGATCAGGCTTTTACCCATCATGAATACTCTAGATGAATGATTTTATCCTCCATCGGCGCCTATCGCGCTAACGTCCGTATTGAAGAGGTCCATGCGAAAGCGGGCACTTGAAGCGTGAATTGAATAAAAACTTGACTGGCATTCAGTTTGCGCCTCTCTGTGTTCGCCGTCAGGAGGGCGCGATGAGTTGCAAAAAGTTGGTTGTCTTACTTTTCGGGCTGATCGTCAGTGGATGTGCCACAAACGAAGCCACTTACTCCGGCCGGAACAACCTTGACGCAGCACGATCACGTTGCATCGATTTAGCCCGTACGATGGGTTATCGGGATGTCACGGTGGATGCCATCGATAAGGATGGCCAGGCGGAATGGAACGTCAAATTGGTCATGCGCAGAGACGGAAAAGACCGTAAAGAGCGGTGCGAATACAACGCGCGCACGGATCGGGTTCATATAGACGATTGATTAGGTGTTTCGATCGCCGCTGTGCGGAAATCCTGCGCTTAGTAATGGAGGCTGTTGCGCGATGAGAGTCGAGACCATTGGCGCGTGGATATTCCTAGGCTTTGGCTCCTGTCGACAGGGAGCTTGCTAAACCTACTTCTTCCAGAATCGACGCGAGGACTCTCGCAGGTTGCCCATCTAACTTAGCTCCGATAAGAGAGGGACCCTTTTAGACCACCTTGACGTCAATCTTTCTGGGCTTCGCCTCTTCCGCCTTCGGCAAAAGCAATGTCAAAACGCCCTGATTAAGCTCGGCTGAAATTTTCGCTTGGTCAACCCGCTCGTTCAGTTCAAACTGCCGGAAAAAATTAACCAACTCATATTCGCGATAAATTGGTTCGCCTTGGGCGAGGTGTTGGGACCTAGCGCGAATCGTTAGCAGGTTGTTTTCCACGCGCACGTCCATATTTTCCTTAGCCACCCCCGGCAAATCCGCCTTCACCACGAGTCCATCCTGGTTCTCATAGATATCCACCGGTGGCGTCACGTATTGCTCTTGACTGCGCGTCTCTTCCCGACTCCGCAGAGTCGACCGCTGCGTACCGCTTGGCACAGTTTTTTCCGCCATTGCTGTATCCTCCCTTTCGACCTGAGGGTCATGCAACTTTTACATTGATCTGTTTGGGCTTCGCTTTCTCGGCCTTCGGTAGCGTGACGACCAGCAGGCCATTTTTATATTCAGCCTGTATGGCCGCATCGTTCACTTCCACCGGTAAATCGATCATTCTGACAAACTTTCCGGCTGCTCGCTCGCTCCTGTGAAAAGCCTCCGCGGTCACGTTGCCGCCGATGCGAGTTTTCTCTCCTGCTATCGTGAGGCGATTGTTCATGACGGTGAGGTTCAACGATTGCGGCTCGACTCCGGGCGTCAGAGCTTCGACATGGATATGATCTTTGTCCTCGAGCAGATTGATCAGTGGGTACTCGCGCGGGCCTCTCGCTGGCAGAAACGCGACTTGACGCGATGGAGATTGCCCTACGCCAAAGCCTTCGAAGGCGCGGTCAATTTCTCTACGTAGACCGGCAATATCTTCGAACGGATTCCACTCAGCCATGTTCGTTACCTCCTGGTATTCCAATTTGGGTTCCAAAAATCGAGGATTACTTAGCCACTGCAAACAATTTGTCAAGGCGGTCTTGGCGATTTTCTCTTTCGTTCATGTCATCATCGAAGCGCTCATCCAAGGCTACCCACTTTTCCGCCGTTGCCATGGGTTGATGACAGAGGCATCCATAAAGCTCGGCAGGTGTCAGGACGGCCTCTATGGATTCGCTCCTCATACCCGATTCAGTTTTTTGATCGCCCGGATCACTTTTAACTGTAGGCATACCTGCATCGTGGACACACCCGTATATCGTCGAGTCCATAAAGTCTCTCTCGGTCAACCCAAACTATCTAGTCAAAAGAATCTAAACGCCTAAAAAACCCGCAGTAGCCTGACCTCAAGTAGCAGCAGGAGAAATATAAGGCACAAATTTCGGTTGACAAGGGCTTCCGCGAACTTTTTTGCTACAAAGTGAAGTACGAGGATAAAGAAGAAATTCAGTTCTCAGCTTTATCCATGCATTCGTCGCAGAGTGCGCTTCGCTGGCTAGGCGCTGTACCGAAACAAAATTGCCGGATGGCCATTGAGAGCACGCTTCAAGAAAGTGCCAGACCTCCGCTTGGCTGGTCCTTCTGAATTCATCTGCAACTAATCGGGGTGGCCTTTTGGTTACCGAGAGGTGCCCGACCGGGGCACCGAAACAACCGCAGGCCTCGAAATTTACCGCTTGGCAGTTCGCCCGCCTGGAGGCGGCACAGAGCGCATGTAATGAGTGATTCCATAGGCTGTAACCCTCAAAATTATACTGCGCTTAGAAGCAAGGCTCTTTCAAGGAGGATTACCGCAGCAACGCGTACTATCGCTCAGCTGTCCAGCGAGTTAGTACAGGGGCGCGCAGCAAATCGGCAAGGTCAGGCCGTTTGAACGAGTCGGGTGGTGGAAAGTTCGGTGGGCGTGAGCGCGGCTTCTATCGCGTGCGCTGCCCCTGGGTGAATTCTTCTCGCCAGCTCGAGAATGGCTTCGGCCTGATGGGGGGTGCAAAGAATCTGTACGATTTGAGTTTCCTTGCCCGATATTTGTCGAGTCTCAATACAGCCATTTATCAGGAGGAAATATGTTGGGGAAACCTGATCCGCTCCGAGGCGCAACTGATCATAGTGGGCTTTAGGAAACTCGATCATTACCTTCGCACTCTTCATTGATATGAGAGCTAATCACTAATTTTCGTAAATCAAGATCAAAAAAGGACGAGGCAAGACATTTGATCGAGGACAAATAAGACATTTGCGTCGAGAACCTGAGGCAATGTTGCACGGCCAGCAAGATGAATTTTCACCACTTGACAGCTATGTCAGCATGATTATTTTTCAGTCGAAAGCGATAATCCAATAGGAAAGGAGAACTGATATGTTAGGTGATTTGATTAGATGGAATCCTGTGGAAGAGCTTTCCAATTGGCACAGCGACATCGATGAGCTGTTCGGTCGGTTCTTCCCGCGCTCTGAAAATATCATCCAGAGCTGGGCACCGAGGGTGGAAACCTACCGCAAGGAAAAGGAATACGTCGTTAAAATCGATTTGCCGGGTGTCAATCCTGGTGACGTTCATGTGCAGATGGAGGGAAATCTCTTAGCCATCTCTGGGGAGAGAAAGAACGAGGAAAAAGGTCCTGAATATCGGGAGACGTTCTACGGCAGGTTCGAACGCGAGATTGCTTTGCCGCATGGCGTGGAAGCCGACAAGGTTACCGCTCGCTATGAGCACGGTGTCCTCGAAATCCGGGTGCCACTTCCGGCGCAGCTTGTCGGCCGGGAGATTCCGATTGAGATCGAGCAAAAGGAGAAAAAGCAACTCGAATCGAAGGCGGCGTAAATTCTCTGCCTGTTTTTAAAGCCGCCCTACGCTGGCGGTTAAAGGGGGTCCCCAACGGGATCCCCTTTTTTTAACGTGGGCGAATTCATCTATTAAGCAATGTGGCCCCTTCAGAGTGACTCAGGCGAGGTCAAAAAAATATTTGAGAGCGCAAAACGGGTTTCGCCTGATTTAGCTGCCGTCATCGCGAAGACACTGAATGTCTTCTCGCGGGCGGAGTATTAGGGCCTTGATTGTGAGGGTTCGTCCAGAGAGTACGGCATTTTATAAACGGTTATATCGCTTAAAGATTCTTGGATAACGGAGTTACGGTAAATATTGTCGAGGTTCTCGGCGGTCCGAACAAGGTGCAGGAGCTTTCGAGCTGGCACCAGGATTCAAGTGACGTGTAAGCAGCGGAATCAATTCTGGCCACGATTACGGGTCGGGGGCGCCGGGTCGGACCAGGATAAACTCTTGATTTAACGATTGAACATACAATAAAAGGCATCGTTTAAGAGCTTAGGCGCCGCTTTTCGAAACAAAAACGCTGGCTCTAAGGACGAAGATGCCGCGAGCAAACCGTCACTTTCTGCCAGGTTACGTCTGGCATATCACTCACCAACGTTGCAGCCAGTTCCAATCGTTCCAGTCGTTCAACCGCTGCGCTTCGTTCAAGCCGTTGGGATACAAAGGCTAAGTTTTTCGGAGCGCGTGATCGGCGCCGCTATCTGCATTGGCTTTTTTGAAGCGAAGAAGCGCTTCGGTCTGTGCGTGCTCGATTACATGGTCACATGCAATCACATCCATCTGTTGGTCAAAGACACAGGCGCAAACGTTATTGCCGAGAGCATGCAGCTCGTCGTCACTGGGCGTGCTGGCGCAGCTAACACCCAAAAAACTGTGATGGACAATCACTCCGCGCTTTGATATCTGGCTCACGGTAACAATAAATTTTAGTAGGAGGAGCTACCGCAAAAAAGATAAAAATTCGTTGGTGGAATCGGCCAGACGTAACGGGCCACGTCGAACGATCCGTAAAAGAAATTAGCTTGAGGAGGCTAAGATGAAAAAACTGTGGGCTATTTTGTTTTTGTTTGCTGTGATGACAGCTCTCGGAACTACTGAAGCCGTAGCCGTGCTCCAGGTTATAGATGTGGACTTAGGCGGCACCCCTGAGCACGCGCTCGGTCGGTATCGATATCGAGATGACTTGCCATTTTCCCCAATCGCAACCCTGGCGATCCATCGCACGTCCGACTATCGAAACCACGCCTCAACGACCAACCTGGCAAACCGGGGTTTCGCTACATTCGGCATCAGAACCCGGTTCGGCAGCAGCGATGCCGCCGTAAACTTCGAGCAAATCGCTTTGGATATCCGCAACGGAATCCGATTCCTGAAAAGCAAAGGGCACACCAAAATTATCTTAATCGGCCATAGCGGTGGCGGACCCAGCACCTCGTATTACCAGGCGCTTCTGGAAAACGGCGTCTCCTATTGCCAGGGGAAGAACAAACTTACCCAGTGCCCGTTTACGGGAGCTGAATTCACGCCTGCGGACAAGGCCGATGGAATCGTCTTCGTCGATGCGCATCCGGGCGTCGGGGTCAATCAACTGCGTTCGCAGAACGCCTCTATAAACAATAACGACAAGCCATTTGGTCCTGCGTTCAACAAAACGCTCGACCCCTTCGATCCGGCACACGGCTACAACGGTCTCGATCCAGTGCACGAACCGGATGGCGACTCGACCTATTCGCCTAAGTTTGTCGACAAATACGCTCAAGGGCAGTCGGGACGCATGAATACTGAGATTAATGAAGCTCAACTGATCGTAAAAAAAATAGCACTTGGGTTGATTGAGACGGCTGATCCCAACGATCTGACCAAGCACCCGTTTCCGCTCTATCGTGCCAATGCTCGGATGGTGCAACTTAGCACGCAGGTCCAGTGCTGCACCGAGCACCCGACCAGACTTCTAAAAGACAATGGGACCCTCACTGCTCCGCAGATCGTTCATACGGTGCGAGTTCCGGAGCCAGGGATCAAGGACGATGATGAAGATCCAAACACGTTCGAAAATTTATCGATCACTTCGTTCTTGAGCGCCAACGCCATCCAGTCCAAGAACTCGCTGGATGAGAGCAAGATAGATTGGTGCAGCACCAACAACTCGACACCTTGCGCAGTCGCGCAGATCCATGTGCCGACGCTGGTGATGTCCATGCAGGGGCATTACTTCATTCGTGACGGTGAATACATCTATGAGAGCGCAGTGGCCGCCGATAAGGAGTTTTTGGTAGTGGAAGGGGCGACCCACGGCCTTGGCAACTGCACTGCCTGCGCGTCGTACCACAATACTGGCCCTTACAATAATGTCTCGCTTAACCTCTGGAATTATGTTGCCGCTTGGATAAACAAGCCCGGTCGGTTCTAATCCAGAAGCCACCGGCCCCTTCCCTGCGAGAACTTTGGTGGACTCGTGGGGAGGGCCGGCAGCTTGGCACCTGTACATCGATGGCTGGCCTCGGGTCGGACCAAAGCAACCTCTTGATCTAACGAGCTAAGATCGCATAAAAGGCATCTTTTTAGAGCTTAGGCGCCGCTTTTTGAAACAAAAACGCCGGCTCTAAGGACGAAGATACCACGAGCAAACCGTCACTTTCTGCCAGGTTACGTCTGGCAGATTACTCACCGCCCTGGGGAATGCCGTGGGCGTGCTCGTGATTCGTGGTCGTGTATGTCAAACCGGAGCTTCCACGTTTCGAGAATTCTCGAAACGTCGAAAGGTTCGCTTACGGCTGTCGACCCGCCTTATGAACCGGCCCAATTGAAGTTTGCGCGTGATCGGCGCCGCTATCTGCATTGGCTTTTTGAAGCGAAGAAGCGCTTCGGTCTGTGCGTGCTCGATTACATCGTGACATCCGATCATCTTCACTTCCTGAGAGGATCCAATTCGCAGAGGCGGTGCTACTAGCCCTGACCGGCAGGGAGCAACTCAGATATCAAGCAAGTCTCGAAGCTGTTTAACTAGTTCCGCGGGCGGGAGTGAAGCGTCCAGACTGAGCTCGGTTTGCGCGGTCTCGAGTGTGGCGAACTGGCTTTTCAATAGAGATGGATTCATGAAATGGCCTTTGCGCTGTTGCAGGCGGTGCGCTATCAACTCCGGAGTTGCGGTCAAGTGAACGAAAACGACCTGGTCGTTCACGCGTAAGTGTTCGCGATAGCGGCGCTTCAACGCGGAACACGCTAGAACCCCACTCTCGCCATTCGCGACAGCGGACTGAATCATCGCGCGCAAGGCATCCAGCCACGGTTGTCGATCCGTATCCGTCAATGCCTCGCCTCCACGCATCTTTTCGACGTTGGCTGCTGGATGGAAGTCGTCTCCTTCGTGAAATGGCCAGCCGAGATTGTGGGCGAGCAACTTGCCGACAGTGGTTTTCCCCGAGGCGGCTACCCCGGTGATCACGACGAACATAGCGCTTGCCTCGGCTTCAGAAAGGAAGTTTTCGGGTCGGACTGGCGCCACCATTGATCTCACGGTTGAACATACAATCAAAGGCGTCGTCGAAGGGCTTAGCCGGTCTTTTTCAACGGTAAACAGCGGCTTCTAAGTAAGAATGGTCATGCAATGCAGCGCCGCCGCTAACTTCTCTATTCCCCATCGGATCTCGGAAACTTTGTCGCCTGCGAGCACTAACTCAGCTCGACCTTGCCGCCGTGCTCGGTGAGAGCGCGCGTCCGCAGCAATCTACTCAAAAGTAACCAACTGCAATCCAGAGGTCTCCAGCAGATAGTCTCCTTCAATCTCGTTCTTAGCGGCCGTTGTCGACGCAACCAAAGTGACGGTTATTTTCCTGCCGCGGGTGATCGCCGTCCGTAGTGCATCGGTGACAACGACACGGCGAAATGCCGGTGTGAGCGGATGCGATGGCCGGTCATCAAACCGGCGTGTCGTAATCGGTACATGACAGTGCAGGTCATCGCCCACGCACTGGGGATGACCGAACACAGAAAATCTACCGGCATAGGCGGGGTGTTTCTCTGGTTCTTTCGGATTCTCGACCTTTGGGTCATTGAAGAATACATGGACCGTGTAGCTCGGTCGAAACGTGTTAATCCCATACACTTCGAGATCGGCACGCTTAAACGGCCGCGAAATGCCGTGGTTAAATGGTCCGAAAGTGCGTCGTTCAATCATTGTGGACCTCCTGCGTTGATGGGAATCGCTGCGCTTCCATATTCGTAGCCGAGCGCCTGTACGTCCAAGACTTCGCGAAAAGTTTTGCCGAAAGGCTCAAGCGGCAAATCCAGAAGGGCTTGGGGAATGTCTCCGTTGCCGTGCTTCACCTGCCACAAATACCAAACGCGATCGATCATGCAGTGATGAGCGTAAAAGATCGGATCGAACGCCGCTGTGGTAATGTTCATCATGTCTCCGCCTACCCATACGTGCACATCATCGTGGAAACTCTCCAGGCGATCCGAAAATGATGCCCAGTCCGTATCGAGCAGCAGATCGTCTATCTCCCTCTTGGTCGGGAGTCGCGCCTGTGGGTTTGCCCCTGGCTGACGAACTGTGTTGTGGCTGATCGCTGGATTGTTCGCCGTTTTAGGTACGTGCATGCGATAGCGCCGTAGTGGATTGGCCTTGTTATTTACTGTCGTTGCGGAGTAGGAGCGCGGGATGGTCTTGTCTTGGGTCCACTCCCACCACGGCAGCGCGGTGCCAGAAACTTGATCCTGCAATAGCTGTTCGAGCCGCAGCAAATAAGCGCGGTGCCAGGGCAAAAATAACCGTGCCTGCACAGGAGTCAGCCGGCTCGCTTGATGGTGCCAGCAATACCATTCCGGCGCTCCGTGCAAACCGCCGATGTAGTTGTAACTTTTATTGTCCAAACGAGCTTGAATTGCCGTCATGGCCTTGATGAAAGTCGACATGTGGGTAACGGCAGCGTCACCAACGCGCAGCCTGTAAACCATAGATCCTGCCATGTCAGAACCTCCTCACAAGTTCAGTTTGAGATCGGCGCACCGTCACCGCCCGCCAACCACGTTACAGATTACAATTTTCGACAGAGGCGGGCGGCTTTTTCAAGGCATGTTTTTAGGCTGCGAGACGAAATCCGGTAGCATTTTAAAACGATCGGCCAGAGTAACCGCGCTCATACTGCGAATGAGCGTGCGCATTTCTCGGCATGAGCACTGAGACGATCGGTTAGCCGATCCAGCACCGGGTGCTTTATGCCGGACTCCTCAAGCCTCTTTCGGATGGCCCGGGCTTCGACCGGCAATTTGCTAGCCATCTCGCAGACCCGCCGCGCGACTTCCTTCTTGTCCAAGCGGAGGTCTTCCGAGAGCTTCTCCCAGCTTCGCGCATTTATGTCCCGAATCCGATATTTGCTTCCCAGCTTCATCGCGAGTTTGAGTTTCAAGGGATCGAGTTCGTCATAGGGCAGGAGGCTTGCCAAGTCATAGAGTGGTGCGAGACGGACGCGACCGCCGGCGCCGATCAATATCGAATAGTTCTTGGCGTGCGCATCGGTGCCGCCGATCAGCCAGTTGTAAGCGACGGCATCGATGAAAGTCTGGATATCCTCTCTCGGGGAACCGGAATTCTCTCGCAGGAAGTCTACAATTCGGCGCACACTCGGCCCGCCTTCATTTTCATATTTCCTGGCAGGCGGAACACCGAAAGCCTGGCACATGTCCTCCTGATGGATACGAACGATTCTGCGGTCGATGATCCGTCGGTCGTAACGCTCGACCACAAAAGCGACTTCATCGCCGAAGTGCATGACCGTGGATGATGCGGCCGGCATTCCGAGCGCGCGCGCGAGGGCCAGACAGAAATGTTCGTTTTCGGCGTGGCCGTCGAAGGTACCGGTCGGCGGCTTCAGAATATGCGTTGTGGGAATCCGTCCCGAAGGCACACCCCATTTCCCGCCCTGCAGCAGTAGCGCGGTCTTGGGCTGTGCGCCCGCAAGGCTGAACTGGCCGGCATCACCGTGCCGGCGCCAAGCCGAATAATCGTCCCGCAGCATTTTGAGCCGTGTGGCAATGTCGGACTCATTGAGCCAGTCGATGTTGGCAGGGACGGAATTGAGAATGGCATCCAGCCGCTCCGGCCGGGCGAATTGGACTGCGCCCGCGCAGTCCTCACCGACCTGAGAGATCAGGGCAAAGGCGCTGCGGGCGGAGACCTGGAATTTTTTTGCCCATCGTTCAAGCACGAGTTCATTCTCCGGCAGCAATCCCCAGATAAAGGCCTCGATCACATCGTGCGGGTGCTCCGAGGCCGCGAGCGGCATCGACAACGAGAGCGGGTAAGCGCCTCGCGCCTCACGCCATTCATCATTGTAGATAAATTTAAGTCGGCGGCGCTGCTCCTGCCGCACGCGCCCGATTTCGCGATCAGAAAGCAGGACAATCAACTCGCTGCTCATCTTTTCGGCCTCTTTGCGTTCTCGACGATGGCGTCAATATCGACGGACTCGATCTCCCGGCCGCCGCGCCGACGCGCGGCAGTCCCACCCTCAATCAACAGAGTGAGACCGAGGGCATGGAGCGTCTTGAGAACGAGGCCGACTTCTGCCCGAGGCTTGCCCCGCTCGACCTCGAGAACCCAGCGTCGATTCACGCCTACCTTCTTGGCCAGGTCGGCCTGATCTAGCTGCTGTTTTTTCCGCTGGTCACGGATCAATGCGCCGATATCACTTGCTGTGCGGATCTGCATAACTCCCTCGTGTGCCGATCGCTCACATTCTACTATTGTTACCGCTCGATCACAATAGAAAATGGGATCGCCCGCTCACATTGGTGCGGTGTGAACAATCGCTCATTTAAGCTGATTTTCAGTCTCGCCAAAAATGTATGTATCTGCGAGCAAGATCGATCCTGACGCCTATACAGTGATGCGCGTTAGGGTCCGGGTGTAACGCCATCGGGCCTTCAGCCGTTGCCAATCGACCGTGGGCGGAATTTTTGTGCCTAGGGCAAGCGAAACGAGAGGGTACACGAGGTTCTTTACACTCGCCCACTGCCTCCGCCATTCCCGACCCGGTGAAGAACCGTCCGCCAGTCGTCGTCTTGAACGATTTCACCAGGTCAGTAGATATTTTGTAACTCAGAATTATTCCCCGCCGCGTACCGGCATCTTACTCCCGCAAGAATTTTTTGTGCCCATTGTTTCGCAACTTCGCCGGCACTGGGAGGTTGGATTCGCTCGTCACTCAGGGGTGGAAGCTACGCCGGTATTCCAGCGGTGTCTTGCCGGTCCAACGTTTGAAGGATCGATTGAAGGCGCTGACTTCCGAGTAGCCCAATAGAAATGCTATTTGCGTGAGCGTATGGTTGAAATCTTTTAGATAGTCGAGGGCGAAGCACTTGCGCGTGTCGTCGACCAGGGTTCTGAAATCGATTCCGTAATCGTTCAATTGCCTCTGCAGCGTGCGTGGGCTCGTTGCCATTGCCTTTGCGATCTCGCGGAGCTTAGGGCTGCCGTCCTTGATGGTTTCTGCGATCTTCCGGCGGACCAACGCCAAGTCTTCATCTTCTTTGGGCATGTGGCTCAGCACGGTCTCTAGATAACGGCGCAAGATCTTGAAGAGATTTGAGTCCGCCGCCGGAATCGGCCGACTGCAAAACTCCCGCTCCATCACGAAGGCACTGGTCGGGCAGGAGAATAGTACGGGCGCGCGAAAAAATTGTTGATGCTCTGAAGTAGTCGGCGGCTCATCATGCGCGAAATGAACTTCGCGCGGATTCCATTGGCTGCCGACCATGACTCTTAAAGTGTTGAGGGCGACGGCCATGCCGTACTCGATGAATTGCTCCGGCGCTGCCGCACCCAAGTCTTTTACGCCGTATCTCAAGTAGCTGAGATTATTTTCCTCTCGGTAAGTCGCCAATGCCGCTTCATTGTGAATGTGGAGATAGCGCGCCGCGGTTTCAAAGGCGGCGGCAACGGTCGGCGCGTTGAAAACTGCGTAGGCGAGAGCGCCGATATTCTTAGGATTGGCGCTGGCGCCAAAGTGCAGTCCGAAAGCGCGGTCGCCGGTGAGTGCTGCGGCCTGTTCCAGGACGCGCGCGAAGCTGGAGCAAGGAATAAATCCTTCGGTGCGCGAAAAAACCGCAGGATCCAGGTCCAATGTTTCGAAAACTCGGCTCGGATCGATCCCTGCGTCTTTGATGACCTGGATCAGGCCCACCGTGACGCTGGAAGAGATCCTCGGTTGCGCACGCATAACTTTCTTTCTGAAAGCCTCTGTGCCTCATCGAGCGTCGTCTGTCAATCGACTGTCGCAAAGTGTCAAGAAAACCCCTTCGGCCATGCTTAATAATTTCGTGGGAGGGAAAAATGGACTTCCAAGTCAAATTGTACAACTGGCAGGATGCGGGAAATCACGTGATCGTTATGGGTCGCGGACCGATCGATAGCGGCGCCTTTCGGATGCTCTTCGAGAGGATCGAAGCCGCGACCCAGCACTTGAATGACTGCAAAGTGCTCATCGATTTGTCGGACAGCAGCTATCTGATCGACGGCGACGAGATCCAGGCGTTTGTCGCACGACTGCCACTCTCGCGTTGGCCGCAGGGTCACAAGATTGCGTTTGTCTCAGGGCCGGACATTTCCGATTATCATCGGCTTTTTTTTCTGCGGACCGAGCTTGTCTCGCGACACCTGTCGGTGGGCGTTTTTCGCAATTCGAGGGTCGCCATCGATTGGCTGGCCGGTATTTTCTAGCGGAGTCGAGTCAGCCGCGCCGCGCCCACGAAACATCTGAGATACAGCTCCGATTCAAGTTGATTTCGACGTGAGGATGGTCGTAAAGTGTGGGCGCCGTGGCTCCTTTGCGTGTTATCCCTTCGACGGTACGCCGCCAAAGAACGCTCAAGCGCTGGCTTTTTTTATTACTTTGCGGATCTGTCTTTTCAACGCCCGCCAGCGCTTATACCGCCGCCAGCCTGCCTGTTAAGCGTGTGTTACTGATTTCGACAGGTACCCGATTTTCCGCAGGATTCACGCTCGTCGACCGCAATGTGCTCGAAGCGGTTCGGAAAATCGAGTCGGCCAAGGTTGAATTGCACGGCGAGAACCTTGACCTCGTGCGTTTCCCGACTAAGCGTCTTGTTCGAATTTTTACCGATTATCTAAAAGAAAAGTACGCCAACCAGCCCCCCGACCTCGTTATTCTCGTCTACATAGGTAAGTTGGGAATTGTGGAAACAGTATTGCGGCAACTCTTTCCCGGAATACCTATTATTTTGGCGGGGTATACCGAAGAGGAAATTCCGCCCAATTCCCTTGGGACGCTCGTCACGGGCATAGCGCAACGGGTCGACGCGCGCCGGTCCCTGGAATTGATCCTCCATCTGCAACCCGAAACACGCCGAATCGTCGTTATCGGCGGCACTGCAGATGTCGATCGAGCTGTCGTCAATCGTGTGAAAGAAGCCACGCGCTTTCTCGTTGGACGGGTTGAGTTTGATTTCTGGGATAATCGTACCATGGCCGACCTGCGACAGTCGGTTACTGCCCTACCACCGCACACGGCAATCCTGTACACCCGGTTGTTTCAGGACGCGGCAGGCCAGAGTTACATCTCGTCTGAAGTTGGCCAGTGGATCGGTCAGGCGGCCAATGTGCCCGTGTATCTCATGACGGATTCGAGTATGGGAACGGGCGCTCTGGGCGGGTTTGTTGCCAGTACCGAGATACTTGGCAAGCGCGCCGGTGAATTGGCCCGCGTTATTCTGACGGGCACCCCGGTGGGCTCGTTATCATTCGAAACCCGCACGGACACTTCCCCGGTATTCGATTGGCGCGCTTTGAAACGATGGGGTGTCAGGGAAGATCGTCTGCCGCCCGATAGCGTCGTTCGCTTTCGCCCGGAGTCTCTGTTGGATCGGTACCGATGGTACATCCTCGCGGCTTTTATCGTCTTTTGCCTGCAAAGCGCGATAATTATGGATTTACGCCGCCAGCATCGGCGCCGGGCCCGAATCCAGTCAGAGCTTGAGGAGAGCCAGCAAATAATGGAACTCGCGACCAACGCGGGCGAGTTGGGGCTTTGGTCGCGCTCATTGTCCAATGGCGATGTGTGGCTGAATACGCCGATGCGCATCCTGTTTGGTTTCGGCGCGGCCGAGACTGTGTGCTTCCAAGATTTGCTCGAACGCGTGCATCCGGATGATCGAGCGACGATGCTCGCTGAGGTCGAGCGCGCGCAGACGGCCGGGCTGCCTTTCCAGGGAGAGTTTCGAATCGTGCCCGTCAACGGGACGGAACGGTGGGTTCTCGCGAAAGGTCGAACTGCTGCCCACGACAGTGACACAGTACGTCGCATGGGTGTCGTATTGGATATCACCGAGCGCAAACGATCCGAAGAAAAGCTGCGTGAAAGCGAGGAACGGTTTCGTTCCTTGGCCGATGCGGCGCCGGTGATGATCTGGATGTCCGGCCCGGACAAGCTTTGCAGTTTTTTTAACCATGGCTGGCTGGCTTTCAGCGGACGTACGCTTGCGCAGGAGTGCGGCAACGGCTGGAACCATGGCGTGCATGAAGCGGATTTCCATCGTTTCCTTGACGTTTACTTTAATGCGTTCGATGCGCGCAAAGAGTTTACGCTGGAATACCGCTCGCGAAGACACGACGGGGAATATCGCTGGATCCGGAATCATGGGGTACCACGCACCGGCGCCAACAATTCGTTTCTTGGCTACATTGGTATTGCCATGGACATTACCGAGCAAAAGCGCAGCGCCGAGGTGGTGGAGAAAGAGCACAAATTCCTCCGACAAGTCATCGACATCGATCCGAACTTTGTATTTGCCAAGGATCGCGAGGGACGTTTTACCCTGGCCAATAAAGCAATCGCCGATACCTATGGCACGACCGTCGAAAATCTAATCGGAAAAACCGATGCGGACTTCAATCCGAATCGGGATGAAATCGAATATTTTCGGCGTACGGATCTTGAAGTGATCGATACATTGGAGGAACGCTTTATACCGGAAGAGCGGATAACCGATGCGCGCGGGAATATTCACTGGGTGCAAACGGTCAAGCGTCCGATCGCAGGTTCGAACGGTTTTGGAACTCAGGTGCTGGGCGCATCGACGGACATCACGAGACGTAAAGAAACCGAGTTGGAGCTTCAAGAGCAACGCGCGGAGCTCGCGCACGTGGCGCGCATTTCGACTATGGGCGAACTAGCCGCATCCCTCGCCCACGAGTTGAATCAGCCCCTGACCGCAATCCTGAGTAATGCTCAAGCGGCGCTGCGTTACTTGAGCGGCAACCCGGCGCAGATGGAAGAGGTCCGCGAGATTCTTCAGGATATCGTTCAAGACAACAGCCGCGCCGGCGAGGTGATCCGGCGCATGCGCGCGCTCGTGAAAAAGGAAGCGCTCGAACTTATTCCCCTGAATCTCGCGAGCCTGATCCGCGACGTCGCGACGCTGTTGCACAGCGATGCGATTTTGAACAATGTTCAAATAAGGTTTGAGCTCGATGACACGTTACCGCTGGTGTGCGGTGACAAAGTGCAATTGCAGCAGGTGGTTCTCAATCTCATGTTGAACGCCTTTGACGCCATGAAAGACTGTCCGGTCAATGAACGAGAGGTCAAGTTGTATTTAGAAGGTAAGGCTATAAGCTTGGCCCAGGTCTCCGTGAGCGATCGCGGTAGCGGGCTCAGCAGCGACAAACTGGACAAGATTTTCCAACCTTTTTACACTACGAAACGCGAAGGACTGGGCATGGGGCTTTCAATCTGCCGATCTATTATCGAGACCCACGGAGGACGTCTCTGGGCGGAAAACAACCGGGACCGGGGCGCCACTTTCCACTTCACAGTGCCGGTTGCCGCAGCAGCAACCGACGAGAGTTGTTCGACCGAACCCACAAAAGTGGTTGCCTTGTTCAAATGATTTTATTGTCTCGCCGAGAGGGTCAAAGAGTCGCGAAATTTTATTCCTACGGCTTCAATCCTTAGTTAGAATTGACTGAGGTTATCGAGACTCAGTTATTATCACGCCGCTAAAAAGCAAATTGCCGATGGATTCGATAGCGCGGGCGACCGGCATCGCTCTGCTGGTGGGGATCGCCTACTACTTCGGCGCGATGGTCGGCTTTGCGCTGACCCTGCCCGATCAGTCCGTGTCGACGCTGTGGCCGCCGAACTCGATCCTGCTCGCCTGTCTATTGCTCGAGCCGCGCCGAAGGTACTGGCTTATTCTCCTCGGAGCGTTTCCTGCGCATCTTGCGATTCAGCTGCAAAGCGGCGTGCCGCTGCCCATGGTCTTGGCCTGGTTCATCAGCAATTCCAGTGAAGCGCTCATAGGAGCCCTGTTGTTGCAGCGCTATATCGCGGGGCCGGTGGATTTCTCCAACGTCAGATGTGTGGTTTTGTATGTGCTTTGCGCAGTCCTGCTAGCTCCGTTCCTGAGCTCCTTTCTCGACGCCAGCTTCGTGGCTCTGGTCGGCTGGAAACAGCAAAGCTACTGGGAAGTTTGGCTCACGCGACTGCCATCGAATATTCTGGCGGAAATTGCGATTCCACCGGTGATCCTTCTTTGGGGCTCAAAAGGAGTCGAATGGGTACGACGCATTGCCTGGCACCGTTACCTGGAAGCCTGCTTCGTCATGAGCGGACTGATATCCGTGAGCCTTTTGGTTTTTGGCGGGCACACGCCTGAGGTCAAGAACACCCCGGCGCTTCTGTATCTGCCACTGCCCTTTCTATTGTGGGCGGCGATGCGGTTCGGAGCCATCGGCGCGAGTAGCGCCCTGTGGATCGTCGTTCTGGGTTCGACCTTTGGCGCCGCCAATGGCGGCGGTCCTTTTACGGGCGCCTCGCCTGCGGACAATGTATTTTCACTGCAGATGTTCCTGATGGCGGTTTCGTTGCCGATCTTGTTGCTCGCAGGACTGGTCGAGGAGCAGCGCGAGAAGGCGAAAGTATTGAGCGATAGCGAGGCCCGCTTTCGTGCCATGGCCAATAGCGCGCCGGCTCTTATATGGATGTCAGGCACAGACAAACGTTTCACATTTTTCAACAAAGCCTGGTTGAATCTAACCGGACGCACCCTCGACCAGGAACTCGGCAACGGATGGACCGAGGGACTGCACTCGGAGGACTCGCGCAGCTTTTTGGAACGGTACGAGAGGTCCTTTGCCGCGCGCGAAAATTTTTCGCTCGAACACCGCCTGCGCAGATACGACGGTCGATATTGCTGGATCCTTAACAACGCTGTACCGCGCTTCGATGCGGAGGGGACTTTTCTGGGTTACATCGGCTCTGCGATCGATGTATCACAGCGCAGGGACGCAGAGGCAAATCTACTGCAGCAGCGCGAACAATTGGCCCGTTTGACCCGTATTTCCACCATGGGCGAACTCGCCGCGTCGCTTGCCCATGAACTGAACCAGCCGCTGACGGCGATATTGGCCAACGCTCAAGCCGCGGAACGTTTGATGGCGGCGAACCCGCCTGACCTGGAAGAAGTGAGCGCGATCCTTACAGACATTGTCAAGGACAACAACCGCGCCGGCGAGATCATTTGGCGGATGAAGGCCTTGGTGCGAAAGGAAGCCCTGGAGCTGACGTCGCTTGATCTTGCGACAGTGGTCAAAGAAGTTACTTTGCTCCTTCATAGCGACGCCGTCTTGCATAACATCCGACTCAGACTCGATCTCGGAAATGGGTTTGCGCCGGTGCGCGGAGATCGAATTCACCTGCAGCAGGTCGTTCTCAATCTTTTGCTCAATGCGTTTGATGCAATGAAGGATGTCCCCGCGAGCGAGCGTGAAATTCAGCTATCGATCATAGCCGAGAACGACCATATCCTACGGGTTGGTGTGAACGATTGCGGCATGGGCCTTCCGGGCGAGACCTTCGAGAGGGTTTTTGAGCCCTTTTATACCACCAAAGGTGAAGGACTCGGCATGGGGCTGACCATCAGTCGCTCGATTATCGAAGTGCACGGCGGGCGACTCTGGGCGGAGAGCAACGATCCGCAACCCGGCATGACATTTTATTTTACCGTCCCGTTTTGGCGGGAAGAGTCGCGCGGCTAGGTGACGAAGGTCAAGTTTCGGAAACCGCCTTGGAACAAGAAAAGAAGTATCCGGGACCCATGAACGATTCCCGCACGGTGTTTCTCGTAGATGACGATCCGTCCGTACGACGAGCGCTGACCCGGTTGATCAAGGCCGCGGGTTATAGCGTGCAACCGTTCGCTTCGGCCCGCGAGTTTCTTGAATTTTGGGCCGCGGCTGATGAGGGCATGGTCGCTTGCCTCGTCCTCGATGTGCGTATGCCGGGCTTGAGCGGGCTGGATCTTCAGCGCGAATTGCAGGCCAGAAATACTTTGTTGCCGATTATTTTCGTCACCAGCCACGGCGACATCCCCATGACCGTGAAAGCGATGAAGGATGGTGCCGTCGATTTCTTGCCCAAACCAGTAAAAGACAGTGTGCTGTTGAATGCCATCGACCAGGCTCTGGCTCGAGCGGAGCTAGAAAGAGGCGAACGACGGGAAGTCGAAAACCTCGAAAAAAGACTAAAAACTCTGACTCCGCGCGAACGAGATGTGATGAAGTTGGTGGTCAGGGGATTATTGAACAAGCAAATCGCCTTCGAACTTGGAACGGTAGAAAAGACCGTAAAGGTTCACCGCGCCCGGGTCATGGAAAAGATGGAAGCACAATCTCTCGCCGAGCTTGTACGAATCGCCGAACGCTCCGGTATCGGCAAAGACGGTTAGTGATACCAATGTCCGGGCTCACGTGTTCTCGTCCTGAAAGCCTATAGCTGAAAACGTTCTCCGCTCCTCCATCCCTCATATTGGACCAAAGTCCAATATACGCCTCGGTTTCCCTTCTGTAGATTCCGGTCAGCGTAACTACTTGGCGCTCTATTATTATTTCTTCTTCTAAGCTCTCTGGAGACGAACATCCGTTGATCACCTCCAAACCGCTCATTGCGATCGTGGATGACGACGAATCGGTCTGCCGCGCAGTAAAGCGGTTGGTTCGGTCGGTTTCCATGGAGGCGGAAACGTTCAAGTCGGGACAGGAGTTTCTCGACCTTCTAGACGCAATGCCCTCGTTTCACCCGGACTGTTTGGTACTTGATGTGCAAATGCCGGGACTGAACGGTCTCGACGTTCAGGATTGTCTTTCCAAGCGCGGCAACATGGTTCCGGTGGTCTTCATCACGGCCCATGACGAGGTCGGTGTCAGGGAGAAAGCGCTGCGCTCGGGCGCCATCGCTTTTTTGCGCAAACCCTTCAACGATGCGCTGTTCATCAGGACGCTGCGCGAGGCGCTCAAGCGCAATTGAATCGACTCGTGAACGCCAGATCGATGCACTCACCGGTGACCAGTAATTGAACAAAGATGATTTTGTCGAGATTTACGGAGGTAATGGAATGATTCGTGCGGAAGGTTTTTTGCTGCAGCCCAGACACAGTATATTTCCACTGCTGCTCGCTCTTGCAGTGGGTCTAAGTTTCTTTCACGGGATCGCGATTGCCGCGCAATCCCAATACGAACAAATTCCGGTACTGAGTGCGTCAAAGATCTTGCCGCCCGAGTTTTTGGCTGGACCCAACCACCGCGTTCAGGAACGCGTCGTGAACGATGGCTTCTTAAATATTTATTCG
>Ga0070681_10000330_pt1 | contig 38500 bp, 36 predicted proteins | sample KBSC83BmetaG_FD_65650 | JGI IMG/M metagenome (GOLD analysis project Ga0070681, IMG submission 65650) | Corn rhizosphere microbial communities from Kellogg Biological Station, Michigan, USA - KBS C8-3B metaG | ecosystem: Host-associated > Plants > Roots > Rhizosphere | place: USA: Michigan...
GCCGGCGAGACTCCGAGGCTGTGCCGCTCGACCAGTGCCTTGGAACCGACCGGCTCCTGCGTCGAGACGTAGTCCTCGACGATGGCACGGAGGACGTCGAGCTTGCGATCGTCGAGCACGGCGTCCACCTCCTGGCACTCTCTCTACCAGAGTGCCAGTGTAGCGGCGCGGGGCGATATCGTCCCGGGACCGCACCGGCAAGGGAGGACCTGATGGTCGACGTAGCGCACCGGTTCGTCGAGACCAACGGCATCCGGATGCACGTTGCCGAACGCGGCGAAGGACCGCTCGTGCTGCTGCTGCACGGCTGGCCAGAGTCGTGGTACTCCTGGCGCCACCAGATCGCCGCCCTCGCCGACGCCGGCTACCACGTGGTGGCGCCCGACCAGCGGGGCTACGGGCAGACCGACAAGCCGGAACGCATCGACGACTACACGATTCACCACCTCGTCGGTGACGTCGTCGGCCTGATCCACGCGCTGGGCGAGAGCTCGGCCGTGGTCGTCGGTCACGACTGGGGCGCACCCGTCGCCTGGCAGACCGCCCTGATGCGGCCCGACCTGGTCCGCGGCGTGGTCGGGTTGTCGGTGCCTTACACCCCGCGCGGCTCGACTGCCCCGCTGGAGTCGATCCGGGCGCAGACCGGCGACGGCTTCTACCAGATCTACTTCCAGGAGCCGGGTGTCGCGGAGAAGGAGTTCGAGGCCGACGTCGACACGACGTTGCGGATGGTGCTGTACGGCGGGGCCAACCCGGTCGTCCCCGCGGGAGGCGGCTTCCTGCGCAAGGCCGACGTGCCGCCGCAGCTGCCCGACTGGCTGACCGAGGACGACATCGCCTTCTACGTCGGGGAGTTCAGCCGCACCGGCTTCACCGGCGGCCTCAACTGGTACCGCAACATCGACCGCAACTGGGCCCTGACCGGGGCGTGGAAGGGCGCGGTCGTGCAGCCGCCGGCGCTGTACTGCGCGGGCGACAAGGACGTCGTAGTCGCCTTTCCCGGCATGAAGAACGTCATCGACAACCTGCAGCTGTTCGTGCCGAACCTGCGGGAGACGCTGGTGTTCGACGGCTGCGGTCACTGGACGCAGCAGGAGCGAGCCCGCGAGGTCAACGCCGCGCTGCTGCGGTTCCTCGCCGGCCTGTAAGAGGCTGCCGCGCCGGCGGACGCAGAACGGGCCCGCGACCCGAAGGTCACGGACCCGTCCTTACGGTCTAGCTGCCGGTTGAGATCAGCCCTGCGTGCGGCGGCGACGGCCCAGGCTCAGGGCCACCATGCCGCCCGCGGCAAGCGCGCCGCCCAGGGCGGCCAGCTCACCGGCGTTGAGGCCGGTGAACGGCAGGCCGCTGCCGGCCACCGTCTTGTTGCCCTCGACCGAGGTGCCACCGTTGCTGCCGGCGCCGACCCCCTCACCGCTCACGGCCGGCGTGACCGCCGCGACCGTGTTGGCCTGGCTGGTCGTGCCGCTGACCGTGGCGTCGGGCAGCTGGCTCGGCACGAAGTCGACCGTGCCTACCGCCGAGGAGGCCAGCTGGCCGGCAGTGCCGCCGGTCGCCGTCAGGCAGTTGATGGTGAGCAGCGACGGGATCGGGATCTGGCACGCGCCGTTGACCTGGTCGCTGCTGCCGATCTCGTTGCCGTTGATCGAGGCGAGGTAGGAGCTCCCCTTCTTGTCGGAGGAGGTCTCCGCGTGCAGCAGGTCCACCGTGAGAGCCGGCGGCTGACCGGTCTGGCCGACCTGCAGCAGCACGCCGTCGCTCACCGAACTGGACGTCGCCTCGGCCGGGCTGTAGGCGGCCTTCGACTCCGAACCGAACAGCAGCAGGTCGACGAAGCCGGGCGCCTGCCCGCCACCGAGAACGACGTGCGCCAGCGATGCGGTGGCGTCGGCGCTGCTCGAGTCGCCGGTCTGCGTGGCCGACGCGGTCCACGGCGCGATCTGGATCAGGCCGAGCGGCGCCAGCGGCGTGGTGCTCGAGTCGAAGAGCGAACCACTGCCCTGCTTGCCGCCGCTCGTGGCGGTGCCGCCCGAGACGACCTGGCCGCCGAGCTCGATCGCGTTGCCGGTGGCGCTGGAGCCATTGGGGCCGGCGCCGGCCTTGGTGTGGCCGATCGAGACGATGCCGGCCACGTCGAGCGGCTTGGCCTCGGAGCTCGCGGGCGGCGCCGGCGTGGTCGTGTTCTGCGTGGTCTGCTGGCTCGTGGTGCTGCTGGGCGCGGTGCTGCCCGTGGAGCCGGCCGGCTGGACCGCCTGCTGGAGCGAATTGGTCGGCGACGTCGGCGCTGCGGGGGCGGTGCCCCCGACGGCAGCCAGTGCCGCCGACGCCGGCCCGATGATGAGCGGGGCCGACATGGCCAGGATCACTGCTTTCCTCATGCTGGGGTCTCCTCCCTCGTCGAGACAGGATCGAGCGCGTGGCCTAGTCGGCGGGGGACGAGGACCTCACAACCGGCTGGTCGATCGGTAGCCTGCGCTGCCATCACGTTGCGCTGCGATCCGCTCTTCAATTATCCGATTTCTCCCGAACTACACACCCCGGCCGCGATCTTTCGTCACGATCCGTGGTGCTCTGGGTCACACCTGTGCGCCTGGGGCGCTGCCTCGCCTCGTTCACCCTGGTATTTCGACGGTCACCCCGCCGATTCCTGCTGCTCTCAGTAACCGATTCGGCGGCAAAAGGTCGCGGGTGCCGGTCAAAAAGAGTTACCGGGGCGGGGCAAAGCGGTCAGTCGAGGAGGTCACGGGCAACGGCGTCACCCAGCAGCCGCCCACGCAGCGTGAGCGCTGCTCGGCCTTCGGCGTACGACGCCGGATCCAGCAGCCCCTCGCCCGCCGCGCGCTCCGCCGCCCGCCGCCCCGACGCGGTCAGCTCCGAGAGGGACACGCCCTCGACCAGGCGGACGCCGAGCAGCACGCGTTCCCAGCGCCGGGCCTCGTCGTCCAGCAGCTCCCTGGCGTGCGCCGGGCTGCGGCCGGCGGCGAGGCGCTCGGCGTAGGCCGACGGGTGCTTGACGTTCCACCAGCGGACACCCGCGACGTGGCTGTGCGCTCCGGGTCCGATCCCCCACCAGTCGTGGGAGCACCAGTAGGCCAGGTTGTGCCGCGACCTCGCCGCAGGCGTGCGGGCCCAGTTGGAGATCTCGTACCAGCGCAGCCCCGCGGAGCTGAGGACCTCGTCGGCGAGGAGATAGCGATCGGCCAGCACGTCGTCGTCCGGCGCCGGCAGCCGGCCGCGGCGGACATCGGCGGCGAGGCGCGTGCCGTCCTCGACGATCAGGGCGTACGCCGACACGTGATCCACCTCACAGCCCAGTGCCGCGTCGAGGCTCGCGCGCCAGTCGTCGTCGCTCTCCCCCGGCGTGCCGTAGATGAGGTCCAGGCTCACCTGGGCGAAACCGGCGGCCCGGGCGTCGGCGACGCACTGCTGCGGGCGACCCGGCGTGTGCCGGCGGTCCAGGGTCGCGAGCACGTGCGCGCGCGCCGACTGCATGCCGAGGCTGAGCCGGTTCGCGCCGGCCGCCCGCAGGTCGGCGAGGTAGCGCGCATCGACCGACTCCGGGTTGGCCTCCACCGTCACCTCTGCGTCGGCGGCGAGCCCGAACTCGTCAGCGACCGCACGCAACAGCCGGCCGATGTCTGCGGGCGCGAGCAGCGTCGGCGTACCGCCGCCGAAGAACACCGTCCGGGCAGGCATTTCCGCCGCACCGAGCGCGCGGCGCGCCAGGCGGATCTCGGCGACCGCGATGTCGGCGTAGGTGTCGGTCGAGACGCCACCGCCGAGCTCCGCGGCCGTGTAGGTGTTGAAGTCGCAGTAGCCGCACCGGGTCGCGCAGAAGGGCACGTGCACGTAGACGCCGAACGGCTGGCGGCCGGCCGCCGCGAGCGCGGCGTCGGGGAGCGCGCCGTCCAGTGGCGCCGGCTCGCCGTCGGGCAACGTCGAAGGCACCCGTCCAGTGTCGGTCAGGTGGCCGAGGGCGGGGCGACCGCGGCGGCGCCCGCGTCGCGGCGGTACTTCACCGGCAGCAGGTCCTTCGCGGTGGCCCGGGCGATGCCGCCGTCGCCGTCGGGCAGCAGCACGACGATGTCGGGCGCGTAGTCGGTGAGCATCTCCCGGCACATGCCGCAGGGCGAGACGATCTGGATGGTCTGGTCGGGCTCGTGCGGCTTGGGGTGGCGGACCGCGACGATGGCCTCGTAGTCGCGTTCCCCCGCGGCCACCGCCATGCCCAGCGCGATGGCCTCCGCGCACACCGAGACCCGGCCGACGTTGGCGTCGAGATGGATCGCGGTGAAGACCCGCCCGCTCGTCGTACGCAGGGCAGCGGCGACCGAGTGCCAGCCGGCCACGAACCGTTCGCGGGCGAGCTCGCGGGCCGCCTCGACGAGGTCGCTCTCGCTCACTGGTTGGCAGGCGTCGTCGACAGGGCGGCGATGAAGGCCTCCTGCGGCACCTCGACCCGGCCGACCATCTTCATCCGCTTCTTGCCTTCCTTCTGCTTCTCCAGCAGCTTGCGCTTGCGGGTGATGTCACCGCCGTAGCACTTGGCGAGCACGTCCTTGCGGATCGCGCGGATGTTCTCGCGGGCGATGACCCGGCTGCCGATCGCGGCCTGGATCGGCACCTCGAACTGCTGCCGCGGGATCAGCTCGCGCAGCCGCTGCGTCATCGCCACCCCGTAGGCATAAGCCTTGTCCTTGTGCACGATCGCGCTGAACGCGTCGACCGGCTCGCCCTGCAGCAGTATGTCGACCTTCACGAGGTCGGCGCTCTGCTCGCCGACCGGCTCGTAGTCGAGGCTCGCGTAGCCGCGGGTGCGGCTCTTCAGCTGGTCGAAGAAGTCGAAGATGATCTCGGCGAGCGGCAGCGTGTAGCGCAGCTCGACCCGATCCTCGGACAGGTAGTCCATGCCCTCGAGGTTGCCGCGCCGCGACTGGCAGAGCTCCATGATCGCGCCGATGTAGTCGGACGGCGCGAGGATCGTCGCCCTGACGATCGGCTCCTGCACCTCGGCGATCTTCCCCTCGGGCCAGTCGCTGGGGTTGGTCACCCGCTCGACCGTGCCGTCCTCGAGCGTCACGCGGTAGACGACGTTGGGCGCGGTGGAGATCAGGGCGAGGTCGAACTCCCGCTCCAGCCGCTCCCGCACGATCTCCATGTGCAGCAGCCCGAGGAACCCGCAGCGGAAGCCGAATCCCAGCGCAGCGGACGTCTCGGGCTCGTAGGCCAGCGCCGCGTCGTTGAGCCGCAGCTTGTCCAGCGCGTCGCGCAGCGCGGGGTAGTCGCTGCCGTCCAGCGGATAGAGGCCCGAGAACACCATCGGCCGTGGCTCGCGATAACCGGCCAGCGCCTGCTTCGCCGGCTTCGACGCGCCGGTCATCGTGTCGCCGACCTTGGCCTGCCGGACGTCCTTGACCCCGGAGATGACGTAGCCGACCTCGCCGACGCCGAGCGCGTCGACGGCCATCGGCTCGGGTGAGATGACGCCGACTTCGAGCGTCTCGTGGGTCGCGCCCGTCGACATCATCAGCACCCGGTCGCGGGTGGTCAGCCGGCCGTCGACGACGCGGACGTAGGTGATGACGCCCCGGTAGGAGTCGTAGACCGAGTCGAAGATCATCGCCCGGGCGGGCGCGTCGGGCCGGCCCTGCGGCGGGGGCACCTGCGCGACGATCACGTCCAGGAGCTCACGCACGCCCTCGCCGGTCTTGGCGCTGACCCGCAGCACCTCGGAGGGGTCGCAGCCGATGATGTGCGCGAGCTCCGCGGCGTACTTCTCCGGCTGCGCCGCAGGCAGGTCGATCTTGTTGAGCACCGGGATCAGGTGCAGGTCGTTGCCGAGCGCCAGGTAGAGGTTGGCCAGCGTCTGCGCCTCGATGCCCTGGGCGGCGTCGACGAGCAGCACCGCGCCCTCGCAGGCCGCCAGGCTGCGTGACACCTCGTAGGTGAAGTCGACGTGACCCGGGGTGTCGATGAGGTTGAGCACGTGCCGGGTGCCGCTGCTCGTCCACGGCAGCCGCACGGCCTGGGCCTTGATGGTGATGCCGCGCTCGCGCTCGATGTCCATGCGGTCGAGGTACTGCGCCCGCATGCTGCGCTCGTCGACGAGCCCGGTCACCTCGAGCATCCGGTCGGCGAGCGTCGACTTGCCGTGGTCGATGTGCGCGATGATGCAGAAGTTGCGAATCAGCGCCGGGTCGGTGCGGCTGGGCTCGACGGGTGCGTTGGGCATGACCCGCCCATGGTCCCACGCGGTTCGGGCAATCCGGTTGCCGCTGATCGTCGTGATCGCCGATGCTCGACGGATGGTGTCGACAGTCGGACCACCCGGTGAGGGCGTGCGCACGCCCTACTCCGCGCTGCCGCCGGTGGTCCACGACTGGGTCGACGAGCTGCTCGGGTCACCGGTGGTGTCGGCCGGCACGCGGGCCGGCGGGTTCTCCCCCGGCGTCGCCGCGGTGGTGGCGTGCGCGGACGGCCGGACGGCGTTCGTCAAGGCGGTGTCGGGCGACGCGAACCCGGTCAGCCCGGAGATGCATCGCCGCGAGGCGTTGGCCGCCGCCGCGCTGCCGGCGTCGGTGCCCGCGCCACGCCTGCTCGGCGTCTACGACGACGGGACCTGGGTCGCCCTCGCCTTCGAGGCGGTCGCCGGCGAGCAGCCGCGCCTGCCGTGGTCAGCGGGTGACCTGGACCGGGTGCTCCGGATGCTGGCCCGGCTGACTGACGACCTGACCCCGTCGCCGTGGCGGCAGGCTCCGGAGCTGGCAGAGCGGATGGGCCGGGCGTTCAGCGGCTGGCGGCGGTTGGCCGCAGGCGGCGTACCCGCCGGTCTCGACGACTGGTCGCGCCGCCATCTCGACGCGCTCGCCGAGCTGGAGGCGGGCTGGGAGGCAGCTGCGGCCGGCACCACGCTGCTGCACCACGACGTCCGCGCCGACAACCTGCTGCTCGACGGCGAGCGGGTGTGGCTGGTCGACTGGCCGGCCGCATCGGTCGGGGCTGCCTGGATCGACGTGGCACTGTTCGCGCCGAGCGTCGCGATGCAGGGTGGCCCGCCGCCGGAGGAGCTGCTCGGGCGCAGTGCGGCGGCCCGGACCGCCGATCCGGCGGCGATCACGGCCTACGTCGCGGCGATCGCGGGCTATCTGACCCGGCAGTCGTTGCTGCCGGCGCCTGCCGGTCTGCCGACCGTGCGAGCATTTCAAGCGGCGCAGGCCGAGATCACGAGGGCGTGGTTGGCGGAGCGCACCGGCTGGCGGTGACCTTGGTCGCCCGGCCCGGCCGCTGATATCCTCGTCGCGGTGTCGTGCGCATCGTGCACGCTGTGCTTTCCACTCATCCGACGAATACCGAGGGTTTCCGCGTGGCCAACATCAAGTCGCAGATCAAGCGCAACCGGCAGAACGAGCAGCGCCGGCAGCGCAACAAGGCCGTGAAGTCCGAGGTCAAGACCTACGTCCGCCGGTTCCACGAGGCCGCCGATGCCGGCGACAGCGCCACGGCGACCGAGCGCCTGAAGACGGCCGTCCGCGAGCTCGACAAGGCCGCGAGCAAGGGCGTCATCCACAAGAATCAAGCCGCCAACCGCAAGTCGGCGCTCGCCAAGCGCGCCGCGTCGCTCTAGCTCTCCCCACCACCCTGCCGCGCCGGCAGGAGTGCGGCCAGCAGGTCGTGTCCCTTGACGACGACCGCGACGGTGAACGGCAGCACGACGACGGCCCATCCGCTCGCCGCGCCGGACAGCGCCAGCACGACACCCGCGGCGAACGACCCCTCGACGAGCATCAACCGCTGCCACGAGTTGGGTCGCACGCGGCGCAGCCGTAGGACCCGCCAGTACATCGGCGGCTTCTGACTCATCCGCGACCCCGTGCGCCGGCGACGGTGAGCACCAGCCGCTCCAGCGCGTAGGCCGGATCCGCGGCGCCGCCCTTGACCGCCGCGTCGGCGTCGGCGACCGCGCGCACCGCGGTGGCTAGCCCCTCGGGCCGCCAACCGCGGGCCCAACCCTGCGCCTTGCGCACCTTCCACGGAGCGGCGCCGAGGCTCGAGGCGAGGCTCTGCGGTGAGGCGCGGCCGGCGGCGGCAACGCCCGCGACCAGCCGGAGGTTGGCCGCGAGGGAACTGGTCACGAGCACCGGAGCCATGCCCACCCCGAGCCCCCAGCGCAGCGTCTCCAGCGCGCCGACCGCGTCGCCCTCGACGGCCTTGTCGGCGACGACGAAGCCGGTCGCCTCGGCCCGGCCGCGGTGGTAGCGGGCCACCACGTCGACGTCGACGGTGCCACCGCAGTCGGCGACCAGCTGGGCGGCCGCACTCGCGAGCTCGCGCAGCTCGGTGCCGACCGCAGCGACGAGCTCGGCGGCGGCTTCGTGGCTGATCGACCCGCCGGCTGCCTCCACCTCGGCGACGACGAAGCGCTCGCGTTCCTCCGGCCAGCGCAGCTTCGCCACCTCGACGGTCGCGGCGCCGCTCCCGCGCAGCGCGTCGACGAAGGCCTTGTTGCGGCTGCCGCCGGGGTGTACGACCACCAGGGCCACCTCGTCGCTGGGGTCCCCGGCGTAGGCGGTGAGGGCGGCGCAGGCGTCCTTGCCCAGCTCGTGGGTGGAACGGATGACCACGACCCGCGGACCGCCGAACAGCGACGGAGACAGCAGCTCGGCCAGCGAACCCGGCTCCACGTCGCTCGCGGCGAGGTCACTGACCTCGGCATCGGGACCGGCGGCGGCGATGCGGGCGGCGACGGCGCGGCCGGCGAGGAACTCCTCGTCGCCGGTGATCAGCGTCACCGCGGGCTCTGCCACGCGGGCAAGGATCGCACGCACCACCGTCAGCCGCGGGCCACGACCACCAACCTCCCGTCGCGGCGGCAGACCGCGACGTCGCCGTCGCGGTCTGTCCGGTAGACGCGTGCCCCGTCGCGGCGCAGCCGGTCCAGCGTGGCCGGGGCGGGATGCCCGTACGGGTTGTCGGTACCGACCGAGGCGACCGCGACCGTTGCACGGACCGAGTCGAGGAACGCCGGATCCTGGTGCGACGATCCGTGGTGCGGGATCTTCAGGACGTCGGCCTGCAGGCCGGCCGCGTGGTCCAGCAGCGCCTGCTGCGCCTCGGGTTCGACGTCACCGGTGAGCAGCAGGGTGATGCCCCGGGTCTCCACACGCAGCACGAGCGAGTCGTTGTTCGGATCCGAGGTCGTGCCGTGCAGGACGACCAGCGGTGCGATGACCTGCCACTCGAGGTCACCGGCGCGACGGCGTTCGCCCGACTGCGCGACGTGGATCGGCACGCGCGCACGGGCGGCCCACCCGAGCACCCGGCGACGCTCGTCGACCGGCGCGTCGAGCGGGCCGACTTCGATCTCACCGACCGCGCGGTGGCGCAGCACCCCGGGCAGCCCCTCGACGTGGTCGGCGTGGAAATGGCTGAGCAGGACGAGCGGAACCCGGCGTACGCCGAGGTCGCGCAGGCACCGGTCGACCGCCCGCGGATCGGGTCCCGCATCGACGACGACGGCCGTACCCGGAGCCACCCGCAGCACGAGCGCGTCACCCTGCCCGACCGCGCAGGCGACGAACAGCCACCCGGAGGGCGGCCAGCCGGGCACGAGGGCATGCAGGCCGACGACCGCCACGACGACACCGGCGAGGCCGGCGCTCCCCCAGCGACGGGGCGCCCGCCGCCGGACGACCACGACGGCGGCGACGAGCACCACCGCCAGCGCGGCACCCCCGGTCAAGCCGGCCGGCCACGGGAACGTCGCATGTGGAGCGGCCGCCGACTCGTGCGCGACGACGACCAGCCATCGCGTGGGCCACCCCGCGACCCAGGCGAGCGCCTGCGCCGCCGGCATCAGAACGGGTGCGATGACGGCTGCGGCGACGCCGAGGACGGTGGCCGGTGCCACCGCGGGCGCGGCCAGCAGGTTGGCCGGCACCGCGACGAGGCTGACGTCGCCGCCGATCGCCGCGATCACCGGGGCGCAGAAGACCTGCGCGGCCGCGGCGATCGCGACCGGCTCCGCCAGCCAGCGCGGCAGCCACCGGTCGAGCACAGCAGCCCAGCGGGGCGCGACAACGAGCAGCGCACCGGTGGCGAGCACCGACAGCGCGAGGCCCGGCGAGCGGGCCAGCGAGGGACTGATGAGAAGCAGCGCGAGCACCGCTGCGCCCAGGGCCGCCAACGAGACGCCGCGGCGACCACCGAGCATGCCGACGATGACCACGGTGCCCATGGCGGCCGCCCGCACCACGCTGGGCGACGGCCGGGCGAGGACCACGAAGCCGGCAAGGGCGACCAGACCCACGACCGGTGCGACGCGGGCGGGCACCCGCAGCCGGCGTGCGAGGCCGAGGACTACCGCGAGGACGATCGCGACGTTGGCACCGGACACGGCGGTCAAGTGCGTCAGGCCCGCCGTGCGGAAGTCGTCGACCAGCCCGGACGGCATCCCGGAGACGTCGCCGTCGACCAGGCCCGGCAGCAGCCCCCGCGGCTCGGCCGGCAGCACGCCCGCGGCGGCCCGCAGCCCGGCGCGGACACTGCCGGCGGCGGACTGCACCGCCGACGGGGACATCACGCGGTCGGGCGGGCCGTCGGCGAGGACGACCGCCGTGAGGTCGCCGGCGCGATCCGGCGGTGCCACGCGCCCCTGCACCCGCAGCCGCTGGCTGGGCAGGAGCGTGCGCCAGCCGTCGCCGCGACCGATGACCAGCACCGGACTGCGGATGCGCACCGTGCGGCCGCCGGCCTCGACCCGCTCGGCGGTCGCAGGCACAGTGACCGACCGCGAGAACAGCGTCGAGCCCGACACCCGGCCGGCATGAACCACCGGGTCGCCGGTGATCCGGAGGTCGAGGGTGACGACAGCACCTCGACCAGCGAGCCCCGGCAGTGGCCCGGCCGCGACCTGACCGGCGTGCAGCGCGGTGACGAACGCCACGGCCGCCGCGGCCACCACCGTCGCGGCGATCGCCGGGCGACGGGCCGTGAGGAGTGCGACGAGGCCGAGCACTCCGGCCACTCCCAGACCGGCACGCGCCGGCGCGCCCAGCAGCGCCGCGCCGGCCGCCCAGCCGGCTGCGGCCGGCAGGACGAGGCGAAGGTCGGCCGGGCCGCCGGTCACACGGTGACCTTCGACTTGAGATCGGCGTACTTCGCGGCGCCGATGCCGCTGACCTCGCGCAGCTGCTCGACGCTGCGGAAGCCGCCGTGCGTCTGCCGCCAGTCGACGATGCGCTGGGCCAGCACCGGGCCGACCCCGGGCAACGACTCGAGCTGCTCCGCGGTCGCGCTGTTGAGGTTGACCAGGCCACCGCCGGCGGGCGCGCCGGCGACCGCGCCGGGCGGTGGCACCACCCCCACCAGCACCTGCTCCCCGTCGACGAGCTTGCGCGCGAGGTTCAGCGACGACAGGTCCACGCCGGGCAGCGCTCCGCCGGCCGCCCGCAGCGCGTCACCGACGCGGGAGCCCAGCGGCAACGTGACCACACCGGGATGCGCGACCCTGCCTGCGACGTCGACGACCACCTCGGCGGCAGCGCTGGGAGAGGTGGAGACGAGAGGTTGCCCGGCGGCGACCCGGCTCGGCACCTCCACCGGCTGCGGGCGGGCGCGCAGGTAGAGAGCCCCGGCAGCGAGTGCAGCGACGACCGCGACGGCGATCAGCGCGAGCAGGCCGTGCCGGCCCGGGTCGATGCGAACGCCCGACTCCTCTGATCGGTGCCCTGCCGACGGTTGCTGCGCTTCACCCGCGGCGAACGCCCGCAGGCGCGCGAGCGCGGCCCGCCGGTCGTCGTCGGAGACCCGGCGCGGCTGGAGGCGGTCGAGCAGCACGCCGACCGACGCTAAAGACGGTGCGTCGTCCGGGCAGCCCCCGGCGGGCCATCTGGGGACGAGCAGTCAGCCCTGTGGATCGGCCGCCCGTGACACGACGACGGCGAGCAGTCCCGGACCGACGTGCGCCCCGATGGCCGCGCCGACCTCGGCGACGTAGAGGTGGCGCAGCCGCGGCACGGCGGACCGGATCCGCTCGACGAGGACGTCCGCGCGCGCCGGAGCGGCGAGGTGGTGCACGGCGACGTCGACGAGGGAGTCACCGGCGCGGTCGACGACGAGCTCCTGCAGGCGGGTGAGGCCGCGACTGGCCGTGCGCACCTTCTCGAGCGGCGCGATCTCCCCTGCGTCGACGTGCAGGATCGGCTTGACCGCGAGCGCCGACCCGAGCATCGCCGCGGCCCGGCCGATACGGCCGCCCCGCCGCAGGTGCTCCAGGGTGTCGACGTAGAACAACGTGTCGGTGCGGGCCGCGGCCGCGGCTGCTTCGCCCGCAACGGTGCCGGCGTCGGCGCCGGAGTCGGCAGCTTCGGCGGCGGCGAGAACGGCGAAGCCGAGGCCCATCGCCGTCGACCGGGAGTCGAGGACCTGGACGGGCAGCGGCGCGTGTGCGGCGGCCATCCGTGCCGCGTCGACGGTGCCGGAGAGCGCGGCTGACAGGTGCACGGACACCGCGGCCTCGTAGCCGGCGGCGGCCAGATCCGCGTAGGCACGGGCGAACTGCTCAGGCGAGGGCCGCGAGGTGCTGACCGGTGCTCGCCGCGAGCGCAGCGCCTCGGCCACGTCGGCCGGGTGCACGTCGAGACCCTCGGCGCCGACGCGCCCCCCGATGACCACCTGCAGGGGGATGACGCGGACGTCGTACTTCTCCGCGATGCCTTCCGGCAGGTAGGCGGTCGAGTCCGTGACGACGGCGACCCGACGCGTCCCGGACATAACCGGAGATTAGTTGTCGGGCACGACGTTGACGAGTTTCGGCGGGCGCACGATCACGGTGCGGACGGCGCGGGCACCGAGGGCACGGCGTACGCCGTCGGAGGCGAGCGCCAGCTCGCGCAGGCTGGCCTCGTCGATGTCGACGGGCACGTCCAGCCGGTCGCGGACCTTGCCCGCGACCTGCACGACGCAGACGACCGACTCCTCACGGACGAGCGCCGGGTCGGCCACCGGCCAGCCGGCCCGCACGACCGACGGCTCGTTGCCCAGCCGCGACCAGATCTCCTCCGCGGTGAACGGCGCGAACGGCGTCAGCATCCGAGCCAGCACCTCGGCCCCCTCACGGCACGCCGCCGCACCGGCCGGGGTCGACAACGCGCCACCGTCGACCGCCTTGCGCAGCGCGCTGGTCAGCTCCATCAGCCGGGCCACGACGACGTTGAGCCGACGCTGCTGCATCAAGGTCGTGCACTCGTCGATCCAACGGTGCACCGACGTGCGCAGGCCGACTTCACCGGTCGCCGGGTCGCTGCCCAGGCCGGCCTCCTCGATGTCGACGGCGACCCGCCACACGCGGGCCAGCCACTTGACCGATCCCGTGGGCGACACGTCGGCCCAGTCGATGTCGTCCTCGGGCGGGCTGGCGAACAGCATGGTGACGCGGACGGCGTCGGGGCCGTACTTCGCCAGCTCTTGCTGCAGGTCGACGAGGTTGCCCTTCGACTTCGACATCGCCGACCCCTCCATGATCACTTGACCCTGGTTGGTCAGCGACAGGAAGGGCTCGACGAAGTCGAGCAGGCCCATGTCGTGCAGCGACTTCGTGACGAAACGGCTGTAGAGCAGGTGCAGGATCGCGTGCTCGACGCCGCCGACGTAGTAGTCGACGGGCAACCAGCGCCGGGTGGCCTCGGGATCGAAGACGACGTCGTCGCGGTCGGCCGAGGGGTAGCGCAGGTAGTACCAGGAGGAGTCGACGAACGTGTCCATCGTGTCGGTGTCGCGGGCAGCCCTCTCCCCGCACGACGGGCAGTCGACGGCCACCCAGTCGGTGGCCGTCTCGAGCGGCGACTTCCCGCCTCCGGGCCGCAGGTCGTAGCCGGTCGTCGGCAGCTCCACCGGGAGCTGGTCGTCGGGGATCGGGACGACGCCGCAGGACGGGCAGTGCACCACCGGGATCGGCGGCCCCCAGTAACGCTGGCGGGAGACCAGCCAGTCGCGCAGGCGGTAGGTGATCGCCGACTCGCCGTGCCCGTCACGGGAGAGGTCAGCGGCGATCCGCTGCTTGACCTCTGCCGTCGCCAGGCCGTCGTACTGGCCGGAGTTGACCGCCGTACCGTCACCGATCGTCGCGACGCCGGTCCGGGCGGGATCGGCCTCCCCGGTGTCGACCACCATCCGCACCGGCAGGTCGAAGGCCTTGGCGAAGTCGAGGTCGCGCTGGTCGTGCGCGGGCACGGCCATGATCGCGCCGGTGCCGTAGTCGGCGAGCACGTAGTCGGCGGCGTAGACGGGGATCCGCTCGCCGTTGACGGGGTTGACGGCGTAACGACCCAGGAAGACGCCGGTCTTCGGGCGGTCCGTCGACAGCCGGTCGATCTCGCTGGCGCCGCGCACCTTGTCGAGATAGGCGTGGAAGGCCTGCTCGTGCTCGGGATGCACCAGCTCGGCCGCCAGCGGGGCATCGGCGGCGACCACGAAGAACGTCGCCCCGAACAGCGTGTCGGGCCGGGTGGTGAACACCCGCACCGGCTCGGCGTGCCCCTCGATGCGGAAGTCGACGTGCGCGCCGGTCGAGCGGCCGATCCAGTTGCGCTGCATCGTCAGGACGCGGTCGGGCCACCGGCCTTCGAGCAGCGTCATGTCGTCGAGCAGGCGCTCGGCGTAGTCGGTGATCTTGAAGAACCACTGCGTCAGGTTCTTCTTCGTCACCTCGCTGCCGCAGCGCTCGCAGCGGCCCTGGATCACCTGCTCGTTGGCCAGCACGGTCTGGTCGGTGGGGCACCAGTTGACCGGCGCCGCCTTGCGATAGGCGAGCCCGCGCTCGTAGAGGCGCAGGAACAACCACTGCGTCCAGCGGTAGTAGGCCGGGTCGGACGTGTGCAGCCGGGTGCGCCAGTCGAAGGAGATGCCGAAGCGGCGGAACGACTCGGCCTGCGTGTCGATGTTGCTGTAGGTCCAGTCGCGCGGGTCCTGGCCGCGTTTGATGGCGGCGTTCTCCGCGGGCAGGCCGAAGGAGTCCCAGCCCACCGGGTGCAGCACGTTGTGGCCGCGCATCATCTCGAAGCGCGCGATCGCGTCGCCGATGCTGAAGGCCTCCGCGTGTCCCATGTGCAGGTCGCCCGAGGGGTACGGGAACATGTCGACGACGTAGGCCTTGGGCCGGTCGTCCGCAGGTGCGCGGAAGGCGCCGGTCGCCTCGTAGACGCGCAGCCGGTCCCAGACGGGCAGCCACTTGTCGACGATGCCGTGCGGGTCGTAGCTCTCCGGCTCGACGGCGTCGTCTGCGGTGGTGATCGGCTGGCTCATCGCGTCCTCGTGCTCGCTGCGTTCGTCCCGATCAGCGTACGGCGGCGCTGCAACCTCTCTGGACCGGCCGGTCGCGCTTTGCGACCGTGTAGAGACGGAGCGCGACACCGCGTCCCGGCACGGGGGAGGGACGGGAACGTGCGCGAGGAGCCTGCGTTCTTTCCGCTGGTCCGCGAAGAGCTGCCGGTCGGCACCCGAAGCCGGGTGCACGCGGCCTACCAGGCGCTCGAGGCGCTGTGGGACGACCTTCCCCCGGGTGAGCTCGCCGGCGAGGTGGCGCGGCTGCAGAGCCGGCTGCTCGAGCTGCACGAGTCGCTCGGCGGCGACGTCGATCTCGACGTGTACGGCGTACCGCGGGGCGCGTTCACCGCGTATCCCGACGAGCCGGCGGCCGCGGACCGGTTGGGTGCGGACCGGTTGAGCGCGCTGCGGCGAGGCCGAACCCGCCACTGACCGGCAACCGCAAACAGTTCCATCGACCGGACCGGACTGGGCATACTTCGATAACGCGCGTTACCGCGCGTCGGTGGCGGGCGCATCCCGCGCCCTCACCGCTCGTCGGAGGGACCAAGCCATGCCGAACAGCCAGACCGCGGCGGCGGGCGCCGAGGTAGCCGTCGAGCACGTCGACGTACTCATCGTCGGCGCCGGCATCTCCGGGATCGGCGCGGCCTACCACCTGCAGCAGCAGCGGCCGGGCACGAGCTTCGTGGTCCTCGACGCGCTGGACCACTACGGCGGCACCTGGTGGACGCATCGCTACCCGGGGGTGCGTTCCGACAGCGACCTGTTCACCTTCGGCTACCGGTTCAAGCCCTGGCGCGGCACGCCGATCGCGACCGCCGACGAGATCCTGCACTACCTCGGCGAGGTCATCGACGAGAACCACCTCGACCGGCACATCCGCTACCGGCACCGGATCGTCTCGGCGAGCTGGTCGACCGACCTGCGGCAGTGGACCGTCGAGGTCGTGCGGCTCGACGACGACGAGCTGCAGGTGTTCACGTGCAACTTCCTCTGGATGTGCCAGGGCTACTACGAGCACCGGCAGGGCTACACGCCCGACTGGCCCGGCATGGACCGCTTCCGTGGCCGGATCGTGCACCCGCAGACCTGGCCGGATGACCTCGACTACGCAGGCAAGCGAGTCGTCGTCATCGGCTCCGGCGCAACGGCGGCGACGCTCATCCCCTCGATCGCAGACGAAGCCGCGCACGTCACGATGCTCCAGCGCTCCCCCACGTTCTTCTTCGTGCGGCCCAACGTCAACGAGCTGGCCGAGACGCTGCGCGAGCTCGACATCCCCGACGAGTGGACGCACGAGATCGTGCGGCGCAAGATCCTGCACGACCAGGACGCGGTCACGAAGATGTCGTTCGAGGATCCCGAGGTGCTGCGGACGTTCCTGCTCGACACGATCCGGCCGTTGCTGCCCGAGGGCTTCGACGTCGACAAGCACTTCAACCCGCGCTACCGGCCGTGGCAGCAGCGCATCGCCGTGCTGCTCGGTGGCGACCTGTTCCACGCGGTCACCGCCGGCAAGGCGTCGGTGGTCACCGACCACATCGAGACGTTCACCGAGACGGGCATCCGGCTGGTCTCCGGGGAGGAGCTCGAGGCCGACATCATCGTCACCGCGACCGGCTTCGACCTCAGCGTGCTCGGGGGCATCGCCTTCCGCATCGACGACGGCCCGCTCGACTTCGCGGACACGGTCACCTACCGGGGAATCATGTTCACCGGCGTACCGAACCTGGCCTACGTCTTCGGCTACTTCCGCGCCAGCTGGACGTTGCGCGCCGACCTCATCAGCGACTTCGTCTGCAAGCTGCTGGCGCACATGGAGGAGCGCGGGGCGACGATGGTGACCCCCGCGCTGCGTGACGACGAGGTGGGCATGCCGCTCGGGCCATGGGTCGATCCCGACAACTTCAACCCCGGCTACCTGACCCGCTCGCTGCATCTCATGCCGAAGCAGGGCGACCGCGACCCGTGGCGGCTGCTGCACGACTACGGCGTCGAGAAGGAAGCGCTGCCGGCGGCCGACCTCGACGACGGCGCCCTCGTCTTCAAGTAGCAGTCGCCCGTACCGTGGCGTCATGCCGCAGCCGGACATCGACCGCGTGGTCACTCTGCTGCGTGACGCCGAGAAGATCGCGGCTCTGACCGGTGCCGGAATCTCCACCGACTCGGGCATCCCCGACTTCCGGGGGCCCCAGGGCGTGTGGACTCGCAACCCCGCGGCCGAGAAGCAGGCGACGCTGCAGACCTACCTGGCCGACCCGGACGTACGCCGTCGGGCCTGGCAGGCCCGCAAGTCGCACGGCGCCTGGACCGCCCAGCCCAACTCCGGCCACCACGCCCTCGTCGACCTGGAGCGCGCCGGCAAGCTGCGCGCCGTGGCCACGCAAAACGTCGACGGCCTGCATCAGCGCGCCGGCTCCAGCGCCGAGAGAGTGATCGAGCTGCACGGCACCGTGTGGTTCGCCCAGTGCGTGGCGTGCGGCGACCGGACGCCGATGGCGGAGACGCTCGAGCGGGTCAGCGACGAGCTCCCCGATCCCCCCTGCGAACGCTGTGGCGGCATCCTGAAGTCGGCGACGATCTCGTTCGGTCAGGCGCTCGACCCCGAGGTGCTGGAGCGCGCCTGGCAGGCGGCCGCCGACTGCGACCTGATGCTGGCGATCGGCTCCACGCTGCAGGTGCACCCGGCGGCGGGACTGTGTGACGTGGCGGTCGGCCACGGCGCCCGGCTCGTCATCCTCAACGCCGACCCGACCCCCTACGACGCGATGGCGACGGTCGTGCTGCGCGCGCGGATCGGCGAGGTGCTGCCCGACGTCGTCCGTGCCGCTCTCTCCCCGTCCTAGAGTGCGCGGCATGTGCCGGAGCATCAAGACGCTGCGCCCGCCGTACGCCGACTCCGTGACCGACGAGGAGATTCGCGCCGCCGCGCTGCAGTACGTGCGCAAGGTGGCCGGGATGCGGCAGCCTGCCGCGGCCAACCGCGTGGCCTTCGACCAGGCAGTGGACCGGATCGCCGACGTGACCGCCGAGCTGCTCGCCGGCCTCACCGTCCGCGCCAGCGCCCGGTGATCCAGAGCCCTCCCGGGGTGGCCGGCACGACGTGTTGCACGGAGGGCGGGCTCACGATCATGACGGGCGCGCGCCTCGGACGGCGGACCCCGAGGAAGGCGGTCGGCTAGCAGCCGACGGCGTGCACGCCTCCGTCGACGTAGACGACGGACCCCGTCGTCGCCGGGAACCAGTCCGACAGCAACGCCACGCACGCCCGGGCGACCGGCTCGGCGTCGTCGAGGTCCCAGCCGAGCGGCGCGCGGTCCTTCCAGACCGACTCGAAGTCGGCGAAGCCCGGGATGCTGCGCGCCGCCATCGTGCGCAGCGGTCCGGCCGCGACCAGGTTGACCCGCACGCCGCGCGAGCCCAGGTCCCTGGCGAGATAGCGGGTCGCGGACTCCAGCCCCGCCTTGGCGACACCCATCCAGTCGTACGCCGGCCAGGCCACGGTCGCGTCGAAGTCGAGCCCCACGACCGATCCCCCGCCCGGCATCAGCGGCAGCGCCGCCTTGGTGAGTGCGGCCAGGGAGTACGTCGACACGTGCAGCGCGGTCGCGACATCGGACCAGGGCGCGTCGATGAAGCCGCCGCCGAGTGCCGACGGAGGCGCGAAACCGATGGCGTGCAGCACACCGTCGAGTGAGTCGACGTGCTCGCGCACCGCGACGGGCAGCGCGGCGAGCTGCTCCTCATCGGTCACGTCGAGCGCGACCACGGGGGCCGGCCGCGGCAGCCGACCGGCGATCCGCCGGGTGAGCGACAGGCTGCGCCCGACACCCGTCAGCACCACCGCAGCACCTTCGCGCTGGGCGACCTCGGCCACCCGGAACGCGATCGACTTGTCGGTCAGCACGCCGGTGACGAGCACCGACTTGCCGGACAGCAGGCCCATGTCAGTGCCCCATCCCGAGTCCGCCGTCGACCGGCACCACCGCACCGGTGATGAACGCCGCTGCGTCGCTGGCGAGGAACGTCAGCACGGCCGCGACCTCCTCGGCCTGTGCGGTGCGGCCGAGGGGCGTGCGGGCGACGATGTCGGCGCGCTGCTCGTCGGTGAGCACCGCGGTCATGTCGGTGTCGACGAACCCGGGCGCCACGACGTTCGAGGTGATGCCGCGGGACCCGAGCTCGCGGGCCAAGGACCGCGCCAGCCCGACCAGGCCCGCCTTGGAGGCGGCGTAGTTGGCCTGGCCCGCCGATCCGAGCAGGCCGACGACGCTCGACAGGAAGAGCAGCCGGCCGCCCCGCGCGCGCACCATCCCCGGGACGACCTCGCGGGCAACCCTCCAGGCCCCGGACAGGTTGGCGTCGAGCACGTCGGCCCAGGCGTCATCCGCCATCCGCATGAGCAAGGTGTCGCGGGTGACCCCGGCGCCGGCGACGAGCACCTGCACCGGACCCTGTTCCGCGACGACCCCCGCGACGGCTTCACGCACGCTGTCGGTCGACCTCACGTCGCACTTCACGGCGTAGAAGCCGTCCGGCGGCGTGGTCGACCAGTGCGCGACCGCGACCTTGTCGCCGAGAGCGGCGAATGCCCGGGCGGTGGCGAGACCGATGCCCCGGCTGCCGCCGGTGACCAGGACCGACCTGCTCACAGCGGGATGTTTCCGTGCCGGCCGCGTTCGGCGGGTGCCGCCGCGATGGCGGATGCCACGACGCTGCGGGTGCGGTCGGGCTCGATGACCGCGTCGACCGACCCCTCGGTCACCGCGGTCGCCAGCCCGCCGGACAGCTGCACGTGCTCGATCGCGAGCTCTTCCTCCAGTGCCGCGCGGTGCGACTCCGGGACCTCGGCGAGCCTGCGCCGGTGCAGCACCCGCACCGCGGCGACCGCGCCCATCACGTCGACCTGCGCGTCGGGCCAGGCGAGCACCGACGTGGCGCCGAGCGACCGCGAGTTCATGGCGATGTAGGCGCCGCCGTAAGCCTTACGGGTGATGACCGTGACCCGCGGCACCCGCGCCTCGGCGAAGGCGTGGAGCAGCTTGGCCCCGCGGCGTACGACCCCGTCCCACTCCTGCCCGACGCCCGGCAGGTACCCGGGCACGTCGACGAGCACGACGAGCGGGAGGCCGAACGCGTCGCACATCCGCACGAAACGGGCCGCCTTCTCCGCGGACGCGGCGTCGAGGCAGCCGCCGAGACGCTGCGGGTTGTTGGCGAGCACCCCGACGGAGCCGCCGCCGAGCCGGCCGAGCGTGGTCACGATGCTGGGCGCCCAGCGCGGGTGCAGCTCCACGCCGGGAAGGTCGAGCAGCGCGTCGACGAGCGGGTGCACGTCGTAGGCGCGGCGCGCGGACTCCGGCAGCAGCGTCGCGAAGGGCCGGTCGCTCGCCGGGCCGACCCGCCGCGGCGTTCCGAGCAACGTGACCACCTGCCGCGCCGCGTCGAAGGCGGCGTCGTCGGTGTCGGTGACCAGATGGGCGACGCCGCTGCGCCGGCCGTGCGGCTCCGGACCGCCGAGCCGCGCCATGTCGACGTCCTCGCCGGTGACGCTGCGGACGACGTCGGGACCGGTGACGAAGATGCGGCCCTGCGGTCCGAGCACCACGACGTCGGTGAGCGCGGGACCGTAGGCCGCTCCCCCGGCGGCCGGGCCGAGCACGACCGACACCTGGGGCACCCGGCCGGAGGCGCGGGTCATCGCGGCGAACACCCGCCCGACGCCGTCGAGCGAGGTCACCCCCTCCCGCAGCCGGGCGCCGCCGGAGTGCCAGATGCCGACGATCGGCGCCCGGGCGCGGATCGCCACGTCGTAGGCCGACGCGATGGCCGCGCAGCCCTCGGCGCCCATCGCCCCGCCCTGCACCGACGCGTCGGTGGCGAACGCGACGACCTCTGTCCCGTCGACCACGCCGATGCCGGCGACGACACCGCAACCGGTGTCGTCGCGCAGCACGGTGAGCGAGTCGGCGTCGAAGAGCCGCGCCAGGCGCACCCGGGGGTCGCGCTCGTCGGCGACACCCTGACGCTCGACTGCGCGCGGGTGGTCGCTGAGCAGGGTCATCAGACCTCCATGAAGGCGAGCGCCACGTTGTGCCCGCCGAAGCCGAACGAGTTGGACAGCGCCGCACCCGGCGCGAGGGGCCGCGGGTCGACGCGGACGACGTCGAGCTGAACCTCGTCGTCGGGGTCGTCGAGGTTGCGCACCGCCGGCACCAGATGGTGATGCAGTGACAGGACGGTGAGCGCCGCCTCGACCGCGCCGGCGGCACCGAGCAGGTGGCCTGTGCAGGACTTGGTGGCGGTCACGGCGAGCTGCCCGGCCGCGGGGCCGAACGCCGTGCGGATGGCCGACGACTCGGCCACGTCGCCGGCGGGTGTCGAGGTCGCGTGGGCGTTCACGTGCCGCACGTCCTCGGGTGCCAGCCCCGCGTCGCGCAGCGCTCCCTGCATGGCACGCGCCGCGCCCGCACCCGTCGGCTCCGGTGCTGCGACGTGGTGGGAGTCGGCGCTGATGCCGGCTCCGGCGAGCACGGCGTACGCCGTCCGCCCGCGCGCAGCCGCGTGCTCGGCCGACTCGACGACGAGCACCCCGGCGCCCTCTCCGAGGACGAAGCCGTCACGGCCCTTGTCGAACGGCCGCGAGGCGGCCGCGGGTTCGGACTCCCGCGTCGAGAGCGCCCGCATCGAGGCGAACGCCGCGATCGGCAACGGGTGGATCGCCGCCTCCGTGCCCCCGCAGACGACAACGTCGGCGCGGCCGGACCGGACCAGGTCGAGCGCCAGCGCGACGGCTTCGGCGCCCGACGCGCATGCCGACACCGGCGCGTGCACCCCGGCCCGCGCACCGAGCCGCAGGCCCACGGCGGCCGCCGGCCCGTTGGGCATGAGCATCGGCACGGTGTGCGGCGAGACGCGGCGGGCGCCGCGTTCCTTCAGCGTGTCGTAGGCGGCGAGCGTGGTGAGGACGCCGCCGATGCCGGTGCCGATGACGATGGCCAGGCGTTCGGGCTCCACGTCGGGAGCGCCGGCGTCGGTCCACGCCTCGCCGGCCGCCACGACCGCGAGCTGCTGCCCGCGGTCGAGGGTTCGCGCCTCGACCCGGTCGAGCACCTCGGCGGGGTCGACCGCTGCCGGTGCGGCGATGCGCACCGGCAGCTCGGCCGCCCAGTCGTCCTCGAGCAGGCGGGCGCCGGACGTGCCGGCGACCAGCGCCGACCAGGTCGACGTCATGTCGCCGCCGAGCGGGGTCACCGCGCCGAGGCCGGTGACGACGACCTCACGACTCATGCCGGAACGCCGGCCTTCTCGATGTAGGCGACGGCGTCGGCGACGGTCTTCAGCTGGCCGAGCGACTCGTCGGGGATGCTCACGCCGAACCGGTCCTCGGCCGCCGTCGCGATCTCCACCATCGACAGCGAGTCGATGTCGAGGTCCTTGCTGAACGACTTGCCCGGCTCGACCTCACGGATCGGGATGCCGGTCACCTCGTGCACGATCTCGGCGAGCGCGTCGAGGATCTCCTGCTGGGACATGCTTTCTCCTTCAGTGGATGGAAGTTCCGCGACCGCTCAGGGCACGCGGACGACTTGGCCGGCCCAGGTGAGGCCGGCGCCGAAGCCGAGCAGCAGCGCGAGGTCGCCGCCGGCGACCCGGCCTTCGGCCTGCAGCGCGGTGAGCGCCATGGGGATCGACGCCGACGACGTGTTGCCGGCCGAGACGATGTCGTCGGCGATGACGACGTCGGGAATGGCGAGCCGGCGCACCACCGCGGTGATGATGCGCAGGTTGGCCTGGTGCGGCACGAACGCCGCGAGATCGCTCGGCGCAATGCCCGCGGCGTCGCAGGCCTGCTCCGCGATCGCGGCGAGCGACGTGGTCGCCCACCGGAAGACCGCCGGACCGTCCATCTCGAGGTGACCGCCCGACGGCACCTGGATCAGCGCGTGCCGGTCGCCGTCGCTGCCCCAGACCACCGGGCCGATACCGGGCTCGTCGGCGGGCCCGACCACGACCGCACCCGCCCCGTCACCGAAGATCACCGCGGTCGACCGGTCGGTCCAGTCGAGCCAGTCGGACAGCCGCTCCGCACCGGCGACGACCACGTAGCGAGCGCTGCCCGCGCGCACCGCGTCAGCCGCGGCGGCCAGCCCGTAGCAGAAGCCGGCGCAGGCGCCGTTGACGTCGTAGGCCCCCGGAGATCCGGCGCCGATGAGCCGCGCGAGCCGAGCCGCACCACCGGGGATCGGGGTCGGCATCGTGCAGCTGGCGAGCACGACGAGGTCTACCTGCGCCGGGTCGACGCCGGCGGCCGCCAGCGCCTTGCCGGCGGCGTCGGCCGCCATCGCCACCACGCTCTCCGCGGCGTCGGCGACACCGCGATGGGCGATGCCGGTGCGTTCGCGGATCCACTCGTCCGAGGTGTCGAGGACCTGCGACAGGTCGTCGTTGCTGACCGACCGCGCCGGTCGGTGATCGGCGACCGCGAGGATGCGCGCGCCGGGTGCGCCGCTGCGGGCCTTCATGCCACGACGTCCGCGGTCTCGGGGTGCAGCCGGGCCAGCGCCTGTCCCGGGGCGACCGGGTCGCCGTCCTGCGCCAGCCACTCCACCAGCACGCCGCCGTGGGCCGTGCGCACGGCCGTCTCGTCGCGGTGCGACACCACCCGGCCGACCTCGGTGCCCTCCGGCAGCTTGTCGCCGGGAACCACCGGCTCTGCGCGGAACGTGCCGCCGACCGGTGCCACGAGCACTCGCCACGGCAGCAGCGGCGACACGTCGACGTGGGCGAACTCCGCGATCAGCGCGCGCGCCTCGTCGAGGTCGTCCGGTCCGCGAAGGGCGACGGTGCGTACGCCGGGGAGCGCCCGGCGCACCAGCCCGGTCAGGGTGCCCGCCGGCGGGAGCTCGATCACGGCCGTGACGCCCATCGCACCGAGGGTCTGCATGCAGCTGTCCCAGCGGACCGGGCGGCTCACCTGCGCCACCAGCCGGGCCACCAGCTCGCTGCCGCGGTCGACGACCGCGCCGTCGGCATTGGACACGAACGGCAGCCGCGGGTCCTTCGCGGAGACGCCGGCCGCGACGTCGGCCAGCACCCGCTGGGCGGCGGCCATGAGCTCCGTGTGGAACGCGCCGGCGACCGACAGCGGGCGCAACCGCGCCCCGGCGGGCGGTGCCGCAGCGAGCCGCTCGAGCGCGGCGCGCGGCCCGGCCGCCACGGCCTGCCCGGCGCCGTTGTGGTTGGCGACGACGCAGCCGGCGGCGCTCACCGCGCGCTCCACCTCGTCGGCGTCGCCACCGAGGATCGCCGTCATCCCCCCGTCGGTGCGGGCAGAGGCCTCGGCCATGGCACGGCCCCGCTCGCCGACGAGTGCGAGCCCCGCACTCGGGTCGAGCGCGCCGGCCAGGACCGCCGCCGTGAACTCCCCGACGCTGTGGCCGGCCACCGGGGTGCCCATCGGCAGATCACCGAGCAGCGGTGCCGTCGCGAGGCCCGCGGCGACGATCAGGGGCTGGGCGACGGCGGTGTCGACGACGTCGGGGAAGTCCGGGTCGGCACCGGCCGTGAGCAGGTCCCGACCGGCCACGGTGCCGTGCCAGCGCACGCGGTCGGCGACACCCGGCAGGTCGAGCCAGGGAGCGAGGAAGCCGGGGGTCTGTGACCCCTGGCCGGGGGCGAGGAGGGCGAGCACGTCTCCACCCTCGCCCGGCCGGGCGCCGGGTGTCGTCGGACGACGCGCACGAAATATCGTGCCCGCGTTTGTAGGGTTCCTACAACGCGCCCTCGACCGGGCGTAGCCGTCCTGCCGTAATAGCGGTGCGGAGCACGTAGCCGTCCCGTGGATCATTTGGGGAAAGGCCACAGAGGTCGGCCACACGGCCCAGGCGGTAGCGGACGGTGTTGGCGTGCACGTAGAGGGCGCGCGCGGTCGCCTCGACCGCCCCCCCGCAGTCGAGATAGGCCTCGACCGTCTCGAGGAGCGAGCCGCCGGCGTCGCGCAACGGCGCGAAGACGGTGTCGACGAGGGCCTGCAGCGCGACGGGCTCTCCGTTGAGCGCTCGCTCGGGGAGCAAAGCCGCGGCCGGCACCGGCCGGGGTACGGCGGGCCACGCGGGCGCGGCGCGCAGTGCGGCGAGCGCCTCGAGCGCGGAGGACCATGCGCCTGAGAGCGAGCCGACGGTCGGCCCGACGACGACCGGGCCGGCTCCGAAGGCGTCGGCGAGGATGCGCACCCCGCGGTCGAGGGTGCCGTCGCCGCCGAGCACCACGACGAGCCGGGTGCCCTGCACCCCGGCGAGCACCTGCAGTCGTTCGACGGCTGCCCGGCGGTGGACCGCCTCGACCACCGCCTCGGGGTCGTCGTGCGGCGAGCGGCCGGCGACGACGGTGACCGCGGGCGGGTCGGCCCAGCCGAGGGCCGAGGCGCGGGAGAGCAACGTGTCGTCGGGTTCGCCGCGCAGGATCGCGTCGACGACGAGGGCCTCGAGCCGGGCGTCCCACGCACCGCGCTGCTCGGCGGCGCGGGCGTAGACCGTGGCTGCGGCGAACGCGATCTCCCGGGAGAAGCGCAGGGTCGACTCGCGCAGCCACGCCTCCTCACCGGGGTCGGCCAGGTCCGCCGCCGCCTCCTCCGCGATGTCGACGACGATGCGGACGAGCTCGACGGTCTGCTGCAGCGTGATCAGCCGGGCCATCTCCCGCGGCGCGGTGGCGAAGACGTCGAGTGTCACCCGCTCGCTGCTCTCCGGCTCACGCAGCCACCGGGCGAAGCCGGCCAGGCCCGACTGCACGACGAGCCCGACCCACGACCGCTGGTCGGCCGGCAGCGCGGCGAACCACGGCAGCGTCGCCTCCATGCGCTCCAGGGCGGTGGTGGCAAGCCTGCCCGCGGCGCGCTGAAGCCGCCGCGCCGCCCGCGCATGGGTGCGCTGCGCTGCCTTGCCCGCCGGCGTGGGCGTCACCCCGCCGGAATCCCCTCGATCAGCTCCAGCGCTCCCGCCGCCAGCGCCGGGACCCGGTCGGCCTGGTGTGCCATGCGGGTGTCCTGCGTCTCGCCCCGAGCGAAACGGTTGTAGAGCTGCTGCACGACGACGGCCGTCTTCCACTGCGCGAAGGCTTCGTACCAGCCGATCGACTCGACCGGAGTGCCGGTGCGTTCGGCGTACCGCTGCACGATCTCGGCACGTGACGGGAGGCCCATCTGCCGCTCCCCGGGATGCGCGCCGCGCGCCGCCTGCGGTGGGTCGGCAGGGTCGGGCCAGTAGTTGAGCAGGGTGCCCAGGTCGACCAGCGGGTCGCCGACCGTCGTCATGTCCCAGTCGAAGATGGACACAACCCGGTCCGGGTCGGCCGGGTCGAACTGGCAGTTGTCCAGCTTGAGGTCGTTGTGCACCAGCGACGCGCGGCTCGGTCGGGGCATCGTGCGCTCGAGCCGTTCGTGCACCTCGGTCATGACCGGCGTGTTGGCCTCGTCCGCAACCAGGTCCCAGCGCTTCTTCCAGCCGGACACCTGCCGGGCGACGAAGCCCTCCGGCCGGCCGAGGTCGGCCAGGTCGGCCGCCGCCGGGTCGACGAGGTGCAGCGCGGCCATCGCCTCGACGACAGCGAAGCCGATGCGCCGGCCTACGTCCGGCAGCCCGGCCATCGACGGCGGCAGCACGCCGCGAATGACGACGCCGTCCCGGCGCTGCATGACGAAGAAGTCGGCACCGGCGACGTCGTGGTCGTCGCAGAAGACGTAGGCCCGGGGGGCGAGGTCGAAGACCCGCCACAGCCGCGACAGCACCCGGAACTCCCGCCGCATGTCGTGCGCGCCTGGTGCGATGACGCCGAACGGCGGTCGCCGCAGCACGAACTCGCGGTCACCGAAGCGCAGCAGGTAGGTCAGGTTGGCCGCACCGTGCGGGAACTGCAGCACCGTGAACTCGCCCTCGGCGCCTTCGAGGTGCTCGCGCAGGTAGGACTCGATGCGCGGCCAGTCCAGGTCGTCACCGGTGCGGACCGGCGCGGCTTCGTCGAGATGCTCGCTCACACCTGCGTAGTGAACACCGTCGCGCGTCCGGTCAGACCTGCAGTGTCGTCGCGTCGCCGAGTCGCACCGCCACGCGGTCGGGGCTGGCCCCGTCGACACCTGCTCCGTGCTTCCACGCACCGCTGGCGTAGGTCCACGTCTGGCCGTCGTAGGTCACCGCGGTGACGCCGCTGGTGTAGGAGTGCGCGACCAGCCACGTCGCGACCGTCCAGCGGCTGGCGTCGTTGTGCAGCGCGCTGCCGAACTCCACCTGCATCCGGTTGCGCAGGTGCTCGGCCGTCGCCGTCGACACGGGCTTGTCGAAGCGGCAGGTGAGCGCAGCGGGGACCTCTCCGGTGAGCGCTCGAGCGAGCGCCCGGGCCTGGTCCTCCCAGCCGGCGTAGGCGTCGGCCGACGCGCTGCGCTGCACCGACTGCGCGGCGTCGGCGAGCGACATCGTCTCCCAGCCGCGCACCTTCTCCAGCCCCTGAAGGAACGCACCCGAGGCGTACGCCGGGTCCATGAGCTGCGCCGGCGTGCCCCAGCCCTGCGACGGCCGTTGCTGGAAGAGCCCGAGGGAGTCGCGGTCGCCGTAGGGCAGATTACGCAGCTTCGACTCCTGCAGGGCCGCGGCGAGAGCGACCGTCACCGCGTGGTGCGGCAGGCCGAGCCGGTCGGCCGTCGCCGCGACGGTGGCCGCGTTGGCGGCCTGCTCGGTGTCGAGCTCGTAGTGGTCGGTGCCGGCGGTCACCGTGCAGCCGGTGGCGCCGGGTCCCGCCCGATGCCAGACGACCACCGCACCCACCGCGACGATCGCGAGCACGGTCAGCGTGACGCCGAAACGCCGCAGGCGTCGGCGCCGCCGCCGGTGGCTGGACGGTGGGGCCATGGTGCAACCAGTGTCGCCGACGACGGGCCCGCGCGGGGGCGGACCCGGCGCCAGCGGGCGTCAGACGGCGACGCGCTCGGCGGGGCGGCCGGCCGGCACCGGGTTGGAGAACTCGACGGCGCCGTCGTCGAGCGGTGCGCGCTTGAGCAGCACGATGTCGCGGATGTAGTTCTGGTAGAGCCGCCACGGCGACCGGCGCCCCTGCTTGGGGAACTTGTCGATCGACCGCATGACGTAGCCGGACGTCAGGTCGATGAAGGGGCTGTCGGGCAGCGAGCCGCCCGGCCAGCGCGGCGTGACCTGCCGGACGCCGAGCTCGTCCATCCGGCCCAGCAGCCGGCAGACGTAGGCGCACACGAGGTCGCACTTCAGTGTCCACGAGGCGTTGGTGTAGCCCATGGCCGCGGCGAGGTTCGGGATGCCGCTGAACATCATCCCCTTGTAGGCGACGGTCTCGTGCAGCTCGACCGCGCGGCCGTCGACGCTGATCTGCATGCCGCCGAGGGCGAGCATGTTGAGCCCCGTGGCGGTGATGACCACGTCGGCCTCGAGGCGCTCACCGGAGGTCAGCTGGATGCCGGTCTCGTCGAAGGTCTCGATGGTGTCGGTCACGATCGAGGCGCGGCCGCTGCTGATGGCCGCGAACAGGTCGCCGTCGGGCACCAGGCACATGCGCTGGTCCCACGGGTCGTAGCGCGGGTTGAAGTGCGTGTCGATGTCGTAGTCGGGACCGAGCTGCTTCTCGACGCCCTTGCGAATGCCGGCGCGCACGACCTGCGGCACCCGGCGGCTCAGCTGGTAGCTGAGCATCGTCAGCAGCACGTTCTTCCAGCGCACCGCCTGGTAGGCGCGCATCTCCGGCAGCCACCGGCGCAGCCGCGTCGCGATGGGGTCCTTCGCCGGCATCGACACGACGTAGGTCGGGGAACGCTGGAGCATCGTCACGTGGGCCGCGCGCTCGGCCATCGCGGGCACGAGCGTGACCGCTGTCGCCCCGCTGCCGACGACGACGACGCGCTTGCCGTCGTAGTCGAGGTCCTCGGGCCAGTGCTGCGGGTGCACGACCGGACCGGCGAACCGCTCCACGCCCGGGAACTCGGGCAGGTAGCCCTGGTCGTAGCGGTAGTAACCGCTGCACATGAACAGGAAGCCGCAGGTGAACCGCACCGTCTCGCCGGTGTCGGAGCGCTCCGCCTCGACGGTCCAGACCGCGTCGTCGGTCGACCAGGCGGCTCGCACCACGCGGTGGTTGAACCGGATGTGCCGGTCGACGCCGTAGTCTCTCGCCGTCTCGCGGATGTAGTTGAGGATCGACGGCCCGTCGGCGATCGCCTTGGCCTCGGTCCACGGCCGGAAGTCGTAGCCCAGGGTGTACATGTCCGAGTCGGATCGGATGCCCGGGTAGCGGAAGAGGTCCCACGTGCCGCCGATGGCCTCGCGCGCCTCGAGGATCGTGAACGTCTTGCCCGGGCATTCCATCTGCAGCCGGCACGCGGCGCCGATGCCCGACAGACCGGCGCCGACGATGAGGACGTCGACGTGCTGGTCGGAAGCCATCTGGGTCTCCTCGGTCGTCAGAACGCCGGAATGCACGCGGCGCAGTGGGCTCTACTGTCCCACTGCGCCCCATGACGTCGCGGTGGAGGTAAGGGGATTCGAACCCCTGACCCCTTGCCTGCCGAGCAAGTGCTCTACCAACTGAGCTATACCCCCGCGGCGGCCTCAGTGTATCAACGGGGACCGTCAGCGGGCGTCGTCGCCGCTGGTCACCCGCTCGGGCCGGCCGCCCGCGTTGTGCTCCTCCAGCTGCCAGCCGCGACGGTTCTCCACGAGCACCGACCAGCGTGCGTTTCCGAGCGGTCCGAGCCGCCACCAGAGCACGACCTCGAGGTCGAGCAGCGTGCCGATGGCCGAGCGGATCGTGCCGCCGTGCGACACCGCGACCAGGGTGCCGCCCGGCGGTACGCCCGACAGCGCGGCCAGCAGCGCGTCGGCGGCCCGGCGGCCGACCTCGGAGTAGTTCTCGCCACCACCGCGGCGGACGTCCTTGCCGACCTGCCACTCGGCGTACTCCTCGGGGAACCGCTCGCGCGCCTCCCGGCGGGTCAGCCCCTGCCACTCCCCCAGATCCATCTCGCGCAGTGCGGCGCAGTCCTGCACGGGCACGTCGACCAGGGCGGCCAGCGCTGCCGCGGTGTCACGTGCCCGGACCAGGTCGCTGCTCACCAGGACCGCGGGACGCAGGCTCGCGAGCATCGGCGCCGCGTCGCGCGCCTGGACCAACCCGGTGTCGTCGAGCGGCGGGTCGAGCTGGCCCTGGAACCGGCCGCCTTCGTTCCACGCCGTACGCCCGTGCCGCCACAGCACCAGCCGGCGTGGGCCGTCGCCCACCCGAGCCTCAGGAGGCGTCACGCCGCGGCGCCAGCGCCGCCTCGGGGAGCGGCAACGTCGGGCAGTCCTTCCAGAGCCGCTCGAGGGCGTAGTAGTCGCGCTCCTCGGCGTGCTGCACGTGCACGACGATGTCGACGTAGTCGAGCAGCACCCACCGGCCCTCGCGCTCCCCCTCGCGGCGCACCGGCTTGGCGCCGAGGTCGCGCATGCGTTCCTCGATGGCGTCGACGACGGCGCGGACCTGTCGGTCGTTGGCGGCCGCCGCGAGGACGAAGCAGTCCGTGATGACCAGCTGCTCGCTGACGTCGATGATCTGCAGCTCGGTCGCCAGCTTGTCGGCCGCTGCCGCGGCGGCCGCCTGGGCGAGCTCGAGCGCGCGGGCTGATGCAGTCACGGCACTCTCTCGGGCAGGGATCGGACCTGCCCAGGATGTCACGACCGGTAGTCGCGCCCGAGGATCACGACGATGTCGGCAACCGACTGGCCGCGCGGCGAGAAGCGCACCGAGGTGACCGGCAGTCCGAGCGCCTTCGCCAGCGCGGCGCCCTTCGCCTGGGCACCGGGGGTGTCCTGGAAGACCAGCACCAGCGACTGCGCGCGGCCGAAGGGCGGGAAGTTGCTGGAGGAGACGAAGACGTAGCCGGCCTTGACGATGCGGTCGCGCACCGACGCGCCCAGGCCCGGCGTGCCGACGGCGTTCTCGACCAGCACCCGGCGGCCGGCCCCGTCGCCGTCCGCCACCTGCGAACCGGCGAACGACGTTTTCACCAGCTGCTGCACCTTGGCACTGTCGATCCGGTAGGTCGGCAGCGGCCCGCCGGTGTCCACGTCGAGCACGGGAAGCTGGGTGTAGGTCAGGTCGGAGCCGCGAGCATCGGTGGCGAGCCCGACGAACAGGTGGGCGAGCTGCTTCGTGGACCGGTCGGTCGCGCCGCGGAACGCACCGACGATCCGGCCCGCAGCCGCTTCGTCCCGCGGCATCTTCGCGAGGACACCGTCGAGCACGGTTTGCACCCGGGGCAGCTGCGCGGTGGGGTCCTCGCCGGCGGCGACGTACGTCGCGTAGGCCCAGGCCGACGCACCGTTGAGGTGCTGCCGGCCGGCGGGGACGAGCACCTGGCCGCCACCTCCCGCGGTGCGGCGTACGACGTCACGGTCGACCCGGACGTCGATGCCGCCCAGGGTGTCGACGAGCCGGCCGAACGACGTCTGGTCGAGCGTCCAGTAGCCGTCGACGGTGACGCCGACCAGATCGGTCAGGGCGGCGCGGGACAGCGAGCCGGCCCCGGGGAGGGTGAGCACCTGAGCGAACGGGTGACTGCCGTAACCCGGCGCGTCGACGATGACGCGGCCGGGCACGAGGACCTCGGCGCCCTGGTGGTGGGCCGGGTCGTCGGCGAGCAGCACCGACGCGGCGGCACTGCCGTCTCCCGCCCGCAGGGAGAGCAGCAAGGTGCTCTGCGTGCGGGCGCCGGCGGCTGCCACGGACTTGTCCGGACTCGACGAATGCCCGCGTACGACGAAGAGCACGATCGCGGCGAGCGCGACCACACCTGCCGTGATGGCGGCGAGGATGCGGCGCTGGCGGCGTTGCCGGCGACGTTCGGCGGCGCGCTGCGCACGCCGGCTGAGCCGCGGCTCGATGACGACCGGCGCGCCGGGAGGCTGCTGCAGGACGGGCACCGTAGGTGTCTCGTCCGTTCGGGCGCAGATCTGTAGGGCCGGTCGCCGGACACCGGGCCGCCCGGACGGCGCAGTCCTCAGCTGACGGCGCGGTAGAGGTGCCGCTTCTGGATGTACTGCACGACGCCGTCGGGCACGAGGTACCAGATCGGGTGCCCCTCGGCCACCCGCCGCCGGATGTCGGTCGAGCTGATGGCGAGCGCCGGCACCTCGACGAGGCTCACACCACCGTCGGGCAGGCCGGGGTCGGCCAGGTGATGGCCGGGTCGCGTGACGCCGATGAAGTGGGCCAGGTCGAACAGCTCGTCGGAGCGGTGCCACCCGAGGATCTGCGCCAACGCGTCGGCGCCCGTGATGAAGAACAGCTCTCCTGAGGCGCCGTACTGCTCATGGAGTGCGCGCAGCGTCCCGTAGGTGTAGGTCGGGCCGGGCCGGTCGACGTCGACCCGGCTGACCGAGAAGCGCGGGTTGCTCGCCGTCGCGATGACCGTCATCAGGTAGCGGTCCTCGGCCGGCGTCACGTCGTACGAGGACTTCTGCCACGGCTGGCCGGTCGGGACGAAGATGACCTCGTCGAGGTCGAACAGCGTCGCCACCTCGCTAGCTGCCACCAGGTGGCCGTGGTGCACGGGGTCGAACGTGCCGCCCATCACGCCCAGCCGGCGGGTGCCGCTCACCGGCCAAGCCTAGAGCGCAGCGGCGACCCGGCCCCTCCGGACGCTCTGCGCGTTTCCCTCACGGTCGGGCGTACTAGCCCGAAATAGTCCGATCGGGCCAACAACGGCCTTTCGGACGTCCCGATCCCTGATCCGCAAGCACTAGACACGCGGAAGGGGCCTCGGCTCATGGGCGTCCGGATCATCGGGGCAGGGCTCGCCGCGACATCGTTGGCGCTCGCCGTCGGGGCGACGGCGATGGCGCAGGAGAAGCTGCCCGACCGGCCGGCCGCCGCCGTCACGGCCGTCACCACCGCGCCGCGCAACGCGGGTGCTGCTGCCGGCACCGTGGCGCGCACCGCGCCCGTCTCGCCGTCGGCACTGGTGGGCCAGGCGGCCGACGTGGTCGGCGAGCTCGTGCAGGGTCTGACCTGCGCACCTCTCATCGCCGGTGCTCCCGACCTCTGCAGCCACGGAGCCGACCCGAAGGCTGAGCTGAGCGCGTCCGGCTCCGGCAGCGGCCACCCGCCCGCAGGCGGCTCGATCGGCTGCTACGGCAACGGTCACGACGGGCCGCGGGTCATCGCCTACTACGCCTACGTGCAAGGCAGTCCGAACCGGTTCGGCACCTACGCCGGCTCGATCCAGCAGTGGGCGGCGGCGGTGGACAACGAGATCAACGAGAGCGCCGCGGAGACCGGCGGGAGCCGGCACGTGCGCTGGGTCACCGACAACGGTTCACCGGGCTGCCACCTGCTGGTCGGCCAGATCGCGGTGTCCCCGACTGCGGCGCAGAACATGACCAACTTCATCAAGGCGCTCTCGGACGCGGGCCTGGACCAGCCCAACCGCAAGTACCTCGTCTGGATGGACGACGACGTCATCTGCGGCCAGGCCACGGTCTACGTCGACTCCAAGCCGACGCAGGACAACGACAACAACGGCGCCTACCCGTCCTACGCGCGCGTCGACCGCTCCTGCTGGGACTACGGCGAGGGTCACGAGCTCATGCACATGCTGGGCGGCGTACAGCCCGACGCGCCTCACGCGACGAAGGCCGCCCACTGCACCGACGGTGCCGACATCATGTGCTACGACGACGGCACCGGGGCAAGGCAACAGGTCGTGTGCAGCAGCTCTCACCAGTGGCGCTACGACTGCCGCCACGACGACTACTTCTCGACGAAGCCGGCCGCGGGCAGCTGGCTCGCCGCGCACTGGAACACCGCGAACAGCGCGTTCCTCGCCGGCGCCGTGCCGGCGGCACAGCCCGCTCCGGCCGCGTCGGCCGGACCGGCACCGACCTCGAACCCGTCGCCGGCGCCCAGCCCGTCACCGACCACGGCCGTCACGACCACGACCGGCGGCCTCGTCGGCAGCGCGATCAGTGTCGTGACCGGACTGCTGGGCTCGAAGTGACCGCGGGTCAGGTCGGGAGCAGCGCCTCGACGAAGTCCTGGAGCTGAACGGAGTTGCGGCACTCCACCATCGGCATCACCTGGGCGTACTGCGTGGCGGCCGAGTCACCGCTCCCCCAGTACTGCCGAGGCTCGGGGTTGAGCCAGTAGGCGTGCCGCGCGTGGTGCACGAGCGAGCGCACGGTCGGCAGCGCGAGCTGCCGGTAGTTGCTCCGGGCGTCACCGAGGACCAGCAGCGACGTGCGCGGGGTCACCGCGTCGGGCCACTTCTCCGCGAAGATCTCGAATGCGTGCCCGTAGTCGCTGTGCCCGTCGAACCACACGAGGTCGGCCTCGTTGGCCATCGACGTCATCGCGTCGGCGACGTCCTTGCCCGGCTCGAAGTACTTCGTGACCTCGTCGGTCGTATCGATGAAAGCGAACGCCCGCACCTTGGAGAACTGCTCGCGCAGCGCGTAGGACAGCAGCAGCGTGAAGTGCGCGAACGCCGTCACCGACCCGCTGACGTCGCAGAGCACGACCAGTTCGGGCTTGTGCGGCTTGTGCGGCTTGTGCTTGGTCTCGATCGGCACGCCGCCGGTCGACAGCGAGGCGCGGACCGTACGCCGGAAGTCCAGGCGTCCGGAGCGACCGAGCCGCCGCTTGGCAGTGAGCCGGGTCGCGAGCCGGCGGGCGAGCGGGTAGACCTCGCGGCGCAGCTGGGCGAGATCGTCACGGGAGGCGCGCAGGAAGTCGACCGTCTCGACCAGCGGCTTGACGGCGGTCCTGGAGACCTGCTCGACGCCCTTCTCCTCCGCAAGCCGCCGGCGCACCTCCGCCTCGACGTAGCTCTCGAACGCCTTGATGCGCTCGGCGAGCGACTGGCGGGCGACCTTCTCCGCGAGCCCGCCACGCTCCTCGCCCTGCAGCACCTCTTCGAGCAGCGCGGCCATGAGCGTCTGCGGGTTGAGCTGACGCAGCACCCGGTAGGCGAACCACGACTGGCGCCCGGGCGCGGAGTCGGCCCGGCCGATGCGACCGACGACCTCGCGGGCGAACCGGCGCAGCTTGGCGTCGTCACCCTCGAGCAGCAGGTCGAGCAGCCGGCTGCGCAGCAGGTCGCGCATCGCCCCGGCGTCGTCGGGGTCGATGTCCTCGAGCGCCTCCTCGATGTGCTCGTCGACGTCGACCGAGTCCCCCCACGCGGGCGGGAACCACAGGTCGAACAGCGCGTCGAACGTCACCCGGTGCGCCGGCCGCTTCACCAGCGTCGCCGCATAGGCGGCGCGCAGCTGCTCGCGGTCGAGCAGCTCGATCGCGCCCATCGCCCGCACGCCGTCGAGCGACTCGGCCAGCGAGACCGGCAGACCGGCCTCGCGCAGTGCGCCGACGAAGCCGACCTGACGGTCGATCAGTCCGCCCGTCACGGCGTCAGCTGAGCTTGAGCTGGTCGGCGGCGCGCGCCTGGTCGGAGGCGTGCTTGAGCACGACACCGAGCGTGCTGTTGACCGCCGCCTCGTCGAGGGTGTCGAGGCCGAGCGCGACGAGGGTACGCGCCCAGTCGATCGTCTCCGCGATGCTCGGCGACTTCTTCAGCTCCAGCGAGCGCAGCGCGCGCACGGTCTGCACGAGCTGGTCGGCCAGCGAGGCGGCGACCTCGGGCACCCGGGCGAGGACGATCGCCTTCTCCCGCTCGGCCGACGGGTAGTCGAGGTGCAGGTAGAGGCAGCGGCGCTTGAGCGCCTCGGACAGCTCACGGGTCGCGTTGGAGGTCAGCACGACGATCGGGCGGCGCGATGCCTCGATGGTGCCGAGCTCGGGGATCGTGACCTGGAAGTCGGAGAGCACCTCGAGGAGCAGCCCCTCGACCTCGACGTCGGACTTGTCGGTCTCGTCGATGAGCAGCACGGTCGGCCGGTCCTGGCGGATCGCGGTGAGCAGCGGCCGCGAGAGGAGGAACTCCTCGTTGAAGATGTCGTCGTGGGTCTCTTCCCACTTCGCGTCGGAGCCGGCCGCCTGGATGCGCAGCAGCTGCTTCTTGTAGTTCCACTCGTAGAGCGCGCGCGCCTCGTCGAGGCCCTCGTAGCACTGCAGGCGGATGAGCCCGGAGCCGGTCGACTCGGCGATCGCCTTGGCGAGCTCGGTCTTGCCGACACCGGCCGGACCCTCGACCAGCAGGGGCTTGCCGAGGCGGTCGGCGAGGAACACGGTCGTCGCGATCGCGTCGTCGGCGAGGTAGCCCACCTGCGCGAGCCGCTCGTGCACGTCGCTCGGCGAGCCGTACACGGGGACGAGCGTCGAAGTCATGACAGCAGCAGCCTTCCGTCGGCCAGCCGGACGCTGCCCGGCGGACAGCGGATACCGAACCACATTCTATTCGTTCGACCGGCGGCCGTCACCCGACGCCGAGCCCCGGCTACTCGCGGATGTGACCGTCGCCGGTGACGACCCACTTGGTCGTCGTGAGCTCGGGCAGGGCCATCGGCCCGCGGGCGTGCAGCTTCTGAGTCGAGATGCCGATCTCGGCGCCGAAGCCGAACTGCTCGCCGTCGGTGAACCGCGTCGACGCGTTGACCATCACCGCGGCGGAGTCGACGGTCGCGACGAACCGGCGCGCGGCGGACTGCGACCGGGTGATGATCGACTCGGTGTGCTGGCTGCCCCAGCGCCGGATGTGGGCCACCGCATCGTCGAGCGAGTCGACCACGCCGACGGCCAGGTCCAGCGAGAGGTACTCCTGGGCCCAGTCCTCGTCGGTGGCCGGCACCGCGGTGTCGTCGTAGGCAAGAACGGTCTGGTCGCCGTGGACGGTCACGCCCGCGTCGTGCAGCGCGGGCAGCACCTTCGGCAGGAACGCCTCGGCGACGGCGCGGTGCACGAGCAGGGTCTCGGCGGCGTTGCAGACGCTGCAGCGCTGGACCTTCGAGTTGACGGTCAGGGTGACGGCCATGTCGAGGTCGGCGTCGGCGTCGACGTAGACGTGGCAGTTGCCGACGCCGGTCTCGATGACCGGCACGGTCGACTCCTCGACGACGCTGCGGATCAGGCCGGCGCCACCGCGCGGGATCAGCACGTCGACGAGGCCGCGGGCGCGCATCAGGTGCTTGGCCGACTCGTGGTCGATGCCGGGCACCAGCTGTACGGCGGCGGCCGGCAGGCCGGCCGCGACCCCGGCGGTCGAGAGCACGTCGACCAGGGCGGCGTTGCTGGCCCGGGCCGACGAGGAGCCCCGCAGCAGCACGGCGTTGCCGCTCTTGATGCACAGCCCGGCGGCGTCGACGGTCACGTTGGGACGTGCCTCGTAGATGATCCCGACGACGCCCATCGGCACGCGGACCTGCCGCAGCTCCAGGCCGTTGGCGAGAGTGGAGCCGCGGACGACCTCGCCGACCGGGTCGGGCAGCGTGGCCACCTGGCGCAGCCCGTCAGCCATGGCCGCGATCCGGTCGCCGTCAAGCCCCAGCCGGTCGACGACCGATGCCGACGTGCCGTCGGCACGAGCCCGCTCGACGTCGGTCGCGTTGGCCGCGACGATGTCGGCGCTGCCCGCCACCAGCGCGTCGGCCAGCGCGTGCAGCGCGGCGTCCTTCTGCGCTCGCGACATCTGGGCGAGGTCGACCGCCGCTTCGCGGGCGCGATGCGCGACCTCCGCGAACTGCTGCGCGGTCCCCTCGCTCATGTGCACAAGGTTAGCGAGCGCACGCCCCGATGCGGCCCGCGGCGGGCAGACTGGACCGATGCGCCCGCAGCAGCCGCAGACACTCGCCGAGGCCGTCGGCGGTGTCCGCGGGGTCATCGACAGCGCCGCGCCGACCGTGGTCTTCGTCGCGGCCAACAGCGTCGGCGGTCTGCGGGCCGGCCTGATCGCGGCGGTGGTCACGGGTGTCCTGATCATGGTGCTGCGGCTTGCCCGCCGGCAGCCGTTGCGGCAGGCGATCGGCGGGTTCGGCGCGGTGGCGGTGGCGGCCGCGGTCGCGGCCCGCACCGGCAGCGCCCAGGGGTTCTTCCTGCCGGGCATCCTGCTCAACGCCGCCTACGCGGCGATGGCGGCCGTGTCCGTGCTCGTCGGACGCCCCTTCGTGGGCTACGTCTTCGCCGCGCTCGACGACCGCTGCACCGACTGGCAGCACATGCCACCGGTCCGGCG
>Ga0070681_10000332_pt1 | contig 38421 bp, 34 predicted proteins | sample KBSC83BmetaG_FD_65650 | JGI IMG/M metagenome (GOLD analysis project Ga0070681, IMG submission 65650) | Corn rhizosphere microbial communities from Kellogg Biological Station, Michigan, USA - KBS C8-3B metaG | ecosystem: Host-associated > Plants > Roots > Rhizosphere | place: USA: Michigan...
CGAGTGACAGAAGCGGCAATCGATGCGCAGCGCATGCGCGTGAACGCGATGATCGAACGCGATGGGCTGCTTCACATTTGCGTGTTGGCCCGTGGCAAATGATGTCCGCACCCACACCATGAGCGCGATCGGCACGCCGACGACAATGATCACGAGCACCAGGAGCGACGCGCGCGCGACAGAGTTCGCCCACCAGGGAAAGAGCGCTGGCATCAGTCGAACAACCGCGCCGCTCGCACTGTCATGGCCGCGCGCGCTACTTGAGCGTGTAGAGATACGCGACAATGTCGCGCGCCGCCTGCGGTGTTACGCCGAGGTTGGGCATGGTCGTGCGTGGCGCCAACGACGGAGCATCCTCGATCCACGCCATCATGTTCTCCGGCGTGTTGGGCAGCACGCCGCCCACCACAGCTCGATTCGCGATGCCCGTGAGCGGAGGACCGATCTTTCCGTCCGCGCCACGAATGCCAGAGATCTGGTGACATGCCCCGCAGCCCATCGCCTCGATCGACTGGCGGCCGCGGTCGGGATCGGCTCCGGGAATGCTGGCCTGCGCGCGCCGACATCCCGCGAGCGCCAGCGAGACCGCAAGTCCTCCGACGAGCAGGACGACTGGGCATCGCATTCAAAACCTGGGCGACGCATGCGTCGCAAGGATCACAACCGCCGATGCGGCGAGCGACCTCCGCAGGAAGCGCGGCAGTTCAGCGGCGGACGTTATGAGCCCGTGCGCGGCGTGGTGCAATGCGGACACGCGAGTGTGTCCGACCGTCGATTTCTCGATCATGTTGGCCTTTACCGCGCCTGCATCACGTGTGCCGCGCTCTTCACCGCGCCGATCGCGACTCACCGCGTGATCGAGAGATTTCTTATCGTCGCTATCGGCGATCTCCATCCCTGGCGCGCCGGTACGGTTGTTGAACGCACGTCGCCCCCTCGCATGGAGGAAAGACGATGGCAAGCACCGTGGCAGATCTTCTGATCGATCGTTTGTGCGCGTGGGGTGTGGACACCGTGTTCGGGCTTCCCGGCGACGGCATCAACGGGATCTTCGAAGCACTTCGCAATCGCCAGAAGCAGATCACCTTCATTCAAGTACGGCACGAAGAAGCCGCGGCCTTTGCTGCCTGCGGCTACGCGAAGTACACTGGCCGCCTTGGCGTCTGCCTCGCCACATCAGGACCGGGCGGCATTCATCTGCTCAACGGACTCTACGATGCGAAGTGCGATGGGCAGCCCGTGCTCGCCATCACGGGACACACGTTTCACGATTTGATCGGCACGCACTATCAGCAGGATGTCGACCTCGACAAGCTCTATATGGACGTCGCCGCGTTCAATCAGCGCATCATGGGACCCGCGCACGTCATGAATGTCGTCGATGAGGCGATCAAGACGGCGCTCGGCCGACGCACGGTGTCGCACATCAGCGTGCCGAAAGACATTCAAGAGTGGACCATGAAGGACGAGCCGCGGTCGCCGAGCAACGTCGACAAGCACAGCGCGAGTCTCTTCGCAGCGCCGCGATCCCTGCCGCCGGGCGACATGCTTCAGCACGCCGCGGATCTCATCAACGAAGGATCCAAGGTTGCCATCCTCGCGGGCCGCGGATGCCTTGGTGCTCGCGAGGAAGTGCTCGCGCTGGCGGACTGCGTCGGTGGACCGATCGTCAAACCGCTCCTCGGCAAAGCTGTCGTGCCGGACGATAGTGAGTTCACGACCGGAGGCATCGGACTGCTCGGCACCGCGCCCTCGCAGGACGCGCTCGCCGAATGCGACACACTCGTCATCGCCGGCAGCAGCTTTCCATATCTCGAGTTCTATCCGCAACCCGGAAAGGCCAAGGGCATCCAGATCGACGTGGATCCGGCTCGGATCGGTTTGCGCTTTGACGTCGACGTCGGATTGATCGGCGACTGCCGCACGGTTCTGCGCGAGCTACTGCCGCTCATCGTACGAAAGAAGAAGCGAACATTCCTCGACGACTCGCGCGATCGAATGAAGGACTGGCGTGAGCTCATGAAAGAGCGCGGCACGCGTCGCGATATGCCGATGAAGCCGCAGGTGGTGACGTACCACTTGAACCGGCTGCTCGACGACGACGCGATCGTCTCCACCGACAGCGGTACGATTGCGACGTGGGCCGCGCGGTACATCGACGTTCGTCGCGACATGAAGTTCTCGCTGTCGGGATCGCTCGCGACCATGGGTAATGGCCTGCCCTACAGCATCGGCGCAGCGGTGGCGTACCCCAAACGCCAAGTCGTCTGTATCGTCGGCGACGGCGGCTTCACGATGTTGATGGGCGAGATCGCGACGCTCGTGAAATACGATCTTCGCGTGAAGGTCATCATCATCAAGAACAACGTGCTGGGCATGATCAAGTGGGAGCAGATGGTGCTCTCCGGCAATCCGCAATTCGGCGTCGAGTTGCAACCGATCGACTTCGAGGCGTACGCGAAGGCCGTCGGCGCCGGCGGATTCACGATCGAGAACCCAAAGGACGCGGAGTCGACGCTCGAGAAAGCGCTCGAGCATCCGGGCCCGGCCGTCGTGCAGGCCGTCGTCGATGCGAACGAGCCTCCAATGCCCGGCAAGATCACGACGAAGCAGGCCATCAATTTCAGCAAGGCAATTCTGCGCGGTGAGAAGGACGGCTGGGAGATCCTGAAGACAGTCGCCGAGGACAAGGTGCGCGAGGTGGTCTGAGCAATGGGTCGACCGACTCGGTCGGACGCGGTGCGCGTCGACGAGGTCGCTGTTTCGACGTACCGAATCCCGACGGACGCGCCCGAAGAATCAGATGGAACGTATATCTGGAGCTCGACGACGCTCGTGCTCGTCGAAGCGAGCGGTGGCGGCGTCACGGGCATCGGCTACACGTACGCCGATCACTCGACGGCGCGGCTCATTCATGACACGCTTGCCGATATCGTGCGCGGTCGCGACGCGATGGCGACGGCGGAGATCTGGACTGCACTCGTTGCGTCCGTGCGCAACCTCGGGCGAACTGGCATCGCCTCGATGGCCATCTCGGCGATCGACGTTGCACTCTGGGATCTGCGCGCGCGCCTGCTCGGCCTTCCGCTCGTGAGCCTTCTCGGCGCCGCGCGCGCGGAGGTACCAGTATATGGAAGTGGAGGGTTCACGTCGTACACGTTCGCGGAGCTCGAGGCTCAGCTCGGGGCGTGGGTCCGCGACGGTATTTCGAAGGTGAAGATGAAAATCGGACGCGATGCGGCGGCCGACATCGAGCGCGTCGCCGCCGCACGACGTGCTATCGGCGATGACGCCGAGCTGTTCGTAGATGCCAATGGCGCCTACAGTCTGAAGCAAGCGCTCGCTCAGGCCGAGCGCTTTGTCGACTCGTCGGTCACGTGGTTCGAAGAGCCGGTCTACCATCGTGACCTGAGCGGACTCCGCTTCTGCCGGGATCACGCGCCGGCGGGCATGGAGATTTCGGCCGGCGAGTACGGGTACGCGCCAGATACGTTTGCGCGCCTCATCGACGCCGGTGCCGTCGACGTCCTGCAAGCCGACGCAACTCGTTGCGAGGGAATCACTGGGCTTCTCATCGTCGACTCGATCTGCGAATCGACGATGACGCCGCTCTCGACACACTGTGCGCCGGCGCTCCACACACACCCGGCGTGCGCCGCAAAGCGAGTCCGGCACGTCGAATACTTTCACGATCACGCGCGCATTGAACGCATGCTGTTCGATGGCGTCGTCGTCCCCCGCGACGGCATGCTCGTTCCCGATCTGTCGCGTCCGGGACTCGGCCTCGAGCTGAAGCACGCCGACGCGCGAGCCTACGCAACGTCATGACGCAAATTCCGCAGGTCGCAATCAGCCGGGCGACTCCGCCTGGTGTTGAAGTGCCGCCGGCGACGCCGGCTCGGCCGGACGCAGTCAGTGGATTGTCCATCGGTGTGAATACGACCGCATTGGCGGCCTCGTTGCGCAAGCGCGTGCGCGGCGAGATCCGCTTTAGCGATGGCGACAGAGCGCTGTATTCGACGGACGCGTCCAACTACCGGCAGATCCCGGTGGGTGTCGCGCTGCCGCGCGATGCCGACGATGTCGTCGAGATCGTGGCCGCATGTCGTGAAGCCGCCGCGCCGATCGTATCTCGTGGTGGCGCGACGGATCTGGCCGGCTCGACATGCAATGCGGCCGTGGTCATGGACATGAGCAAGTACATGAACCACGTGCTGGACATCAACTGGACGGAGCGCTGGGCGCTCGTCGAACCCGGAACCGTGCTCGACGATCTCCGTGATCGTGCCGAGGAGCGGCATCTCACGTTCGGCCCCGATCCGGCGACGCACGCGCGGAACACTCTCGGTGGAATGATCGGCAACAACTCGTGCGGCATGCACGCGCAGATGGCCGGCAAAGTCGCAGACAATACGATTGCGCTCGAGATCCTCACCTACGACGGTTTGCGAATGTGGGTGGGCCCAACGCCCGACGACGAGTTGGAGCGCATCATCGGCGAAGGCGGCGTTCGCGGAGAGATCTATTCACGACTCGCCGCCATTCGAGATCGCTACGGCGATGAGATCCGACGCCGCTTCCCAAAGATTCCGCGACTCATCTCAGGATACGCGTTGCATCAGTTGCTGCCCGAAAACGGCTTCAACGTGGCGCGCGCGCTCGTCGGCACTGAGAGCACGTGCGTCACGGTGCTGCAAGCGAAGCTGCGTCTGGTGCCGAGCCCGCCGATTCGAACGCTCGCGGTCTTCGGCTTCGCCGACATCTTCACGGCCGGCGATCAAGTCGGGTTCTGCAATCAGTACAAGCCGATCGCGCTCGAGGGCATCGACCACAGCATGTTCGACTACATGCACGACAAGGGCATGTCGACCGCTGGCCGAAAGATGTTTCCCGACGGCGGCGCGTGGTTGATCGTCGAGTTCGGCGGTGATACGAAAGAGGAAGCTGCCGCGAAAGCTCACAAGCTCATGGATGCTTTTCGCGCCGCGCCGGCTGCGCCGTCGATGAAGATGTTCGAGGACGCGAAGGAAGAACACGCCATCTGGCAGATTCGAGAATCGGGTCTCGGATCCACGTCGAAGATTCCGCACGACCCGAACTTCTACCCCGGCTGGGAGGATTCCGCCGTCGCGCCGGAGGACGTCGGCAAGTACCTGCGCGATCTCCAGGCGCTGTTCGACAAATACGGCTACACAGCATCGCTCTATGGCCATTTCGGCCAGGGATGCGTGCACTGCAGCATCGACTTCGATCTCTACACGGCAGAAGGCATCGAGCACTGGAAGAAGTTCTTGCACGAGGCGGCGCACCTCGTCACGTCGTACGGCGGCTCGCTCTCCGGTGAACACGGCGACGGTCAAGCGCGTGGTGCGCTTTTGCCGATCATGTTCGGCGACACGCTCATGCAGGCGTTCCGTGAGTTCAAAGCCGCGTGGGACCCGCGCGGTCGAATGAATCCCGGCAAAGTCATCGACGCGTATCCGGTGGACCGGAATCTCCGCTGGGGTACGCACTTTCACCCGTGGCAACCAGCGACACACTTCTCCTTCCATAAAGATCGTGGAAGCTTCGCTCTCGCGGCGGACCGCTGCGTCGGCACCGGAGCCTGTCGCAAGCACGACAGTGGCACGATGTGCCCGAGCTACATGGTGACTCGCGAGGAGAAGCATTCCACGCGAGGTCGCGCACGCCTCCTCTTCGAGATGGTCGAAGGCAATCCACTCGGCGACGGCTGGCACGACGAGACGGTGAAAGAGGCATTGGACTTATGCCTCTCATGCAAAGGCTGTCGCGGCGAATGTCCGGTCAACGTCGACATGGCGACATACAAGTCGGAGTTTCTGTCGCACTACTATGACGGGCATCGGCGTCCGATCGCCGCATATGCATTTGGACTCATGCCCTGGTGGTCTCGCATTGCCGCGATCTCACCGCGGCTGGCGAACTTCTTCACGCAGACGCCCGCCCTGAGCGCTATCGCGAAGCGCGTCGTGACGATGGCTCCCGAACGACGCATTCCCGCTTTTGCACCCCACACTTTTCGATCGTGGTTCAGAAAGCACACGCCGCCGACTGCCAGCAAAGGGCGCGTCGTCTTCTGGCCGGACACGTGGAACAATCACTTTCATCCCACGACCGCCCAAGCAGCCGTTGAAGTGCTCGAGGCGGCAGGATTCGAGGTTGCAGTCCCGCGCAGATCGCTGTGCTGCGGCCGTCCGCTGTACGACTACGGCATGCTCGGCCTCGCCAAGTCTCAACTACAGCGCACGCTCGACTCGCTCCGCAATGAAATTCGCGCCGGCCTGCCGATCATTGGCCTGGAGCCCAGCTGCGTATCCGTATTTCGCGACGAGCTGGTCGACATGCTTCCCGATGACGACGATGCGAAGCGCCTGCACGACCAGACGTTCCTGTTCACCGAGTTTCTGGCCAAGAAGGCGCCGCACTTCTCAACACCGCACCTCGACTCGAAGGCGATCGTTCACGGCCACTGCCATCAGAAGTCGGTGCTCGACTTTTCGTGCGAGACATCCGTACTCGATTCGGTCGGACTCGACTACACCGTACTCGACTCCGGCTGTTGCGGCATGGCCGGCGCGTTCGGCTTCGAGTCGGGCGATCACTATCGAGTCTCGATGGCTTGCGGTGAGCGCGTGCTGCTCCCGGAGGTCCGCAAGGCGTCGGACGACACGCTCATCATCGCCAATGGATTCAGTTGTCGCGAGCAGATCTCGCAAACGACCAATCGGCACGCCATTCACGTCGCGGATGTCCTCAAGCTCGCGTTGGACCAATCATCGCGCCTCCATTCCCCCAGAGCGGGAGCGGCACTCCATGAGTGAAGTCATCGTCGTCACAGGCGCGTCGGCCGGACTCGGCCGCGCCATCGTCGAACGGTTCGCGCGCGATGGAAGCTCGATCGCGCTCATCGCGCGAGGACGCGAACGCCTCGAGCAGGCGGCCGAGACGGTTGTTGCGCTCGGCGGCCAGGCGATGATCCAAGCGCTCGACGTTGCCGATGCCGAAGCCGTCGAACAAGCCGCATCCGCCGTCGAGAGCGAGTTCGGCCCCATCGATGTCTGGATCAACAACGCGATGGTGTCCGTGTACTCTCCGATCAAGGAGATGAGCGCCGACGAGTTCCGGCGTGTGACGGAAGTGACGTATTTAGGCTACGTGAATGGAACGCTCGCGGCACTGAGACGCATGCTGCCGCGCGATCGGGGCATCATCATCCAGGTCGGCTCGGCGCTCGCACATCGCAGCATTCCGCTCCAATCAGCGTATTGCGCATCGAAGCACGCCATCATGGGGTTTCACGAGTCGCTGCTCTCCGAGCTCATTCACGATGGCAGCCGCGTTCGCGCGACGATGGTCCAAATGCCGGCGATGAACACGCCGCAATTCGACTGGGCAAAGAGCCGGCTTCCCCACCGCGTACAGCCGGTGCCGCCGATCTTTCAACCCGAGGTTGGCGCGGACGCCGTGCACCACGCGGTTCGCCACGACGTCGGACGCGAGTTGCTCGTGGCGTGGCCGACAGTCAAAGCCGTCGTCGGCGAGAAGTTCGTGCCAGGATACATCGACAGGAAGCTGGGAGAGAGCGGCTACGCGGGAGAAGAGACGTCAGAGCCCGCGGATCCCGATCGCCCAGACAATCTTTGGCTGCCGGCGCCCGGTAGCTACGGGGCGCACGGACGGTTCGATGATCGGTCGAGGGACACGAGCGTTGAATTGTGGCTCGCCAAGAAAAGGCCATGGATCGCTCTCGCAGGCGCGGTCGCATTCGGCGCTGCCCTCGGCCAACTTCGCTCACGTCGACAATGAGCGACCACGAATCGGTCGCGCCCGGACATCCCGGCATCGAGCCGCGCTGGACGACGAGTAGAAAGAGCGGCGTCGGAACCGCGATCAACTCCCGGAGCCGCGTCTGGTTCACACTGTCGCACGGCGTTCTGAACGAGATCTACTATCCGCGCGTGGATCAAGCGAACACGCGCGATATGGAGTTTCTCGTCGCCAGCGGCGACGACTACTTCTCCGAGGAAAAGCGCGACACCAAGAGCCACGTATCAACACTGCGCCCCGGCGTGCCCGGCTATCGACTCACGAACACGAGTCGAGATGAACGCTATCGCATTACCAAGACGATCATTGCCGATCCCGAGCGCGACGCGGTCGTCCAGGAGGTCGAGTTCGAAGTGCTCCAGGGGCGTCGTGGCGACTATCGGCTCTACGCCCTGCTTGCACCGCATTTGGGAAATCAGGGCGCCGGCAACAGCGCATGGGTCGGCACCTACAAGGGAATGCCGGCGATGTTCGCGCGTCGCGAGAATGTCGCGCTCGCGCTCGGCGCTTCAGCGACATTCCTGGCGACGAGCTGTGGCTACGTCGGCAGGAGCGACGGATGGCAGCAGGTGAGCAAGGCCAAGCGTCTGACCGACTGCTACGACAAGGCTCCCGATGGGAACGTCGCGCTGACAGCGGAGATCGACGTCGAAGGCTGTGACGGACGCTTTGTCCTCGCCATCGGATTTGGAAGCAGTGACATCGAGGCCGGAGAAGCAGCGCGCGCGGTGCTCATGCGCGATTTTCGCAGCGCCTGCGACGCCTACGTCGACGAATGGCTGAACTATCACGCATCGGCGAATGCGATCGGGAGCGGTGCTCTCTCCGATGAGTATTTGCTCAGCGTTGCCATGCTTCGCGTTCACGAGGACAAGATGCATCCCGGCGGTACGATCGCGAGCCTCTCGATCCCCTGGGGCAACACGAAAGGTGATCACGACATCGGCGGCTATCACGTGGTGTGGCCGCGCGACCTCGTCGAGAGCGCGACCGCCCTGCTCGCTGCGGGACATCACACGGGCGCGCGCGAGGCGCTGCGATATCTCATGGTGACGCAGGAGGCGGATGGCCATTGGCCGCAGAACATGTGGCTCGATGGCAAGGCGTGGTGGTCGGGTACGCAGCTCGACGAAACCGGGCTCCCGATCTTGCTCGCGGATCAACTGCGGCGGAACGATGCGTTGGGCGAGCTACGTCCTTGGCCGACGATTCGCTGCGCTGCGTCGTACCTGGTTCAAAACGGTCCGGACACGCCCGAGGATCGCTGGGAAGAGGATGGCGGCTACTCCATATTCACGCTCGCCGTACAAATCGCCGCCCTGCTCGTCGCGGCGGAGTTCGCGGACGCCGCGGGTGACCAGTGCGCCGCAACCTACTTTCGTGAGACCGCGGATCTCTGGAACGCATCCGTCGAGCAATGGACGTACGTGAGGGGAACGTCGCTCGCGCGAGAGAATGGCGTCGAGGGATACTACGTTCGCATCGCGCCGCGGACGACCTCGGTCGCGGCTTCCGATCGACGCCTGATCCTCGTCAGGAATCGTCCAGCGGCCGAGGCGCACATGCCGTATGACGAGATGATCAGTCCCGACGTGCTTGCGCTGGTCTGGTTGGGGCTGCGCGCGGGAGATGATCAACGAATTCTCAATACCATCCGCGTCATCGACCGCACGCTCCGGACGGACACCCGCAACGGCCCCGTGTGGCACCGCTACAACGCGGACGGCTACGGTGAGCACGAGGACGGCTCGGCATTCGATGGAACCGGCATCGGACGCGGTTGGCCGCTCCTCGTCGGTGAACGAGGACTGTACGAGCTCGCGAACCATCGACCCGCCGAGGCGCGTCGACTGCTCGAGACGATGCATGCGCAATCCGGCAATGGCGGCCTCATTCCCGAACAAGTGTGGGACGCCGACGACATTCCGGAGCGAGAGCTGTACAACGGCTGCCCGTCAGGCTCCGCGATGCCGTTGGTGTGGGCGCATGCGGTGTATGTGAAGCTCGTCCGATCGCTGCAGGACGGACGCCTGTTCGATACGCCGCCGCAGACAGCGCAGCGCTACATCGCCGACAAGCAAGGCAGCCGGTATGCGGTCTGGCGGTTCAACAACAAATCGCGAAAGCTCGCCGCAGGACAAACCCTCCGCATCGAGACGCGAGCCGCCGCCGTGGTGCATTGGACGTCGGATGGATGGAAGACGACCACTGATACGGCAGCACGCGACACGACCGTCGGCATCTGGATCGCCGATCTGCCGACTACGTCGCTGCCCGAAGGAGCAACGGTCCAATTCACACTGTACTGGCCGTCGGCAGACAAGTGGGAAGGAACCGACTACGAGATCACGGTCGTCGCCGCGCGGCCGTCCGTTGTCGCCTCATGAGCGCCGCGTTCGCGTCGCCAGCCGTACGGCTGAGCCTCGGCACCGAACGTGCTGAATGAACCTGAATCGGAGATTACGAGCGAGCACTACAATCGCCCTTAATGGCAGAGCCCATTCCTATGGCGTCGGACCGACGCCGCGTCGAACGGCGAACTGATCCGACACTCGCCGAGCTGACGCTGCCGGAGCTGCGGCGCATGATGGTCACGACGATTCTCTTCGTGATCATCCTGGTGCTGTTCCTGTGGATGGTGCGCACGGTCATCATCGCCGGCATCCTCGGCGTGATCGTCGCGATGTACCTGCGTCCCGTGTACTTGTGGCTGCTCGCGCGGCTTCCGTCGCCGATCGTCGTGGCGATACTCACGCTGACGCTGTTGATCGTTCCTATCTTCGCGCTGACCGCGTACAGCTACGAGGAGATCGCGGATCGAGCCGCGTACGTCAAAGAGCACCAGGAAGAGATCTCCAATCGTATCGACGTCGCGGTCCACCGCCTCCCGTTCATGCAATCGGCGAACACCACCGAGAACGTCAAGCAAGCGGTGCTCGTCGCGTCCAACTACGGGACCAACATCCTCGGCAGCGTGCGCTCGGTGCTCGCGACGCTTGCGATCGCCGCGACGATCTTCATTTTCACCGCCGCGTACGTCATCGTCGATGCCGACCACATCATGGCGTATATCCGGCAGCGCATTCCGCCGCGCTACGGTGAGCTCGCGGTCGCGCTCGAGTCGAACGTGCGTGGCGTGCTGTACGGCGCGATCTATTCGACCTTCCTCACCCAAACGATGAAGTCGCTGATCATCCTGGCGATGAACCTGGCGTTCGCCGTGCCGCTCGCCGGAGTCCTCGCGATTCTGTCCTTCATCGTCGGATTCTTTCCGATCGTCGGTTCATGGAGCGTGTACGTGCCCGTGGCCGCTTGGCTCGCGGTCTTCCGCGATGCGCCCGGACAAGCGTTGACGATGCTCGCGATAGGAGTCTTCGTGAACACGCTCTACATCACGACGTTCCTTCGCCCGAAGATCGCGGCCGAGCGCTCTCGCGTGCTCAACTTCTATTGGATGCTCGTCGCCCTCATCACCGGCGTCTACACGTTCGGCCTCGTGGGAATCCTGCTCGGTCCCATGCTGATCGGATTGCTCAAGGCCATCTTCGACACGATCATGTCGGCGCCGGCGTGGCAATGGTCCGATCACGGCGACCTGATGGACTCGTCGACCTAGACGCGCATCTGCAGGCCGCTCGCGAAACGGAACATCGGGCGAGGCGGGAAACCAGCCGAGACATTCACAGTGCGCGGAACGGCCTGCGATGACGAGCTCGAGACGCAGCTATGGTTGACGCATCGTCGGCGTTTTGGTCCCAGCCGATGCGCTCCACGCGCCAAGCACGAGCATGATGATCCCGATCACGATCGCGTTCCACATCCAGCCATGGCCCGCGAAACCGTAGATCCATGGTGAAATGATCATCCAGATACCGATCAGCGCGGCAAGCCAAGAGGCCCATGGCCCGGCGGTGCCGAACGCGCGCGATGCGGCCAGAATGGCGACGATGATCCCGAAGATGACAGCATTGGCCTTGCCGCCGCCCGGGGCCCCACCGATCGCGCCGGAAATCAACAGATAGAGGCCGGCTAGCAGATTGAGTCCGCTCGCCAACTTGACCTGGCTCCCGTGGGACGGCGGCGGATGGTAATGTGGTGGATGTGTTGCAGTTGTCATATGAGTACTCCCTCAACAACGTCGTTGGCTGGCGCGCGCGCGCACCGCACCGCGCCGCGTGCCACAGGCGCAAGCATCGGTCCCACATCGTGCCAACGCGCGATTCCTCTGGTGTTTACGCTGGCATGCCCATGCATGGCCACGAGTCACCAGCCTCGTCGCTGCGCCGCTCGGGGCGTTAAACCCGCGAGCGGCGCTTCTCGAGTGCCGTCCAGCGGTCGACGGCGTCGTGCAGCAGCTTGACCTGTCGAGCGAGTCGGCGCACTCGGACCTGAACGGGCGACACCGGACCGGTGCCGGCCGTGGTCATCGCCTCCGGAAGCGGCGCTGGCGTGCGACCGTCGGTAATTGCAGCAGCGAGATCGTCGAGCACGGCGGCTGCGTCGATTGCGAATCGCTCGACCTCTGGACCGGGTGCCGTGTCGATTCCGCCGGCGAGCGCGAGCCCCGCTGTGGCCGCCGCGAATCGTCGAGTATAGACGAGGGATGCCATGATCGGCTCGAGCTCCTCCGACGGACCTTTGTAGTCCGCGATCAAGCGCTGAAACGAATCTTCGGCGTTCGTGGCGGCGATTGCGATCGTTCGGCGAATGTCTCGCAGCGAGCCGAACGCACGACTGCCGCCCTCTCGTGCGACTCGCACGGCTTCGCGAAGAAACGTCGCGTCACCGCGGAGTGCCCGCGCGACGAACTCGGGCAAGCGGTTCCACTCGTCGACAGGCCACAGCAGGCGCGCACCGATGAGTGCCAGCGCACCACCGATGAGCGTGTTGATCACTCGTAGTCCGGCAAGATGCCAGTCTCCGGCGCTCCTTTCCGCGAGGAGAACGAACGCCGGCGTACCAAAGATCGCGTACGCGCCGTAGTTCACCGGCAGCAGTGCGACGCACAGCACCGTGAAGACAAAGATGAAAAGGACGATCGCGCCCGTTCCGCCGAACAGCGCGCTGAGTACCGCGGCGACGATACCGCCGAGGATGGTCCCGGCGACGCGTTGAAATGCCTTCTGTCTGGTCGCCGCGCCGTAGGGCTGAAGAATGACGACCGCCGTGAGCGTCACCCAGTAGCCGTGATTCAAATGCAACAGCGTAGTGACCGCGACCGCGATCGTCGTCACCAATCCGACGCGAAGCGCGTGCTGCAAAACGACGGAATCCGGCCGCATGAGCGCCGACAACGAAAGCAGCGCTGCCGCTCGTCGCGGCGCTGCCGCAATCTCGAGACGATCGTCGACGCCAGGCACCGGATCGCCGCTCGTGAGCTTCGACGTGAACGCGGCCGCGAGATCCGCATATTCGGCGATGCGATCGAGGATCTCCGCGATTTGCCGTCGGTTCACGTCCGCTGCGTCGGCGGCGCCGGTCGCGTGAAGCACTTCACCGGTCCAATCCGCAGGCGATTGCGAGAGATCGCGCTCGGACTCGATCCCATTTGCGATCGCGCGGAGCATGGCAGCCGCTCGAATGCCCGCGCTGGCGATTTCCGCGCGCACATCCATCGGAATGGACGCGCCCCGCGAGCCCTCGACGATCTCGCCGAGCGCGATGAGGTGTGCGTAGAGTTGATCGGCAATCTCGTGCAGCATGAGGAGGCGCTCGCCACGCCGCGTCTCCCCTGCTCGTCCGCGCCGAACGGTCGCCAACGTCGTGCGTGCGGACTCGATCGCCTCACGGACGTTGACAATGTGCGACTTGAATGCCCACGGATCCCGCTGATTCGACGGATGCGGTGACACGATCGCATTGTCGATGTAGTCAGCGATGGCGCGGTAGCATGCCGCGACACTCAGTCGCACCGGGCGATACGGCCGGAGCGGCCACACGACGATGGAAATCAGCATCGCCCACGCGCCACCGATCGCGATGTACAACGCTCGCATGGCCGCCGCGCCCACACTGGGCGCTGGAATCGCGACGGCGAGTGAGAACGTCACGAGCGATGTGACCCCGAAACTCTGTCCGAACTCCGGCCACATCCGCATCAAACCACAGAGAGTGGCGACGGCGAACGTCACGGGCAGTGCGAAGGCGAGATGGCCCGCGATTACGGTTCCGACGAACACCGCGATCGCGCCGGCCGCGGCCGCCGCGCTGAGAATAATCGCGCGCGTTCGATACGGCCCGCCGCGGTCGATGAGCGCGCCATTCAATCCCGCGAGACTCATCCACGTCCCGCCGCCCGTACCGAACGCGTGATCGACGAGCAGCGGAACGACGGTCGCGATGCCGGCGCGGAATCCGGCTGCGTAGGCGGGACGTGCGCGCGAGAGCTGCGTCGCAGCGCGAACGTCGTGAAGCGTGCGCCGTGGCGGAGGCGGATGGGCCGCGGGGTGTTCGTAGGTGGTCACGAACGCGGGAAGCGGGAAGCGGGAAGCGGGAAGCGGGAAGAGGGAAGCGAATCGCAGGAGAGTCATGGCATGGTGACGCAAGCTCCGCCCCAGGGATGACGAACTTTTCACGTTCGTTCCCCGCTTCCCTCTTCCCGCTTCCCGCCGAGGTGACCAACCCTCTTCGCACGCGTCCCAGTAGTGTCATGATACGCTTCGATCAGGTCACCAAGGTTTATCCTCGCGCAGCCGTCGGCGCTTCGGCGCTCCATAACGTGAGCTTTCGCGTGGCCAAGGGCGAGTTCGTCTTTCTTACCGGGCCCAGCGGTGCCGGCAAAAGCACCATCCTCAAGCTGCTCTACATGGATGAGCGTCCGACCAGTGGCGAGGTACGGATCAGCGGCTATAGCTCGGGGACGATCAAGCGCCGCGACATCGCCCGGCTCCGCCGCCGCCTCGGGATCGTCTTCCAGGATTTCCGGCTTCTCGAAGACCGCACCGCCGAGCAGAACGTCGCGTTCGCCCTCCAGGTGATCGGGACGCCGGCCGCGGCGATTCCGGGACGCGTGTCCCGGGCGTTGACGCAGGTCGGGCTGGCGTCCAAAGCCACCGCGCTCCCCAAGGAGCTCTCCGGCGGCGAGCAACAGCGCGTCGCGTTCGCACGGGCGCTGGTCAACGACCCCTTCGTCCTCATCGCGGACGAGCCGACGGGCAACCTCGACGACCGGGCGACGCGCGGAATCTTCCAGCTCCTCCGTGAGATCAACGCCGCGGGAACGGCGGTCTTAATGGCGACGCACAATCTGGATCTCGTCCGCAGCTCCGACTACCGCACGCTCGAGCTCAATCACGGCGAGGTGGTCTTCGATTCCGCCGAAGCCGCCCGCCTCGCCCTCGAGGTGGAGTGATGCTGGCGATCCGCACGGCGCTCACCGCGTTCCGCCGCGCGCCCCTCCTCAGCGCGCTCAGTATCACGACCATCGCGTTCTCGCTGTTCGCCTTCGGCCTGTTCGGACTCGTGGCGCTCAACATCAAGAACGCGCTGCAAAAGGTGGAAGAGCGCGTCGAAGTGCGCGGCTTCATCGCCGACAGCACGCCCATCGAGACGATCACCGCCGCCTCCGACGAGATCTCGAAGTACCCCGAGGTGCTCAACGTCGAGTTGGTGACGCAAGCGCAGGCCCTCGAGCGCGCACGCACCGAGCTTCCCGAGTTCAAGGACGTCTTCGAGTCCGAGGTGCTGCCCGCGTCGCTCGACGTGAAGCTCAAGCCCGGCGCGCGCGATCCGGCGACGGTCAAGCAGGTCGTCGACAAGATCCGCGCGTTCGACTTCGTGGACGACGTTCGGTACGGCGAAGAGTGGATCTCGCAACTCTATAAATTGCGCAACATCGCCGGAGTGGCCGGCGTCGCGCTTGGTTTGGCATTCGCCGCGGTCGCAGTGATCATCATCGGTGCGACGATTCGCATGGCGGTGCTCTCACGCAGCCGTGAGATCTCGATCATGCGACTGGTCGGTGCGACGGACGGGTTCATTCGCCGCCCATTCCTCATCGAAGGTTCGATCACCGGCGTGCTCGGCGGAGTGCTCGCGCTCGTTCTGACGTACGTCGCGATGCGCGTGCTCGGCCAATACCTGCACTTCGAGACGGCGTTCTTCGATCGCCGCATCGGCACGCTGGGCCTGTTGTTCGGCGCGGCCATGGGTTTTCTGGGCAGTGCCGTCAGTGTTGGGCGCCATCTCAGAAAAGTATGAAGAGCCGCGGGAAGCGAACTCGCGGGAAGCGAACTCGCGGGAAGCGGGAAGCGGGAAGCGGGAAGCGGGAGCGTGGCGGGACGGGGTCGTCGGTCCGCGTCAAAAATGTGCTCCGGCGTCTCGTAACCATCCTCGCGTTCCCCGCTTCCCTCTTCCCGCTTCCCGCTTCCCGCGCCATCGCCCAAGACCCGAGAATCCGCGCACAGCGCGACACGCTCGACAGGATTCGTCAGGAGCGCGCGGAACTGGAGCGACGAGCGCAGGAGCTTCAGACGACGGTTCACGATCTCAACGAAGAAGTCGCGAACCTCGATCAACGCGCGGCTGCCACTGCGCGTCTCGTGCAGGCGCTCGATGCGCAGCTCAATTCCATCACGCGTGCCGTCGATTCGACGTCGTCGAAGGTCTCACACACCGAGCAGGAGCTCGCGCAAAAGAAAGCCGCGCTGCACGGGCGCCTCGTCGCGATCTACAAGCGCGGCCCGCTCTACTCGACCGAGGCGATGCTCTCCGCGCGCACGTTCGGTGAGCTGATCGCCCGCTACAAGTATCTCCATCTGCTCGCGATGCACGACCGCGCGCTCGTGAGTCGCGTCGAAGTGCTACGCAACCAAGCGTCGCAGGAGCACGCGAGTCTCGTCTCGTTGCAGACGTCGCTCGAGGACAATCGGTCCGACAAGGTCAAGGAGGAAAACCGCCTTCGCACGCTCGAGCACGAGCGCGAGGCGAACCTCGCCAACACGAAGCAGCAGTTCAAGCAGACGTCCGATCGCTTGGAGCGTCTGAGGCAAACCGAGCTGCAGCTGACGAATGCGATCGCGTCACTCGATGCGGATCGGCGGCGCACGGAAAGCGCGCGACCAACTGCGTCGCGTCCAAGCAGCGCGATCAAGACGACCGACTACGGACGCCTCGATTGGCCGGTCGAAGGCGCGCTGGTCTACACCTACGGAAAAGCGCAGACGTCGAGCAACACGACGATCCGGTGGGATGGCATCGGCATTCGCGCGGCGGTCGGAACCGCGGTGCGCGTGGTCGCCCCGGGCCGAGTGGTGAGTGTGGGCCAGCTCGGGACATACGGGCTGACCGTGATCGTCGACCACGGTGGCGGGGACTATTCTATATATGGGTCGCTGGCGCGGGCGGACGTCCGGCCTCAGCAGGCCGTCGGAAAAGGCGAGTTGCTGGGTACCGTGGGGATCTCGGACCCCGATATTCCGCCGCATCTTCATTTCGAGATCCGGCACGGCACTGATGGCCGGCCAGTGGCGATCAATCCGGGCAGGTGGCTGAAGGATCGGCCATAAGGGGCGGAAGAGAAGGACCGGGTACGGAGGAGGGGGCGCGTTGGGTGAAGAATAGTGCGGAGTTACGACGTTACTCCGCACTATCTTCACCCCACGCGCCCCCTCCTCCGTACCCGGTCCTCTTCTCTCCTGAACCCAGCACCCGGTCCTCTTCTCTCCTGAACCCCGCTGGCGTAATACCAATGGGAACTAATTCTCCCTATTGCGCATTCATTGGATACACTTTAGCATACACTACACAGCAAGTGTTTGCCCGGCGAGACCGGCTCGTCGGGCGGCCACTTCCCGATGAGGGGATATGTCGCAGCGACGCACCCGCTCCATCGTGGTTTCGCTTGGCGCCATCGCGCTCGCGATCGCAGCGCCGGCCGCTTCACTCAGCGCTCAGGTCGCGGGCGGAAACGGCTTTCTGCTCGGAACACCGGACGGTAGCCTCACGCTACGAACCGGCTGGGCGCTCGCTTCGGCGGGAAGCGACATCTTCTCGTTCACCACGGACAACCTCACGATCGATCGGCGCGACTTCAGCTCACCGCTGTTTGGCGCCGATCTCGCGTTTCGCGTACTGTCGCGGACGGACCTCGTCTTTTCCGCGTCGTACGAAGCCGCGAACAAGCGATCGGAATTCCGAAAGTTCGAGGACAACAATCACCAACCGATTGGACAAACGACGGAGTTCGTCCGCGTACCGATGAGTGTTGGCGTGAGGGAATACCTCACCGATCGCGGCCGCTCGATTGGCCGGCTCGCGTGGATTCCCTCGAGATTCTCGGCATACGTCGGCGCTGGCGTCGGCAGCGTGTGGTATCGCTTCCGCCAGAACGGCGACTGGATCGACTTCACCGACATGAGCGTCTTCCCGGCCGAGCTCAGGACCGAAGGATGGTCGGTGTCGGCAAACGCGTTCGTCGGCGGTGAGTGGGCGATGAATGCGCGGCTCTCCTTAGTGACCGAAGCGCGGTATGAGCGCGCGCACGGCTCGATCGACTCGAACGATTTCCAGGGCTTCGGTCCGATCGATCTCTCGGGATTGTCCACCACAGCGGGTTTGGCCATTCGCTTCTAACGAGTCAACGGTGACACCATGATCTCCCTTCGTCGAATTCTGCTGAGTGGCGTCGGTCTTGGAGTACTCGCTGCCGCTGCGCCGAGTGCGGGAGCACAACTCACGGCGGCAAATATGAAATGGCAGGCGTGGGTCGGGTGCTGGCAACCTGAAGATCTCGGGCCCGCACCAACGATCGCGCCGCCGACGGTCTGCGTCCTGCCCACTCGAGCGGCGAGTGCGGTCGATATCGTCACCCTCGATTCCGCCAAGATCGTGTCGCGCTACACGGTCGACGCGTCCGGCGTTCAGAGAAGTGTGAACCGCGATGGATGCACCGGATGGGAGAGCGCGCGCTGGTCGAACGACAGCCTTCGCGTGTTCTTGAGCTCCGAGCTCACCTGCGGCGCCCTGAAGCGAACGTCGACCGGTGTCATGTCGATCTCGCGCGCAGGCGACTGGGTAACGATCGATGCCGTGAAGGCAGGCGGCAACGAGGCCGTGCGTGCGACGCGCTACCGCGATGCGGAGCCGCCTGCGCAGGCTCCAGCGGAAGTGGCGACCGCTGCTACACTCGGCAAGCAGCTGGGCCGTCGCGCCGCCGTGATTGCGGCGGGCGGAAGGTTGACGATCGGCATCATCGTCGAAGCCATGCACGCGCTCGATACGGCGGCTGTACAGGCATGGCTCGTCGAGCGGCACGAGTCGTACGATCTCAATCCAAAAACGCTCATCGATCTCGCGGACGCAGGCGTTCCAGGCTCGGTGACTGACGTGATGGTCGCGGCGAGCTATCCCGACGAATTTCATTTCAACCGCGGCGACGCTCCGGCGATGATGAGCAATGCCATGACGTCGGCCGACTCGGCGCGCATCGCCGCCGACTATCTACTGGCCCGCAACTGTGACCCGCTGTCGTACTACTCGCCGTACAGCTGGGGCATCAATCCGTGCAGCTCGTATTCGAGCTATGGCTACGGCTATGGATACGGATACCCAGGCTATCGCGGCTACGGATATGGGTATGGTGCGTACGGCTATGGGTACGGCTCCGGCTACTATCCCGGCTACTACAGCGGCGGGTACGGCGGACCGGTCTTGATTGTCACGAACAACGGCAACAACGACGGCAGCGTGAGTCGTGGGCGAGCAGTAAAGGGCCAGGGTTACACGCGCGGCTCGAGCGGCAGCAGCGCCGGCTCGAGCAGCAGCTACGCGCCATCGTCGAGCGGATCTTCATCGAGCTCGTCGGGCTCTTCGAGCAGCAGCGGCTCGAGCGCGGGCTCCAGCTCCAGCACCGGATCGAGCTCGTCGTCGGGCCGAACGGCGATCCCCAAGCCGCCGGCGCTCTGAAATCCCGCAGGCTTCGGGGCCAGACGACCTCGAAGCCTCGCGTTCGGGCGCTAAGCTCCGCGTCAGCGCTGTTCTGACCGCTTAGCTTTCCTAGGTGCGCCCGTCAATCACCAAACGCTGCGCGGTCTGCGGCCGTTTTCGCGCCTATGACGCGGATGATCGCTACTGCATCATCTGCGGCCACGAGGCCCTCGAGGCCGAGTGCGATTGTGGACGGGATTTCAGCTATGCGCTGAGCGAACCTGGACCCATCCATTGCCCGAAGTGCGGCAAGGCGTTTCATGGCAAGTCGCCAGAATTCGAGACGTAAGACCCGAACGGCAAAAGCGAAAAAACAAGGCGCGCGGAAGACGCCGAAGCGAAAGAGCGCCAAGAAACAGGCGCCAAAGCCGGCGAAAAAGGTTCTCACCAGACCCGCCAAGCGGCCTGCGTTCAATCCCAAGAAGGACAGCGCCAACAATCCCGAGTGGGTTCCGCCCGTTTGGGACGACGACATCCTCTTGGGAGCGCATGTCTCGATTGCCGGCGGAACTCACCACGCGCCGCCGCGAGCACGCGCGATCGGTGCGACCGCCATGCAGATGTTCACGAAGATGGCCAACCGTTGGGCCGATCGCGTTTGCGAAGGCGCGGAGGGCGACATCTTTCGTGACGCACTCGCGGTGACGCGGGTCGGCGCGACCATCGCGCACGATTCGTACTTGATCAACCTGGCGAGCCCGGACGTCACACTCCGCCGCCGATCGATCGAGTCGTTTGTCGCCGAGCTCGCGCGATGTGAAGCGCTCGGCCTGACGTACCTCGTCTCTCATCCGGGGAACTACATCGACGAGCGCGAGGGTGGCATCGCGCGCAACGCCGACGCGATCACGGAAGCGTTGACTCGTGTTCCCGGTCGTACCGTGCTTTGTCTCGAGACGACTGCCGGCAGCGGCACGGCGATCGGCGCATCGTTCGAGGATCTCGGTGCGCTGATCGATCAGATTCCGGAGCCGTACCGCTCGCGACTGGGGATCTGTCTCGACACGTGTCACGCGTATTCGGCCGGTTACGACCTGGTGAATGCGTATTCGGATGTGTGGCGCCGATTCGATGATCTCATCGGCCTCGAGCGCCTGCGCGCGATGCATCTCAACGACTCCAAGACGCCGTTCAACTCGCGACGCGACCGACATGAGTTGATCGGCGAGGGATCGATTGGCGAAATCGGCTTTCGCAACGTGATGAACGACCCGGCGCTCGCTCGGGTGCCGAAAGTCATCGAAACACCCAAGGGCACGGATCCAACGGCCACTGATGCACGCATGTTGGCGCGCTTGCGAGGCTACATCGCTCGCTGACGTCCGGGTGGCCACCCTCCGCTTCTCTCTCGCACGAGGACATTCGTGATCACACTGGCACCATGTACGCTCGAAGGACGGGAGGTCAGGCTCGAACCGCTCACCGTTGATCACAGGGCCGATCTCGCCACCGCGGCGTCGGACGGTCAGTTGTGGGAGCTGTGGTACACCTCCGTTCCCGCGCCGAACGAGGTGGATACGTACATCAAGGCGGCGCTCGACGGACAGCGGGCGGGACACATGCTGCCGTGGGTCGTGCGAGAGCTGTCGACGGGCACGATCGTCGGGAGCACGCGCTATCACGACATCGTTGCGAACCTCGATCGCGTCGAGATCGGTTACACGTGGTACGGTAAGAGCTGGCAGCGCAGCCACGTCAACACGGCGTGCAAGCTCGCGCTCCTCGAGCATGCGTTCGACACGCTTGGTTGCAAGGTCGTTGGTCTACGCACCGACAACTTCAACTTCGCGTCGCAACGTGCGATCGCCGCACTGGGCGCGCACAAAGACGGCGTGCTTCGCCATCATCAGGCGCGCCGCGACGGCTCCGCTCGCGACTCGGTGATGTTCAGCATTCTCGTGCACGAGTGGCCGGATGTGAAGCGCCATCTCGCGCTTCGACTCGCACGTCACAGCGGCTCCGACCACGCTTGACGCGAGCGAGCGCCGCGGGCGACGCGCCTAGCACGAATGTCGCGTGCGAGGCGCCTGCGCACGCCACCGTCAGGAGGAGCGAATGAAAGCGAAAGACATCATGACCGCCCGGCCTTGCACGTGCTCGCCGAATGACTCAGTGCAGGACGTCGCGCGCACCATGCGCGATCACGATTGCGGCGCCGTTCCCATCATCGACAGCGGCCGGCTCGTTGGCATCGTCACCGACCGAGACCTCACGGTGCGAGCGCTCGCATCGGGCCTCGACATCGAATCGCGCGTAGCGGATGTGATCACGCGCGAGCCAGTGTCGTGCGGCGTGGATGCCGAATTGAGTGAGGTCGAGCGAGTCATGTCGGACCAGCAGGTGCGCCGGGTGCCGATCGTCGACGCGGACAAACGAGTGGTCGGCATCGTTTCGCAGGCCGATTTGGCGCGGGCGGTGTTCGACGGCCGCAGCGTCGACGAGCATGAGGTCGCGCTCGTCGTGGAGCGTGTGTCGATGCCTCGCCAGCGCCCGTTCGATCATGGCGTCGACATGAATCTCGAGCAACCGTTCTAAGCGGTTCGCACGGTGGCGTTCCGATGGGTGCGGCGAGACCCGCTGCGCCCCGCAGCGCTCGTCACCGCGGGAGCAACAGGTTCACCGATCCGGCGATCTCCAAGATCACACGGTGAGGGGGATGCCTCGAGTCGCGCGGCCACACTTCGTCGTCGACGTGCGTGGCGACATTCGGCCAGTCGAGCTCGATGCGTCGAACCGATCGCGTGTTGATCGGCGGATCGGTCGTTCGCGACGAGGCAATGTGATCCGCCAGCGCGAAGCGGTCGTTCGGTCCAACGAGGACGAGATCCAATCGCGCATCGCTCGGGTCCGCGTGACCGGCGAGAAGAATGCGCGGTCCGACGGCTGGGATGTTCATGACCTCGACGGTGACGTATTCACCGGAGAGGTCGTGACCGTCCGCGACCACGTGAACGTAGCGTGCGCGGCCGCGGCGAACACGCGCCGCCGCTGCTCGATGTGATCGCGTTGCCGGATCGCCGCCGCCGGGGAATCGATTCCGGATGTTGCGCAAGATGTGCCGCCACCGATGTCCGTCTTCGCGAAGCATGGTCGCGATGAATCCCATGCCTGCGCCTTCGACGAACCACTTTTCATGGCCGTCGCCGACGATGTGTCCGAGATCGAGTCGCGTCTCACGAACGCTCGACAGCTGCGCGATGAGCACGGGAATCGGCGCGTCCAGGCCGACCGCACGCGCGATGTTGTTCGACGTTCCGGTCGGCAACATGAAGAGCGGTATTGGTGAGCCCCGGAGCGCGATCGCCGTCTCCGCGATCGTCCCGTCGCCGCCGGCGCACACGAGGACCTGCGGCCGGCTGTGGATCGCACGGCGCACGCCGCCACCCTTTCGCTGGAAATAGTCCACCTCGTATCCGCGGTCGTGCAGCAGGTGGACGAGGTCGGCGCCCGTGTAAATCCCCTGCCCTGCGCCTTCATTGTGAACGAGAGCGATGCGCACGCTGGCCGATACACACGAGAAGAATGGCGTGGCGACTGGTGCAGTTGTTGCGCCGCCAACGACGAGCGGCTCGCAAAACCATGCATCTTCTCTTGGCCAACGACGACGGCATCTACAGCCCGGGACTCGCCGCCCTGGCCGCTGTCGCATCCGATTTCGGTGAGCTGCACATCGTCGCGCCAGACGTCGAACAGTCGTCGATGGGCCAGGCGATCACGCACTCGCGCCCAATCTCGATTCGTCGCACGCCCATCAACGGCTACGACGCACATCGCGTCAACGGAACTCCCGCCGACTGCGTCGCGCTCGGCGCCGATCTGTTCAAGGGGATCGATGTCGTGCTCTCCGGCATCAACCTTGGCCCGAACATCGGGAGCAGCATGTGGCATTCGGGCACGCTTGCCGCGGCGAAGCAGGCGGCGCTGCTCGGGCTGCGCGGCATCGCGCTGAGCACGCCCACTGGCAAAGCGGATCCGGACTTCGAGCGCTTGCGGCCATGGGTCGCAAAGATTCTCGAGCATCTCCTGTTCGAGTCGGACGTGCGCCTCGCGAACGTGAATTTTCCGCCCGATCCCGTGGGCATCCGTTGGACTCGGCAAGCGGTGTCGCAGTACGACGGACGTGTCGTGCCGATCACGGACCCAATGGGACGATCACTCTACTGGCTCACCGTTCGGCGCGTGGAAGAGCTCGAGGAGGGCACCGATCGGTGGGCGATGCGAAACGGGTTCGTCTCGATCACGCCGCTGCGTCTCGATCTGACGGACGACGCGGCACTTGCGCGCATGCACACGCCTGCAACGCCATGAGTATTTCTACAAGTGGTCGACGCATTGCCTGAGGCATGTGCCTTGCGGCAGACGCCGCGCGCGCGGCTCGCGCGCATCCCTACCAACGCGAACGTGAACAGTGCTCGAGACGCACACCACTCGAGACGCAAGGAGGAGCAATGTCTGCTGATCCACGATCACCGCAACGAGATTCCAACGCTCAGCATTCGGCTGGTACGTCGCCGGCGTCAACGTCCGGCCGATCGACACCCGAGTCGGACCGCGAGCGGTCCATTGCCACGGAGCGAGAGACGTCGAAGAGCTCGGCACCGGCGCGCCGCGGCGCGAACGCGCCGGGGCGCATGTTGGGCTATAGCCCCTTTTCACTGCTTCGTCGCATGACCGAGGACATGGATCGCCTCTTCGAGGATTTCGCGTTGGGCCGCGGACTCCGTTCGTTTGGAAACATCGAGCGCGACCTCTGGAGCGGCGCGACGAGCCAGGGCGCGTGGACGCCGCAGGTCGAGACGTTCCGCCGCGGTGACAAGCTCGTCGTTCGCGCCGACCTGCCGGGCATGAAGCGCGAAGATGTGAATGCCGAGGTTGAAGACGGGATGCTGACGATCTCTGGCGAGCGCTCCGACGAGCGCGAGGACAAGAACGACGAGTTCTACCGGACGGAGCGGAGCTACGGCCAGTTCTATCGTACGATTCCGCTGCCACAGGGAGTGAGCGGCGACCAGTGTGAAGCGACTTTCAAGGACGGCGTGCTCGAGGTAGCGTTCCCCGCGCCGAAACAACAGGAACGAAAGTCGAAGGTTCAGATTCGCTGACCGGCTCGCCATCGCGAGAATGGGCGTGGTTCCGCCGTGTGTTCCCGCGGAACCACCGCCTCGCGCCCGCGGCCAGTTGGCCGCTGTTCACATCGGCGCGCGTGTTTCGCCGCCCGAGACCTCGTCGCTTCGCATCGGCGCGCCGCTCTGCGGCGATGCATGGGAACGCACTTCGCGCTCAGCGACAAGCCAGTCCTCCACCTGGTCGCCGGCGGCACCGTTCCGTGCTTGATAGATCTCGTATGCCCGCTCACGAATGCGGTTCTCGGTCTTCTCGTCGGCCGGGGCCTGTGCCGGCGTCGTCTCCTCGCGATCCGTCACGTCCTTCGACGACTTCGAGGAACGCTTTCGGGTCGTCGTGCGTTTCGCTGGGCTCATTCGCTCGCTCGATGTGAATTGGCTGCGTTGATCAGGGGCGTTGAGGCCGTCGCCGTCGCACGCACGCTTCGCGCCACATTCGACTCGGAACGTGTCTTGCGGCGCCCGCGCGCTTTCCAATCAAGTGAGCGTGGCTTGTATGGCGCAGTCGACGACGTCGCGCGCTCGCCAACTGGCATTGGTGACCGGTGCATCGAGTGGCATTGGCCTCGCGTTGGCGCGGCTGTTCGAGGCCATGCACGCGGGAAAGGGCCACGTGATCGCCGGATCACTGTAAGTGAAAGCGCGGGCAGCCATGGCACAGGTTACGCCTGAAACGATCAAGGCTGAGCAGCATCGGAAGGAAGCCGAGCCTGGTTCCGGCAAGTAATGATTACACGATAAACATCTCGAGCAACCGACAGGTACAGCGAACAGGTCCGATTCAGCGGAGGACGTCTATGGCAACCTGCGAAGTGTGCGGCAACGATTACGAGATGGCGTTCGAGGTCGTCGCACAGGGGCGCTCACACACGTTCGACTCGTTCGAGTGTGCGATTCACGCGCTCGCGCCCATTTGCGAGCATTGCCGATGCAAAGTCGTTGGACATGGCGTTGAAGCCGAGGGACACTTCTACTGCTGCGCGCACTGCGCGCACGCGGAGGGCTTTACGTCGATCACGGACAATGCGGCGCACACGACGGGCGAACCGCGCTGAGCTTTTCATAGACCGCGGACATTCGCGGACGATCTCGACGTGGGGGCGAGATCATGAGTCACATATCTGGCTTGCCGATGCACTCCGCCGCCGATCCACGCGTCGGCCCGGTGGGCGTCGACGTCGTGCCTTCGCTGAGAGATCGCGATCGGCTGACAACCGCGTTTCGTCCGATCCTGGCGATTCCGCACATCCTGCTCGTCGGCGGACCGGCGGCGTTCGGAGTCACGATGGTTGGAGCGTGGGTGACCCAATGGAGTGCGAGCACAGGCGTCCTCGGCTCGGTGGCGGCGGTGTGCGCGCTCATCGCGTGGTTTGCCATCATCTTCGGCGGCGAGTATCCCGCGGGACTGAAGAGTTTGGCGATCTACTATCTGCGGTGGCGTGTGCGCGCCATCGCGTACCTGACATTGTTGCGTGACGAGTATCCGCCGTTTGGCGACGAGGCGTATCCGGCATCGCTGACCCTGAACATTCCCGACCGGTTCTCACGCGACCGAGTGACCGTTGCGTTCCGGTTGCTGCTCGCGCTGCCGCACATCATCGCCGTCGTGCTGTTGGGAACCGCGTGGCTGCTGACGACACTCGTCGCCTGGTTCAGCATCCTGTTCACGGGTCACTACCCCGCGCCGCTGTACGACTTCGGGGTCGGTGTGCTGCGTTGGAGCACGCGCGTTGAGGCGTATCTCCTGTTGCTCCACGACGACTATCCGCCCTTCTCGCTCGCCTGACGCCGTGCGCGATCGCTGAATACAGGGCGATCGACAACGCAGTATGGTCCCGTTCGACGACGGGACCATCGTCGTACGACTGGCATATGCTGTGCACGCGTCGGGTGCCTCGCGATGACCGCACAAGCGGCCACACGCGCGACTGTGCGGCGACGACCGCCGGCAGATTCTGAATACTCGACATCCATGTCCGCAGTCGGCGATGTACTTCGTGAAGCGGATCCAGAGCGCATCGCGCAGCTCGAGTCGCTGTGGAGGACTCCGCGAACGGTGGCGGCCTGGCTCGCCGTGGTCGATCACAAGAAGCTCGGCATCCGCTACGTCATCACGTCGTTTGTCTTTTTCGCCGCCGGCGGGATCGAGGCCGCGATCATGCGCGCGCAGTTGGCGCGTCCCGACCTGCGGCTGGTGACGCCTGACGCGTTCAACCAGCTGTTCACGATGCACGGCACGACGATGATGTTCCTGTTCATCCAGCCGGTGCTCTCGGGGTTCAGCTTCTATCTCGTCCCGCTGATGATCGGCGCGCGAGAGCTCGCGTATCCACGGCTCAACAACTTCAGCTATTACGCTTTTCTGCTCGCGGGGCTGTTGATGTACGCGAGCTTCCTCGTGGGGCAGGCGCCGAACGCAGGATGGTTCAACTACGCGCCGCTCACGGGGCCGCTGTTCAACAGCGGCATCAACATCGACTTCTATACGTTGGGACTGCTGTTCCTCGGCATCTCGACGACGGTCGGCGCGATCAACGTGATCGTGACGATCCTGACAATGCGCGCGCCGGGCATGTCGATCGATCGCATGCCGCTCTTGCTCTGGAGCTCGCTCACGATGTCAGTCCTGGTGGTCTTTGCGATGCCGGCGCTGACCGTCGCCCTGGTCATGCTCACGCTCGTACGGCATTGGAATTTCGTGTTTTTCGATCCGCGATTCGGCGGGTCGCCGCTCCTGTGGCAGCACTTGTTCTGGATTTTCGGCCATCCTTGGGTCTACATCGCGTTCCTGCCGGCCACGGGGATGCTCTCGATGATCATTCCGACGTTCTCACGACGGCCAATGGTGGGACACAGCTTCATCGCGTTGGCCACCGTCATGACCGGACTCATCGGATTTGGCGTGTGGGTGCACCACATGTTCGCGACGGGGCTTCCGCAGCTCTCGATCAGCTTCTTCTCCGCCGCGAGCATGACCGTCTCCATTCCGAGCGCGATCCAGATCATCGCGTGGATCGTGACGATGTGGCACGGGCGCGTGGTGTTTGCCACGCCGCTGCTCTTCGCGATCGCGTTCATCGTGCAGTTCGTCATCGGCGGGATCAGCGGTGTGATGACGGCTGTCGTGCCGTTCGATTGGCAAGCGACCGATACGTACTTCGTTGTCGCGCACATTCATTATGTGCTCGCGGGCGGCACACTCTTCGGCGTGCTCGCGGCGATTCATTACTGGTACCCGAAGATGTTCGGGTACATGATGTCCGAGCGAATCGGGAAAGTCGGCTTCTGGCTGTCGTTCATCGGATTCAATGTCGGCTTCTTCCCGATGCACATCGCCGGACTGCTCGGCATGTCGAGACGTGTGTACACGTACCCATCCGGCTTCGGCCTCGACGCATCGAACCTGACTTCCACGATCGGTGTGTATGTGTTCGCGCTCGGACTGATCGTGATGCTGTGGAACGCCGTGCAGAGCCGCATCGCCGGAGTTCCCGCCGGTCCGAATCCGTGGGGCGCTTCGACCCTCGAGTGGGCGACGGCGTCGCCGCCGGATCATTTCAACTTCGCGAGGATTCCGGTCGTCGTGAGCCGCGAGCCGCTCTGGGATGACGGAGTGTTGCCGGGACCGGCGTTCGACGCCGCACGGTTGTCGCCGCGCACGTCGGTGCTCGATGCGGAGCTCGAGCAGGACATCCTGATGCCGCACGAGAATCTCATGACGGTCGTAGCATCCCTCGCAATGCTGGCCACGTTCGCGACGCTGCTCCTGCGGTGGAACTGGGCCGCCGCGGCATGCGGCATCGTGACGCTGCTCAGCGTCGCTCGCTGGATGTGGCCGTTGTCGACGCGCGTCATGGAGGCCGAGGCGTGACCGCGCCCGCGTACCGCGACAGCCGTCTGCTTCCGCCCGCACGCATCGCGCATCGCGAGGTCGGGTACTGGGCGATGGTGCTCTTCTGCATCACCGAGGCGATGCTCTTCGCGTACTTGCTGTCGAGCTATTTCTACCTCGGCGTGTCCAACGCGTTCTGGCCTCCAGCGGGCGTCGAGCGGCCAACGCTCGAGAAGCCGCTTTTCATGACCGCGTGCCTCGTCTCGAGCAGTATCGTGCTGTTCTTCAGCGAACGAGCTCGGGAACGCGGCAACAAATCGCGGTACCTCATCGGCCTCGTCGTCACGATCCTGCTGGGGTTGGGGTTTCTCGTACTGATGGGCCTCGAGTATCGCGAGAAGCTCCAGCACATGCCGCCGCGCGCACACGCGTACGCATCGATCTTCTATCTGATCACCGGATTCCACGGATCGCACGTCGCGTTCGGCCTCCTGATGCTTTGCTGGACAGGCTTCGCCGACTTGCGCGGTCGCTTGTCGGTCGAGTCTCCGCTTGCCGTGAAGAACTCGGCGTTCTATTGGCACTTCGTGGACGCCGTGTGGATCGTGATTCTCACGTGCTTGTATCTCTCACCGCGGTGGTACTGATGGCGAGCCTCGCGCGCGATGACGGATCGCCCGAGAGCGTGGCGCGACGAGCGGCGGTTGAACCAGGCGCAGCGCCAGTCAGCAGGCGACGTCTGTGGATCGGACTTGTGCTTGCTCCGGCGACGTGGTTTGCCGCAGAGTTGATCGGGTACTACCTCGCCGCGCGAAGCTGTGAGCTCGCGCCAGGCGGCGTGCCGTTCGCTGGAACGGCGTATCCGAGAGTGACGCACCTGATCGTTCAATCCGCCGCGGCCATCATCGCCGCGGTGGGAATTGCGATCGCCGCTGTCAACTGGCGTGCAACGAACGCTGACGCGCGCCCGGGCGACGCGCCCGCTTTCGGGCGAGCACAGTTCATGTCGTTCTGCGGAGTGTTCGTCGGTTTGCTCTCGCTCTTTGGCGTCCTGCTGTTCGATGTCTCAGGCCTGTTCGTCAACGTGTGCAGTCAGGCGAGGTGACGCGTGATGATGCTGCACGTCGGCCGACACGTCAGCACCGCGACAATCTGGACGACATGGACCCTCGAACCTGGTTCCGTCGGCGCGATTGCCGCGTCGACGGCAGTGTACTTACGCGGCGTTCACACGAGCTGGCGGCGTGCCGGCGCAGGTCGCGGCATTCAACGGTGGCAGCTCGGCGTGTTCGCGATGGGAATCGGAGCGGTGATCCTCGCGTTGCTGTCGCCGCTCGACGCGCTCGCCGAGGAGCTCTTTGCGGCGCACATGACGCAGCACGTCTTGCTCGCGATCGTCGCTCCGCCGCTGCTCGTGCTGGGTGCACCGCAGCTCGCGACGATATGGGCTATCCCACCCGCGGCGCGAGCACGCACGGCGCGCTTCTTCAATCGCGCACGAAAGCATGCTTGGTGGCGCACGTTGACGGCAGCGCCGACTGCCGCGCTACTGAATGCCGCCGTCCTATGGGCGTGGCACGTTCCGGGGCCGTATGAAACGGCGCTGGTGCATCCCGCGGTGCACGCGCTCGAGCATGCGACCCTGCTCGGCGCTGGCGTGCTGTTGTGGTGGAGCATTCTGCATGGCCGGCGGTCGAGGCGGGCGTCCTACGGCATCGGCATCGGCACGCTCTTCTTCACGATGCTGCACGGAACCGCGCTCGGCGCGCTGATCGCGTTGTCGCGTCACCCGTGGTATCCGTTACAGAGCCACGGCGCGGCCGCGTGGGGACTGACGCCGCTCGCCGATCAGCAGATGGCCGGCTTGATCATGTGGGTCGTTGCCGGATTCCTCGAGCTCATCGCCGCCAGCACACTCTTCCTCGCGTGGATGCACGTGTCGGCGTCGAGCACGCGGCGGACTGTCGCCGCAGCCGCCGCGGCGCTCACATTCACGGCGTGCGCGCGCGCCGAGCAAAGTCCTGTTCCCGGCGGCAGCGTGGAGCGAGGGAGACAGTCGCTCGCGGCCATGGGGTGTGGAAGCTGTCATACGATTGCCGGTGTGAGCGGCGCGCACGGCCTCGTTGGCCCGCCGCTCACGGGGATCGCGAGCCGGTCGATCATCGCCGGCCAGCTCGCAAATACGCCGGCCAACATGATGCGCTGGATCGCGGACCCGCCTTCGATCGAGCCGCACACGGCGATGCCGAACCTGCACGTCGGCGCGCAATCGGCGCGCGACATCACGGCCTACCTCTACACGCTGCGGTAGACGAACGAGAGGCGAGAGACGATGCCATCGCGCGCATGGAAGCCGCGTTTGAAGAAGACATATGCCGCTGTTCTCACGACAGCGATCGTCGGCGTGGCAGCGGGATGCGGCAAGGCCCGCGCGAGCAATACGACCCAGAAGCAGGCGCGCGACACGACGTTGACCAGCGCGCCAGCCGGTGGACTTCGGGCAACGCTTCCCGCAGGATCTGATGTCGGGCAAGGCAGCGGCGAATGGACGTTGCCTGGGCGCGACCTCGGAAACTCGCGCTACAGCCCGCTGACCGACATCAACGTCGCCAACGTTCAGAACCTGAAGATTGCCACCACGTTCTCCACCGGCGTGCAACATGGCCACGAGGGACAGCCGCTCGTGGTTGGAAGCACGATGTACGTGGTCACGCCGTATCCGAATTTCCTCTACTCGATCGATCTGACCAAGCCGGGCGGCGCGCTCAATTGGACGTATGCGCCGCCGACGGACGCCCGCGCCGTAGGCATCGCCTGCTGCGACATCGTCAATCGCGGCGCCTCGTACGCCGACGGGAAGATCGTGTACAACACACTCGATGCGCAGACCGTCGCCGTCGACGCCAAGACCGGCAAGGAAGTCTGGCGCACGCAGGTTGGGCATCCGGACATTGGCGAGACGATCACGATGGCGCCGCTCGTCGTGAAAAACAAAGTGATCGTCGGCAACAGCGGCGCCGAGTTGGGCGTGCGAGGCTACGTGGTCGCGCTGGATCTCGGAACAGGAAAGCAGCTGTGGAAGGCGTGGAGCACGGGCCCCGACACCGACGTGCTGATCGGACCAGACTTCAAGCCGTTCTACCCGGCCGACCGTGGAACTGACCTCGGCGTAAAGACGTGGAACAAGGATCAGTGGAAGCTCGGCGGCGGGACCGTGTGGGGCTGGGTGTCGTACGATCCCGAGCTCAATCTGATCTACTACGCCACGGCGAATCCTGGCGTGTGGAATCCAGATCTTCGTCCAGGCGACAACAAGTGGTCGATAACGCTCTTCGCCCGCGATCCCGAGACAGGGCACGCGAAATGGGCATATCAGTTTGTGAAGCACGATGCCTGGGATTACGACGAGATCATGGAGAACGTGCTCGTCGACATGCCGTTCAATGGCCAGCCGCGGAAGCTCCTGATTCATCCCGGCCGAACGGGCTTCGTGTACACGTTCGACCGCGGCACGGGTGAGCTGCTGAGGGCGGAGAAGTTTCAGCCGATCAACTGGGCGGATCACGTCGACCTCAAGACGGGGCAGGCCGTCGAGGTACCTGAGAAGCGAACCCACGACGGCGTCGTCACGCGAAACATCTGCCCATCATCCACCGGCGCGAAAGATCAACAGCCATCGGCGTTTTCGCCGCGCACGGGACTCATCTACATCCCGGCGCACAACGTCTGCATGGACTACGAGGGCGTGGAAGCCAACTACATCGCCGGCACCCCATACCTTGGCGCCAGCGTGAAGATGTACGCCGGTCCGGGCGATGGATCTCGCGGCGAGCTTGTCGCGTGGGACCCGATTGCCGGCCGGAAAATCTGCGGCGTGAAAGAGGACTTGCCGCTATGGAGCGGTGTGCTCGCGACGGCAGGCGACGTCGTCTTCTATGGCACGATGGACGGGTGGTTCAAGGCCATCGACGCACGGACCTGCGCCGAGCTGTGGAAGTTCAAGACGGGATCGGGCATCGTCGGCAATCCGATCGAGTATCGCGGGCCCGATGGAAAGGCGTACGTGGCGGTGTATTCCGGCATCGGTGGATGGATGGGTGCCGTCGCCTTTCCAGATATCTCATTGGACGACCCATACGCCGCGCTCGGCGTCGTCGGCGCGGTGCCGGACATCAAAAAGAAATCTGCCATGGGCGGCACATTGTATGTCTTCGGATTCTGATCACGACCGGCGCACGACCAATCGGCAGGCGTGGCCCGAGCTGGCCGTGCTCCTGGTGCCTCTCCTCGCATTCGTTGCCGTGCTGGGATCGATCGCGGCGCGACACCCCGCGCCATCGCTCCGCGTCTGCGCCGACCCGAACAATCTTCCCTTCTCCGACTCGCTCGGCCGCGGCTTCGAGAATCGAATCGCCGAGATGGTCGCGCGCGACTTTGGGCGCCGGTTGGAATACACGTGGTGGCCGCAGCGGCGCGGCTTCGCGCGCAACACGCTCCGTGCCGGACGGTGTGATGTCGTGATCGGCGTTCCCTCGAGCTACGAGCTCGCCTCGCCAACGAGGCCCTACTATCGGTCGACGTACGTATTCGTAACGCGCGCGGGCCGGCACGCGCCCGTCACGTCGTTCGACGATCCTGCCCTGCGATCGATGCGCATCGGCATTCACCTCATGGGCGACGACTACGCGAACTCGCCGGCGGCGCTGGCGCTGCTTCGTCGCGGGCTGGGATCGCGGATCGTCGGCTACATGATTTACGGCGACTATTCGCGTCCACATCCGCCGTCGGCGCTCATCGACGCGGTGGTGAATGACGACGTGGACGTCGCGGTCGCATGGGGACCGCTGGCCGGCTACTTCGCGAAAACATCCGCGGTTCCGTTGGAGCTCACGCCCGTCCGGCCGCAGATCGATTTGCCATTCACACCGTTTGCGTACGACATCGCCATGGGCGTTCGGCGTGGCGACACGACATGGCGCGCGCAGCTCGACAGCGAGTTGGTGCGTCGCCGTGGCGAGATTCAGAAAATCCTATCCGACTTCGGCGTCCCGGTCGTCGATGCGCGAGCGTCCCGCGCAGGAGGGCGGTCATGATGCGATCCGCGGTTTCGTTCGCGCTGATCGTCATACTCGCGGCCTCGTGCCGTATCGATGGGTCTCGAGGGCCGGCAGCCGGCACCGTGGCACAAAGCGCATTCTTCATCGGACCGCAGCCCGGCCCCGACCATCCGCTCCCCCAAACGACCAATCCGTATGCGGGCGATCGCAGCGTTCTGGCCGACGGCCGCCGGCTCTTCAACTGGTACAACTGCTCCGGATGCCACGGGGACCATGGCGGCGGCGGCATGGGTCCGAGTCTGCGCGACTCGCTCTGGTTCTACGGCGGCGACGATGCGTCGATCTTCGCGTCCATCACCCAGGGCCGACAGCATGGCATGCCATCGTGGGGCTCGAAGTTGCCGGAAGATCAGATCTGGAAGCTCGTCACATACATCAAGTCCATGAGGACGCCGAATGAGCCGGATCCGCCGCGCTGAGCGATGGTACATCGCGGCGCTGATCGGGTTGGCAGCGGCCGCGAGTGGATGTGATGCGCCGCTGCAGATCTTTTCGTCGGCCAGCGAGTCGGCCGCGCGCGCGACCAGCCTGACCTGGTTTCTGATCGTGCTCTCGGGCATCATCTATGTCATCGTGATGGCGGCGATGATCGTCGCGATGACTCGCAACCGGCGTCGCGCGGCATCCAGCGTCGACATGTCCGATCCGGGCATTCGATGGATCGTGATCGGCGGGTTGGTGATGCCGGCGCTCGTCCTGGCCGCCGTCTTCGTTGTTTCGGAGACAGCGACGGGCAGATATCCCGAGCAACGGCCGGTGCTCACTCTTCATGTCACAGGGCACCAATGGTGGTGGGAAGTCGAGTACGATCTGCCCGATCCCACACAGCGGTTCAAAACCGCAAACGAGATTCACATTCCCGCCGGCCAACCGGTACGGATCATCCTCACCTCGGCGGATGTGATTCACAGCTTCTGGGTACCGCGCCTGCAGGGAAAGCTCGACGTCATTCCTGGCGATACGAATGACCTGCGTCTGCTCGCACGTGCGCCAGGCGTCTACCGAGGAGCGTGCCAGGAGTTCTGCGGGTCTCAACACGCGAACATGGGCGTGGTTGTCTTCGCCGATGACAGCGCCACGTTCTCCCAGTGGCTTGGGGCGCAGCTCGCGGAGGCAGCGCCGCCGACAGATTCCGTCACGCTGATGGGGCAACGCCTCGTCGTTGGTGGGCCATGCGCGCTCTGCCACACCGTTCGCGGCACCTCGGCTCTCGGCCAAGTGGCGCCCGATCTGACGCACGTGGGTAGCCGCACGACGATCGCCGCCGCGATGCTGCCGAACACGATTGGGACTCTCGAGGCGTGGATCGCCAACGCGCCGGCACTCAAGCCGGGCACGAAGATGCCCACGATCACGATGTTCGATGGCCAGCAGCTTCGCGCTGTCGCTGCCTACGTCGCAAGCCTCAAATGAGGTCTCACGCACATCATGAGGACACCGCAATGATGCAACGGTTCATCGCGCGCCACATCGCATCGTTCGCGCGGGTCATCGCCGCCGTCTCGTGTACGAGCCGGTCCGCCGCGGGAGTGCGCGACACTGCCGGCGCGCGTGAGCCGCGGTCGATCGATGCCGCCGATTGCTCAGCGTTGCCGGGCGCGGACGACGTTCGAAAGTTTTGGCGCATGGCGCCTGATTCCGGCGAAGCGGGCGGGTTGTTCCACGGTCGCGCTGAGTGGGGCGCCGTCGTCAATCGAAAGGGCGAAGTCTGCCTCGTCGTTCCGCCGAGTGATTCGGCCGGCGGCTTTTGGCCAGGCAGTCGCTCGATCTCCATGGCCAAAGCGTTCACCGCGAATGGATTCAGCACGGACACCTTACCGCTTTCCACTGCACGCCTATACACCTTCACGCAGCCCGGTCATTCGCTGTGGGGTGTGAGCCAGCCGGAGCCGTTCAATCCCGATTGTCTCAACCCGGCGACCAACACGAGGATCTGCGGCGGCGCGATCGCATTCGGCGGCGGCGTGCCGCTGTACAGGAATGGCAGAATCGTCGGCGGCTTGGGAATCAGCGGCGATACGCCATGCGCGGATCACGAGATCGCGAAGCGCATTCGTCACTTGGCGCGTCTCGATCCGGCCAAGGGACCGACGGCCGACGACATTCAGTATGCGAAAGTCGATCGGCCATCGATCTACACCCATCCGCTCTGCCCGAACACTTGGCGCAACGGAACGCGGATCGGCGACGAGGCCCCGGCGAGCGGCTACTGACCGCGCTCGGCAGTCCTCGCGGTCTCAGGAGACCGTGAGGACTACCTTCTCGCAATTGTCTTCCTTCTTGAGGAATTTCTCATATGCCTCGGGCGCCTGCGCCAGCGGCATCCGGTGCGTGATGACCATTCTTGGGTCGATGTCTCCGGCTTGAATCCGCTGGAGCAACGGCCCCATGTAGCGGTGGACGTGGCACTGACCGCTTCGAATCGTCAACCCGCGGTTCATCACCGTACCCATCGGGAATTTGTCGATCAACCCGCTGTAGACGCCGACCACTGAGACGACGCCACCGTTTCGGCACGATAAGACCGCTTGCCGAAGCGCGATCGGCCGATCCGACTCGAGCTTCACGGCCTGCTTGGCGCGATCGTAGAAGTACTCGAAGCCGTGTGTGTGCGCCTCCATGCCAACTGCATCGATACAGGCGTCGGGTCCGCGGCCCCCGGTCATTTCGGTCAACGCGTCACTGACACTGTCGACTTCTTCGTAATTGAGCGTTACAGCGCCACAGCGTTCATTCGCCATACGCAACCGGTAGTCGAAGCGGTCGATGGCGATCACGCGATGCGCGCCGAGGAGGTAGGCGCTTTTAATGGCAAAGAGACCCACTGGCCCACAGCCCCATACGGCGACGGTATCGCCGGGCGTGATGTCGCACATCTCCGCGGCCATGTAGCCGGTCGGTAGAATGTCCGAGAGAAAGAGCACCTGCTCGTCACTCATTCCATTCGTGATCTTGAACGGTCCGACATCGGCGAACGGCACCCGGACGTACTCGGCCTGCCCGCCGGCGAAGCCGCCTGTGATGTGCGAGTAGCCGAACGCGCCAGACGCTGCATGTCCCATCGTCTTTTCGGAGAGCGCCGCATTCGGATTCGAGTTCTCGCACAACGACCAGAGGTCGTGTTGACAGTGCCAGCAGTCGCCGCAGGCGATGGTGAACGGCACGACGACGCGGTCGCCCGGCTTCAGGTTGGCGACCTCGCGCCCGACCTCGATCACCTCGCCCATGAATTCATGTCCGAGGACGTCGCCTTTCATCATGGTCGGCATGAAGCCGTTGTAGAGATGCAGATCGGATCCGCAGATCGCGGTGGACGTAACGCGAACGATGGCGTCCCGTTGATTCATCAACGACGGGTCGGGTACGTCCTGCACTTCCACCGAACGTGTTCCCGTCCAGCAGACGGCTTTCATGGGCGCACCTCACGCGTTGATTCGTCGGAGGGACCGGGCTTCCGCCTTCCCTGCTTCTCTTCTCCCGCGGGCTGCGCGGCGCGCTGCTCGAGGGCACCTCGGCCGGCGCCCTCCGGGCTTCCGTCGGATTTCACGACTTCGCCTGTCTCCATGACCTGCTTGAACCGGCGCAAATCATCTCGCACCTGCGAATCGGGCTCTTCGCCGAGCAGTTTGGCGACAGTCACTCCAACCGCGCCCGCGGGAGCGTCGTACGAGAGCTCGACGCGAACCTCCGTGCCGCGATCGCCGGGCGCTTCGCGGAACTGAACCGATCCCGCATGTCGCACCGACGCATCGTCCAGCGAGCGCCAAGAGAGCGTGCGATTCGGCTCATCGGTGATGATCTCGGCGTCCCATTCGACCGTCTGGCCGGCAGGCGCCCGCGCGACCCAATGCGAAGAGCGACCGTTTGTTTCGACGAACTCCAGGTGCTGCATGAAGCGCGGCAAGTTCTCGAGATCGTGCCAGAACGCAAAGACCTCGTCGATCGGACAGAGAATCGTGACACTGTGCACCACGCGGATCATGCGGCAGGCTCCGGTAAGAGGCGGCGTTCGCGGCAGCAAGGTCGGTGCCGACACACGGGATGTTGACGACGTCGTTACCGAAGTGCTCAACGCCCCGCGATCGATGACGTCGCTTGCAGATCGATTGTGATATCGACGTTCTCGCCGACGACTGCGGCGCCTTCGATCACGCGATTGTACGTCAACCCGAAGTCATGACGCTTGAGCGTTCCCGTCGCGGTTGCGCGAAGAACATTCGCGCCGGGCTCGGTCGCAACGTCGCGCCATGGTCCGCCCTCGACGCGAAGCACTGTCTCTCGCGTCACGCCGTGCATGCTCAAGTCGCCGACCAGCGTAAATGCTCGGCCGTCCGCCGCGATCTGCTCGACGCGTTTGGAGATGAAGGTGATGGTCGGATGGGTCTCGACATCGAAGAATTTTGCGCTGCGGAGATCGGCGTCGCGCGACGCATTCTGTGTGTCGACCGACGCAGCGTCGATCGTGACGCTCACGACAATGGTTCGGAGATCGTTCGCGTTCATCCGAATGCTGCCCGACAGACGATCGAACTGCCCGTCGACCGTCGACACGACGAGATGGCGGACTTCGAACCGC
>Ga0070681_10000334_pt1 | contig 38316 bp, 34 predicted proteins | sample KBSC83BmetaG_FD_65650 | JGI IMG/M metagenome (GOLD analysis project Ga0070681, IMG submission 65650) | Corn rhizosphere microbial communities from Kellogg Biological Station, Michigan, USA - KBS C8-3B metaG | ecosystem: Host-associated > Plants > Roots > Rhizosphere | place: USA: Michigan...
TGAGCGTCACCACGATGGCGAGCACGGCGAAGAACAGCAGGAAGAAGTAGAGCTGCGCCTGCGACTTGAGCACGTAGCCGAACAGCGTCGGGCGGTCGATCTGGATCGAGGCCTGGGCGCCGCCCGAGATCGCCGGCACGTGGTTGATCGTCCATTCGATGATGAGCTGGCCTGCGAGCGTGGCGATCGCCAGGTAAAGCCCCTTGATACGCAGGCTCGGCATGCCGACCAGGACCCCGATCGCCGCCGACATCAGGCCGCCCGCCGGCAGGGTCAGCCAGAACGGCAGGCCGAGGTGCACGGCGAGGTTGGCGGCAGTGTAGGCGCCGACCGACATGAAGGCGCCGTGGCCGAGCGAGATCTGGCCGGTGTAGCCAACCAGGATGTTGAGCCCGAGTGCGCCCACGATGGCGATGAAGATCAGGTTCAGGATCGAGAGCTGGTACTCGTGCAGGACGAGCGGAAGGACCACCACGAACAGGATCGCCAGCACCACCATCGTCCACTTGGCGATCGGCAGCGGATAGAGCGCCATGTCGGCGGCGTAGGTGGTCTTGAAGACTCCGGCTTCGCGATGGAACATGACTACACGCGCTCGATTCTGCGTTTGCCGAAGATGCCGTACGGCTTGACCATGAGCACCAGGATCATGAGCACGTAGGGCACGAAATCCTTGGTGCCGCCGCCGACATAGGGATCGATGTAGCCGGCCACGAGATTCTCGACGATGCCGATGATCAGCCCGCCGACCAGCGCGCCGCCCACCGAGTCGAGGCCGCCCAGGATCACCACCGGGAAGACCTTGAGACCGACCAGGGCGAGGTGGACGTCGACGCCCAGCATGCTGCCCCACACGATACCGCCGGCGGCCGACACGATGCCGGCCATCGCCCAGGCGAGCGCGAAGTAGCGCTCGACGTTGATCCCCATGGCCTGCGCGACCTGCTGGTTGTCGGCAACGGCGCGCATGGCCACGCCCATGCGGCTCTTCTTGAAGAACCAGCTGAAGGCCGCGAAGAAGACGATCGTCACGACGATGCCGAGCAGCTGGATCGGCGGCAGGCTGGTCGGTCCGAGGCTGATCGGGTCGTCGCCGATCGGCAGCGTCAGCGGGCGCGTCTCGCCGCCGAACACGACCGGCGCAAGGCCACGCAGCACGGCGGCGAGGCCGATGGTGGCCATGATCACCGCGACGACCGGCCGTCCCAGCAGCGGCCGCAGCACGACGCGCTCGAGGGCGAAGCCGAAGCCGATCATGATGGCGAAGGTCGCCACAAGTGCCGCGATCAGCGGCGCCCCGTCGATCGCCAGGATCGCCGAGGCGATCAGGCCCGCCATCATCACGAACTCGCCCTGGGCGAAGTTGATGGCGTCAGTCGCCTTGTAGACCAGCACGAACCCCAGCGCGATCAGCGAGTACATCATGCCGATCGAGACGCCGTTCATCAGCAGCGACAGCAGAAAGCCCAGATCCTCGCCCGTCATCGTCAGGCCGCCTTGCTCGTCGGACCGGCCGGCGCGAGGTCGTGGACCTGGATGTCGCTGGTCAAGGTCGACTTGCGGCCGTCCTCGAACGTGATCTCCATCGTGACCTCGACCTGGCGGCCGCCGTTGTAGAAGGCGTCGATGACCTTGGCGTATTTCTCGGCCACGAACTTGCGGCGGACCTTGCGCGTGCGGGTCATCTCGGCATCGTCCGCCTCGAGCTCCTTGTTGAGCAGCAGGTAGCGCTTGACCTGCTGGACGTCGGGCAAGGTGGCGTTGGCCTTGGCGATCTCCGTCGCGACCAGCGACGCGACCTCGGCCTTGCGCGAGAGGTCGAGGTAGCTGGTGTACGGCAGCCCCCTCTTCTCCGCCCAGGTGCCCACGGTCTGCATGTCGATGGCGATCATCGCCACCACCATCGGCCGCTCGTGGCCGAAGGCGACGGCTTCGCGGATGTAGGGACTGAACTTCAGCTTGTTCTCGATGTATTGCGGGGCGAATGCCGAGCCGTCGCTCAGCTTCCCGACGTCGCGGGCACGGTCGATGATGACGAGGTGCCCCTGCTTGTCGAAGAAGCCGGCGTCGCCGGTCTTCAGCCATCCGTCCTGCAGCGTCTCGCGCGTGGCTTCCTCCTGCTTGAAATAGCCGACGAAGACGTTCGGCCCCTTCAGCATCACCTCGCCACGGTCGTCGATCTTGACGTCGATGCTCGGCATTGGCCGGCCGACCGTGTTGGGGTTGGCCTCGGCATCGTCCTGGCACGAGATCAGCGCCGATGCCTCGGTGGCGCCGTAGACCTGTTTCAGGTTGACGCCGATCGAGCGGAAGAAGCGATAGGTGTCGGGGCCGAGCGGCGCGCCGCCGGTGTAGCACCAGCGCGCATTGCGCAGCCCGAGCTGGTCGCGCACCGGGCCGTAGACGAAGAACTCGCCGATCGCCATGCCGATGCGCTCGCCCAACGACAGCGGCTTGCCGTCGCCGCGCTTCAGCTCGCAGCGCTCGGCCAGACCGCGGAAATACTCGAACGTACGGCGCTTCGCGGGCGTGGCGTCACCGCTCTTCACCTGCATGACCGTGAGCATGTTCTCCCAGATGCGCGGCGGCGCCAGCATGGCGTCGGGACCGAGCTCGCGCAGGTCGCGCTGCACCGTCTCCGGACTCTCCGGGCAGGCAACGACCAGCCGGCCGGCGAGCGCCATGCCGAGCGAGAACGAGGCATCCCCGACCCAGGCCATCGGCAGGTACGACAGCCAGTTGTCACCCACCTTGACGTCGTTCACGGCGATGAAGGACTGCGCCGCCGCGATCATGTTGCGATGGCTCAGCATCACGCCCTTGGGATTGCCGGTCGTTCCCGACGTATAGGCGATCATCGCGATGTCGTCGGCCGCACCCTGGTCGAGTTCCGTCGCGTAATAGTCGGGGTGTGTCTTGCCGAATGCGCGGCCCGCCTCGAGGACGCTCTCGTACGAGACCAGGATCGGATCGTCGTAGCTCCACATGCCGCGCGGATCCTCGAAGACGATCTTGCGCAGGTTGGGCAGTTGCGCCCTGAGTGACAGGACCTTGTCGACCTGCTCCTGGTCCTCGGCCACGATCACGGAGGTCTCGGCGTGGTTGAGCACGTAGACCAGCTCCGCGGCGATCGAATCCTGGTAGACCGGCACCGATATACCGCCCAGGGCCTGTGCCGAGAGCTGGGCTGTATAGAGTTGCGGGCGATTGTCGCCGATGACGGACAGCTTGTCGCCACGCTTGAAGCCGAGCGATGCCAGGCCCAGCGCGAGGTCGCGCATCTGGTCGCGGTAGCCGGCCCAGGTGAAGGTCTGCCACACGCCGCGCGTCTTCTCGCGGATGCCGGCCGCGGCCGGGGTTTCCTCGGCATTGCGTTGCAGCAGCTTCGGCAGCGTATCGGTCCGCGGAGAGTCGAGAAGGCTCATGCGTGTCCTCCGCCCTTGCTCGTGCCGAGATAGGCTTCGATCACCTTGGGATCCTTCTGGACCTCGTCCGGCGTCCCGCTGGCCAGGCGCCGTCCGCGCTCGAGCACCACGACCTTGTCGGAAATATCCATGACGACGCCCATGTCGTGCTCGATCAGAACGACCGTGACGCCGCGCTCCTGGTTCACGTCGAGGACATAGCGCGCCATGTCTTCCTTCTCGTCCTGGTTCATGCCGCCCATCGGCTCGTCGAGCAGCAGCACCTTGGGATCGGAGGCAAGCGCGCGGCCGAGTTCGACCCGCTTGCGCAGGCCGTAGGCGAGCGCCGACGTCGGCAGCTTGCGCAGGTCCTGGAGCTTCAGGAACTCGATGATCTCCTCGACCACCTCGCGATGGGCGATGTCTTCCTTCTGTGCCATACCCCAATAGATCGCGCTGGCGAAGACGCCGGATTTCATGCGCACGTGGCGACCGAGCATCAGGTTGTCGAGCACTGTCAGACCGCCGAAGAGCGCGATGTTCTGGAACGTACGCGCGACGCCGAGCGAAGCGATGGCGCTGGGTTTCTTCTGGGTGATGTCGGCACCGTCGAACATGACCCGGCCGGTGTCGGGCTTGTAGAAGCCCGAAATCATGTTGAGAAGCGACGTCTTTCCGGCGCCGTTGGGGCCGATGATGGAGACGATACTGCCGCGCGGCACCTCGAGCGATACGTCCTGTACGGCAGTGACCCCGCCGAACTTCTTGGACACGCCCTCGACGACGAGTTGGTTGTCGCCCTCTGGCGCATCTACGCGCCGGGCGGACGCCCCCGTCATGATTCCTCCCTATGTCGTCGTTCTTATATCATTGCGGGCATCATGCAGGGTCGCACGCGCGATGGCAACAAAGCACCCGCGCCGAGGCCTCTCTAGCGCGCGGCGCGGATCGATCGGCAGATCGTCACCATCTTGCCGATGGCATGCTCGACGAAGGCACTGACGCCGGCTTCGATCTGCCCCGCTGAGGCCGGCCGTACGGCATCGATCGCGCACGCGAGCACCTGCGCTTCGGCGGCGGCCGCGCGACGGTTGGCCGCGATTGCCCGGTCGAGTGAGCCGTCGGCCTGTGCCGGTGCAAGAGCCGCCTCCACACCCTCCAGGAATTGCGGCGCATGTGCGAGGTGGCGGTACATGCTGGCGAGAATGACCGGCTGTGGCCGGTCGCCGAACCGGTTGAGCCGCAGCACCATCGCCCATGTCTCGGGCGAGACGTCCTCTTGAGTGGCCAGCTTCGGCAGGGTTACGTCGGGCGCCGGCAGTCGCGGCCCTCCCGCGGGCCTGCCGGCGGGCACCGCCTCGCCGCGCAGCCAGGCCACGAGAGCGCCCAGCGCGAACAGATTGATGGTGTTGGAGTGATCGTAGCTCGCCAGCACATCGTCGACGCTGGCGGGCTGTGCCCCCTTCAGCGACGCGAGCTGGAGTACCGTCATCGTTGCGCGAAAGTCGACGGCCGCGCGGTCGGGCATGCCCTGCAGATAGAGCGGCTTCACCGCGGCCCATGCCCACGGCAGCGCGCCGTCGATGGTGGCGAGATGGCGCCACACGAGATTGACCACGCGCACGCCGACCGTGGCCCGGATATCCGCGAAGAGGCCTGCCGTCTCGCCCGTCGCCGAAGCCTCGGCGACGGCAGGAAACGGATCGCTCACGCGATCACCGCCCCTTGAAGACGGGTTTGCGCTTTTCCATGAAGGCGCGGCGGCCCTCGATGTAATCCGAGGAGTCGAAACACTCTTTCACCAGCCCCGTGAGGCGGGCGAAATCGGGTTTGCCGTCGAGCCGGGCCAACTCTTCGACGGTGCGCTTGGCCGCGTGCATGGTGAGCGGCGCATTCTCGCCGATCAGCTTGCAGTAGTTGTCGACATAGGAGTCGAGCTCCGCATCGGGCACGACGCGGTTGACCAGGCCCATACCGAGTGCTTCCGGCGCACTGAAGTGCCGGGCAGTGAAGAAGATCTCCTTCGCTGCCGCCGGTCCCACCAGATCCATCAGGGTCTTGAGCCCAGCCGCGCGATAACCGAGCCCCAGACGCGCCGCCGGCACGCCGAACTTGGAGTTCTCCGAGGCGACACGGATGTCGCAGGTCAGCGACACCGCGAGTCCGCCACCGATGCAGTAGCCGCGGATGCGGGCGATCGTGGGCTTCGAGCATTTGGTGAGGCGCGCGTTGGCGACTTCGCCGATCTTGTCGTAGTACGCCACCTGCTCCGGCGTGTTCCTCGCCTTCTCGAATTCCGAGATGTCGGCACCCGAGACGAAGGCCTTGTCGCCGGCGCCGGTCACGACGATCACGCGGATCGCCGGATCGTTCTCGAACGCATCGAGGATGACCGGAATGGCCTCCCACATGTCGGTCGACGTAGCGTTGTGCTTCTGCGGCTTGTTGAAGATCAGCCGACCCACCGGGCCCGCCTTCTCCGCGATCATGTTGGGGGTCGGGCTGATGTTCATCAGACGATCCCCCGCTTGCGGAAATCGGCGACGGCCGCGGGATCGTAGCCGAACTCCTTCAGCACCGATTCGGTGTGCTCGCCCTGCTCCGGCGTCGCCGTCTTCATCTCGAACTGGGTACGGCTCATGTTGATCGCCTGGCCGATCAGTTCGATGTCGCCCAGCTTGGGATGGTGGACGGGATGCGCCATCTTGAGGTGCTTGACCTGCGGATCGGAGAACATCTCGTCCATCTTGTAGATCGGACCGGCGGGCACGCCCGCCTTGTTGAGCTTCTCCACCAGCTCGGCGCTGCCGTACGCCGCCAGCCGCTTGTCGATCTCGGCATTGAGCGCGTCGCGGTTCCTGGCGCGTGCCTTGTCGGAGCTGAATCGCTCGTCGGTCAGCAGCTCTGGCGCCTTGATCGATTCGCAGAAGCGCTTGTAGATGTGACCGCCCGAGGCCGCGATGTTGATGAAGCCGTCCTTGGTCTTGAAAACGCCGGTCGGGATCGAGGTCGGGTGGTTGTTGCCTGCCTGCCCGGGCACGTCGTGCGCGACGGTCCAGCGCGCCGCCTGGAAGTCGCACATCGAGATCATGGCCTGCAGCAACGAGCTCGAGACCCATTGGCCCTGGCCGGAGGAATCCCGCTCGAGCAGCGCGATCAGGATCCCGATGGCGCAATGCAGCCCCGCGCCCACGTCGGCAACGGCGATGCCGGCACGGACCGGGCCGCCGCCCGGCATGCCGGTGATGTACATCAGCCCGCCCATGCCCTGGGCGATCTGGTCGAAGCCCGCACGCTCGGCATAGGGGCCATCCTGGCCGAAGCCGGAAATGGAGCCGAGGATGATCTTGGGATTCACCTTCCTCAGGCTCTCGTAGTCGATGCCGAGACGGAACTTCACGTCGGCGCGATAGTTCTCGACCACGACGTCGGCCTTCTCGACCATCTTCATGAAGACGGCCTTGCCCTCCGGCTCCTTGAGATTGAGCGTGATCGAGCGCTTGTTGCGATGCAGATTTTGGAAATCGGGCCCGTGGCGCGGTCCACCCATATCGGCATCGCCCGCACCCGGCGGCATCTCGATCTTGATGCAGTTGGCGCCCCAGTCGGCGAAGTAGCGCACACAGGTCGGACCGGCGCGCACGCGCGTCAGATCGAGCACGGTGAAGCGGGCGAGCGGTCCTGCGGTCATGATCTACTCTCTCTGGGTTACTACTCGACTCGTACCATGGTGGCGGGATCGATCTCCAGCCACACCCTCTGGCCAAGCTCGAAAATGATCGTCGGCGCGGTCGATACGCGAAGACCTTTCGTTTCGCCGAGCGGCTTCACCTGGTAGTCCCAGTGCTCGCCGAGATAGGCGCGATCAATGATCTCTGCCTCGACGCCATTCGCGGCCGGCTTGTCGCGCGACAGGCCGATGGACTGTGGCCGGAGCGAAAACATGGCGCCATCGCGTTCGATGAAATTGGTGCGACCGATGAAGCCCGCCACGAAACGGCTTTGCGGCTTGCCGTAGAGGACATGCGGCGCATCGACCTGCTCCACCCGGCCCTTGTTCATCACCACGATGCGATCGGAGGTGACCATGGCCTCGGACTGGTCGTGCGTCACGTAGACGGTGGTGATTTTGAATTCGTCGTGCAGGCGGCGAATCTCGAAGCGCATCTCCTCGCGCAGGTTGGCGTCGAGGTTCGAGAGCGGCTCGTCGAGCAGCAGCACTTCCGGCTCGACCACGATCGCGCGCGCCAGCGCCACCCGCTGCTGCTGGCCGCCGGACAGTTCCGCCGGATAGCGCTCCTTGAGGCTGCGCAACTGCACGATATCGAGGATGGCATCGACCCGGCGGTCATACTCGGCGCGCGAGACCTTGCGCACCTCCAGTCCAAAGCCGACGTTCTGTCCCACCGTCATGTTCGGCCAGATGGCGTAGCTCTGGAAGATCATCGACATGCGCCGGCGCTCCGGCGGCACAACGCCGGCCGGCGAGGAGATGACCTGGCCGTCGAGTTCTATCGTCCCCGACGTCGGCGGCATGAAGCCGGCGATCATTCGCAAGGTCGTGGTCTTGCCGCAGCCCGACGGCCCCAGAAGCGACACGAACTCGCCCTTCTGCAATTCGAGCGAGAAGTCGCTCACGGCCGCGAAGGCGTCGTAGCGCTTGCCGATGTTCTTGAGGACGAGCTTGCTCATGTCGCGGTGCGCCTCAGCATGAAATCGCGCCCGATCGCGCGTTGACCGATGTACAGCAGCGGGAGGGTCAGCACCTGCAGGATCAGCGCGAGTGCAGCAAGGTATTCGAAGTTCCCTTCCTCGCTCATGTCGAAGATCATGACCGAGACGACCTTGGTGTTCGGCCCGTAGAGGAAGATCGCGGTCGACAGTTCGCGGGTCGCCGGAATGAACATCAGCAGCCAGGCGCCCAGCAGGCTGCGCTTCAGCAGCGGCGCCACGACCCGCCGCAGCGCCGTGATGCGACTGCCGCCCAGCACCCTCACCGCCTCTTCCATCTCCGGATTGAGACTGCGCAGCGCCGAGCTTGCGTTCACGTAGCCGATCGGCAGGAAGCGCGTGGTGAAGGCCAGGATCATGATCATCGACGTGCCGTAGAGCGCCAGAGGCGGCGGCGCATAGGCGGCGTAGAAGCCGATTGCGAGCACGACGCCCGGGATCACGAAAGGCGCCACGCACAGGAAGCCGAGTATCTCGGCGTACGGCACCAGCCGGCGCGTGACGATATAGGCCACGCCCAGAGTGACGACAGCGCCCAGGGTCGCGGCAGCCCCGCCGAACAGGAAGCTGTGCCAGACAGAGAGCGCCGCCGTGGCGTGCTCGAACAGGATGAAGTGGAAGTTCCTCAACGACAGGTTGTCGAACGAGAAGCCGCGCCCCCAGGCCTTGGCGAAGGCCGCCTGCATCAGGAAGAGATACGGCAGGAAGACCGACAGGCTCCCGACCACCATGGCGTAACCGAACAGGGCCCAGCGCCATTTGCCAAGCGCGATGGGCCGGCGCTCGCCGCCCTTGCCGGTCAGGGAGACGAAGCCCTTGCGCCGCGTCATCAGACGCTGAACCAGCACCAGCAGGATGGTGACGCCCAGCAACGGCATGGCGTAGGCCGCGGCGACCTCGACCCGCACCGGATTGCCGAAGAACTGGAAGAGCTGCGTCGTCACGACGTTGAAGCGCGCCGGAATCGCGATCATCGCCGGCGAGGCAAAGAGCGCAATCGCCTCGAGGAAGCAGATGATCAGGCCGCCCAGGATCGCCGGCAGCGCCAACGGCAGGGTGACCCGGCGCATCGTCTTCCAGGTGCCCGCGCCCAGGATGTTGGCGGCATCCTCCATTTCCGACGACACCAGCTCCAGCGCTGCCGTCGTGAAGATGAAGATATAGGGAAACGAGTAGAGCGCGACGACAGTGACCAGGCCCGGGAAGCTGTAGATATTGAACGGCCCGGCGTCGGCGCCCGTCACCAGCACGTAGAATTTGTTGAGCCAGCCCGCATTGGGGCCCGCCAGCAGAATCCAGGCGACGGCACCCGTGTAAGGCGGCGTGATGAACGTCGCCAGCACCAGCATGCGCACGAAGCCTCGCCCCGGCATGTTGGTCCGCGACACGCCCCAGGCCAGGGGGACGGCCAGCACGCCAGCCAACAGCGCCGACCCCATGCCGAGCTCGAGCGAATTGATCAGTGCCTGGACGTAACGTTCGCGCCCGTAGGCGGCCACGTAGTTGTCGAGGGTAAAGCCGCCCGTGCCCTCACCCGTGAAGCTGGTCATCACGAGATAGACGAACGGACTCACGACCAGGAACAGCAGGGTGGCGATGATCGCCAGCCACAGCAGCCAGCTCGAATCCCGGCCGCCCAGCCGCGCCGGCCGACCGGCCTCCGGTCCGAGCGCAGGCGACGCCGCGGTCACGCCCGCTTCCTCAGTTGCCGAACGTGTCGCGCCAATCCTCGATCGCCTCCGGGATGCCCTTGTCGATCTGCGCAACCGTCGGATGGATCGACTTGACCTCCGCCATCGGCTTCTCGCCCTTGCCGACGGGCACTTCCGGCCGCATCGGCAGGCCGAAATGCTTCACGTTGATCTCGGACGCTTCCTTCGAATAGAGGTATTCCATGAAGAGCCTGGCGGCATTCGGGTGCTTGGTGCCTTTCACGATGCCCGAGGGTGCGATGATCAGCACCGCGCCGTCCGACGGGTAGATGATGCCCAGTGGATTGCCGCGCCCGGCGCTGAACATGGTCGAGCCGTCGGCACCCGCCGCGACCTGACGCTCGCCGGCATTGAGCGCCGTCACCGTGTCGTTGATCGAGCGGCCGATCTGCGGCTTGTTCTTCTCGAGCTTCTTGAAGAAGTCCCATCCGTAGGTGAGCTTCATCTGCAGCACCCAGGTGCCGACATAGCCCGAGAACGCCGGGTGTCCGGTCGAGATCTTGCCCTTCCACTTGGGATCGAGCAGGTCGGTCCACTTCTGCGGCGCTTCCTCCGGCTTCACCTTCGAGGTGTTGTAGGTGATCAGCACGAAGCCGCCCGACGTGGTGTGGTAGTAGCCGTCCGGATCGAGCCCCTTGAAGACATCGAGGATCTTGGACGCATCCTCCGGAGTGTATTTCTCGAGCTTGCCTTCCTTCTTCAGCCGCACGAAGTGGCCAATATCGGTCGACGAGAAGACGTCGCAATTGGTCTGGTTGTTCTTGATGTCCTGCGTCAGCCGCTGATAGGCGACTTGCGCCGTCGTGCGTACGACATTGACCTTGATGCCGTAGAGCTTTGTGAAGGTGGCTCCCAGCTCTTCCGCACCCTCCGACGTATAGTGGGAGACGTACCAGGTGATTTCGCCTTCCTTCTTGGCGGCTTCTTCCAGCGCCTTCACATCGGCACGGGCCGACAGCGGACCCATGGCCAGCAGAACGGCGAACGAGGCGGCCATGGCGAGGCTTGCCAGTCTTCTCATTGTTTTCTCCCGAACATGGACTTGTTGTCGTTGACGGCGATACGATCACAGGCAGACGCATGTCACAACAGGATCGTTCCGCCGGGTGGGCCGCCTACTACACGCAATTGCGCGACCGACCGCCGCGCAAGACGACGCTGGCTGCCCTCGATCGCTTTGGGTCGCCGCGCGCTGACGCACTCGTCATCGATCTCGGCTGCGGCGACGGCCGCGACATCGTCGAGATCGTGCGGCGCGGCTGGAACGTCGTCGCCGTCGATGCCGAACCCGCTGCGCTGGAACAGCTTGCGGCCCGCGGCATGCCCGGCGCCGAGCGCATCACGCCGCTCGCCGCGCGCCTCGAGGAGGTGCCGCTGCCGATCGGGCTCACCTGGGTCAACTCGAGCTTCGCCATGCCGTTGTGCGAACCGGCGAAATTCCACGAACTGTGGCTGCGAATTCGCGAGGCCTTGCCGGCGGACGGCCGCTTCAGCGGCCAATGGTATGGTCCCCGCGACAGTTGGGCAGACCGCGACGGCATGACTTTCGTCTCGCGCGCAGAAGCCGAAGACCTTCTCGAAGGTTTCAAGGTCGAGATGTTCGAGGAGGAGGAAGCCGACGGCGTCACACCGCGTGGCAACGCAAAGCACTGGCATATCTTCCACATCGTCGCTCGAAAGCGATAGACTTGCCCTCCCACTGGAGGACCCCGCATGGCCGCTGTCGCCGTCACCGCCGAACTCGCCAAAAAGGCCGCCCATCTCACGTGGAACGACCTGCCGGATGATCTCGTCGAGCGCACCAAGCAATGCCTGCTGGACTGGTTCGCCGTCACGATTCCTGGCGCCCAGGAGGAGCTGACCGACATCCTGATCCGGGAAGCGCTCGAGGACGGTGCAAAAGGCCCCGCGAGCCTCGTCGGCCGGTCGGAGAGGACACTCCCTTCCACCGCGGCGCTGATCAACGGTGCCGCCAGCCACGCCCTCGACTACGACGACGTCAACTTCTCGATGGGCGGCCATCCGACGGTGACCGTGGTCCCCGCCCTGCTCGCACTGGGCGAGCAGGTGAAGGCATCGGGCCGTCTCTTCATCGAAAGCTTCGTGGCCGGCTACGAAACTTCGGGGCGGATCGGCCGTCTCGTGGCGCCCAGCCATTACACCAAGGGCTTTCACGTCACCGGCACGGTGGGTTCGTTTTCCGCGACCGCCGCCGCAGGCCGCATGCTCGGTCTCACCGGCCAACAGCTCGCCGTGGCCTTCGGCATTGCCGCCACCCAGGCCGCTGGCCTCAAGGCCAACTTCGGCACCATGTGCAAGCCACTCCATGCCGGCACCGCATCGGAGCACGGCCTGCGTGCCGCCCGCCTGGCCGCCCGGGGCTTCACCGCACGCGGAGATTCGCTGGAGTGCGACCAGGGTTTCGCCTCCTCGCAGAGCGATCATCTCGAAGTGGATGCCGCGCTCGGCGAGCCACCGCAGGGCTGGCATCTGCGCAACAACCTCTTCAAGTACCACGCCGCCTGCTACCTCACCCATGCACCCATCGAGTGCGCCAGGGAAATCCGGCTGAAGAGCAACTTCCCGCCCGAGCGCGTGAAGAAGATCCTGTTGCGCATCGATGCGGGCGCCGACAAGGTCTGCAACATCGAGAGTCCGAAAACCGGCCTCGAAGCCAAGTTCTCGCTGCGCCAGACGGTGGCGATGGCGCTGACCGGCGTCGACACCGCCAACCTCGATACCTACAGCGATGCCGTCACGCAGGAGCCGAAGATTCGCGCATTGCGCGACAAGATGGCAATCGAGTTCAAGCCGCGCTGGGCCCAATCGGTGGCCGAGATGGCCATCGAGCTGGACGACGGCACGATGCTGGAGACCAGGCACGACTCGGGCATCCCCTGGTCCGACGTCGCCAAGCAGCGCCAGGCGCTCGAGACCAAATTCGACAGCCTGGTGACGCCGATCCTGGGCGCCGCCGGCGCCCGCAGGCTTCACGACACGATCGATCGTATTGACTCGCTCGGTGATGTGGGCGAACTGGCGCGCGCGTCGACGAAAGAATAACGGAGCAGGAATGTCGGACGATTTCAGGGCGCGCGCGCAGCCCGTTCCCAAGGGCAACCGCTATGAGGATTTCGAGCCCGGCCGCGTCTTCAAGCACCACTGGGGCCGCACGCTGACGGAGTCGGAAAGCACCCTCTTCTCGACCCTGACGCTGCACTTCAACCCGCACTATTTCAACGCCGCCTACGCGCGCGTGCACGGCCACCCCGGCATCGTCGCCAACCCGCTGCTGGTGTTCACCACGGTATTCGGCCTCACCGTCGAGGACCTGAGCGAGGGCGGCGGGCCATTCCTCGGCGTCAACCAACTCACCTATCATCAGCCGGTCTATCCCGGCGACTCGCTGCGCGCGGAGTCGACGGTGCTCGATCGCCGTATCTCCGACAGCCACAAAGGCTTCGGCATCGTCACCTGGCATACAAAAGGCTTCAACCAGCGCGACGAAGAAGTGATCGACTTCAAGCGCACCAATCTCGTCCGTCTCAGGAACCAGTAAACATGACTTTTCTCACCGAAGAACGCCGCATGATCCAGGAACAGGCGCGCGAATTTACCCTCAACGAAGTCCTGCCCGTTGCCAACAAGCTCGATCCGGAGAAGGGCGACATCCCGATGGACCTGCGCGACAAGATGGCCGAGCTGGGGTACTTCGGCATCCTGATCCCGGAAACGTACGGCGGCCTGGGCCTCGGCTGTTCCGAATACTGTATCGTGACGGAAGAACTGTCGCGCGGCTGGATGAGCGTCGCCTCCCTCATTGCGCGCGGCAATCTGCTGATCGGCTCGCACAAGATGAGCGAAGAGCAACGCAAGCGCTATCTGCCGCGCATGGCCAAGGGCGAGTTCCTCGGCGCCTTCTCGATGTCGGAGCCCAACGCCGGCTCGGACATCTCCAACATCTCCTGCCGCGCCAAGAAGGACGGCGACAGCTACCTGATCAGCGGCAACAAGTACTGGTGCACCTTTGCCGACGGCGCCGACTTCATGATCATCATCGCGCGCACGTCCGAAGCTCCCGCGGGCAAGCGCCACCTCGGCCTGTCGATGTTCTTCGTCGAGAAGAAGCGCGGTGAACTGATGCCAGGCTGCAGCGGCTCGCCGATTCCCAAGATCGGCTACTTCGGCTGGAAGACCTGGGAACTCGCCTTCGACAACTGCCGGGTCAAGGCCGAGGACATGATCGGCGAGGAAGGCCAGGCCTTCTACTACGCCACTGCGGGCCTCGAGACCGCCCGCGCGCATACTGCGGCACGTGCCATCGGCCTCGCCCAGGGCGCGCTGGAAGATTCGATCCGCTACGCCGGCGAACGCCGCCAGTTCGGACAGTCGATTTCGGAGTTCCAGGCGATCCGGTTCAAGATCGCCGACATGGCCACGCAAATCGAAGCGGCGCGCCAGCTCAACTACTTCGTCTGCGAGCAGATCGACACCGGCCAGCGCTGCGACAAGGAAGCCTCGATGGCCAAGCTCTTCGCCTCGGAAATGGCCGAGCGGGTCTGCAGCGAGGGCATCCAGATCCACGGCGGCGCGGGCTACACGACCTTGCATGCAGTCGAACGCCATTGGCGCGACGCACGCCTTACCAAGATCTTCGAGGGCACTTCGGAGATCCAGAAGCGCATCATTTCCGACCGGCTGCTGGGCCGCGGGAGGAACTGATGAAGGTCTCCGCCCTTACAGGAAAGAACAACTACTTCGAGGACTTCAACGTCGGCGAGGTGCTGAAGCACGCCCGCGGCAAGACCGTTGAACCGATGGAGCAGGTCTGGATCACCAACATCACGATGAACACGGCCGAGGCGCACTTCAACGAGCACCTCGCCAAGTCCACGCCCTACGGCCAGCGGCTGGGCTTCGGCGGCGTCACCATCTCGATGTGCATCGGGCTTGCCGCCGAGGACACGGCGGAAAACGCGCTAATGGAACTGGGCATGGACAAGATCCGGCTCAAGGGCCCGCTGCACCATGGCGACACGCTCTACTGCTACAGCGAAGTGCTGGAGAAGACCGACGCCAAACAGGCCGACGCGGGCGTCGTGCGCTTCAAGCACTACGGCGTGAACCAGGACGACAAGCACATTTTCGAAGGTGAACGCACCGTGCTGATCAAGCGGCGCAGTCACTGGGGAGACAAGTGATCAGTGGCGCGCTCCCATGACTGAAATTCTGGGAGCGCTCGACGGAGTCCGGATCGTCGATCTTACGCAGATGCTGGCCGGGCCTTATTGCACGATGCTGCTGGCCGACCAGGGCGCGGAGATCATCAAGGTCGAGCCGCTCGACGGCGATCACACGCGTATCATCGGTCCCTACCACGTCGACGACAAGCTCAAGGCGTTCGGCGGCTACTTCGCCTCGGTGAACCGCAACAAGAAGTCGATCGCCATCGACCTCAAGACGCCCGAGGGGCGCGACCTCGTCCTGAAGCTCTGCGACGGCGCCGACGCGGTGGTCGAGAACTATCGCGGCGGCGTCATGGACCGGCTCGGCCTCAGCTACGAGATCCTGCACGCCCGAAATCCGAAGCTGGTCTACGCCACCATCCGCGGCTTCGGCGACGCGCGCACCGGCAAGAGCCCCTATTCCGACTGGCCGGCCTACGACGTGATCAGCCAGGCGATGGGCGGCATCATGGCCATCACCGGTCCCGACAAGGACACGCCGATGAAGGTCGGCCCCGGTGTCGGCGACATCGTGCCCGCCATCACTTGTGCCTTCGGCATCGTCTCGGCGATCCTGCGCGCCCACAAGACCGGCAAGGGCCAGTTCGTCGATGTCGGCATGGTCGATGCGATCCTCGCCGTCTGCGAGCGAATCATGCACCAGCATTCCTACGCCCAGACCTTGCCGGCGCCGGAAGGCAATCACCATCCCCTGCTCTGCCCGTTCGGCATGTTCCCGGCCAGGGACGGCTTCGTCACCATCGCCGCCCACGCCGACGCGCATTATCCGATCCTGTGCCGGCTGATCGACAAGCCCGAAATGGCGACCGACCCGCGCTTCATCACCGTGCAGGACCGGCGCGCCAACCAGGACGTCATCATCGCCGCCGTGTCGGATTTCACGCGCCAGCGCACCAAGCAGGAATTGCTGGCGCACTTCGGCGGCAAGGTCCCCTTCTCGCCGGTCTACAACGTTCGCGACATCGTGGCAGACCCGCACTTCAAGGCGCGCGACATGCTGCCGTGGGTGCCGCACCCCGGCCTCGACCACGAGGTCCAGATCGCCGGTGTCGCAGTGAAGATGACCGAGACGCCGGGCAAGGTGCGCCACCGCGCGCCGCTGCTGGGCGAACATACAGACGACTACCTGAAATCCATCGGTCTCGAGGCGGGCGCCATCGCCCGCCTGCGCGCCGACAAGATCGTAGCTTGAGGAGAAGAAAATGACCGACCGTCCCCGCCGTCCGCGCCGCGTCCAGCTGTCCACGCCTGGCTCCAGCGAGAAGATGATGCAGAAGGCCTCCGAGTCGAAGGCCGACCACGTCTTTCTCGATCTCGAGGACGCCGTCGCACCGAGCCAGAAGCGCGACGCGCGCAAGAAGATCGTCCAGGCCTTGAAGACGCTGAACTGGACCGGCAAGACACGCTGCGTGCGCATCAACGATCTCACGACCGAGTACGCCTACGAGGACATCATCGAGATCGTCGAGGGTGCGGGCGAGCATCTCGACACGATCATGATGACCAAGGTACAGACCGCGGCCGACGTGCTGTTCGCCGACAAGTTGCTCCATCAGATCGAGAAGAAGCTGAAGATGAAGCGGCGCATCGGCCTCGAGGCGCTGATCGAGGAAGTCGAGGGCATGCAGAACGTCGATGAGATCGCGCGCTGCACGCCCCGCCTGGAATGCCTGGTCTTCGGCATGGGCGACTTCTCGGCCTCGATGGGCGTCACCAACAGGAACGTGGGCGAGTCCGACGGCTATCCCGGCGACATCTGGCACTACGCCCGCTTCCGGCTGGTGATGGCCTGCCGCGCCGCCGGCATCGACCCGGTCGACGGCCCGTTCGCCGACTTCAAGAATCCCGAGGCCTATCGCGAGGAGTGCCGCCGCTCGATGATCCTGGGCTGCGTCGGCAAGTGGGCCATCCACCCCTCGCAGATCGATCCGGCGCTTGAGATCTACTCGCCCAGGCCCGAGGACATCGCCCGCGCCCGCAAGCTCGAGAAGGCCTACGCCGAAGCGGAAGCCGCCGGCCTGGGTGCCATCAACGTCGACGGCATCATGGTCGACGTCGCCTCGATCCGCATCCTGCGCAACACGATCCTGAACAAGGCCGACCTCTTCAAGATGTGAGGCCGGCGGAGTGCCGGCCATGAAGCGCGCGTTCGTCCCGGTCGCCACGATGCTGGCCATCCAGGTGATGGTCTCGCTCTCGGTCCTGTCGCTCGGCGTCATGATGCCGGCGGTCGCGCGCGACCTCGGCATCGATCCCAAGCTGATCGGCGTCTTCGCGGCCATCACCTACGCGGTGGCCGCGGTGGTGGCGCTGGCCGCCGCCGGGCCGATCGTGAAGCTGGGTGCCGTGCGCATCTCGCAGGTCGCCCTGCTCATGGCCGCCGTGGGCCTTGCGCTCAATTCCGTCGCGACGGTCGCAGCCACCGTGGCCGCGGTCTTCTTCATCGGCATGGCCCAGGGGCCGATCAATCCCGCCTCCGCTCATGTGCTCTCCCAACGTGTGCCGCGCGAATATTTCGGCATGGTGTTTTCCCTCAAGCAGACGGGCGTGCCGATCGGCTTTGCGCTCGCCGGCATCGTCTTCCCGCTGCTGCTGGGCTGGGTCGGCTGGCGAGGCGCGAGCCTTGTCGCAGCCGCGGCGGCCGTGCTCGCGGCCCTCATGGTCGAGCTCCTGCGCAAGAGCCTCGACACGCGGGTGAGTACCGGCCGGTCGCAGACCAGCATCTGGCAGTCGATCCGCTTCGTGCTGGCTCATCCGCAATTGCGTGTGCTCGGCTGGTCGGCTTTCATCTATGTCGTCGCCCAGCACACCTTCACCTTCTATCTGGTGACGTACCTCTACCAGCACTGCGATCTCACGATTGCCCAAGCGGGCTTTCTCCTCGCGGCCTCCCAAATCGTGGGAACCGCCGTGCGCCTGCTGAGCGGCGGCCTGGGCGATCGCGTGCCGCGCATGAAGCTGCTGGGCTGGACGGGCATCGCCATGACCGCGGGCTGCATCGCCACCGGATTGCTGCCCTCCGACGCCCCGTTCTGGCTGATCGCCGTCGTGGTCATAGGCTACGGCTCGGTCGTCATCAGCTGGAACGGCACGTCCCAGGCGGAATTTGCCCACCTCTCGCCGCCCGGCGAAACCGCGGCGGTGGCCGCCGTGCAGACCGCGCTGGCGTTCTCGGGTTCCGTCGCCGGTCCACCGATCTTCGCCCTGGTCGCCTCGATGATCAGCTATCGCGCGGCCTTCCTCGCTGTGGCGGCCTTGGTGCTGGCGGCCGCCATCTGGCAGATCTCGACCTACCAGCGCATGCGGCCCGTGGTGTCTGACTAAGTCCGCTCCGCAGACACCGACCAGGTCCGCTCCGCAGACAACGGCCGTTTCGCACGATCACCGCGGATGCTAGCGTTCGAGTGTATCGGGGGAAACAAAGATGAAGCGTGCAACGATGATTCTGCTGGCTGCCGCCACGATCGCGGCGCCGGGCTCCGCCGCCTTCGCCCAGAAGATGGGCGGCACGTTGCACATCAGCCATCGCGACAATCCGCCGAGCGCGTCGATCCACGAAGAGGCGACCATCTCGACGGTCATGCCCTTCATGTCGATCTACAACAATCTCGTGGTGTTCGACCCCAAGGAAAAGCAGGACTCCGCCGACCATATCGTCGGCGATCTCGCCACCGAGTGGAAATGGAGCAACGACGGCAAGGATCTCACCTTCAAGCTGCACGACGGCGTGAAGTGGCATGACGGCCAGCCGTTCACCAGCGCCGACGTCAAGTGCACCTGGGACATGCTGAAGGGCGACGGGCCGTCCAAGCTGAGGCGCAATCCGCGGAAGATCTGGTACTTCAACCTGAAGGAAGTGACGACGAATGGCCCCACCGAGGTCACCTTCCACCTCAACCGGCCGCAGCCCTCGCTGCTGACCATGCTCGCGGGCGGCCACTCGCCGGTCTATCCCTGTCACGTGCCAATCGAGCAGATGCGCACCAAGCCGATCGGCACGGGCCCGTTCAAGTTCGACCGTCTGAAACAGAATGAGTCGATCCGCGTCGTGCGCAATCCCGATTACTGGAAGAAGGGCCGGCCTTACCTCGACGCCATCGAGTTTACCATCATCCCGAATCGCGCCACGGCGGTGCTGGCCTTCACCTCGGGCAAGGAGGACATGACTTTCACCAGCGAGATCACCGCCCCCATCCTCAAGGACGTGAGGAGCCAGGCGCCCAAGGCGATCTGCGAGATGGTGCCGACCTTCACCCTCTCCAACCTGCTGGTGAATCGCGACAAGCCGCCATTCGACAATGCCAGGATTCGCACGGCCATGGCCTATGCCATCGACCGCAGCGCCTTCGTCCAGATCCTGAGCCAGGGCACCAGCAAGGTGGGCGGTATCATGCTGCCGCCACCCGAGGGACGCTGGGGCCTGCCCAAGGAGATCCTCGACACCATTCCGGGCTATGGCCCCGACGTCGAGAAGAACCGCGCCGAAGGCCGGAAGATCATGGAAGGCCTGGGCTACACCGCCGACAAGCCACTCAAGATCAAGGTGAGCACGCGCAACATCCCGCTCTACCGCGACCCGGCGGTGATCCTGATCGACCACCTGAAGCAGGTGAACATCCAGGCCGAGCTCGAACCGCTCGAGACGGCGGTCTGGTACAATCGCCTCACCAAGCGCGATTTCACCGTCGGTCTCAACGTCCAGGGCGTCGGCATCGACGATCCCGACGTCGTGTTCTACGAGACCTTCGCGGCCAAATCGGACCGCAACTACACGAACTACAACAATCCCGAGATCGAGAAGCTGTTCGATGAGCAGTCGCAGACGGCCGACTACGAGACCCGGCGCAAGCTGGTCTGGGAGATCGACCGGCAGCTGCAGCTCGACGGCGCCCGCCCCGTGATCGTGCACGACTGGGGTGGCACCTGCTGGCAACCCTACGTGAAAGGAGTCAAGCTGGCGGTCAATTCGATCTACAATCACTGGCGCTTCGAGGACGTCTGGCTCGACCGCTGACGGAGGCTTCCATGATCAAGGGCCTGCATCATAACGCCTATCGCTGCCGCGACTCCGAGGAGACACGGCAGTTCTACGAGGGTTTCCTCGGCCTGCCGCTGGTGCACACGCTCAAGATCGAGCAGACGATGACCGGCCGCAAAACCGACGGCGGCGTGCTGCATACTTTCTATCAGCTCGACGACGGCTCGTGCCTCGCCTTCTTCGAGGCCCCGGCCATGCCGTTCGAGTTCAAGGAGCAGCACGACTTCGACCTGCATATCGCGCTGGAAGTGACGCCCGAGGCGCTGCAGCAGATGTTCGCCAAGGGCAAGGCCGAGGGCCGCGAGGTGCGCGGCATCTCCGACCACAAGTTCATCCACTCCATCTACTTCCGCGATCCCAACGGCTATGTGATCGAGCTCGCCGCCAAGGTGGCCGGCCACGACAGCGCCATGGACCCCAAGCAGAGCCACGCCCGCGACATCCTGAACGACTGGCAGGCCAAGAAGCCAAAGGCGGCAAGAGCCGCGTAACCGCATGGGGGAAACGATGAGACCCGTGATGTGGGCGGTCGCCGCCCTTCTAGCGTTCGCGTCGCCCGCCACCGCCCAGACCGTCCCGCAGTTCAAGGTCGATCCGTTCTGGCCCAAGCCGCTGCCGAACAACTGGATGTTCGGCCAGGTCGCCAGCGTCGCCGTCGACTCGCAGGACCATGTCTGGGTGCTGCAGCGGCCGCGTTCGCTCTCCGAGGACGAGAAAGGCGCGTCGCTGAAGCCGCCGCGCAACCAGTGCTGCGTCCCTGCCCCATCGGTGCTCGAATTCGATCCTGACGGCAATTTCGTCCAGGGCTGGGGCGGTCCGGACAACAAGCCATGGGTCGGCCGCGAGCATGGGCTCTATGTCGACAAGAAGGGCTTCGTCTGGTTGAGCGGCAACGCCGACATCGACAGCGCCGTCTTCAAGTACAGTCGCGACGGCAAGCTTGTACTGACCATCGGCAAGCTCGGCCCCTCGGGCGGCAGCAACGACACGACGCTGCTCGGCAAGCCCGCCGATATCCAGGTCGACGATGCGGCGAACGAGGTCTACATCGCCGACGGCTACGGCAACCGTCGGGTCATCGTGTTCGACGCCGAGACCGGCGCCTACAAGCGCCACTGGGGCGCCTATGGCCACAAGCCGAACGACGACAAGCAGGCGAAGTACGATCCGGCCGCGCCGGTATCGCAGCAGTTCGGCAATCCCGTCCATTGCGCCAAGGTGTCGAAGGACGGCTTCGTCTATGTCTGCGACCGCACGAACAACCGCGTCCAGGTCTTCAAGAAGGACGGCACCTACGTCACCGAATGGTTCTACGACAAGGCGACGCTTGGCAACGGCGCGGTGTGGGACCTCAATTTCTGGCCTGACGCCAAGCAGAGCTACCTGCTCAACGTCGACGGCGAGAACAACGTCATGCGCATCCTGGACCGGACCGACGGCAAGGTCGTGGGCACGGTCGGCCGCTCAGGTCGCTACGCCGGACAGTTCCACTGGGTCCACACGATCGCCGTGGACTCCAAGGGCAACGTCTATACCGGCGAGGTCGACAACGCCGAACGCGTGCAGAAATTCAAGCCGACCACCCCGCCGCAGTAGTCACCCCAGGCGCCGCTTGTAGAGCGCCAGCAGGCGCTCCCAATGCCGTTCCGCGGCCGGCTTGTCGTAGCACCAGCGTTGGGGGAAGGCGAAACCGTGGTGGACTCCCATCTGGATCTCGAGCTCGCCGCCGTTGCCCGACTTGACGAACAGCGCCTGCAGTTTCTCCACCATTTCGGGGGGCGCCAACTCGTCGTGCTCGGCGCAGGAGATGTAGAGCTCGCCCTTCGCCTTCGCCAGCGTCTGGTGCGGACTCTCGACGGCGTCGCTCACCAGCCAGGTGCCATAGAACGAGGCGGCCGCGGCGATGCGGTCGGGGTAGCGTGCCGCCGCCGCCAATGAGTATGGCCCGCTCATGCAGTAGCCGTGGGTGCCGACGGGTGCGCCCTTCTTCACCTCGGGCTGGGTGTCGGCGAACGAAATCATGGCGCCGACGTCATCCATCACCGGCGGGATCGTCATCTTGGTGCGGACCGCGCGCATGCGGCCATGATCGTCGCTGCCGTGCTTCAGCACGTCGGGACCGTATTTCGTGTCGCGGCCGGCCCGGTAATACAGATTGGGCAGCATGACGTAGTAACCGCTGGTCGCCAGCCGGCGGGCCATGTCGTGGAGCTCCTCGCGGATGCCGGGGGCGTCCATCAGGAACAGCACGACGGGATAAGGTCCCCCGCGCTCAGGGCAGCACAGGAAGGTTTCCATCGCCCCGTCCCGGGTCTGGATATCGACGATTTTCTCTTTCACGGCTGTCTCTCCCGCCTTACGCTCGGTCCCAACTATAAAGCCCTGGGAGGGGAACTATGAAGCGTTTGACGTTCTGCGGGGCGGCTCTTGCCGCGATCTTGTCGGCTGCGCCCGCGCTGGCGCAGATGAGTGACGGCAGCGTGAAGATCGGCGTCGCGACCGACCTGTCCAGCCTCTATGCCGACATCAATGGGCCGGGCGCGGTCCTGGCAACGCAGATGGCGATCGAGGACTTCGGCGGCTCCGTGCTCGGCAAGAAGATCGAACTGGTCACCGGCGACATCCAGAACAAGGCCGACGTCGCGGCGACCATGGCCGGACGCTGGTATGACGCCGAGAAGGTCGACATGATCCTGGGCGCCGGCGCGTCGTCCTCGTCGATCGCGATCGAGAACGTGGCCAAGGAGAAGAAGAAGATCTTCCTGGCGCCCGATCCCGCCTCGTCCGACATCACCGGCAAGCTCTGCAATCCCTATACCGTGCACTGGGTCTACGACACGGCGGCCCTGGCCAACGGCACCGGCTCGGCGGTCGTGAAGTCGGGCGGCAAGACCTGGTTCTTCCTGACCGCGGACTACGCCTTCGGCTACGCCCTCGAGCGCGACGTTTCCGAGGTCGTCAAGAAGGCCGGCGGCACCGTCCTCGGCGGCGTCAAGGCGCCGATCAACACCAGCGATTTCTCGTCGTACCTGCTGCAGGCGCAGGCATCGAAGGCGCAGATCATCGGTCTGGCCAACGCCGGCGGCGACACGATCACCTCGATCAAGCAGGCCGCCGAGTTCGGCATCGTCAAGGGTGGCCAGAAGCTCGCCGGCCTCCTGGTCTTCGTCTCCGACGTCCACTCGCTCGGCCTTGAGCGCGCGCAGGGCCTGCGCCTCACCGAGGCGTTCTATTGGGACCTCAATGACAAGACCCGCGCCTTCTCCAAGCGCTTCGCAGAGAAGTTCAAGGGCAAGATGCCGACCTCGGTTCAGGCCGGGTTCTATTCGGCGACGCTGGCCTACCTCAACGCGGTCAAGGCCACCGGCACCGACGATGCCGACAAGGTCATGGCGCAGCTGAAGTCCATCAAGTGGGACGACCCGATCTTCGGCAGGAGCTACATCCGCGCCGACGGCCGAAAGATGCACGACATGTACCTCTTCGAGGTCAAGAAGCCGTCCGAGTCGAAGGGGCCGTGGGACTACTACACCAAGCTCGCCACGATCCCGGCGGAGGAAGCCTTCCGTCCGATGGACCAGGGCGGCTGCCCGATGGTCGCGAAGAAGAACTGAACCAGGAGGTTTGCCATGGCCGATCCGTCGAACATCTATGTGGGCGTGGCCGGCTATTTCGGCAAACCCGACAACCCCGGACGGGTCGGCGTCTTCCAGCGCGCCGCCCGCGGCGGTGAATGGAAGCACGTGCTCGGCAACGTCGAGGCCTTCACGGTGTTCGTCCATCCCGGCGATCCCCGGAAAGTCTTCGCCGGGACCAGCGACGGCGTCTGGCTGAGCACCGACGCCGGCGCCTCCTTCAAGCGCGCCGATTTCCCCGACGCCAAGAAGCAGGTCTGGAGCTTCATGGTCGACGCCCGGGACCCCGCGAAGATGCTGGCCGGCGCCTCGCCCATCGACGTCTATCGCAGCGCGGACGGTGGTCTGAGCTGGCGCAAGCTGGCGACGCCCGAGGTCGGCGAGCACTGCAAGGGCCCCTTCTCGTCGCGGGTCATGCGCTTTGCCCAGAACCCCAGGAAGCCCGACGAGATCTACGCCGCGCTCGAGATCAACGGCGTCATGCGCTCGCTCGACGGCGGCGAGACATGGGCCGACTGCAGCGCCGGTCTCATCAAGCTGTCCGAGCGCGAGCACCTCAAGAGCAAGATCGTGAGCGACACCACGGCCGAGGGCATGCTCGACGGCCATGCGGTCACGATCAACCCGGCGGATCCCGAGTCGCCGATCCTCGCCCTGCGCATGGGGCTCTTCCGCACCACCGACCACGGCAAGACCTGGGAAGACATGGAAGTCGGCCGTTTCTCGCCAACGACCTACGGCCGCGACATCAAGGTCTCGACGTCCGAGCCCAACACGCTCTACGCCGCCCTCTCCGTCGCCGCCTCGAGCCACGACGGCGGCCTCTACCGCAGCCAGGACAATGGCCAGAGCTGGAAGCGCTTCGACAAGGTGCAGGTCCACGGCACGATCATGTCGATCGGCCTGCACCCGAAGGACCCCAAGCAGGTCTACATCGGCGCGCGCTACGACGGCGAGGTGTTCGGCACGCAGGACGGCGGCACCACCTGGCAGGCGATGCCGCTGCCCGGCGACGTGCAGCACATCTACTCGGTGGCGTGCGGCTGACGCGCCGCCGCACGCCGCCCTCTCGGACGATCAGGTGCTCTCGGCGTGCATCAGGTCGCCGAACAGCTGCCACGTCTGGCCCTTGAACCGCTGCATCTGCACGGCCTGGATCGGGTAATAGTCGGTCGGGCTGGTGCTCACGGTGATGCCCGGCAGCAGGCACGGCACGCGGTAGTTCTTGTAGCCCGCCGCCTGCTTCATGATGTTTGCGCGCGTGAGAGTGTCGCCGCAGCGACGAAGCGTCTCGGCCATCAGCATCGAGACGGTGTAGCCGTTCATGTTGCCGTTGTCGGCGATGTGGCCTGTGGGGTGATACTTGGTCATGAAGGTCTTGAAGGCCTTCATCTCCTCGTTGTTGTCCCAGTTGGAATCGGTCGCATCCATCGTGTAGGCCGCCGTCATGATGCCCTGCACGTTGTCGAAGCCGGCCGGCTTCATCACCGTGCCGACGCTCGCCGAGACGTTGTTGATGTAGTGCACCGGCTTCCAGCCGAGGTCGGCGATCTTGCGTATCGCCTGGGCGGCGAACTTGGGCGTGGCGATGTTGAAGAAGACGTTGGCGCCGGAGGCCTTGAGCTGGATGATCTGCGAATCGATCGTCGGCTCGGTGATCTCGTAGGTCACGTGCTTGGCGACCTTGGACTGGTTGTCCTTGCCGAGGCCTTCCTTGAAGCCCTCCCAATAGTCCTTGCCGTAGTCGTCGTTCTGCATCAACACGCCGATCTTGGCATCCTTGATCGTCGCCAGGATGTGCTTGGCGTAGATCGCCCCCTCGGTGTGGTAGTCGGGTTGGTAGCCCATCGTCCACGGGAAGTTCTTGGGATCGCCCCACTTCGACGCGCCGGTGGCGACGTAGAGCTGCGGCACCTTCTTCTGATTCATGTACTTGTGGATCGCGGTGTTCGGCGCCGTGCCCAGCGTATTGTGCGTGCACAACACCTTTTCCTGCTCGACGAGCTGGCGGATGCATTCGACGGTCTTGGGCGGCGAGTAGCCGTCATCGAGGCTGATGAACTTGATCTTGCGGCCATTGATGCCGCCCTGGGCATTGATCATGTCCCAGAAGGCCACGATCGCCTTGCCGTTGACACCGTAGGCCGACGCCGGTCCGCTGTAGGGACAGGTGTGGCCGATCTTGATCTCGGTGTCGGTGGCGCCGTCGTCGTATTTCTTCTGGCCCCACGAGGCACGTGACGTCGTGAGAACAGCCGCGGCCGATGCGCCGCCCATGAAGGTTCGCCGGTTGGTGCTCATGTTTCACTCCCTACGGGAACTCTTCTGGTCCCCATGCGGGAAGGCTACACCTCGAATCACTCCTCGTGAAGCGGGCCAAAACGAAAGACGCCCGTCTTGCGACGGGCGTCCCGTTCTTGGTCCGACCGTTTTCAGGCCGGCCGAGGAAGCGATCAGCCGTCGACGGCTTTCTTCACCGCATCCTTGGCGTGGCCGACCGCCTGCTGCACATCGCCCTTGGCTTCCTGCATGGCGCCGTCGACTTTCATCTTGTCGTTGCCGACCGCGTTGCCGACGCCCTGCTTGGCCTTGCCGACCGCTTCGTTGGTGGCGCCCTTGATCTTGTCGGTGGTGCTGCTCATCGCTGCCTCCTGTATGGGTGTGCCGAGTAAACGCACCGGAACAGCCATCCGTTGCAGCGCAATATCGCCGTTACCAGCCGAGCTCCCGCCGCAGCCCCGCCACAATCTCCAACTGGCGCGCGTGATCGCCGGCGAAGCGCAGCACGAGGTGGCTGGCACCTGCTCTCGCATAGGCTTCGAGCCAACGTGCGGCACCGGACGCAGGGCCCGCGTAGCACATCTGCCTCTTGCGCATGACGTCGGCCCGCTGGCCGTAGTAGCGCTCGAGATAGGCGTCGATGCGCGATTCGGCGTGCGCTGCATCGTCGTCGATCGACATCGTGAGATACATCGCCCCCGTCAGCGCGTCGGCATCACGGCCTGCCGCGCGCGCCGCGGCCTTCACCTCCGCCCACTGGCCGGCGTAGTCCGCCGCCGACGGCGCGTTGGGAAACCAGCCGTCGAACAGCCGGCCCGTGCGCTCGCGCGCCGCCGCGACCGAACCGCCGATCCAGATCGGCGGACCGCCCGGCCGATGCGGTGTCGGACCGAGCACGCTGCCCTTCAGCGTCCACCGCCCGGTCCAATCCACGGGCTTGCCGGTCCACAGCGCCCGCGCCAGCGCAATGCCTTCGACCAGCGTGCCGACCCGCTTCTCGAAGGGGACACCCGCGGCCTCGAACTCGGCGCGGATGTTCGGTACATCGGAGGCGATGCCGATGCCCAGGATCAGCCGGCCTTCCGAAATACGGTCGAGCGTGGCCACCTGCTGGGCCAGGACGACCGGATTGCGCAGGGCCGGCAAGAGCACCGCCGTGCCGAGCTCGACCCGGCGCGTGCGCGCAGCGACTGCCGCCAGCAAGGTGAGCGGATCGTGCCTCGGCCGGGCCAGCAGCGAATCGCCCACCCACACCGAATCGAAGCCCAACCCCTCGGCCTTCTCCGCCAGCGCCAGCAGCGGCGCGGTCTCATGGATGTCTTCCATGATCCGCTCGCGAGTCGGCAGCAGGTATCCCAGGCGCGGCATGATCGTCAGCCGTTGCAGCGGAAGCGCGCGAAGTAATTGATGGCGTCGAGCATTCCAGCCTCGATCACCTGATAGCCGCGCTGCACGCAGGTCTGCTTCATGTAATACTCGGCGGCATGTTGGCTGCGGCGAAGCTCGTTCTCCGCGTCCGGGCTGCCGAGCAGGATGGCGGCGCGTGCGGCGACCAGCCGGTATTCGCCAGGTCCGCCGAAGGGCGAGATGCGGACCTGGATGGGCTTGCCCTCGACGTTGAGGGTCTGCACGCTCGATCCAGGCAGGGCGCGCTGCTGCTCGCTGCAGCCCGCAACCAGCGTGGCCGTGGCGAGCGCCAGGACCGCGGCGCGCGAGATACTGGACGAGACCATCGCAACCCTCTTCTTCAACACCATCAGACGTGCGCGAACAACGCCTTCGCCTCTTTGGAAAGGCTCTCTTTCAGATCCGGCGCGAGCGCCAATCGGCGCTGCACACCCCTGCCGTAGTTCTCCGAGTCCTTGTACCACGGGCGCGAATAGACAGCGTAAAGCATCGGCCTCTGGCGGTCGGAAACGTTCGCCGTGCCGCTGTGATAGGTCCGGAAGTCCCACAGGAAGCACGAGCCCGGCGGCCGCGATGAATGTGCTGCTTCTCCGCGCCTGGCATGGCGACGAAGGCGCCGAACGCCTCGATCACCGCGTCGGGCCCCAGCGCCAGCTTCAGCAGCTCGAGCACACAGGGATTGGCGAACAGCAGCGGGTCGTTGAAGACGTCCGACAGCTCGACCGGAATCATCAGGCGTTTCTTGCCGACTTCCATGAATTCGCCGGTCGGCGCGGCGCCGTAGTATCCCGAATAGCGACGGTCGAACTCGGCGGCGATCGCCTGCACCTTCTCCGCGGGCAATGCATTGTCGAGGACGGCATACCCCTGCTTCACGAAGCAGTCGTAGGCGCCGCGAATTTCCTCGGACCCGGCAAGGGCGGCGGTCGGCACGTCGCGGACGTCGAAGCGCATCATTTCGTGCCATTGTGCCATCGCGGCACCCGGCCTCCCAAGGCAAATTCCCGGGCAAGATGCGCTGGCGTCCCCTACGGGATTCGAACCCGTGTCGCCGCCGTGAAAGGGCAGTGTCCTAGGCCTCTAGACGAAGGGGACGAAGCCGCCAAGGCGGTGCGTCAGGCGCGGGAGCATGTAGCCGGATGGCCCGGTGAAATCAAGCCGGGCGCTCGCCCGTCCCGCCAGGCTCAGGAAAGGACGGATCCTGCCGCGCTGGCGGCGTCGTCGATCTGCAGGCGGACCGAGGCGCGCCCGTTGTAGCGGTCGATGCGCAGCGCTCCCGCGACATGCAGGATCGGCCGCGCCGGATCGAGCAAGGCCGGGCCGAGCGCCGACTGGCCGGCACGGAAGGCGATCGCCTCGACCCGGCCGCGCTGCTGGCCCACCAGCGTGCAACGCACATGCCCCTCGCCGACCGTCTGGGCATAGCTGACCCGCACGCTCGGCAGCACGAACCGCGGCAGCGCGTTGCCCGCGCCGAAGGGCCCGGCGCGGTCGATCATCTCGACCAGCTCCTGGGTCGCCGCCGCCGGCGCGAGGGCGGCATCGATGCCGAGCTCGCGCACCGGCGGCGCCGCGCCGAGCTGGGGTGCGATGCGCGCCTCGAGGAACGCCGCCAGATCGACCAGCGCGCCGCGCGCCACGGTGAGACCGGCGGCCATGGCGTGGCCGCCGCCGTTCACCAGCAACCCCGCCTGGCGCGCCGCCAGGACTGCGTTGCCGAGGTCGACGCCGCGCACCGAACGGCCGGAGCCCTTGCCGAGGTCGCCGTCCATGCCGATCACGAAGGCAGGCCGGCCGTAGCGCTCGACCAGCCGGCTCGCCACGATGCCGATCACGCCGACATGCCACCCATCGCTCTCCACCACCAGCACCGGCGGCAGGCCGGTCCGGTCGGGCCCATGGGTGCCCTCGATGCGCGTGATGGCCTGGTCGAGCACCTCGCGCTCGATGGCGCGGCGCTCGCCGTTCAGCTCGTCGAGGCGCAGCGCCAGCGCCCCCACCTCCTGCGGATCGTCGCTCGACAGCAGGCGCGCGCCGAGATCGGCCTGGCCGACCCGCCCGCCGGCGTTGACCCGCGGTCCCAGCAGGAAGCCCAGGTGATAGGCCTCCGGCGCCTCGCGCAGGCGCGCCACGTCGGCCAGTGCCGCCAGCCCGATATTGCCGCGCTTCTGCATCACCTGCAGGCCCTGCCGCACCAGCGCACGATTGACACCGGTCAACGGCACGACGTCGGCCACCGTGCCGAGCGCCACCAGGTCGAGCCATTGGCGCAGGTCGGGCTCGGGCCGCGTCGTCGTGTACCAGTCCGTCGCGCGCAACGCGCGGTTCACGCCGATGGCCAGCAGGAAGGCCACGCCGACGGCGGCGAGCTGCTTGTGCGGGCTGTCGTCGTCGAGGCGGTTCGGGTCGACCACGGCGATCGCCTCGGGCAGGGCGATCTCGGCCTGGTGATGGTCGATGACGATCATGTCGAGGCCGACGCCCCGGGCTTCCTTCAGGGGCTCGTATGCCGTGACCCCGCAGTCGACGGTGACGACGACCCGGGCGCCCTCTTGCTTCAGCTTGACCAGCGCCGGCGCGTTGGGCCCATAGCCTTCCTTGCGTCGGTCGGGGATGTAGACGCCGACGTCGCCACCGACCGCGCGGAAGAAGCGCAGCAGCAGCGCCGACGACGTGGCGCCGTCGACGTCGTAGTCGCCGAACACCACGATGCGCTCGCCGCCCCGCACCGCGGCCACCAGGCGGGCCACCGCGGCGTCCATGTCCTTGAGGTGCGAAGGGTCCGGCAGGAACTTGCGCAGGGTCGGCTCGAGGAAGTCGGGCACGTCGTCGAGCGCCACGTCGCGCGCCGCCAGCAGGCGGGCGATGGCATCGGGCAGGCCATGGCGCTGGGCGATCGCCAGCGCCGCGCGCTCGTCGTCGAGCCGCGCGGCCCAACGGCGACCGGTCAGGGACTTCTCTATATCGAGGAACGCCGCGCGCGCACCGCGCGAATCCGGGGACATGCCCTGAGTCTATCCCAGGCGGCTGTGGAACAGGCAGTCACCATTTCCACTCGAACGGCCACATCCTGAGCACCGCGATCTTGACGTGGTCGGCCGTGGCGCCCCCGAACTGCAAGGTGAGCGGCTCGTTCCTCACCTCGACCTGCACGCTCCGCCGCGCCCCCGGACAGTCCGTCATCTTCCGGGAGGACAGCAGCGGCAGCCGGACATCGTCCTGGATGGCATCGATCCAGGCTTCCTCCGACAGGACGATCCGGTAGCGGCCGGCCGAAATGTTCTCGAGCGTGACGATGCCGCCCAGCCCGCCGTCGGTGCCGCGATCGGGCGTCACCCGGTAGATGACTTCCGATACCGGGCGCAGGCGCACGGCGAACACGCCTTCCTTGGGCAGCGACTGGGCGGTATCGACGGTCGGGACATAGCTCTCGAACGGGTCGCTGTCGCGCCACACGCTGCTCGGCGCCAGGCCGCAATCGTCGTCCAGCGCCGCGGCCGGAAGGCTCGCGGCCATCAGGGGGAGAACACAGGCGATCAGAAGAGCCCGCATCCCCCCAGCATGACTAGGCCCAGCTCGGCAGGCCAGTCTTTATCGAGAAATTGTGATGGGCGGAGATCCATCGCACCGTGCCGGTCTTCGACCGCATGATGATCGAGTGGGTCTCGGCGCCGTTGCCGAAGCGACGCACGCCTTTCAGCATCGAGCCGTTGGTGACGCCGGTCGCCGCGAACATCACGTCGCCCTTGGCCATGTCGGTCATCGAATACTTGCGGTTGAGGTCCGTGATGCCCCATTTCTTGGCGCGGCCCTTCTCGTCGTCGTTGCGGAACAGCAGGCGTCCCTGGATCTGGCCGCCGATGCAACGCAGCGCGGCCGCCGCCAGCACGCCTTCCGGCGCGCCACCCGAGCCCATGTAGATGTCGATGCCGGAGTCGCCTGTCGAGGTCGCGATCACGCCCGAAACGTCGCCGTCGCCGATCAGCACGATGCGGGCGCCCGCCTCGCGCACCTTGGCGATCAGCTCGGAGTGGCGCGGCCGGTCGAGGATGCAGACGACCAGGTTCGGCACGTCGATCTTCTTGGCCTTGGCGACGGCGGCGAGATTCTGCGCTGGCGTCTTGTCGAGGTCGACGATGCCGTCGGGCAGGCCCGCGCCGACGGCGATCTTGTCCATGTAGACGTCGGGCGCGTTGAGGAAGCCGCCGTCCTCGGCCATCGCCATGACGGCCAGCGCGTTGGGCAGGCCCTTGGCCGTGATGGTCGTGCCCTCGAGCGGGTCGAGCGCGATGTCGATCTTGGGACCACCGGTGCCGACCTTTTCGCCGATATAGAGCATCGGCGCCTCGTCGCGCTCGCCCTCGCCGATCACCACGGTGCCGTCGATGCTGAGCGCGTTCAGCGACGTGCGCATCGCGTCGACGGCGGCCTGGTCGGCCATCTTCTCGTCGCCGCGTCCCATCAGCTTGGAGGCCGCGAGCGCGGCCGCCTCGGTGACGCGCACCGCCTCGAGGGCGAGGTTGCGGTCCATCTTGGCTTCTTCGGCCATCGTTTCCTCCGTGATCCTGAAAAATTGCCCGATCAGAACTGTTCGATGCGGATGATGCAGGGCTCCTCGGCCACCGCCTTCAGTTTGGCGATCCGCGCCACCGCGCGCTGCATCGCCGCCTCCTCGGTCTCGTGCGTGGTGATCACCACCGGGACCTCGCCCGACTGCGACCGGCCGCGCTGGAGCATACCCTCGACCGAGATGCGCTCCTTCGCAAGGATGCCGGAGACCGCGGCGATGACGCCCGGCCGATCCTGCACCATCATGCGCATGTAATAGGCGCCGAAGTGGCGCGCCATCGGTGACACTTTCATGTCCGCCAGCCGCGCCGCCGGCACGACGAAGGCCGGCATCGCGTGCCCGCGCGCGACGTCGACCAGGTCGGCCACGACCGCGGACGCCGTCGGCCCCTGCCCCGCGCCGCGGCCCTGGAACATGGTCGTGCCGACGAAGTCGCCCTCGACGACGACGGCGTTGAACACGCCCTCGATGTGGGCGATCGGCGCCTTCAGGGACACCATGCAGGGATGCACGCGCTGCTCGATGCCGTGACGCGTCGCCCGCGCCAGGCCCAGCAGCTTGATGCGATAACCGAGTTCCTCGGCGAACTCGATGTCCATCGCCGTGATGCGGCGGATGCCCTCGACGTGGATGCCCTCGAAATTCACCTTCGCGCCGAAGGCCGCGCCCGTCAGCACCGCCAGCTTGTGTGCGGCATCGATGCCGTCGACGTCGAAAGTCGGATCGGCCTCGGCATAGCCCGCGGCCTGCGCCTCGGCCAGCACCGCGCCGAAGTCGCGTCCGGTCTCACGCATCGTCGTCAGGATATAGTTGCAGGTGCCATTGAGGATGCCGTAGAGCCGGCTGACGCGATTGCCGACAAGCCCCTCGCGCAGCGCCTTGATGATCGGTATGCCGCCGGCGACCGCCGCCTCGAAAGCGAGGATGCAGTTCTTCTTCTCGGCCAGCGCCGCCAGTTCTGCGCCATGGTGCGCCAGCAGCGCCTTGTTGGCGGTGATGACGTGCTTGCCGTTGCGCAGCGCCGTCTGCACCAGCCGGCGCGCGACGCCAGCCGAGCCGCCGATCAGCTCGATCACGACGTCGACGTCAGCGGCGGTGGCCAGCGCCAGCGGATCGCGCTCCCACCGGACCTTCGCCAGGTCGATGTCTCGCTTCTTGGCCTTCGAGCGCGCGCTTACGGCGACGAGCTTGAGCGGCCGGCCACCGCGCAGCGCCAGCAGGCGATTGTGTTGGGCCAAAAGCTTGACCACGCCGGCCCCCACCGTGCCGAGGCCGGCGATGCCGATTTTGAGAGGCTGATTCATGGGCGCCTGACTACGACAGGTTGACTTCAGGCGCGAGCCTTCAGAGGCGTGATATTGTCCCCAACGCCGCGCAAATAGAGATCGATCGAGCGCGAGGGATCGGCCAGCACGGCCTTGATGTTGCGCACCGCCTGGCGGATGCGGTGCTTGTTTTCGACGAGCGCGATGCGGACATGGCCGTCGCCGTGCTCGCCGAAGCCGATGCCCGGCGACACCGCGACGTTGGCCTGGGTCAGCAGCAGCTTCGAGAAGGCCAGCGAGCCCAGTTCGGCGAAGTCCTTGGGGATCGGCGCCCAGGCGAACATGCTGGCCGACGGCGCCGGGAGGTCCCACGCCGACTTGAGGCCATCCATCAGCACGTCGCGGCGTTCCTTGTAAGTGTTGCGCGCCTCGACGACGCAGTCCTGCGGTCCGTTCAGCGCCGCGGTCGCAGCGACCTGGATCGGCGTGAAGGCGCCGTAGTCGAGGTACGACTTGATGCGCGTCAGCGCCTGGATCAGCGTCTTGTTGCCGGCCGCGAAGCCCATGCGCCAGCCCGCCATCGAGTAGGTCTTGCTCATCGAAGTGAACTCGATGGCGATCTCGCGCGCGCCCGGCACTTGCAACACCGACGGCGGCGGCACGCCGTCGAAGTAGATTTCGGCGTAGGCCAAATCGGACAGGATCCAGATGCCCTGGCGTTTGCAGAAGTCGACGATCGCGGCATAGAAATCGAGATCGACGACCTGGGCCGTCGGATTCGACGGATAGTTCAGCACCAGGGCGAGCGGCTTGGGCACCGCGTGCTGCACGGCGCGCTCGAGCGCCGGCAGGAATTCCCGGATCGATGTCGAGCCCGGCACGGGGATGTGGCGCACCGAGCCGCCGGCGATGATGAAGCCGTAGGGGTGGATCGGATAGCTCGGGTTCGGCACCAGCACCGTGTCGCCGGGCGAGGTGATTGCCTGCGCGAGGTTGGCGAGACCCTCCTTCGAGCCCAGGGTCACGATCACTTCCGTCTCCGGATCGAGATCGACGTTGAAGCGGCGCTGGTAATACGCGGCCTGCGCCTTGCGCAGGCCCGGGATGCCGCGCGAGGCGGAGTAGCCATGTGCGCGCGGATTGGCGGCGGCTTCGGCGAGCTTGGCCACGATGTGCGGCGCGGTCGGCAGGTCGGGATTGCCCATGCCGAGATCGATCACGTCCTGGCCGGCGGCGCGGGCGCGCGCCTTCATGGCGTTCACTTCCGCGAAGACGTAGGGCGGCAGGCGCTTCAGGCGGTGGAATTCAGAGTCGTCCATTTTCCATGTCCACTATGCGTTGCGTGTCGGCAGTCGGTCAGAGGTCGAGGAAGATCTCGGCACGGCGGTTGGCGGCGACGCCGCGCGCGGTGTTGGTGGCGTAACGCGGCTCGGCGTCGGACGCCGCCTCCGCGACGATGGCGCTGCGCGGCACGCCGAGCGCCATAAGCTGGTTGGCGATGGCGAGCGCGCGGCGGCGCGAGACGTCGTAGTTGCCGCGCTCGATCTGGTTGGCCGATGCCCCGGTGACGTCCTGGTCGGCGTGCGCCACGACACGCACCGTGCCGCCGTTCTTCTTGGCGATCTGCGCCACCTTGCGCAGGATCTCGGAGTCGTGGCCGCCCAGTCCCGACGAGGCGCGGCCGAACTGGATCACGGCGACCTGCAGCGGGCCGCCCGGCGGGCTGGTGATGGCGCTGAACGGCACCGAACCCGACCGCGCGCGCGCAATGTCGGCCTGCACGTTCATCGGCGGCGCGGGCGGTGGCGGAACCACCGCAGGCGCGGGCGTCGGCGTGGCGACGACGGCTGGCGGTGGCGGAGCCGCGGGCTCGACCACCGCCGCGGGAACGAAGACCGGCGGCGGCGGAGAAGCCATGACCGTGGCCGACGCCGGCGGCGGCGCGGCCGCAGCCATCTCGGCCGGACGCGCGAAGCCTGGACGATCGGACGGCGAAGACGGCATCGAACTCTCGCCCGCTCCCCGGCGGGCGACAGCCACCGGCGCGGGAGAGGCCGGCATCGCCGGTGGCGCGGCCATGACCTCAGCGGTCTTCCCGATCGGCTGAGGCGGTGGCGACGACGACATCACCTGTGCCGGCATCGGCGGGGGCGGCGCGCTGGCCGTCTCGACCGGCGCGGTGCGTCCAGGCGGCACCCAACCCGGCGGCGGATCGAAAGCCTTGTTCGGATCGACGCGGCGCGCCGGCGTCGCGGCAACGACGACCGGCGGCGGGGCAGCAGCAGCAGTCGACGGCGACGGCGCGACGGGAGTCTCGACCGGCGGCGGCGCAAGGCTCGCGCTCGTCACGGACGTCGAGGCCGGCGGCGGCGATGCTGGCGGCGGCGGTGCACTCGCTTGCTGAACCGGCGGCGGCGATGGCATCGCGGCGGCGGCTGACGGCGATACGGCCGTCGCTGCGGGAGCCGGCGTGTTCGCCGTCACCACGGGCGCGCTGCGTCCGGGTGGCACCCAGCCCGGCGGCGGCTCGAAGGCCTTGTTCGGATCGGACGGCTTGGCCGGCGCGGCGGCAACGGCCATCGGCGCCGACGACTCGGTCACCGGCGGCGTGGCGGTCGTGGTGACCGGCGGCGTTGCTGGCGTGGTGACCGGCGGCGATGGCGGCGGCGCGGCGGCAGCGCTCTCGACCGGCGGCGGCACGGCTGTCGTGGTCACCGCGGCCGGTGGCGGAACCGCGGCCGGTGTCACCGCGGCGGCAGATGCGGGCGCGGAGGCCGGAGAGGTGGCGGCCGGCGGCGGCGGCGCGGCCGCCTGCGCGGCGGCGTCCGAAGCCTTGCGTTCGGCGGCGAGACGGTCGGCTTCGGCGCGTGCCTTGGCATCGCGGGCAGCGCTGTCCTTGGCGATCGCTTCCTGCTGCGCCTTCTGGCCACCCTTGCCGGCGACGACCGAACCGATCTGCGGGCCGCTGCGCGTCTCGTCGACGGGCGCCACGCCGGAGTCGTACTGCCGGCCGGAGCTGGCCGACGGCAATCCGCTGGCCACGACGGCCTGGTCGGCGCCCGGACGGACCTGCTTGCTGCTGACCGGCGTGTTGCCCTCGAACCAGTCGCAGCTCGTCAGACTGGCCAGCAGCGCCATGGTCGAGACGCCGAGGAGCAGGCTGCCCCGCAGGCCGCCGCCGATCATGTCCCGATATCCCCGCATTGTTGTCATCCGCTCGTTCATTGGCGCCCGTTCATTGGTGCCCCGACGCCCGCGCTTGTAGCGGACGGAAGGAGGAAATTTGACCCGTCTCTTGTCGCAGCCTACCTAAAGGGAGCGGTTGACGCTGCCCCCGGAAGACCCACAAGCTGTCGTTGCCGGTACGCTGAAAATACCGCAAGAAACGGCGCAAAGCCAATGATTCGTAAGGGGAAACGCATGTCAGAGACGTCTGCGCCCAATGGCCCGCCCCCGGTTTCACCGCTGGTTTCACCGCTGGTTTCGCCCGCCGAATCCGAAAAGATGCAGGCGGCTTTCAAGGACATCGCCGAGCGCAGCCAGAAACTGCTCCAGGGCTTTTCCGAGCGCTACCAGGCCGACGGCCCCCAGGCGCCCGACCCGCTCCGCCTCACCCAGACCTTCATGGACTTCACCGCCAGGATGATGGCCGACCCGGCCAAGCTGGTGCAGGCCCAGATGGAACTCTGGGAGCAGTACATGCGCCTGTGGCAGGTCACCGCCCAGCGCATGATGGGCCAGAAGGTCGAGCCGGTCGCCGAGCCGGCCAGGGGCGACAAGCGCTTCAACGACCCGGCGTGGAAGGACGAGGTCGTCTTCGACTATCTGAAGCAGTCCTATCTGCTCACGGCGCGCTGGCTGCAGGGCACGGTGAAGGACGTCGAGGGCGTCGACGACAAGACCGCGCAGAAGGTCGAGTTCTACACGCGCCAGTTCATGGATGCGATGTCGCCCTCCAACTTCGCCATGACCAATCCGCAGGTTCTGAAGGCCACGGTCGAGAGCAAGGGCGAGAACCTGATCAAGGGTCTGCAGAACCTGTTGACCGATCTCGAGCGCGGCAAGGGCAAGCTCGCCATCCGCCAGACCGACATGGACGCCTTCAAGGTCGGCGGCAACGTCGCCACCTCGCCGGGCAAGGTCGTCTACCAGAACAAGCTGATGCAGCTGATCCAGTATGCGCCGCGGTCCGAAGAGGTCTACGCCACGCCGCTGCTGATCGTGCCGCCGTGGATCAACAAGTTCTACATCCTCGACCTCAAGCCCGAGAACTCGTTCATCAAGTGGGCGACCGAGGCCGGCTACACCGTGTTCGTCATCTCCTGGGTCAATCCCGACGCGGAGCTCACCAGGCTGGTGTTCGAGGACTACATGAAGCTCGGGCCGCTCAGCGCGCTCGATGCGATCGAGAAGGCGACCGGCGAGAAGAAGGTCTCGGCGATCGGCTACTGCATCGGCGGCACGCTGATGGCGACGACGCTGGCCTACATGGCCGCGCGCGGCGACGACCGGATCGCGGCCTGCACCTTCTTCACCGCCCAGGTCGACTTCACCGAGCCGGGCGAACTGGGCGTCTTCATCGACGAGTCCCAGCTCGCCGGCATCGAGGAGATGATGAGCAAGAAGGGCTATCTCGAGGGCACCGAGATGGCCACGACCTTCAACATGCTGCGCGCCAACGACCTCATCTGGTCGTTCGTGGTGAACAACTACCTGATGGGCAAGGATCCCTTCCCCTTCGACCTGCTGTTCTGGAACGCCGACGCCACGCGCATGCCGGCGGCGATGCACGTCTACTACCTGCGCAACATGTACCAGAACAACCTGCTGGTGCAGCCGGGCGGCATCGTGCTCGACGGCGTGCCGATCGACCTGCGCAGGATCTCGATCCCGGCCTACATCCAGGCCGGCAAGGACGACCACATCGCCCCCGCCCGCTCGGTCTACAAGGCCACGCAGCTCTTCTCGGGGCCGGTGCGCTTCATGCTCGCGGGCTCGGGCCACATCGCCGGTGTCGTCAATCCGCCG
>Ga0070681_10000335_pt1 | contig 38272 bp, 44 predicted proteins | sample KBSC83BmetaG_FD_65650 | JGI IMG/M metagenome (GOLD analysis project Ga0070681, IMG submission 65650) | Corn rhizosphere microbial communities from Kellogg Biological Station, Michigan, USA - KBS C8-3B metaG | ecosystem: Host-associated > Plants > Roots > Rhizosphere | place: USA: Michigan...
CCTTCGCACCATGGCGCGCACATCAACCCCTATGCCTACACGAACGAACATGAATACTTCGCGGTGCTGGCCGAATATTTCTTCACGTCGCCCGACCGGTTGAAACATCGGGATCCCGACTTGTACGCGCTGTTGCGGACGCTCTTTCACCAGGATACGGAGTCGCTGCTCTCCTCACTATCCAGGCGCGGCCAGGGTCTCGACCTCCACGCGCCCTGTCCCTGCGGCAGCGGCAAGCCCTACCAAGACTGTTGTCGGGCAGACGGCGCGACGAGCGGGACGGGCGGAGAGACAGAGCGAGAGGGGCGAGACTAGCAGTCTGGTCTATCCGGTCTGTGCGGTTTGTCTCGTCTGTCTGGTGGCAGCCCCCGAAAACCAACCGAAAAAACCAGATAGACCAGAGAGACCAGATAGACCATCTTCCTGTCGCGCGTTTCGCGCGTTTCGCGCCTTTCCCGCCAGTCTCGCCTTTCCCGCTCTCTGCCCCGTAGGACCAGATAGACGAGAGAGACCAAACGAACCAGATGAACCAGATGAACAAGACAGACTGGTTCCGCTACCTGCGCAGCTTCGTGAGAAAGTCGGCTAAGGAGATCATGGTGATGCCCGCATGGTGCTTGAGCGCCAAGAGATGGCGATCTCCCGAGACGACGAACTCGGCTTGTGCGGCGATCGCGCATTCAAGTATGCGATTGTCCGGTTCATCATCGAGGATGTGGAGAGTGGGCCGAGGGCGCAAGACGATGGCCATCTGACTGATAGTCTGGACTGCTTCTCGGACTTTGTCTTCTGCCCAATCAAACTTCGTTTGGAGGACTCTTGCCGTTTCGGTCAGAATGGCGATCGACGTGTACAGGTCACACGCTCCACGGACGGCTTCTAGATAGGCCTCCTCGGCATTGCCTCCTGGAATAGCGAGGGCGGAGATGTATATGTTGGTATCGAAGACGACGCGCACGGTCAGCGGCCTTGGAATACCAGTTTTTCGACATCGGCCTCGGTGAGAATGCTCTTCTTCCTCGCCTTCTTCACACCATAACGTTGCAGCTCAAGAAAGCGTTCTTCGCGACGACGTCGTTCATAGGTCGTGAGCATCTCCCTGAACAGCTGGCTCTTGTTTTTCGATTCGGCCTTGGCCAGCTTCTCGAAGCTTTCGGCAAGATTCGAGGGGAGCGAGACTGTGACCGGCACACGTGCGTGTTTCATCGGACACCTCCTGTATGACAAAATCATACAGTGGCGATAAGACTGTGGTCAATCGAAGACGGAGCGGGCGACGGGTGGGAAAGGCGGGACGGGCGAGACTCTGAGCTGGTTGATCTCGTCTATCTGGTCTGTCTGGTCTCTTCGGTCTGTCTGGTTGGTGAGAGAGAGCGCGCGACGGGCGAGAAAGGCGGGACTAGCGAGACTGGGGGGAGACAGAGCGAGAGGGGCGGGACGCGCGGGAAAGGCGAGACGGGTCTGTCTGGTCTATCCGGTCTATCCGGTCTATTCGGTTTGTCTCGTCTGTCTGGTTGGCAGCCCCCGAAAACCAACCGAAAAAACCAGAGAGACCAGATAGACCAGATAGACCATCTTCCTGTCGCGCGTTTCGCGCCCGTCTCGCCAGTCTCGCCTTTCCCGCTCCCTGCCCCGTAGGACCAGATAGACGAGAGAGACCAGATAGACCATCTTCCTGTCCCGCCTTTCCCGCCAGCCTCGCCAGTCCCGCGCGTCGCGCCTTTCTCGCTAGTCCCGCTCATCCCGCCCGTTGATTCAACCCTATGAAAGGAGTATTTTCCCCCCACATTGGCAAACAGAAAGGGGGCTCCCATGACACGCTTCCGACTCCTCTCCTTGACCTGTGTGCTGCTGCTCTTCTGCACCTCTCTGGCGTCGGCGGAAATTCTCGCGCTCCTCAACTATGAGAGTAAGCCCGACCAACCGGTGAGACGGGAAGCGATCGCGATCATGGACATCGATCCCGAGTCTGCGGACTACGGGAAGATCCTGATGGAGATTCCGCTTCCGTCCGACCTCGTCGCGCATCACATCTTTTTCAACCGCGATCGGAGCAAAGCCTATATCACGGCCTTAGGGAAAAGCATTCTCCACGTCGTGGATCTCACACAGTTCCCTTACCGCCTACGTGGGGTTGCCGTACCGGACTGCCAGGTCGGCGAGGATCTCGTCGTCTCGGACGATAACAAGACCTGGTACCTCACCTGTATGGGCTCGAGCACGGTGATCATGGGCGACGCGGTCAAGGATACGCCGATCAAGACGATCCGCGCGGCTGATCCGGCAGCGGCCTTTATCCTGTATCCCCACGGGATTGCGATTCACAACGGCATCGACCGGTTGCTCGTCACCAGCTCTGTCAAGCCGGATTTGTCCGAAGTGGGTGAGTCGGTCACGGTGCTGGAAGCCGGTACCGGGCACGTGCTCTCGACGCACAAAATCTCGACGAAACCTTCTCCCGCCAAATCCGCCCCCGTCGAAATCATGTTCAGCCCCCATGCGAATCCCCCGGTGGTGCACATCACCAATATGATGGAAGGGACGCTGTGGGCCGGTCTCTGGGATCCGAAGAGCAAGGAATTTTCGTTCAAGCAGGTCGATGATTTCGGACCACGGCAACAGGGGATGCCGTTGGAAATGCTCTACAACAAAAAAGGGGACCGGTTGTACGTCACGACGGCCAAGCCGGGGTTTGTCAATCTGTATGACAATACCGATCCACGGCAGCCGACGTTTCTCAAAACGATTCCCGCGGCGGCAGGCGCTCATCATAGCGTCTTATCACCTGACGAACGGTACCTGTTCGTCCAGAACAGCCTGCTCAATCTCGAAGGCATGAGCGACGGATCCATCACGGTGATCGACCTGAAGGAGGATAAAGTCGTGGGCAGCATCGATACCCTGAAGGCGCAGGGGTTCAACCCTAATTGCATCATGCTGCTGCCGAATCATTTTCAGCAGGGGGGGATGCGGGCGGGCCTGACTCTCAAGTGAACCGGCGACAGATCGTGAGCTAGACGGGCGGGTCGCCTGCTGACCGGTGAGGTCGTCAGCAGAGGGTCGCCGTCTGTCCGCATGAAGTCACAATAGTTGTGGCAGTCTCGCAGGCCTGCGGCATCTGAGCCGATATCTCCGGGATCAACCATCGGTTTGCCGCGATGCCGTCGGATTGTTCTCTCCTCTACAACCAGCGAGCTCTCCTGCTGCTCCTGCAGCGAATGAAATGACGTCTTGCGTCTGAGTCTCGACAGGCCGTCCCCCCCTCCCCCACATGGCCGGGACGCCACGATACAGGATCGTGATCGGGGCAGGTCTCGCCACTGCCTCTCTGCTCAAACAGGCCGAACGGCGCGGCAGTGACGGCAGAGGAGAGGGTCCTGTTCCATCATCCCGCACCGATCATGCGCAAGTTTACTCTGCTCTTTCGCGCAGTTACAGGATGGCGTCGTAGCAAGACAGATGTGCCGGCGGTCCTGTCAGATCGTGATTCCCGAAACACATTAGAGTGTTTTAACTGCCAGTTAACTCCCCGTTAATCTTCCAATGCTAGAGTTCCGCTCGTACGAAGCCGGATCGTGTGGATGTGAACAGCGCAGAGCATGAAGGGGGCATCATGACTTGTCAAAAATGCAAAGGGTTGATGGTGAAGGAATGGAGACCGGATTTCTCGCAGGACGTCGAAGTGCTCCGTTGTATTAATTGCGGCTTGGTCCTCGATCCGTTGATTGCACGAAACCGCGTGATCCTGCCGCAGCCGAAGCAGCGGGTCCTGCATGCAGCTTGAGGTTGATTAAAGTGTGCGAGCCACTTCGATCGGTGCGCACGACTTGCCGTGCCGGTCGAATGGGTCAGGCGTGGACGTTGCGCTCGTGGCTAGACCGAAAACTCCGCCCATATGAATGTATGATCTGAGGGGTCTTTTGCTCGCCGCGGCTCGACGTCCACTTCCACCCTGATACAGCGCTCCGCCAGGGGAGCAGTCGCCAGAATATGATCGATCCGCCAGCCTCGGTTCGCCTCCAGTGATCCGGACGCCCGATAGTCCCAGAACGTATACTGCTGCCGGTCCGGATAGAGTTTCACGAACACGTCCTGAAATCCCCAGGCCAACGTCTTCTCATATACCCGCCGCGCATCTTCGTGATAGCAGACATGCTTGAGATGTTTTTCGGGGCTGTGCACGTCGATCGGCCTCGGGGCCACGTTGACGTCACCGCACCAGATAGCCGGTTCGGCCGGCGAGAGGTGCTTTTCGAAATACGTGCGGAGCCGATCGTACCAGCCCAGCTTGTATTGATATTTGGGTGAGTCGATCTCGAACCCCTGCGGCACGTAGGTGTTGACGATGGGAATCCCCCGGATCACCACGCGCAGGAGCCGCGCATCCTCCGGATCGCCTCCGTCATCGAACCCGTGCGCGACCGATTCCGGTTTCTCCCGGCTCAAGATCGCGACCCCGTTATACGATTTCATCCCCCGGTAGGTGACGTGGTATCCGGACTCTGCAAAAGCCAGCAACGGAAATTCGCTGTCCTGCACTTTGGTTTCTTGAAGACACAGCACGTCGGGCTTTTGCGCGGCGAGCCAGCCGAGCACGATGGGCAGGCGTTTACGCAGCGAATTGACGTTGAACGTCGCAATTTTCATCTTGCGTGGTCCTCACTGGTTCGAATCGCGGCATCCTAGCAAATGGCTTCCAGGCGAACAAGGCGCGGGAGAGATTCCCTATGGGGGTGTTGCGCAGGTGAGGCCGAAGGTCGTCCCGACGCCTCACAGAGCACGGCCCCCGGAAGACCTGGTCTCACGAGGGCCGTCCACTCACTGTCCGACGTAAGTTGTTACACGCTTACTGGCCTGCTGCAGGAGCCGCGGCCGGAGCAGGGATCGCCGGAACCGCGGACTTCAAGTCCTGTCCCATGGATTGCCCTGCTGCTTTGGCTTCTTCGCCCTTCGCCTTCATCTCTCCTTTGCGCGCCTTCATCTTCTCCTTCATCGCCTGATGCTTGGCCTTCATCTCCGCTTTGTGGGCTTTGGCCTTGCTCTTCATCTCTTCGCTCTTGCCCTTCATGTCGGCCTTCATCGACTCTTTCTCGGCCTTCACGTCGGACTTCATCGCGTCCATCTCGCTTTTCATGGTCTCATCGGCCAGGGCCAGCGAGCCGACTCCGATCATACACAGTGCGGTGATGGCGACAACGATCATCTTCTGCATGGGATACCTCCTGGGAACAGATGTAATGGGTGGTGTGAACTGCGTGCCTTGGGCAAGGACGAGCTACCCTGCGCTCCTTTTGCCAATCTGTCAAGGACGGACTGGAGGAGACGGCAGCGAGGCGAGCCGCCTATCAGTGAGGGCTCAATTGTTGCCTCTCGACCAACCGATAGAGAAAACCAGGACCATGCGGAGAATCCAGGATGACGCAAGACAGTAGATCGGTCGTCGACTCCGACGTCAGCAGCGAGATTCGCTCCCAGGTGCACGAAAGTCCGGTTCGCCAGGGCCCTGGCCCAGACCTGGGTCCTGCTCGACGTACCAGGGAGCATACGTCTCAGGATGATGTGTATGGTTTAACAGCGCGGCACTGTACCGTCTAGACAGACGAGGTCGCAGTCGTCGCCGTGAGATAGCGGCGTAGGATGGCTTGTTCGATTCGTGAGCGCCCGCGGTCCGGTGCGGGAAACCGCAGCACCAACTGGATATCCCCCGGTGCACAGAGCTGGATAGTGATGCGCGGCTCGGGTGACGGAGCCTCGAGGAGATTGGTCTGCTCCAGCAATTTCATATGCCGGGCCGCTTCTTCCATGTAGGACGAACATTCCGCCTTCGCCGCGTCGAGCAGTCGCCGTTCGGCCTCCCGCCAATCGTCCTTCTCCCTGAGCGGAATCACGAGGAGATAGAGCCCATACTCCTGCCCGGGATTTTCTTTCACCAGCGCATTCGACAAGAGCAGGCTGTTCGGAAACACCGTGATGCGCCCGGTATAGAGATGCGACGCCTGGCCCGGGCCGATCTCGAGGAGCTTGGTCGTGAAAATGTCGTGATCCAGGACCACGCCTCGATAACCCGCGATCTGGATGCGATCGCCCACCGAGTAGGCTTTTCCGCCGACCCGCAACGCCGCGCCGCTCCAACAAAGAATGAGTTCTTTGGTCGCCAGCACCAGCGCCGCCGCGAGCGCCACGAGGGAGACGGCGAAGGCTTGGAGTTCATGCGCCCAGATGACGACGAGCCCGATGAGCAACACGAATACGATGGAATTGCGAACCGACACGATCCATCGGCGCTTCGATTCCATCGTGAGGGTCGGATTTTTCGTGATCGCCCGGACGATCAGGGTGCGGAGGATGAGGAGGGAGAACAGCAGCAGCAGGGACGTGAGGCCGTCGAGCACCACCGAACTATCGATATGCGGCAACCCCGGAGGCATGATCACCGCATCAGCACCTTATTCGCCTTTGAGCGTCGCATGGGTCCCCGGCACGCATTCTTCGCGCTTCCAATCCTTCAAGACCTTTTGTTCGTCGAAGGTCAGGGTATACCGGTAACAGTACAACGTTTCCTTGGGCCCCTCTCCCGGCTTTCCCATCAAAGACACGGCTTGCGTCGTGGCATTGGACAGATCGGAAAAGTAAAACGCGCTCAGCTCCTTCTCGGCCAGCGGCACACGATAGGTCCACACCGTATCTCCCCCGAGCGCCGGTGACTTCGCCGTATGGGGTGGGCCGAGCTTGTCCGTCACCTCAGTCTGGGTCAATCGATTCACACCCTTTTTAAAAAAGCTGTCGCGCCACGGACCTCCGCAGGCGAGCATCGTGCCCGCGAGCAGGAGCATCCCGGTGGCGACCCACGGCCGGCTGACTCGATTCATGGCTTGGGCTGATCCTTGAGTTCTTGCATACGCTTCATGGAACAATAGAGTGCATAGCCCTGGGCCAACATCCCTGTGGCCAGCAGACCCAATGCCGTCTTCATCCACGGCGCTCCTGCCTCTTCGAGCCCATAGATCCCGATGACGAATCCTAGCGCGATGGCCACGACTCCTACGAATCGCGCAATCATCGCGTTCATGCGCCAGTTGACGGGAGCCGGCTCATTGTGGCGTGCCATAGGGGGTACGCTACACTGGATGGCGCGACCGGTTCAACTCTGCTGTGCACGAATGTTCTTGGCACGGACCTCGAGCGCCTGCGCTTCGTCCGCATGTCCGGTTTTCCGCAGGACATGGGCGAAATCCTCCAGCGTCTTCGCCACCTCGGGATGGGTCGGCCCCAATGCCTGCTCACGAATCGCCAGCGCACGGCGATACAGCGATTCCGCTTTTTCCGGCCGCCCTTGGGCCACACGCAGCTGGGCCAGATTCACGACGCTCAAGGCCACATCGGGATGGTCCAGGCCCAGCAGTTTTTCTTTAATGACCAGCGCGCGAGTCAGCAACGGCTCCGCCTGGGCATACTGGCCGTACATGCGATGGAGCACCCCCAGGTTATTGAGCGTCGCGGCGACATCGAGATGAAACTCGCCATGCACGGCTTGATAGACTTTCAGTGCCTGCAGATACACCGGCTCCGCCTCGACGTATTTCCCCTGGCCGGCATAGACCTGCGCGAGCTGCGAGAGGCTGACCGCGACACGTCGATCTTCGAGACCGAACTCCTCGGCCTTCCGTACCGCCACGAGATACATCCGTTCCGCATCGGTGTAATTGCCTTGTTGCACGGCCTGCTGTCCTGCCGCCATCGCCGACTCCCACGTCTGTTGCTGGCAACCGGTCCATACGATGAGGCTGAGCGCGAACGCACCAAGTCTCGTCATCATCTGCCTATCTGCTCGACAATGGATTCCGCCGGATAGGTCACGATCTCCGCCAACGTGGGATGGTAGTGCGGCATGCGCAAGAGGTCGGAGGCGGTTCCATGGTAATACATCACCGCTATCAATTCATGGATCAGCTCACCAGCCTCCGGACCGACGATCTGCGCGCCGAGCAATGCTCCCGTCACAGGCGCACAGATGAGTTTCACGAAGCCCTGCACGGAACCGAGACAGAGCGCCTTACCATGGTCGGCAAACGGATAGGAGGCCGTCAGATAGGGAATCTCTCCTGTGCGACAGACTGCTTCGCTCAGACCCACGACGGCAACCTGAGGATCCGTAAAGACGACCTCGGCATCGAGACGATGGTTCAATAATTTGGCAGGCCCGTCCGGATGCGTCGCATTGTAGGCCGCAATTTCACCCTGTTGGATGGCGAGATGCACGATGGGTGTCACATCATTCACATCCCCGACGGCATAGATATGGGCTTGCGACGTGCGCATGGCCTCATCGATCACAATCCGGCCGGCTTCGACGGTCACCCCGGCGAGATCGAGGCGCAGCCCTTCGATGTTGGGTGTCCGACCCAACGCCTGGAGAATCTCCTCGCCTGTGTAGGACCGCTCTTCCCCATCCTTCATGACCCACAGGGTCTTCCCCTGTGCATCGTGAGACACCCGCAGCAATCGGGTATTGGTGACGACTTCGATGCCCTCGTCGATCAAGGCGCGTTCGAGTGCGCGGCCGACATCCTCATCCATTTCGGACAGGAGCGTCCGGCCCCGTTGGAGAATGGTGACGCGTGTCCCGATTCGAGCAAAGAATTGGCCGAGCTCAAGGGCGACGGCTCCGCCGCCCAGGACGATCAACGACGCCGGCTGGGCACGCACATCCAGGATCGTGTCGCTCGTGGCATACCCGGCGTGAGACAAACCAGGAATCGACACGTCACTGGGCTTCGATCCGGTGGCCAGGATGAACGAACCGGCCGTCAAGACGGCGTTCCCCACCGTGATCTCACGGGGTGAACGAAAGACCGCCCGCGATTCATAGAGCGTGAACTTCGGATCGCGCAGCTGCCGGATACGGTAGTCGGCAAATTCACGAACCAGCCGATCCTTCCGGTCCACGATCGCCGGGAGATTGGCCTCGACTGACGCCGACGAGAGTCCGAACTCCTTGGCTCGCCTGATAAGAGAGGCAACTTCGGCAGAACGCAGGATGGCCTTCGTGGGCATGCAGCCACGCAGAATGCAGAGACCTCCGAGCGGTCCCTGATCCACAATCGCCACGTCGGCGCCGGCATCGCATGCGGTTCGAGCTGCGGCGTAGCCGGCCGATCCGCCGCCGATGACGATGACATCATGTGTCTTGCGCATTGAAACCCGATTCTGTAATTCTCTCGGTGGATCCCGTTATCGTACGGAATCGGAAAGGGAAGGATACACGATGGTGCAGCCTGGCCGCTATCGGCACTATAAGGGCCACGACTATGACGTGTTGGGCGTGGCCCGGCACTCAGAAACAGAAGAGGAGTATGTGGTCTATCGCGCGCGCTACGGGGAGCAGGGTCTGTGGATCAGACCGATGGCCATGTTCCTGGAGACGGTCACGGTCGATGGTTGTGCTGTGCCGAGGTTCCAGCTCCTTCCTCCTTAACCGGATGCTGAAACAGCGAGAGGTCCCCCAACGTCGCCGGAGGCGACACCGGCTGCGGCCTAGCTGGACGGGCTGTGTTCGCATCCTATTTCACGCTCGTGAGGCCCCAATTCCGCTCCCTTTTTCTCCCCCGACGGTCCTTGAGCCCTGCGTTTCCGGGTTACGTATGTACAACAGGAGTCCGATTCAGACGCTGTGGGGGTTGTCATGCCGATTAATCGTGGAGTCAATGGCATCGTGGAAACGAATCCTGTCGTTCCTGTATTCGCACGTGCGCCTGCCATCCGGGCGGCAGATCGAAAGGACCCCTCCAAGGGACAGGAGCGCCGGGCGAAGGACCATGCGGCTCGCGCCGCGCAACCGGCATACCAGGAGCAGGCCCACCAGGCTCAAGCCCCCAAGCCCGCGGTTCTTGCGCAGGACTTGATGACCATGCCGGTCACCTGTCTCCCGTCTGACAGCACGTTGTTAGAAGCATGGAACGTGATGAAACAGAGGGGGATTCATCATCTCCCTGTGACGTCAGTCCATGACACGTTGGTCGGCATGATCTCTGACCAGGACCTGCTGCCCTTTGTGCACGAGCTCGAATCCCTCAACCGGCCGGGACCGGCGGCTCACTACAGACTCACCCGTGTTCTGAACAGCAGGGTGTTGTCCGCTACCCCGACGACGGAGATTCGCGATATCGCCCTCGTCATGCTCGATGAACATGTGCGAGCGATTCCCCTTCTCGACAGCTCCCGTCATGCAGTCGGTATCCTGACCACCAGCGATATTCTCCGCGCCATTGTCCGACGAAGTCCGCTCGAACTCTGGACGTAATCCACGCACGACTCCCACAACGCCCGTCAACATTGTGCTCGCCCCCGACACCATCCTCGATGCAGCCAGGCGGCTACGCCTCCGGCGCTCTCAGCCATTGCGGACTTGTTGAACGAATGTGTTGAGCGGCCTGTCAGGTCAGCCAGGTCCATCTGGCGAAACCTGCCGCCTGTCCCACCCTCAGCCCCTGCGCATTCACCACGTTCCAGATCATGGCGCTTTCGACGAGAAACCGGCGGCCTGTGGCTGTAATTCGCACCCCGCGATAGGTGTCGATATAGCCCCGGGCTCTGGCTTGTTCCAACATCCATTCGCGCTCGGCACGATTCGTCGACTCCGTCGTCAGGCGTGATGGGGTTCGCGTCAGCTCTTCCCAGGTCATCTCCCAGAGGTCCAACGCTGCTTGATTGCCATAATTGAGGAGAGGATCTTCTTCTATCCCATGGGACACGACCACAGAGGGCAGGAGAAAGAGGGCATGGGCCTGATAGGCCTGGTCGCCGGTCCGTTCGAGCAGCTCATGCCCGGTCCAGTGACGGTAACTGTTCAGAAGGAGTTGCGACCACTCTATGTTGGCGGCATCGGACCAGACTGGAGACGTCATGACAACATCCTCCGGAGTACACGCATCGACCAGCCCTGGTAGCGGCCGACGAGGCGGTGGTACCACGTCCATCTCCACAACGCAAGAATATGATGGGTGCTCTTGTGCAGACCCTGGGGGGACTCTGTATAATGGGGTCCCTCCGGAGGTCCTCTCCGGGAGAGACCGACTATTGAGGAGTACCTATGTCCGCTCAAACCCTCTTCGACAAAATCTGGGAATCCCACGTCGTCCGCGCAGAGCCCGACGGGACAACCCTGCTGTACATCGATCGCCAGCTGGTCCACGAAGTGACATCCCCCCAGGCCTTCGAAGGGCTCAAACTGGCAGGGCGCAGGCCTCGACGTCCCGGTGCCACGCTGGCCGTGCCGGATCACAATGTCCCGACCACCGACCGGAGACTGGGCATCGCCGATCCGCTCAGCGCGATACAAATTCACACGTTGGAAGGAAATTGCCGGGAGTTCGGCATTACCCTCTTCGGTATGCACGACATCCGCCAGGGAGTCGTGCACATTATCGGGCCTGAACAGGGCTTTACCCTCCCGGGCACCACCATTGTGTGCGGCGATTCACACACCTCGACCCATGGCGCCTTCGGTGCCTTGGCCTTCGGCATCGGCACGAGTGAAGTGGAGCATGTGCTGGCGACGCAGTGTCTGGTGCAGAAACGACCCAAGACGATGGAGGTCCGCGTCGACGGGCTGCTGTCGGAGCGCTGTTCGGCGAAGGACGTGATTCTTGCGATCATCGGAAAGATCGGCACAGCCGGCGGAACCGGCTACGTCATCGAATACACCGGATCTGCCATCCGTGCTCTCAGCATGGAAGGGCGCATGACGCTGTGCAACATGTCGATCGAGGCCGGCGCACGCGCCGGAATGGTAGCGCCTGATGAGAGCACCATCGCCTATATCAAGGGACGTCCCCTGGCACCGAAGGGTGACCTGTTCGAGCAGGCCGTCCGGGCCTGGAAGCAGTTCAAGACCGATTCGGACGCGTCATACGATATGACCATCACGATGCGGGCGGAAGACATCGCTCCCCAGGTCAGCTGGGGCACGAGTCCCGGAATGGTGACCGGTATCGATCAACGAGTGCCGGACCCTCATACGATCACCGACGATAACCAGCGCCAGGCGACGGTACGGGCGTTGGAATACATGGGCCTCATCCCGAACATGCCCATTACCGATATCAAGATCGACACGGTCTTCATCGGCTCCTGCACGAATTCACGCATCGAAGACCTCCGGCTCGCAGCCAACCTGGCCAAGGGCAAGAGTGTCGCGACGGGAGTGCGCGCCATGGTGGTGCCCGGGTCCGGTCTGGTGAAACAGCAGGCTGAACGGGAAGGGCTCGACCGTCTGTTCAAGGATGCCGGATTCGAATGGAGGGAAGCCGGCTGCAGCATGTGTCTGGCGATGAATGCCGACATCCTTCAGCCGGGAGAACGCTGCGCCTCGACCAGCAATCGAAATTTTGAAGGACGTCAGGGTGCCGGCGGCCGCACCCATCTCGTCTCTCCGGCCATGGCTGTCGCAGCCGCTGTCGAGGGACATTTCGTCGACATCCGAACCTGGAAATAGAGGACCTATGGAAGCCTTTACGACTCTGACTGGGGTGGTCGCGCCGCTGGACCGGGTCAATGTCGATACCGATCAGATCATCCCGAAGCAGTTTCTCAAGACGATTAAGCGGACCGGGCTTCGCGAAGGATTGTTCTACGATTGGCGCAAGCAGAAGAACGGGTCGCAGGATCCGGCGTTCTTTTTGAATCAACCCCGCTATCAGAGCGCAACGATTCTGTTGACGCGCGATAACTTCGGCTGCGGTTCGTCCCGTGAACATGCCCCCTGGGCGCTGCTCGACCAGGGATTTCGTTGTATCATCGCGTCGAGCTTTGCCGATATCTTCTACAGCAACTGCTTCCAAAACGGTATTCTTCCCGTGGTGCTGAAGGCCGACGACGTTCTGGCCATCATGAAGGACGTCTTCGCGACGCCGGGCTATCAACTCACGGTGGACCTCGGACAGCAGACGGTGACGACTCCGGACAAGACGCATCGTCGCTTCGAGGTCGATCCGTTCCGCAAAGATTGTTTGTATCGCGGGCTCGACGCCATTGGATTGACCTTGGAGCACGAGGGAACCATCACCGCGTACGAAACGAAACGGAAGGCTGAAGCTCCCTGGTTGTTCACGGATCTTCGCTCATAACCAAGGGAGAGCTTGATGAACCGGTCGACGCTCCTGTCCCCTGTCATGTGGCTCTGGCGCCCCAAGCTGTTTCTCACGCTCATCTTCTTCATCGGCACGGCCTATCTGCTCGTCGCCTTCGGCTACAGCTACTCCGACGGGAATCGCGCCGGCTATATCCAGAAATTTTCCCACAAGGGCTGGGTCTGCAAGACGCACGAGGGGGAATTAGCCATGACTACGGTGCCGGGGCTCGCGCCGGTCCTCTGGAAATTCACCGTATGGGACGAGAAAGTCGCGTTGCAACTCACGCAGATGATGGGGAAGCGCCTGGTGCTTCACTATAAAGAGTTCCGCTTCCTTCCGACGACCTGCTTCGGGGAGACCGATTACTTCGTCGATCGTGTCGAGGCGCAGGAGTAACGTCCGTTCACGGCCCTCACAGCCATCGTTGCTTTCTGAACAGCATCAACATCCCCACCGCCACTGCCACCATCAAGCCCCAGACCGCCGGATAGCCCCACACCCATTTCAGTTCCGGCATATATTCGAAATTCATCCCGTAGACCCCGACGATGAAGGTCAGCGGCATGAAAATCGTGGTGATGATCGTCAGGACCTTCATGACAGCGTTCAGACGATAGCTGATGCTCGACAGATAAATATCGAGACTCGCCGAGACCATTTCGCGAAGCGTCTCAATGGTGTCCACGATTTGCACCACGTGATCGTACACATCGCGGAAGAAGACCTTCGTCGATTCCTGTAGCAGGGGGCACTCCGATCGGGAAAAACTGTTCATCGCTTCACGCAGCGGCCACACCGCCCGCCGCAAGTAGAGCAATTGCCGTTTGAGGGCATGAATGTGACGCAGCGTCTCGGGTTTCGGATCGCTGATCACCAGATCCTGCAGCACCTCGATCTTCTCACCTAGCGCCTCCAAGACCGCGAAGTATTGATCCACGATCGCGTCGACCAATGCATAGAGCAGGTAATCGGCCTTGGATTGCCGCAGCCGTCCCTTTCCCCCGCGAAGGCGGTCCCGCACCGGCTTAAAGACATCGGTGCCGTTTTCCTGAAACGACAGCACAAAGTTCTGCCCGAGAACCAGGCTCACCTGTTCGACCACGATATCGTGGCGGTTCGCGACCGTGAGCATCTTCAAGACCAGGAAGAGGTACGTCTCATAATCGTCGAGTTTGGGCCGCTGATCGGTGTTGGCGATGTCTTCGAGCAGCAAGGGATGGAGTTGAAACTGCTTCCCGAGCGATTCCAGCACGTCCATCTTGTGGACGCCCCCGATATTGACCCACAGGATGGAGCCGTCGGTCGGGGGTGCAAGCTCATCCAATGAGACGTTCTGGCGTTCATCGCAGCGGCTGCCGGCATAGTGGAAGGTCGTGATCGTGACCTTGTCGGTTTTTTCCTCCCCGATATGGACAAGGGTACCAGGAGGAAGGCCGGTTTTTCTGGATCGTTTCTGAACCAGCTTCATGAGATAACACCTCGCAGGATCCACTGCTTGTACGCAGGTTCTCCGCGGGGGTCAAGAGGGAGGGTTACGCTTGATCGACCGCCTCCCTCTTTCTACTTTGACGAAGCCAAAAGACCTGGTACTCTTCCGCTCCACCCTGCGAGGCATGCGACATGGAACGAGAACTGGCAACGTTGACTGACACGATCAGAAAAGCCGGCAAGACGGTGCGTGAATTGGTGAAGAACGGCTTCGACGTGCAGACCAAGCGCGACCATTCCCCCGTCACGACTGTGGACCATGAGGTGAACCGAATCCTGTTGGAGATGCAGCGCCGGGAATTTCCGCTGGACGGATGGTTGTCGGAGGAATCTCCCGATGATCCGGCTCGACTGACCCATACGAGGGTCTGGATTGTGGACCCCATCGACGGGACGAAGGCCTTGGTGAACCGGATGCCGGAATTTTGTATTTCGATCGCCCTGGTCGAACGAGGCGTCCCGGTCGTCGCCGCGATCCTGAATCCTTCCACCGATGAACTCTTTACCGCCGTGCGCGGCGGCGGGCTGTTCTTGAACGGGTCACGCGCCGTCCTCTCACCATCCCATGACTTCCATCCCCTCATTATGGTCAGTGGGTGGGAGTTCCGGAATGAACGCTGGTCGACACTCGCGAAAACGACTCGATGCCGCCCCATTTACTCCATCGCCAACGCGCTGGCTCTGGTGGCGGCAGGCCGCGCCCAGGCGACCTTCACCATTGAACCGGAGAACGAATGGGATGTCGCAGCCGGCGTCCTGTTGATCGAGGAAAGTGGCGGCGTCATCAGCGACGCCAGCGGTAAGCCATTCGTCTTCAATCAGCCGGCACCGAGGCTTTCCGGTGTCATCGCCGTAGCCGCCACGGCCGACAAAGATCTGCGCGCGACCCTCCAGATGCATGCCGAGCAGGCCCGCTCGCAAGCGAAGAAACAACGAGCTACGCCATGAACGTCGCTTTGTTAGGCACAGGTCTCTTGGGTCGAGCCATCGCCCGGCGGCTCCAGTCGGTCGGCCACCGGGTCACGGTCTATAATCGCACAACGACCAAAGCGCTTCCGCTGCAGGCATTCGGTATCACCGTGGTCACGCGACCGGAGCAAGCGATGGCCCTGGCGGACTGTGTCATCCTGCTTCTCACCGATGCAGCTGCGATCCGCGCCGTGCTATTGACTCCGGCCTCATTCGCGAGCTTACGAGGCAAAGCCGTGATCCAGATGGGAACCATCGCACAGAAGGAAAGTGTGGCTCTGCAGGCTGATGTTGAACGAGCCGGGGGGTTCTATTGCGAGGCGCCGGTGCTGGGGAGTCTGGCCGAAGCACAAGCCGGAACGCTCCTGGTCATGGTCGGCGGGACCGAGGAACTCTTCACCCGATGGAGTCCGTTGTTCCGCTCGCTCGGCCGGGAGCCTCGTCTGGTCGGTCCTGTCGGAAAGGCTGCCTGCCTGAAGCTTGCGCTCAATCAATTGATCGCGTCGGAAATATCGGCGTTCGCGCTGAGTCTTGGATTGGTGCAGCGGGCTGGTGTGCCGGTCGACACCTTCATGGCGGTTTTACGGGAGAGTGCCTTATTCGCCCCGACGTTTGAAAAGAAGCTGCCCCGTCTCCTGACACGCGACTATCATCATCCGAACTTTTCCGCACAGCATCTCTTGAAGGACGTGGAACTGTTTCTGAAAGAAGCCGCCGGTTATGAGCTGACGGCGAGCGGCCTTGAAGGCATCAGGCCGCTGCTGCAACGGACCATCGTGCAGGGGCTCGGCGAGTCCGATTACTCCGCCATCTTCGACATCGTCAATCCGGTTCCATAATTCTCCCCATCCCGCGTCCGGTATGGCCGCACTCCTTTCTGATATTCGTTGTGCGCGAAGAAAATCTATCTATACTGACTGGTGTGACGACCGGTCATCGGTGCACTGGACTGGACATCGAGCCCCTTTCAACATCCATGACATAGAAACCATGCAGAAGTCCGCCCAGAGAACCATCGAACCTCGCGCCTACGATCACTTGATCCATGAGGGATTCATCCGGCAAGCAGATCTCGTGAAAGCATTTCAGGAGTCCATGCAGGGTTGGGCCGACTTCGAAAGCCTGCTGATCGACAAGTACCGAATCCCGAAAGAGGCTCTCGGCAATGCTCTTAGCAGGTTCTTCGACTGTCCCTATATTCCGTTCGACGAACGGACGCTGGTCGATCCCAATCTCCTCAACAATTTGAGTCTCGATTATCTTCGCAATCACCACTGGCTTCCGCTCAAACGGCAGGATGACATCCTGGATGTGCTGATTGACAATCCTCATGATCTGGAGAAGGGGCATGACATTCAACGCTCATTTCCCGGCCTGACAATACGGTACGCGTTGGGCCTGCGGCGTGACATCCAACGATTCCTCAACGCCACCATCGGTGAGCCAGACAACGGCTCTATTGCGGATACGCTGGGAGAGCTGGTCAACGACGCGCACCATGAACAATCGCTCGCCGTCGATTCTGACGGCATCGACGGAAACGATTCCGCCATCGTACGCCTTGCGAACCAGATCATCGTCGAGGCGTACCGGCACGAGGCGTCCGACATCCATATCGAGCCCTACTCGGATCGAAAGGAAACCGCCATTCGCTTTCGCGTCGACGGCACCTGTTCCACCTACATGCGGATTCCCGCGATCTACCGCCGGGCGTTGGTGTCCCGCATCAAGATCATGTCGAATCTGGATATTTCAGAGCGCCGGAAACCGCAGGATGGGAAGATCCGCTTCAAGATGAGTCCGGACAGGGAAATCGAGTTGCGCGTGGCGACCATGCCGACCGCCGGCGACAACGAAGACATCGTCATGCGGCTCCTGACGTCGAAGGATCCTCTCCCCCTTGATGCCATGGAGTTTTCTCCTACGGTCCTTGCCGCACTCCTGGATATCGTGGGAAAGCCGCATGGCATAATTTTGTGCGTGGGACCGACCGGATCCGGAAAAACGACGACCTTGCATGCGTTGCTCCGACATCTGAATACCGACGAACGGAAAATCTGGACGGCGGAAGACCCCATCGAGATCACCCAGGAAGGCCTCCGGCAGGTACAGATCCAGCCGAGAATCGGATTTACGTTTGCCGCCGCCATGCGTTCGTTCTTGCGGGCCGATCCTGACGTAATCATGATCGGTGAAATGCGGGATCGGGAAACAGCCGACGTGGCCATCGAGGCCTCCTTGACCGGCCACCTGGTCTTGAGCACCTTGCATACGAATGGGGCGGTCGAGACGGTGATCCGCCTCCTCGACCTGGGATGTGATTCCTTCAATTTCGCCGATGCCATGCAAGGGGTGCTCGCGAAACGCCTGTGCAAGCGGATCTGCGCCGCGTGCAAGGAACCGTACCATCCGACCGGGCAGGAGTACGAGAAGTTGATGCGGGGGTACGGAGCCCATGCATGGGAGACGCTCGGGCTTGGCTATCACGAGGATTTTCAGCTCTATCGGGGAAAGGGGTGTGACGCCTGTAACCAGACGGGCCTCAAGGGTCGGGTCGCCCTGCACGAACTACTCAGCGGATCGGATGAATTTCGAAATCTCATCCAAAATCGCGCGAAAACGTCGGAGATGCAGAATCTGGCAGCGAAGGAAGGGATGATTACTCTCGTGCAGGATGGGATCTTGAAAGTGCTCGCCGGTCTGACCACGTATGAACAGGTCCGGGCCGTCGCCTTGAGATAGCTACTCGACTGTTCGTTGGCAGACTCCGCGCTCAGGCCGTTGACTCCAATGTCTTGACGAACTGCTTCAGCCGATCATACTCTTCGGGACGAATTTTAATAAACTCCACCCCGAACCTCTTTTCGGAAGACCAGCGGACCGCGGCCAGATCGATCTGGACCGGCTTTTCCTGCTGCCGGAGTCGCATCGTCAACTGCAAATAGACCGACACGCCGGCGACGATGTCCGATGTAATCGCACAGCCCTCGGCGGACAGATTGAGGATCGTACCCCCGCCGGAAATCTGGTCTCCGGTGAGCGACACAGGCAGCTGCACGGCAAAACGGGTAAATTTACGTCCTTCCAATGAGGCTCCCTGTCGATTATCGGCCATGGCGAATGAACTTCCTCACGGTGGCGGGGGAGTCTCGCTCTGGTTCGTGACATGAGTCTTCCGACTGAGATGAAACGTCCCGCCCTTCTCCGTGGGTGCATGGTCGGTCCCGATCCGGCTGTACCACCACCGTCCATCCCCTTCTGAAAAGTCAGGCGAGAACTCGACCGTGAACCCGCCATCACGGTCATTCTCTTTCTGAAACCACATACCTTGCCAGGTATGATCGTTCAGCGCTTGTGTCTCAAATCGCCCGTCCTTCCAGGCATAGCGACCGTTGCCTTGCTCGTCAAGTGTCAGCAGGACGGCGGCGCCATCGACATATTCCCAGTCCCCGGCCAGGATCCGACGGTCACCGAGCTCAAACGTCGCCGATGGAGGAGGGGACTCAGTGGGACCTGTTCCATGAATTCGCTGCATGGCACAGGCGCCTGTCAGCAACGCGCAAGCCAAAACGAGCGGTGCACCGGTGAATCGGAGGAGCATGCGGACCTTTCTACTCGTACTGCCTTCTTCCTACTTACCATGTGGTGAACGCTCAGACAAGCGGCCGAGTGAGTCGGAGGTCCCGATGATCATTCGCGGTCAGCCTCTAGCTGATTCGCGCGATCCGCCGGCAGGCGTCGTCAATATCGGCATCAATTTTCGCATAGCTGAACCGCATGAAGTCCCGACCCTCGGGCCCTGAAAAGAAGGCTTCACCGGGCACCGAAGCCAAGCCGATTTTGTCGAGGAGGAACATCGCCCGCTCCTTTCCCGTTGTGCCTGGCAGACGCGACGTATCGGCCAACACATAGTAGGCGCCCTGCGGAATCGAGGGCGTGAGACCGGCATTCGTCAAGGCCAGGCAAAACCGGTCGCGCTTCCGTTGATAGTCATGAGACAGGTCCCGGTAGAATGAGTCCGGTAGTTCCCGGATACCTGCTGCCACCCCTGCCTGCAACGGCGTCGGAGCACAGACATAGAGCAGGTCGTTCATGGCTCCGATGGCTTGAGCCCACCTTGCGGCCGCAACACTGTAACCAATCCGCCAGCCTGTGATACTAAAGGTTTTTGAGTATCCTCCGATGGTAATGGTGCGGTCTGCCATACCAGGCAAGGTGGCCATACTCACATGCGTACGCCCGTCATACAGAAAGTACTCGTAGATTTCGTCGGTAAAGACGAACAGATCGTGTTCCTGCGCGAGCCCTGCGATGCTCTCCAATTCCTGCCGGCTGAATACTTTCCCCGAGGGATTGCCCGGCGAATTCACGACGATCGCCCTGGTTCTTGGCGTCAATGCGCGCTCAATATCGGAAACCGAAAAGGTCCAATCGGGAGCCCTCATCTTTACCGGCACCGGCACCGATTCGACCGCCGACAACGCACTGACGTGGTATTGATAGTAGGGCTCGAAGAGTATGACCTCCTCGCCCGGATTGAGCAGGGCTAGGCAGGCGCAATGAAAAGACCCCGTCGCTCCCGCGCTGACAGTCACATCCGTCTCGGGATCTGCCATGATGCCGTTGTACTGCGCAAGTTTCTTAGCGATCGCCTGCCGCAGTTCGGACAAGCCGTCGAATCGCGAGTAGACGTTCTTGCCCTGCTCCATCGCTTCCGCTGCAGCGCGAAGCACGATCGGTGGAGCCGGCGTATCGCAGACCCCCTGCGCAAAGTTGAGCCCCTTTGCTTGTATACAAGCTTGAGTCATCGCTCGGATCTCCGAATGGGCCAATGCGGCCATTCGTTGGTTGATCTGCCGTTTCATTTTCGCACGCCCTCCTGGATCAACGAGTCTCTCTTGTCGCAGAGCGGTTCCACATTGGTCAAGCCCCCTCCTCTCTCCCATGGAAAAGGCGACAGCAATGTCAGTAAGGACGTTGACATCTGTTCCAACCGGAACCAATTGGCTATCCTGCGATCAGGAGCGTGCGGCCCCACCTTCGGGGTTACTCCTCCGGAGGAAGGCGGACCGACAGGTAGTTCGGTAGAGTAATCCCATGGAACTGAAGGATCCCAAAGCCGGCCGATTTTCAGACCCTGAGCACGAGGCCACAACGGCGGAACGACGAGGGCGCCGTCTCCCCTTAAATTGCCGCCTGTTCTTTTTCGGAGAGGATGACTTCGAAGGAGAAGCGACGATCCTGGATCTCTCCACCGGAGGCTGCCAGGCAACTTCCCTGACCGGCGTGCATGTCGGCATGACACTTCGCCTGTCCCTGTTTCTCCTGGACCAACAGTGGCCCGTCCGTATTGATGGAGCGATCGTGCGGTGGGTCAAGGAGACCGGGTTTGGTCTCGAGTTCACGGAGATCAGATCAGCTCAACGAGAACGAATTCGAGGGATGATTATGAAGGCCAAGTTGTAGCAGGATACTGAAAACGTCCCACAGCTTCGATCTCGCGGCACCAGCCCCGTACACCACTCACGAAGATCTTCCCTCTGCTCCATGTTTCGGGCCCACGTTTTTTCCTCTCTCTGATGAAGGTCGGGAATGAGAACGGAATTTCTCATAGTACCGCAGCACTTTCCTCACGTAGGCACGGGTTTCTCGAATACGTGGAACTTTGTGATCTTTGACCCGTTGGACGCCTGCGTTATAGGCAGCCAAGGCCAATGGAAGATCGCCCCGGTAGAGATTCAGGAGATGCCGTAGCTGTTTGGCACCTCCGCGGATGTTCTGTATAGAGTCGTACGCGTCGTGCACGCGTAAGGTAGTGGCAGTCGCCGGCGTCAGCTGCATCAACCCGACCGCCCCCTTATGGGACACGGCGTGCTGACGAAAATCCGATTCGGTCTTGATGACCGCGTGCAACAGGGCGGAATCCAGACGATACTTCTTCGCATACCATGTAATGGCTCGATGGATTTCCTGTCTGGAATACCGGGGGTACGCGCCGTCATAATCAGGCCGGGTCGGCGTGGGGATGGAGACGATCAGCAGACATGCCACAGCCGGCACACCGACAATGCGCGACCAGCGTGACCGGAGCGCTCCGCTCCCTATGCTCGTGATGGCCATGGTGTGTGATTACATCCCTATGCACAAAATGACCTTCATAGCGAGCTGGGAGATCTCAAGATTCGTGCCTGGGGGCCCCTCCATTAACCTGCGACTAGCATAGAGAAAATAGGCCTCTGGCATCTAGCAAACTATGGCACGAAGGACACAGGGTGGACGTTTGGGAACTGTTGGGTTTTTCGCGCAAGGTGGCACAGTTTTTCGGAGAGGAACGACTTCAAGAAAATGTTCGATGAATTAATCAGGGACAGCCGCAGGATGACGAGAGGGCTCTAAGAGAACTATTTCTGCCCGCTAGAACTTCGGTGTTCCGCCCCGTGGTACAGGGGCAATCATTCCCGCAGCTAGTGGAGACCGGAGGCATACCCCGATGGTACGTTGAGGATCGGAACGAGACGAGAACGAGGCTGGAGGACTTTTTCAGCATGCGCTAGAGAAGATCGCTGAGCAGCTTCACCGCCTCCTCTGGCGAGCCGGCAGCATGGACGAGCTTCGGGGCGAGGTTTTTGAACAGAGCCACTCCTGCCTTGTCTGTGCCTAACAGGATCACCGTCTTCCTTGCCTTTAGGGCCAGGGCAACTTCTGAGACCGTTCCGGTGCCCCCGAGCCCGCAGGCCACGATGACGTCGCTGGACATCACATTCACGTTATTGCGCGCCTGGCCAAGGTCCGTGACGATCGCCACATCAACATACCGAGACACGCGGGCCTTGTCGTCCGGCAGAATTCCAATTGTCAGGCTGCCAGGCACCGACTTCGCCCCCTCGCTGGCCGCGTCCATGACGCCGCTCGCACGCCCTCCTGTCAGCACGACCCATCCCTGCCGCGCGATCAGTTCCCCCAGGCTCTTGGCGTCAGTCAGTTCACGGACGCCGGCCTTGGCCGGGCCCATGACTCCTATCACCGGTTTTCTGGTTGATCGACGGATCGGACGTTTCACGGACCACACCTCACGGGGGTCATGGTACCAATGCATGTTGCCTGGATCAGAAATATACACCGGGACAGGAGGACTTGTCCCACGTCTCCTGCGGAGAGGCGTGGAAGAAGCTCATGAAGGACTCGTGATACCCACGCTCGCGATGCTCGTCAGGGTTTCCCCCACAACTCTTCCAACCGCTGGGCACGACCACAGTTGTATTTGTAGAACTTATAGCGGATAGGATTCTTCTTGTAGAAGTCTTGATGGTACTCTTCGGCAGGATAGAACTCTGAGGCCATGATCGTTTGCGTCACGACCGGATCTTTGAAACGTTTCGATTGTTCGATCACCTGCTTGGATGCTTCCGCCATACGTTTCTCTTCGTCAGTCTGAAAGAAAATGGCGGAGCGGTACTGGCTGCCGTGATCACAGAACTGTGCATTCGCTGTAATCGGATCGACGTTGCGCCAGAAGACGTCCAATAATTTTTGGTAACTCACTCTGGCAGGGTCATACACGACTTCGACCGATTCCGCATGCCCGGTTCGTCCGGCGGACACCTCTTCATAGCTCGGATTGGCGACCGTGCCCCCCATATAGCCCGATGCTACAGATACCACCCCCTCGACCTTCTCGAACGCTTCTTCCATGCACCAGAAACAGCCTCCCGCGAAATGGGCCTTGCCGAGCGCCGCATCTGCTGCAGTCTGACTTGCCGACTGAAGCTGCCAGGCTCCGAGCAAGAGCAGGGTCACGGTACACCATGATAGGGCGACTCTCCTCTTCATTGAACGGTCCTCCTCACGTGATGCCATTGTGAAGCCCTATACATCTTACGGACGTGGTTTCGATTCGGATGTTCCGGTAAAATCTCTCGTATGCAGACCGTAGTCCGTTATCTTATGTGTTTCCTGCTCGTTACCATGGCAGGCTGCGCTTCCTGGTTCATGAAAGGCGAACCCCCCGATGTGTTGGTGACCAATGTTACGCCTCTTGAGTCAACCGCGTTCGAGCAACGATTACAGGTAGACCTCCGCATCCGTAATCCCAACGATTTCGCGCTTCTCATGACGGGTGTCGATTTTACGCTCAATCTCAATGGGACCAGGCTGGCCAGAGGATTGAGCAATCAAGAGATGACCATTCCTCGACTCAGCGATGTCGTCATTTCGGTTCAGACCAGCACGTCGACCTTTGATCTGGTACGTCAGCTACTGAGCTTTTCTCGAAACCAAGACTTCTCGTACAACATCACAGGCCTGCTCCATCTCAAGGACGGCCGCTTCCCCTTCGACAACTCCGGCCGGCTCATTGACAGTGGACAGGTTCCCGGATCGGCTACTCACTAATCCTTCACATTCGAGAGGCAGCCGGAATGAAGTCGGCATGGGCCCAGGCCTTCTTCAAACGATCCTCTGCCGCACCCGCCTCTTCATCCTTTCGTTGCGCCCGGAGGCTTTGGATCAATCCGATCAACGCCCACCCGTTGTCGGGATATCGCAGCAGATCGGCGTAGTAGACCTCTTGCGCATCGGACGCGCGCCCGGCCATCAGGAGCGCTGCTCCAAGATGATGCCGCACGGACAGCGGCCAGAGCGGCGGCTCCGCATAGGGGAGCCTTTCTTCCGTGACGAGGGCGTCCTCGAACAATCGGATGGCTTCGTCATAGCGCTGACGGTGTGCCGCGAGTTCTCCCGCCAGGATCCGTTCGGCGATTTTGAGCAGCGCCCGCTCCGTTCTGTCTTCCGTCGTGCGATCCCGACGAATCTGCTTCGTCAGACCGGCAAGGACAACGTGTTCACCGTCAGCCCCCGGGAGCCGGCCGGTCGCGACAAGGGCAAGTCCCCGACCCAGCCTCCACATCCCTTCCATCAAACGTAAGCCCTTGGGCGGCACCGGTTCCCTCAACAACTCCTCCCACCTGCCGAATCGAATCATCGAGAAGATCGGAGTGGGAAGGTAGAGTTCTTTCCAGCGATCTTTCCGGGCCTTCTCTGTCGTGATCGTGGCCGTCAAGTCGCGAGCTGCTTTCATGGCTTCGACATTGCGCCCCTCCATAGCTAAGGATGCCCAGAGAAAATGGAGGTTGTGCATATAATAACCGTCTGCATACTCGCCGGTCGGGTTCCGGCCGGCTAAATACTGTTCATCGACTTGGGCTGCCTGCTGATTCCGTTCCACCGCCTCGTGATATTTTCCAAGCCGCATGTAGATATGGGCGGGCATATGCACGAGATGCCCGGCTCCCGGCATCAGGCCCGGCAGTCGCTCCGCACAGGGCAACGCCCGTTCCGGATGCGTTGACGCTTCTACTGCATGGAGATAGTAATGGCAGGCACCGGGATGGTCCGGGTTCGTCGCGAGCACCGATTCGAGCGTCGTGATGATCTCATCGGTTCCGGGCTGGGGTCGTCCATCCGTCTTCCATAAATCCCAGGGGCGAAGATCCATTAAGGCTTCGGCAAATAATGTGGCCGCATCGGCGTCCTCGGGCCTCCGCTGGGCCAGCGATCGCATGGCCTTCGCATACGCCTCGTCCAATCCTTTGCGTTTGGCTCCCTTCCGGCTTACGTACCGTGTAACCAACGCATCGATGTACGCTCGCTCCCCGGGAGTCGCCCGGTCTGCGAGCCGCTGAGCCTTCTGGACCATCTCGATCGCACGATGTTCGTCTTTCTTGTCCATCGCACTATTGATGTTGGGGCCGAGCGCCAGCGCAATACCCCAATAGGGCATGGCCGCCTGCGGATCCAGTTGAACCGCTGCTTCAAACGATCGGATCGCTTCTGGATGGTTAAATGCATAGACAAGTCTGAGTCCTTGATCGAAAAACTGTTGGGCCTGTTCCGATGTCGTGGTAATGGGATGATGGAGCGTGCCCAGATTGTCGAAAAGCGGGGGCACGTCAGCCTGGTCGGGGGAAACTGCCGCTGCCTGTGAGACCGTTGCGAGCCACCACATGAGGCCTAGACCCAAGAGTATCCAGAACATCCGTCCTCCTTTATAGGCGCCGTCGAGTCCCTCCGGCTGACATCATTACCCCGGCCTCACACGAGTGCAGAACCTCTAGCCTCTCGTCGGCTCTGGCCGGACACACTTTAGAAGCGGGTCACGCTCGAAAAGTTGAAGTCGAGCAGCGTCATCGCCGGCACGAGGAGCTTGCCGGTCTCAGAGGTGATCGCTTCGGCCGGGGTCGTGAAGGCTGCGATCCGGTTGAACGCTTGCAAAGGACTTTCGTGAAACCGGAAGTTCTTTACCGCCGAGACGATGGCTCCATGTTCGACGAGAAAGGTGCCGTCTCTCGTCATACCGGTGAGGGTGAGATCGGTGGGATTAACCGTCCTGATGTACCAGAAGTTCGTCACGAGAATGGCGCGTTCCGTACTCTTAATCATTTCCTGCAGCGTCGGTAAGGATGGTCCTGCCCCCGAAAGACAGGGTGCATCCAATGTGGGAATCTTATCGATCCCCCGTACCTTCGCCGTAAACCGATCGTACGACAGTTGTGAGAGTATCCCCTCCGTAATCCAGTCGGACGCCACTGTCGGCAAGCCATCAGGAGTGAACCCGATCCCGAAGAGATCTTCGTGCGCCGGCATGTTGCGGAGCATCAGCCGTTTGTCGACGATCGGTTGACCGAGTTTCCCTGAAAACGCACTGGTTCCTTTTTCGTAGGACTTGGCATCAAGCGTCCAAAGCAGCGAGGACCACAGCCCCGCGACGGCAGCCGGTTCAAGAATGACGGTATAGCGCCCCGGCGGCAGCTCCCGCACCTCCAGCCCCCGCTTGGCCTTATTAATCGCAGTCAGTGTCCGCTCCTGGACCTTCAGATGATCGATGGACCGATGGGCTGCGGCACTCCAGCCTGTGGCCTCCCCTGCCTGGACCGTGAGGCTGAATCGTGCGTCGGTCCGTTCTTCATGGGCAAAGAGTCCTGTACTCGCAGCCACCCCGACCGTCGCGGTCGACGAGGACACAATCCCGGCTGCATCGAGATTTTCCATCCGGCATTGCCCGATCGCCTCGTTCGCATACTCCAGCCGACGAGCCGGTCCGGCTGCGGCAGTTTCACCTCTCGCAGTTGAAGGCCTCAGGTAGTGTTGCGGCTCCGGAGGAGGAAGGTATTCGGGATCGTCCGGCGAGAGCTGCGCGATCTGCGCGGCTCTGGTTACCGTCTCTTGCACGGCCCCTGCGGTAAAATCCGTGGTGCCGGCGGTGCCGTGACGCCGCCCGAACGCCACCGTCACACTCAAGGACCCGCGCCTGGTATCGACATTCTGGATAATATGATTGTTCGCAAACCGCGTCGTTCCGCTTTCCTGATCGTGCAACGACACAATCGTCTGGTCACCGGTCGAACGTTTCATGACCAACTCCGCGAGAAACCGGAATTCCTCACGGCTCGTCAGCTTGGGCCAGGTCTTGTAGCCCGTCGTACTCATAACTCAGACTGCCCTCCGATGACGTTGATCTTGCGGAACAGCGCATGGGACGCCGCATGCGTCATCCAACCGGACTGGCCGGGCTGGCCCTTGCCGCAGGTGATGAACCCGTACCGGCGGCGATAGGACCGATGCGCGACCCCGTCACAGCTCCCCCAGAAATCCGGCGTGATGCCATGGTACACGACATCTCGAACCATATGAGTCCGCTTCCCGTTCTCGATGAGCCAAAATGCGTCGCCGCCGAATTGGAAGTTATACCGCCGTTGATCGATGCTATAGGATCCGTGTCCTTCTATATAGATACCGCGTTTCACATCGGCGAGGAGTGCGTCGAGGGTTGCAGTGCCCGGCTCAAGGCCGATGTTGGCGATGCGCACAATCGGAATGCTGCCCCACCCGTCCGCCCGATTGGAACCCCGCGAGCGAGCCTCGCCGATTTTCGGAGCGACTTCGCGATTCGTGCAATAGCCCACGAAGATGCCGTCACGCACGATATCCCACCGCTGGCAGACCACGCCGTCATCGTCGTAGCCGGTCGCGGCCAGGGTCTCCGGTTCGCAATTGTCGGCCACAAGATTTACGTGGGGAGAGCCATAGCGAAAGGTGCCTTGCTTGTCGGTCGTCAGAAAGCTGGTGCCGGCATAGTTGGCCTCATACCCCAGCGCGCGGTCCAGTTCGCTCGGATGGCCGCAGGACTCGTGCATGGTCAGCGAGAGATGTTCAGGATCAAGGATAAGATCGTACGGACCGGGCTTGACGGGCGGAGCCTTCACTTTCTCAACGGCCTGAGAGGCAATGCGCGGGGCCTCGGCCAGAAAATTGGCATCTTCGATCAGTTCGTATCCCATCCGGAGGTGCGGTGTATTGAAACTTCGCGAGGCAAACCGCCCGGCATGAACCGCGGTGGCCTCGAAATCGCCGTTCCCTGCAAGAAGGTCAAATTCCAGACGCGACCCCTCGGTCGACATAAAGAGTTTGCGATCCCGACGAGCCCATAGGGTTGCACTGCTACGCACGATGCCGGGTTGCCGATGCACGTAGTCCATCGTCTCAATGAGCAGAGTCGTTTTCTTTTCGAGCGCTATGGTAAACGGATCGATCCGCCGCGCCGTGACGATCCGGTCTCGATGAACCGGCTCATCGGCAAGTTTCACTTTCTCGTTTGCGACGGATGCGGATCCTCTGGCGATCTCGATGGCCAACTCCGCCACACGAGGGACTTCTTCCATGGAGACGACCGAACTGGCGGCAAATCCCCACGCGCCGTGATACAGGACACGGATCCCGAACCCTCTATCTTGTATTTCCCGGATGGAATCGATGCGGCGGTCTTCCCCTCGAACGGTCTGGGTCATACTGTCGAGGAGGCGGATATCTCCATACTCGGCTCCGGAAGCCATCACGCGCTTGAGCGCAAGTTCGGCGAGTTCGTCCGTGTTGGGATCGGGCATGACCTCGTTATCCTGACAGAGGCCTCGGCGCTGTTCAACTCCGGACGCGGTGACACTTGGTTTTATTCAGACGATTGCCTACGATGGATCGTCATGTTGCCTCCCGAACGGACGCCGCGTCAACGGATCATCGACTTACTTGCCGGCACCAGACTCACATCCCATCAATTGGCACAGATGCTGGGCATTCCCGAGCGGCAGGTCGAGGACCATCTCGTTCATGTGGTGAGATCAGTGGCCAAAGATCCGTCGCGCCGGTTCGTTCTCGAACCGTCGGTTTGTCCGGACTGCGCGTTCATTTTTCGTGATCGAACGAAATTGACCAGGCCAAGCCGCTGTCCCGAGTGCCGCGGCGAAGGCATCACTGCCCCGCGATACGGGATTGATGTCCGGATCGGCACATGACGTGATCTCGCGACGAAGTGGTAAGAATCAGCGGATCACCCGAACTGCCTGAACCCCTAGCACTGCAACCACGATGAGCAGGGCCGCCCACAAGACGATGGCATGTCGCTCAGTCCAGGGCTCCGCACTGACATGGTTTCTGGTCAACTCTTCAGGTCCGAGTCGACCGCCGGCAGCCATTTTCAGATCGCTGGCCGAGAGGAGTTTCCCCAGTTCGTACTGTGCTGCTTTCGCTCTGCCATGACCATATAAGACGCGATACGAGTGGGACGGGTCTTGGCGAACAATGATCGAACGGGTGACCTGTTCGGGAACGAGGCGAAGACCGACAATGGGAGCGTCGTCGCGATCCAACACCGTCACGCGCCAAAACCTGACCTGGTCTTCAGGACAGAGGATCTCGAGAGACGTTCGGTCACGAGGCTCTCCGGCTCTCTCAACATTGATGGGCCGGTACCGATAGATGTCACCACGGCAGCGCGTTGTCCAATGGTTTCCATCCGCGCTCGTTGCAATTCGGACCGCTCGATGAAATTCCGGCTGGGTCGCTTCGAACCGAACCGCAGACAAAGGGATCCTGACATCTACCAAATCCGCTTGCCATTGGCTCTGGTGCGCCTGAGACGGTTCCACTTTCGTGAACGTGACGGAACTCGGCGTCCGCTCGGCCGATTCCACGACCTCATAGGCGACACGACCCCGTTTCGGGACACGCTTCTTGTCTTTCTCGAGAATTCTGACGCGCAGCCATCGGGCATAGGTCTGCGGATAGGCTATATTCGGCACCCGCTCCACTCCATCTTCACGAAAGCGGTAGAGCGGCGCACGGTCTCGTATGATGCGCCAGGTCGTGCGATCGTCAGATGCGGCAATCTCGGCCCAGGAAAAGAAATCCGCCTCGTCGAACTCGAGCTCCAATAGATTATGCTGCTCCTGTCGATCGCCTCCATCGACAATCACTTGGGTGAACCGGCCCGGCACAAATCCTACGTCTGTCAGCCGAACGTTCCGCCAGGAGCGGGTCTGTGCTCCATGTACCGCGTGGAGAACAAAGGGCACTTCCACGCCTGCCTCATCGATTACCCGGAGGTCGGCCAGGTTCGATTGCGCATGCGCGTAGATGTCCGCCGATAGCGGGACACGGAGCAGGCTTGACCCTGCGGAGGCTTGTGAGAGGAGAGGACGTGAATACCGCCAGGCCTGCCAGGTCTCGGCTTCCCGGGCCGGCGTTTCGATAGCCCCGAGCAGCAGTGTGAGACCGACCAGCCACCCGATCGGTTTCACGGCACCTCCTTGACTGAACGGTTCAACGACGCCCGTTGATAGAAAAACGACACACCGAGCAGTAACAGGCCGAGTACCATGAACGATACGATGCGGTAGATGGCTTCGAGCGACGACAAATCATACAAGAAGACTTTTGCCGCCACGAAGCCGAGAAGGGCCAGCCCTTGCCAGCGGAGCCCCTTGTTCGTCCACCGGACGCCGGCAGCCACAAGCCCGGTCGCGTACGCGGTCCATAAAAGGGAGAGCCCCAGTTGCTGGGCGAGGTCCGACCGCCGCTCATCCTCATATCCAGACGGACCCCAGTAATCCCACACCTCACACGAGAGCGCCCACAATGTCACGACGTTGGCGCAGAGCCCGACGACCGCGAACGCCAGACGCTCTTCCCCATTGAGTCGGCTTTTATGGGAACCGGAGCACCAGATCCCTGCCGTGAAACAGGCGATGATCATGGCGAACAATCCGAAACGCTGATTGAGTAACAGCGGCTGAATTCCATGGATTGGAAATAACAGGAGTCGGCTCGCCACCACGGCGAACAGGGCCAATCCTGCCCAACGGAAATGGGATACCTGCGTGCGGAATCCGACCCAGATCAGAATTGCTCCTTCGATGGCCCAAGCCATGGTCATCCACTTGCCGTCCAACTGGACCGGAATCACCAGTGTTACGAACGTCAACGCCAATCCCCCGAAGAGCATGCGCACGAGCGAGGGATTTGCTTGCGACGTCGGCAACCGCCGCACCACGACCAGGTGCAGGGCCGCGAGAACCAGCAGCATGCATGACAGGGTCCATCGATGTTGGGGATAGAGCAGTCTGTGCAGGGCGGCAAGATAGCCGAACGAGTTGAGCACGACCAACATCGTTTGTGCCGGTTCGAGCATGCCGGCCCGCTTCGCCTGAAGCACCGGCAACAGGGCGAACTCGAGGAAGAATACCGTCGCAAACCCGAACGTCAGGTCCCGTCGATCCTCATGGTAGTACCCGTCCCACCATCCCCAGAAGTAGAGCATCGTGCCGGCGAATGCGAGCCATTCGACTTTCGGCCATTGGCGCATGCGCGCGACGAATAATACGCCGGCGTTCAACAGGGCAAGGTACGTGAAGAGTTCGACCGGTGCATCCCGTCCCGTGCTGAGGAGGACCGGCGTCAGCAGACCGCCCAACAGGGCCACCAGTGCCATCGCTTGGGACTCGCGCTTGACGGCGATGATCACGAGAGTGGCGGTTACGAGGGCCATGCCGCCGAAGGCCAGGAAGAGAGGAAAAAGATGGTAATAATTCGCGCCGGCAAACAGCGAAAGATACAGCATCCCTCCGCCTAATCCCGCGATGCGGTTTGCGAATTCTGCATGGCCCCGGCGCAGGAGCCATTGGCTATAGCTCAGGGTGGCGGCGCCGGTCAGAAGGCCCGACGCGATCTGGCCCCGTGGGCCGATCCAATCATTGTCGAACGCATACTTCAAAAAGAATGAGACCGCGAGGAGGAGCGCGACGATGCCGATTCGATTCAACCAGCGCCCTGCGATCAGCTGTTCCATGTCGGGACCGGTCGATCGAGGCTTGGATTGCACAGACTCGGCGGGCCTCGGAGGAGACGCGGCCGGTATAGGCGGATTGGCCATCGCAGGAGCTTCGGAAACGGATGGCTGACTCGATGCGACGGGAGGTGGTGCGGCAACGGATGCGGCGAGCGGCCTTCCCTCCGACAGGCTCGTGAGTTGGCCGCGCAGCTCGTGAACCTGTCGCTCTAATGAGCTCAGTCTGGCTGTAAGAATCGACTCGAGGTCAGTGCTGCTGCCCCCTCCGGTCACGGCCGAGCGGTCACGGAATTGCTTCTCCAACTTCCTGACTCGTATGAAGGCCCAGATCGCGATGACGGGGACTGCCAGGCTGAACAGCGAGAATGGAAAGAATAATCCGTAGTCCATAGGCGGTCTTCGGAAGAATTCGGAACTGATTCGCATTACAGCATAGGGAGAGTGGACGAGCAAGAAAAGGATCGTGTTCGACGAGATGCCTCACTCGGTGCAGTGTTCGCCTTCACCGACTGATACGCGTACGGCCCTAGCAACTGAAACGATACGAGAGGAGCGGGGGATTGATCTCGACGGCTCTGCTCTGTACGATCAACTCCTCGAATCCCGGATCAGACTTCGCATGCGATAGCCGGTCGGGTCCAGCAGGACTGGACAGATTGCAATGGAATTCTCGCCAGGCTGGAGAAGAACCGGGGAACGCCACCTGGTGGCAGCACGTGGTTAGGCTAACAGGGAGCCACATGGCACGAATTTTCGCATCGATACTATTCGCCTGCTTATTTGCGGTCACAGCCTGCAGCGGAGACAAGCCGAAGGACATGCTCGAGACCGCCGAGTTTGAAGAGCGGCAGATGAATATGCCCCATGCCAAGCAGCTGTACGAAGATCTGATCCGCCTGTATCCGTCCAGTGAAGAGGCTGAAAAGGCCCGGGCCCGCCTTTCGGCAATTACCCCCGCTCACTAGACCCTCGCTTGGGCCGCCAGGGGATGAACGCGTTCGTCGTCTGCTGATAGTTTCGGTATTCCTCGCCACGACTTGCCAGCGCCTGCGCTTCCGCCAGGGGAATTCCCGTTACTTTCAATAGCGCCCAACCCATTGCGACGGGACCGATCCATGTGAGAATCCAGCCCGGCGTCCCGATCGCCATGACAACATACGCCCACCAGTGCATCCACTCGAAAAAATAATTCGGATGGCGAGAGAAATACCACAGACCGTTGCGGCAGACATGATCATGATTCCACGGTTTGGAGCGAAATTGTGCGAGTTGCCGGTCGGCCATGGCTTCACCGGTGACCGCGACAATCCAGATCAGTAACCCGACGAGTTCGATCAGCGTGAACGGAGGTTGCGGATTTTGAATCACAACCAGAAACGGGAGAGAGAGGGCCGCAACGGCCACCGCTTGCAGTTCGAAATAGGCGAACATCTTGATACGTTCTGATGAACCCCACTGCTCCCGCAGAAGGCGATAGCGAGCATCTTCCGACTTGCCAATCACACGATCGAGGAGGATGTGCACGCCCAGTCGTCCGGCGTAGAGCAGCACCAACAGGGCGACAAGGATTTTTCTCTCGATGTCTCCGCGAGTCTGCACGCTGTACCACAGCACAACGGCGATGAGACCCACGCACCAGCCGACGTCCGCGATCGAGGCATTGCGAAAACGCAGCTGCAGGACCCACAGAACCGCCATGACGACAACCAGAACCAGGTACGACGAAAGCACGAGTGGCAGAGGATCCGGCCCCATCATCGCGTGATCCGAGAGTCGCCGCGTTGTCGCGCCGCACGTGTCATGTTTCATGCCTCCCGGACATCATCAGGGTAGTCCCACAGATCGGCTCCTGCCTCGGCGCGGCTCGTCAACCAGGACAGAAAACCGGGAATCTGAAACGACAACAGACGCTGGATCTTGTCGCAACGCAGCGAGAGATCGACCGGCCTCGGTGAGCCGGTATAGGTTCGGGCGGTTCCCGATTCCAGACGCCCCGTGAGTTCCGGATACCATCGCACCAGCGATTCCCCGATTTCCCGGCGCGACAAGCGATCCCGCCCGCCCAGATGATAGAGCCCCGGCTGTTCGCAGTCGAGCAATTCCCACAATGCCCGGGCAATCACTCCGGCCGGGAGCGGACAGCGATACTCGTCCTCGAAGAGAGTCAATCGACCACCGGACTTCGCCATGGATGACATCTCTTCGACGAAACTTCGATCACGGCTTCGCGACGTCCCGGCAGTCAGGACGATCCGAACCACCGTATGCAGAGGATTTTGAAGCACAGTCTGTTCGGCTTCCAGTTTCGTCTTACCATAGACGTTGATCGGGCCGGTTTCGTCTGTCTCCTCGTACCAGCCTTTCTTCCCGTCAAATACCTCGCCGCTGGACAGGAAGAAGAACGGAATGTTCTTCGCACATGTTGCGAGATGAGCAGTCGCTGCCACATTGACGACCCGTGCCGTCTCCGGCTGCTGTTCGCAGTCTTTCGTTCGGCTGAGAGCCGCACAATGAATGACCACCTGAGGTTGCAATGTCCGATAGATGTCGGTGACCCGTTCCACATCGATCAGATCGACGTCACCTCGTGTCAAGCCTCGCACGTCCCAGCGAGGCGCCCACCGTGGTGCCGTTTTGAGGAGATAGGTTCCGATGAGTCCTGCCGCACCGGTGATGAGCGCGAGCGGTCTCATGGTCCTTCCAATGTCAGACGGCGAACCTTCGGGACTTCGATGATCCGAATCCCGACAGATCGATCTTCAACCGCCCAGACAAGTGTTTGGAGCATTTGCCCAATGGTCATAAGAGCAATTCGTTGCGCGGACGACTTCGGAGGCACCAGCTCCATGAGCCGGTACAGAGGTAGGAGCACCACAGGCCGCCAGTGGCCGGGACCGAGGATATACCACGGTCGGAGAATCGCGGGGCAGAGTCCCGAAGCGCGTAATGCCGTTTCGCATTCTATCCGCACTGCGATGTAGTCCTTCATGACGGGAGCCGGACAGGCCACGCTGCCATAGATGAAATGATCGACGCCTGTCCCGAGAGACGATCGACCGCTCAGTCCTGCGCCCCTCTCCATGGGACAGGCTTCGGAACCCCGACCAGTTGGGCGAAGCTGTCCCCGGACTTCAGATGCTCTGCCACTGAAGCCGCATTGAGCGGATTGCCGGTGACCGCCCGGGCGCCGGGTGTGACAGGCGATGTCGACTCAGACTGCAGGAGCGCAGTCACGCCATAGCCCTGTTCAGAGAGGAGCGGATGAGCCCCGCCCCGAGTTGGATGGGATTAATTGCGCGTCAGCTTGCGATAACGAATCCGGTGCGGCTGATCGGCTTCCTTGCCTAGCCGCCTCTTCCGATCCGCTTCGTACTCGCTATAGTTGCCCTCGAACCAGACGACCTTGCTATCGCCCTCAAAGGCCATGATATGGGTGGCGATGCGATCCAAAAACCAGCGATCGTGACTGCTGATCACGGCGCAACCGGCAAAACTTTCCAGTCCTTCTTCCAGCGCGCGCAGGGTATTGATATCGAGATCGTTGGTCGGCTCGTCGAGGATAATAAGGTTCGCCCCTTCTTTCAACATGCGGGCCAGGTGCACACGGTTGCGTTCGCCACCTGAGATATCCTTTACCTTCTTCTGCTGATCGGTGCCGGCGAAGTTGAAGCGGGCACAGTAGGCCCTGGCGTTGACTTCAGTCTTGCCGAGCATGATGGTCTCCTGACCCTCGGAAATGATGTCGTAGACGGATTTATTCGGGTCCAGGCTGCGGTCCTGGTCCACGTAGCCCAGCTTAACCGTTTCACCGATCTTGATCGTTCCCGAATCCGGCTTCTCTTTTTCGATGATCAGACGAAACATCGTCGTCTTGCCGGCTCCGTTCGGGCCGATCACGCCGACAATGCCGCCCTTGGGGAGACTGAAGTTCACATTCTCGTAGAGAACCTTGTCCCCATAGGCTTTGCTGACGCCCTTCGCTTCGACGACCACGTCGCCCAGTCGAGGGCCCGGCGGAATGTAGATCTCCAAATCTGCGGCCTGTTCGTCCTGCTTCTGATTGACCAGTTCCTCATAACGGTTGAGCCGTGCCTTGCCCTTCGACTGCCGCGCTTTCGGAGACATGCGGATCCATTCCAATTCATGCTCCAAAGACTTGCGGCGTTTCGATTCGGCCTTTTCTTCCTTCTCCATCCGTACCTGCTTCTGCTCCAGCCAGGACGTGTAGTTCCCCTGAAAGGGAATGCCATGGCCGCGATCAAGTTCGAGAATCCACCCGGCGACATTGTCGAGGAAGTAGCGGTCGTGGGTCACCGCAATGACCGTGCCCTTATATTGCTGGAGATGCTGCTCAAGCCATTGCACGGATTCGGCATCGAGATGGTTCGTCGGTTCGTCGAGTAATAAAATGTCCGGCTCCTGGATCATCAGGCGGCAGAGAGCGACCCGGCGCTTCTCACCGCCGGAGAGCACTCCGACCTTCGCATCAGGCGGAGGACAGCGCAGGGCTTCCATGGCCAGTTCGAGGACATTGTCCAATTCCCACCCGTTCGCCGCCTCGATCTTCTCTTGGAGCTGCGCCTGCTTCTCGAGCAGCTTTTCCATGTCACCGGGTGACGCCTCACCCATCTTGTTGCTGACCGCGTCGTACTCGTGCAGCATGGCCACGAGTTCGTTCTTGCCTTCTTCGACGATTTCTTTCACCGTCTTGTTCGGATCAAGCTGCGGCTCCTGTTCCAATAGACCCACGCTATAGCCCTTCGAACGCGTGATCTCTCCGGTGTAATTCTGATCGGTCCCGGCAATGATCCTGAGTAACGAGCTTTTGCCCGATCCATTGAGGCCAAGGACACCGATCTTCGCCCCATAGTAGAACCCGAGATAAATCTCCCGTAGAACCTGTTTCTTCGGCGGATAGACCTTGCCGACATTGACTAATGAGAAAATCACCTGCTTATCGTTCGTGGCCATAGTTCCTCTGATTAATGGGATGGGTCACAAGGGAACCTACACGATAACAAAAGCTCGCGACACTTCACAACCTCACGACTGCAACCTGCTGGACCGGATGCAGCTAGATTCCGAGCTCTTCCGAGAGTCTGACCTCCGATTCGTCGTCAATTTCCTCAAGGCAGCTAAAGCAGGCAAAGGGAAACCGGTCGACGGGGATCGCGCACACCTCACCGACGGCCGAATCTTCCGTCGCAGGACCGCCGCATTCTCGATGAATCAAAACCAGCATGTCGCCCTCCTATTGGTTTCGTGGACGTGCGGGACGGGTGAGATGGGAGCAGGTTCGGGGTTCTACGTCCGAGGTGTTCGAAACTTCGAACCATGAATTGTGAGCGCCGGATCGCGATTTCCCGCCCGTCTCGCCCGGCTTGCGCAACTCTTCTGTTATGCTGGACCCACGACAAGACGCCTGAATAGTTCCAAATCCTCGGAGCTACTCAATCGGTGGTCACCCGACACCAGATGAAGCTCGATCGGGAACGAGGGAGCAAGTGATCGTACCCGTTCGACAAACTGGCTGCTGCCCTGCGGCAGGATCACACTGTCTTGCCGGCCGTGGAGAATGGCCGTCTTGACCGGCCTCAGCCGATCGAAACTGGTGTTCCAAAGTGCCTCGCTCTCCTCCACCCACTTCCAGGCCAGGGGAAAATCACGATGCCCCGGCTCGTCGTCCCAGGGCATCCACCCAGTTGTATGCCAGGCCTGCTGTCGCTCCTCGGAGATAGATCTCGCCCGCACCCCCATCATGTTAAAGGCCGGAGCGATGAGAATCAGACGCTCAATTGCTTGAAACTCCTGCGCCATCAGCCAGGCAATCCAACCTCCGAGTGAATTGCCGACGATGGTGATGCGCGGACCGTTCTTGATGAACTCCAGCACTGTGCGGGCGTCGGAAAGCCAATCCGAGAGGGTATATGCTGTGAACGTGCCTTCAGACTCCCCGAAGCCCCGCACGTCATAGCAACAGAACCCCCACCCCTTCTCATCACACCACTGCGCCAGCGCCTTGCTCTTGTTGCCCCACCGCTTCGAGAGGAAACCGGTGATGAAGAGAATCAGGCGATGTTTGCCTTCGGCATGATCACCGCGAATCAGTTTGCCGTCCGCCGCTGCGAGTTCGAACGAGTGCAGGCTGCTCATGTGTGAGCGACGACTTTGGTGATAAAGGCATCCAGTCGCTGCAGAACCGGTTCCGGAATTTCATGGCCTCCACGGAAGCTGTGCCATTCGACCGAGATTCCCGCTCCGGTCAATGTGTCTCGCAACCTTTCTGCACCAATGTGGGGAAGAATTTCGTCCCTGGTCCCGTGGCTTTGAAAAACCGGCAGGCCTTTTCGTTTCGGCATGAGCGGGCTCCAGACCGGCAGGGCTAACAAATTACTGGAGAGCTGCACAAGTCCGGCATAGGGATGGTCTGTGTGGAGCGTCGCGTCGCAGGAGAGCATGGCGCCCTGGGAGAATCCTCCGAGGACGGTCTTGCGGGGATCTGCGGAAAGTT
>Ga0070681_10000340_pt1 | contig 37661 bp, 29 predicted proteins | sample KBSC83BmetaG_FD_65650 | JGI IMG/M metagenome (GOLD analysis project Ga0070681, IMG submission 65650) | Corn rhizosphere microbial communities from Kellogg Biological Station, Michigan, USA - KBS C8-3B metaG | ecosystem: Host-associated > Plants > Roots > Rhizosphere | place: USA: Michigan...
ATACAAACTGTCCAGAAATCGGCAACACAATGCTCCCGTCGTTGCGGCATCCATTCAAGGTGATGTTCACGTGATCGGGAGCAGTGGTGAACCCAACTGCCTGGCCAGAGGCAGCGGGGGCTATTGTGACAACAATTAAGGTCAATGCCAGACAACACCACAGTCTGGGGCTGGGAAAAGAATACTTCGAACTGTTCATAGTGGCGCTATTCTCCTTATCGCCAGGCAAGACAGGGCAACGCGGTACCACAGTAGGGGGAGCCTGGGGGGAGGGTGAAACCGAGAGAGCTCCTCGCTGCTACTCTCGATACATGTTTGCCAAGTCGACTGGAACTGTCTTGCCTGTAATCAACTGACGCGAGTCTGAAAGTTACTTCGGTAACGCGCAGCGGTCAATTCCCAGAAAGTTGCAGCGCTTCCCAGAAAGTTGCAGCGCCTCTACAACTTATGTAGTGCAACAACGTTTTTCTGGGGGAATCCCTTGGGAAATTTTCGCCCGGGGAGCAGAAGGGCGTCGATTCTTCACGCTCGTTTAATATCGGGCAGCTGTAGGAGCACAATGAACTTCCCTGAGGAGCACGCTCCAAAACATATGGCTTCACCGAAACGAGTATGGCGGGAAATCAGATCACGAGTCGGCCGCGCGCTCTCCGACTCGCTTCTCTCAAAGAAACAGAGGACTCATCGTTGAAGGAATACCAAGGTTAGGCCCACGACAGAACCAAGGACCATGGTTATAAGTGCGGCATCAACACAGTGGTCTTTCCAGTTATGGTGTGCAGAGATGTGCGTTTTCACGGCTGGCCTCCGGGTTGAGACTCCGGCACGACATACCAGGGGGATACAAAAATCCCGTTATTTCCTGGGGGGTGAACAACTCTGGGATGGAATTGTAATCCTGTTTTGCGTCAAATCAACTGCTATTTATTTGAGTCGTAAGAACTTTGGCTGGTTTCCGCCCCGACTCAAGTCATAGGGAAAGCCCACCCGCCCCTGGGGGGCGCCTGGAAAAGCTATTTCCTAGCCCTTTCGCGCGATAGAAACCGATGATTACAACGGTTACTGGTTGAACTTCCGCGTCATCCGACCGGAATCACCCATCATGTAGAATTTTCGAATCTGGCCATAACCTTGATTTGGAGGGTGCGAAGAATGCACTTTGAAGCCAAGCAGTGTGTTCGAGTTCTTGCTGCGTGTGTTCTGGTCGCGGTTTTTTCCGTCCCGCAAGACCTCTTAGCCCAAACGACCCAACATGTAGTGAGCCCGTCGGAGATGCAGAAAGCTGTAACCGACGCTTCCCAGGCACGACAGAAGAATCTGGATACATTAACTGAGTTCTTTTCTTCCGAGCGTGCCGAGCGGGCATTCAAGGCCGCTCATACGAACCCGGAGCAAGTGAAGAAGGCAGTGGCCGGTCTGAGCGATGATGAACTAGCTCAACTAGCGTCCCGCGCTCAAACAGCGCAAGCCGACTTCGCTGCCGGCCACCTGAGCGATCGAGACTTGATCATTATCTTGATCGCCATCGCTGGTCTGATTCTGATCATTGTCGCGGTGCACTAAACACGAATCCCATGCCTCGGATGATGCCTATCCTTGCCACCGTGCTATGGGTTAGCGGCCTATTGTTTGCCGCCAACCCATCCGGCATCTGGCTCGACGTTCCTTTTGTGGTGCAGGAAAAAGACGGCTGCGGCGCGGCCAGCCTCGCCATGGTGATGGAGTACTGGGTGGCGCAACAAGGTGGATCTGTTCCCGGGAGCGTCGACGCGGCTCGGATCGAACGCAGTCTGCACTCGAGGGCGGCACATGGGATCTTTGCTTCCGATATGCAACGCTATTTGCAGCAGAATGGATATGTGGCGTTCGCCTTTGCCGGAGGATGGTCCGATCTGGAGCAGCACTTAGAAAAAGGCCGCCCCTTGATTGTGGCGCTTAAGCCCGGGTCCATGGCGCCGCTTCATTACGTAGTGGTCGCCGGAATCGATCAAGAACGCCAGCTTGTCCTCGTGAATGATCCCGCGCAGCGCAAGCTCCTCAAGGAGGATCGTTCCCGGTTTGAACGGGAGTGGAAAGGCGCCGGGCGTTGGACTTTGCTCGCGCTTCCAGATGGCATCGCGCCCTAGGTCATCCCCAAGTTTGTACCGTGCGATGTTCAGTCAGAAGGCACACACCTGCCTCATGTCACCATTCCGGACATGCCAAGCCGAGCACGGCAAAGGCCGGATCCGACCTGCCCCGTGCAGGCTTTGGTTGAACATTTTTCTTGGCCTGCTTCTGGTCTTGCTTTGCGGGAGCCGCGAACTGGGTGCTCAAAGTTCCACCGAGGCCCCGTCGGAGCATAAACTCCGGGAACTCGCGCAAGAGCAACACTGGCAGGAGATCGTGGGGTTGCTGGAACGGGTTATGCCGCGCTCTGCGGATTTCGATTTCTACTATGGAACCGCGCTAGCGCGCCTGGGACGATGGCACGAAGCAGAGATGGCGTTCCAGTCCGGACTGCGACGTGCGCCGAGGGATCCGCGATTCCCCGTCGAACTGGCTGGGGTGGCGTTTAAGCAGAAGCAGTATGCCGTAGCCGCTCGACGGTTGCGCCAAGCCCTCAAGCTCGAGCCGCGAGATCCCTATGCCACCGACTTTCTGGCAACGATTTATTTCCTGCAAGGAAATCTCGATGGGGCCCTGAAGTACTGGAATCGTGTCGACAAACCGCTGCTGGCGGACGTGAAGATGGACCCTGAGCCCCAGGTATCTGGCCGGCTTCTCGACAGAGCCTTCGTATTCTCGCCCGCTAGTCTGCTCGAACGTTCGGAGTTCGCGACGACGGATGCTCGCATCCGCTCTCTCGGAATCTTTCCCCGCTATCAACTGGATCTGCGTGCCCGGCAAGATGACAAATTCGACGTATGGTTTCGCAATGAAGAGCGCAACGGGTTCGGCAGTACCAAGTGGGAAGGCTTGTTCCGGTTGTTGCGAGGGCTTCCATTTCTGACCATCCATCCTGAGTACTACAACCTCGGCCATTCGGCGACCAATGTGGTATCGCTATTTCGCTGGGACCCCCAGAAGCGGCGGGTGTTTGCCGAGCTCTCAACTCCATTCGAGCACAGCGCCAAATACCGCTACCAGTTGACCGCTGACCTACGCAACGAGAACTGGGAGATTTTGAATCCAGCACCGCTCTCGCTTCCAATTGCCAGTTTGAATCTTCGCCGCGAAGTCCTGGGATTCAGTCTGGCCTCTTACGCGAGCAGCCGCTGGCAATGGTCGATGGGGGCGGAGTTTTCCCATCGTGACTTCCGGAATGTTTTGGCCGGGACGGCCTTGACGCCAGCGTTCCTGACCCAGGGCTACCAGCTCAAACAACGGGCAGAGGTGAAAACTACTTTATGGAGCATGCCAGAAGGGCGATTCGTAGGGGAGGCAAAACTTTCGTCCCAGGCTGCACGACTCTGGTCGAAACCAATCGCAACCTCGGAGAAGTTGCAAGGCTCGCTAGGGTGGCACTGGTTCCCGTGTTCAACCGGAGATGATTATGAAATGCAGCAACAGATCCGGGCGGGAAAGACTTTCGGGAGCGTGCCCTTCGACGAACTGTTCATGTTGGGGCTGGAACGCGACAACGATCTCCCCATGCGCGCCCACATCGGCACTCATGACGGTCGCAAAGGCAGCGCACCTCTGGGCCGCAATTATTTCCTTGCCACTTGGGAGGCGGACAAGAACCTCTATGGAAACGGAATTGTAGGGTTGAAGATTGGACCCTTTCTTGATACCGGCAAGATTACCGACCCGGTCGCATCGCTCGGTTCAGAGCAATGGCTGTGGGACACCGGCGCTCAAATCAAGCTGCGGGTGTTCGGTAGCGGAGTGGCTTTCTCTTACGGCAGAGACCTACGCTCAGGAAAAAACGCTTTTTACTTAACCCTGCTCCCGTAAGTCTGTCCCGAGCTTGATAGTATTCGTTATAACGAATACTATAAGGAATGCGATGCCTCCTAAGAACAATCGAAAAGCGCGCCGCCCCGGAGATTTAGAGGAGCAGGTCTTCCTTGCCCTCGCCATCACCAGCGATCAACTGGCCCGAAGACTCGAGCCGGTGCTCCGAGCGGCGGACATATCGCCCACCCAGTACAACGTGCTGCGGATCCTAAGGGGCGCGCCCGAGGGTCTGGCTTGCACCGAGATCGGGAACCGCATGATCAGCCGAGACCCTGATATTACAAGACTTTTAGATAGGCTTGAAAAGCGTGGACTGGTTTCCCGCTGCCGCCAGAGAAGCGACCGCCGTACGGTCTTAACTCGCATCACCGAGGCCGGCCTCAAACTCCTCAGCCAGCTCGATTCACCCGTGCTCGACACCCACCGTTTACTGCTTGGCCACCTCGGACCCGAAAAGCTCCATGGCTTGCTCCAACTGCTCAGTGACCTACGCCGGCCGGAGGAGCAAGAACTGGGTGAATCTTATTCGTTATAACGATCATCTGTATAACGTATAAGGAGAACGACCATGAGCGTCGCTGTCATCCCCGAGGTAAACAAAACCACTTCGACCTGGAACATTGACCCGGTGCATTCCACAGCCCAATTCAAGGTCAAGCACATGATGATCTCAAACGTGAAGGGCGAGTTCACGACCTTGAAAGGTGCGCTCGAGTTCGACGAGCAGGATATCGAGAACTCCCGCGTACAGGCCGAGATTGACGCCACGACGATCAACACGCGCGAGCCTCAGCGGGACGCGCACCTGAAGAGTGCCGACTTTTTCGATGTGGAGAAGTTCCCTGCTCTCTTGTTCCGCTCGACCAAGGTGTCTCGGAAGGCGCAGGACGAATTGACGGTCGCAGGAGAGCTTACGATTCACGGCGTGACCCGTCCGGCAACTTTCACGGTGGAAGGCCCGAGTGAAGCAGCCAAGGATCCGTGGGGCAACCATCGCATTGGATTGTCGGGCACGACCAAGATCAATCGCAAAGACTTTGGCTTGACCTGGAATACGGCGCTCGAGACCGGAGGCATTCTAGTCGGAGACGAAGTCACCATCACGCTCGACGTTCAGTTTGTCAAAGCCATTTGACCAAGGGGATTTTTCACTCCTCAAACCCGGGGGCCAGACTTGAATCGCCGGCCCATTTCGCTCATCCAAAAAGGAGAACATTATGTCGCTCCGACCTGTAAAACAAGTGATTGAATCCAAGCCGACCTTAGAAGGAGCTGGCGTCAAGCTGCGGCGCGCCTTCGGTTTTGGGCAGACCAAGGAGTTCGATCCTTTTCTGCTGCTTGACGATTTCCGCAACGACAATCCCGAGGACTACCTCGCGGGATTCCCGTGGCATCCACATCGCGGGATTGAAACCATTACCTATGTGCTCGCCGGATCGGTCGAGCACGGAGACAGCCTGGGCAACAAAGGAAAAATGGGGGCGGGCGACGTCCAGTGGATGACCGCCGGCAGCGGCATTCTGCATCAGGAGATGCCAAAAGGAGACCCCCGTGGCCGAATGCATGGCTTTCAGCTGTGGGCCAACCTGCCCGCAGATCTGAAGATGACCGATCCACGGTACCAGGACATTCCCTCGACGGCGATTCCAGAGGTGACCGATGATGACGGGACCAAGGTTCGCGTGATCTGCGGGAATTTCATGGGCATCACCGGTCCGGTCGAAGGCGTTGCCGCCGACCCGAACTACGTGGATGTATTGGTTCCTGCGGGCAAGCGCAAAACCCTCAAGGTTGAGACCTCGCGGCACGCGTTCGCATACATCTTTCAGGGATCGGGCAAGTTCCGCGATGCCTCCGGTCCACAGGGAGTCTTAACCGAGCGGGTGGGAAGCGAGGAAGATTACCCCGTACGAACCGTGGGAGATCATTCCTTGGTGCTGTTTGACCGTGGCGATGAAGTCGTGGTCGAGGCGGGAGAAGAAGGAATTCGCTTCCTTCTCGTCTCGGGCAAACCGATTGAAGAACCCGTCGCCTGGTATGGACCCATCGTAATGAACACCCAGGAACAGCTGCAGCAGGCTTTCTCCGAGCTGCGGCAGGGCAAGTTCATTAAGAAGTAAGCCTGAATCTCCCGTGGCGGCTCTCCTCACGCCTACAGACCGCCACGGCCCTTGCCAGGGTGTCGACCCGTTCTCTTGGCATCTGCGGCGGGGCGACCAGCATCAGCACCTGTTAGGCTGGATGAAGGCGCTGAGTAGCCCTGGTCTATCTGCCAGATTTTCTATGAACTCTCCCGATTGGAAACGCGTTGCGATCCTCGCCACGGGATGGCTATTTATTGCCTTGGGGATCGCGGGGCTGTTTCTGCCTTTTCTCCAAGGAATTCTCTTCTTGCTCATTGGGCTGGTGATTCTTTCGACCGAATATTCCTGGGCGAGGCGGATTCTGGGACAGGTGCGCACCCGCTTTCCAAAGTTGGACAGGCTGATCAAAGCGGCGCATGAGAAGGCCAGTGCGATTCTTGGCCAAAACAAAGAGCCAGGGACAGAGTAGTTAGAGAACCTGGGCGCCCACTGTGCTTTTTGAGCGCGACGGAGCGGTCGACTGCGGCAATCGGGTCTTTTCGGCAAGAGCAATTGGGAGGGTTGCCCGCAGAAGAGTTCCTTGCGAGCTGGACTCGATCACAAGGCTTCCTCCGAGTTCCTTTACCCGCTCCCGCATACCAGCTAAGCCCACGCCCACGTTTGTGCCATCCTTTTGGAATCGCGCGAGGGTCTCGGGTGGAACTCCCTTCCCGTGGTCCTGAACGGAAAGAACCACCGAGGACGCATTTCGGGTGAGATGTATCTCCACCGATCGACTTCCGGAATGGCGATGAACGTTGGTCAAGGCTTCCTGCAGAATTCGAAAAAGTGCAGTCTCGGTTTCGGAAGAAAGCCGCTCGTGCAAGTCGGGAATTCCCAGAACAACCGCGATACCGCAGCGCTTGCCGAAACTCTCCACATACCAACGAGCCGCAGAAGCAAATCCGGCCTCATCGAGGAGCGGCGGATGCAGGAGGTGGGACAAGGTGCGAGTGTCGGAAATGGCGCGATCGATCAACTGTTGAGCCTCGCGAAGATACAAGCCACCATCTCCGTCAGAACGCGCAAGCACGTCCAGATTGATCTTTGCGGCCGTCAGGTACTGGCCCAGGCCATCGTGCAATTCGCGGGCAATGCGACGCCGCTCTTCGTCCTGCACACGAAGTAGCCGGGAACTCAATCGGCGCAATGCGGTCGTGCGTTGAGCCACCAAGGATTCAAGCTCATCCCTTGTACGGCGCAGGGCCTCTTCCGCCTGCTGCCTCTCGTCCAGGTGATCGCGGATTTCATATTGCCGTTGGCGCGCTCCGAGCGCGGTGCGAACCGAGCTAATCAAAGTTGCCGGGCGAAGCGGCCGCTCGAGCAAGGAGACATTTCCAAGAGAAGCAAGCGAACGCACCTCTCGTTCGGTTGCAGCCGTGCTGATTCCCCCACTGGTGAGGACGATCATCGGGAAATCGGACCAGGGCGGCTGCTCAGAGAGATGGCTTCGAAGCAGGTCTACGGCCTGGTCTTGCAAAATCTCCTCGGTGACGACGGCGCCCCCGGCACCCTCCGAGATCGCCGACGTGAGCTCGGAGACGCCCAGGACGCGGTGGCTTGCGATCTTCGAATCGTCGAGAACAGCTTTAATCAGAGTGGCATCCTTGCCAAAAGGAGCAAGCACCAATACTCGCAGATCGCTATTTGCCGAGTTAGCTTCCAAGCCGAAGACCATTTCCGTGGCTGCTCCCATTGCCTTCGCCGACCAGGGCAGGAATGCCGGTTAGCACACCATGAAAATCCTTCAGCGGATCGCCCACATGAATCTGATTCGGGCCCAACCTCAACTCACGAATGGTGTGCTCGTGAGCACCGCTGCGCTTCTTAATAATGGAGATTGCCTGCCGCACTTCCCCCTGCGCCTCGAAGTAACGAAGCACGATAATGTTGTCAGCCAAATAGCTGACGTCGGCAGGAGTTTCAATGGCGCTGCCAATCACCCCCATCTGCGCCAGCACCATGAGCGTAACCACTCCCCGATGGTTCAGGTAGGTGAGCAGTTCGTGCAGATGCAAGGCAAGAAACTGTTCTCCAGGCATTGCCTGCAAAAACCCATTAAGGCTGTCGATCACGACCGTGCGGGTGTCCTCACTCTCGACCGCGGTGCGGACCAATTCGACAAATTCCCCCGGCGACATCTCGGCAGGATCAAGGCGATGGATCTTGATGCGCCCGCTTTGGATATGGGGCACGAGCTCCATGCCTAGACCGGACGCACGCTGGATGAGGGTACTGATGGTTTCTTCGAAAAGAAAGATCGATGACGATTCGCCACGCTCAGCGGCGGTGACCACCCAACGAACCGCGATGGTGCTTTTACCGCAGCCAGCCGGACCCAGTAGAAGTGTGCTCGTGCCGAGATCGAGTCCTCCACCCACTAATTCGTCGAGTTCCCTGATTCCGCTCTGGACAAAACCGCGCCGGGCCGGTGGTTCTTCGTATTCGGAAGCAATCAGGCGCGGGTAAACAACCACTCCTCCTTCGCGAATCATGTAGTCGTGGAAGCCTTCGCGGAAGGCGCACCCGCGGAGCTTGGCGACCTCAAGACGCCGGCGAGTTTTGCCATATTCAACCGGATTCTTTGAAAGCGAGACCACGCCGTGGACGATGCTGTGCAGCTCGAGGTCACGCTCACGGCTGGTGCGGTCATCAAGCAGAAGTACGCTGCAATTTCGAGGCGCGGACTCCTTCAACGAAAGTACCTGGCGGCGGTAGCGCAGCGGATCCTTCGCGAGCATGCGGACTTCCGAGAGCCCATCGATGACCAGGCGATCGGGTCGATGCTCGTTCACCTCTTTCATGATCATCTGCACCCGATCGTTCAGTTCCACCTCGGCAGGATGAAACACGGTGTACTGGCCTTCGGGCTTGAGCTCTTGCTCGGTCGGTTTGAGTTCGAGAATGCGGATGCCGTCAAGCTTGAGGCGATGAGCACGGGCGACGTTCAGAAGATCCTGGCGAGATTCCGACAAGGCCACATAAAGGACTTTCTCGCCGAGCCTTAGGCCTTCGGCGACGAACTGCATGGCCAGAGTCGTCTTGCCTGTACCAGGCTCGCCTTCGAGAAGATACACGTGCCCGGAGGGAAGACCACCTCCCAAAACATCGTCAAGCCCAGAGCATCCGGAGCTGGAACGAGTCCCGGCTTCAGCCTCTTTCAGTTGTGTATTCACCATATGCAGTCGAGAAAAGACGACTTCACGTACGTACTTTCGAGGAAAATCGCAGCAGACGGTCGACGGCCTTTTGTCCCCGCAAAAAGCGCCCCCCCCAACGCAGTCTCACAGACCTAATAGATTCTACAGACGCAATAAATTCTAATGAGGACAGGCACAACGTCTATACAGTGGTTTCTGTAGTGCGCAAAGGGCAGCCATGCAGCTGATAAGAATCTGCGCGTCTTGAGACTCAGGGAAGAAGCTAGACCTGAGAAATGGCCGGGTTGGGGATGGGAGATGCCAATTTCGTGCTCGAGGGTTCGGAGGCGTCTACCGGTTTCGGAAGCCATTTCCGAATCTTTGGCAGCGCGGCTCGGGCAATTTGTTCGCCGATACGGACAAGCTCGGAGCTATGCTCAAAGTCGTCGTGGCGATAGCCGGAGACGTCGGGCTCAATGATGAGGTCAGCGCAAGCTCTCGCCTGGGCACAGTTCATATCTTGCGCAATGGAGAAACACTGGCCGATCACATCGAACAAGTGGCGGGGGCCATCTTTGGTCGACCATGTGCTCTTCAGGTTCACGGCAATCACGCGGTGTGCCCCCATATCGCGCACCGGCTGGGTGGGAAGCGAGTGTGCCAGCATGCCATCGACGAGCATCCGGCCGTTCACCGTAACCGGCAGGAAAACCCCAGGGTAGGCACAACTGGCGCGCACGGGATCGGCAAGTGGGCCCGAGCGAAACACCACTCCTTCGCCCGAGACGAAGTCGGTGGCCGTGACGGCGAGTGGGATTCGGAGTTCTTCAAAGGTCTTCGCCTTTAGAATCCGGTTTAAAAATGAAATCATGCGAAGGTTGGTTGCGAAGCCGTAACGTGAGAGGGTCCAGCGGGCAAGATCCCGAAAGCGGACTCGGGCAGCAATCGATTCCAGTTCTGCCGGAGTTACACCACTGCAATAGGCCGCGCCGATGAGTGCACCGACGCTGGTTCCGGCAACAAAATGAACCGGGATGCCTTCGGCCTCAAGAGCTTTCAGGACGCCGACGTGCACGATTCCGCGGGCAAATCCGCCCCCAAGGGCAAGGCCAATCGAGGGAGTTTTCGCGGATGGAAGGGACTCTGGGATAGGGGAAAAGCCGCGTCCAAGGGCGCGAACCGAGCGCACGATTTTGCGCAGACCCTTCAAGGCTGATCCGTCCTCCTGCCGAACCATCCCGCTACTAGGTAAGATGCTGCTTGAAGTAGTGTAAGGCGACGGTATTTAGCAGAGATAATTACTCTAGGACGGCAGGTAACCAGGGATGACGAAGCCCTTTGTTCCTGATAAGTTGGAGGGCCATGCCAAGAGAAATTTCAGCCGGGGGAGTGGTCGTACGGAAGACCGGGACGGGCTTCGAAGTTGCTGTGATTGAGCCTCGGCGGGAGGGTGGCACGTCGAACTCCGCCAAGCGCAAATCAGGCAAACAGGGTCAGGTGCTCGCACTTCCGAAGGGGATCGTCGATCCCGGAGAACAAGCCGCCCAAACCGCCGTGCGGGAAGTGCTCGAAGAAACCGGCGTCAAGGCCGTGATCATTTCAAAGCTCGCCGATATCAAGTACGTCTATGTGCGGTCCTGGGGCGACAAACAACGAGTGTTCAAGATCGTGAGCTTCTTCCTGTTGAGGTATGAGTCCGGAGAAATTGACAGTGTGACGCGGGAGATGCGGATCGAAGTGAAGCAAGCTCTGTGGATCCCGCTCGAAGGTGCGGAACGTCGCCTGAGCTACCGCGGCGAGCGTGACGTAGTCCGCAAGGCGCAAGAGTGGTTGAAGGCGCACGCCGAGGAGGTGCCGTGATGGCAAGAATTATCCACCGCGAGCAGCACTTTACTTCCAGCAATTTCGTCCGTGATGTCGTCATCGGCATGTCGGACGGACTGACGGTTCCCTTTGCGCTAGCCGCCGGCCTTTCGGGGGCGATCGCGAATACCAGATTCATCGTGATCGGCGGGTTAGCCGAGATCGCGGCGGGCTCGATTGCGATGGGACTGGGCGGATACTTGGCGGCACGCGGCGATGCCGAGCACTACGTTCAGGAGAAGGCCCGCGAGTATCGCGAAATCGAAGAAATTCCCGAAGAGGAGAAGGCCGAGGTCAGCAAAGTTTTCCGGAACTACGGATTGACCGTCGAGGAAAGCACGCCCGTCGTCGAGGCCCTGAGCGCGCGTCCGGATGCTTGGGTAGATTTCATGATGCGCTTCGAGTTGGGGCTGGAAGAGCCGGACCCGAAGCGGGCGGTGACCAGCGCCGCGACCATTGCGGCCTCGTATGTGGCCGGCGGTTTGATCCCGCTCTCGCCATATATTGTGCTGAACAATGCTGTCCGGGGCTTAATCGTTTCGGCCATTGTGACCTTGCTTGCATTGGGCGTCTTTGGGTTCATCAAGGGCAAGTACACGGGCGCTCACTCGCTCAGAAGTGCGGGACAAACCGTGCTCATTGGCGGAGTCGCCGCCGCGGTGGCGTTCGCGCTGGCCAAGTGGATCGCCTAAATCATTTCCAGATGCTGCGCAGCTTCCAGCTTGTACCCTTGGCGTCGACTGGCTTTCCACTTTTTGAAAACAATTCGACTCTGGTGTGCCCTGACGGGGGAAAAATGAGGTTGGTCATCGCGATGGTGCCGTCCTGGGCGTAGGCCTCGATCGACGAACGATCAACGACTAACCTGAGATCGAAAGGACGGCCTGGCGCGAGTGGGGCAGTGGTGCGAGCGGCAAAGCCTTCCGCAAGGATGGCGCCTGACTTGGTTCGATCCATGAAGAATTGTTGCTTTTCTCGATCGAAACCAATCTCGGTCCACTCCTGTTCGCCTGTACGCAGCCGAATTCCAAACAACTTCTCCTCGCCGGGAACGAAGTTCAGTTCCATTTCAAACGGGGCCTCGAGGGGGACCTTGCTGCCTGATGCACCGGAAAACGGATCGCCCGGCTTCCCTTCCCGAAGCCCGGCGACAACCGGTGTCTGCTTGGCGGTGAGACCGTCCTTGTCCCTTAGCAGCGCCAGCCGCCGTGGCAGACTCATCTGCCCGCGCCACGGGGAGGTGGGCAGCTTCGAGGCATACTGCCAATTGTTCATCCAGCCGAGAAGCACCGGCTGAGCTCGGGCCGGCAAGTGGTTGAAGCTGATGGCACAGTAGTCGTCTTTGCCGTAATTGGTCCAGCCATGCCAACCGGGCTCACTCGAAGGAGTGAAATGCCTGCCGTCGAAATCACCCAGGAAATACTGCTCACCCGAGCCTCCTTGGAGAGCCCCGGGATTGAGCCCCACCTTTAACATCCACATGCCACCTACCCCGTCCCCCGCTGGAATGTGCAGAAGGTCGGGGCATTCCCAAACCCCACCCACCTCACCGGCCGGGCCAAAGTCACTGAGCTCGGTCCATCGCTTCAAGTCTCGAGAGGTGTAAAACCGAACCTTGTGCAGCTTGGGCAACGCGACCGCCATGACCCACCCTTTCAAGGGCTCGTCCCAGAACACGCTCGGGTCCCGGAAGTCGGCCATGCCGAGATCGATTACTGGATTTCGGCGGTATCGTGTCCAGGTGCGCCCATGATCAAGGCTGTAGGCAAGGTTTTGAGTCTGGCGTGTCAGCTCAGGCGTGCTTCTATGACCGGTGTAGACAGCCACCAAACATTCCACTTGGGTGCCGCATAGTCCACTCGTGTTCTTGTCCACGACGACGCTACCGGTGAAGACCATCTCGCCGTCGTGCTCGGGAATGGCCACCGCGAGCTCCCGCCAATGCAGCAGATCTCGGCTGACCGCGTGCCCCCAGCTCATGTGCCCCCATTCGTCGCCAAAAGGGTTGTACTGGAAGAAAAGGTGGTACTCGCCCTCAAAGAACACCAAACCGTTGGGGTCGTTCGTCCAGTGCATTCGCGGAGAAAAGTGGACTTGCGGGCGGTAGAGCTCTTGATAGGCCCCCGATTGTCCCGCAGCGATTGAAGTCAGCACCAATGCCGCGGGCAGCACACAAAGGAACAGAGAGAGTTTTAAAAGGTTCGTCATTCTCCGGCCGAAGCGGAAGTATATATCTCTCCCCTCCAGTATCATTTCCTTATGGCGTTTCCCATCAAGACCTGCGTTGTCTGCGGAGAGGAATTCGAGTTGAAGCCCGGCAAGCCCGGTTTTGCCAACCGCTGCCCGGAATGCAGCGCTGAGAATGAGGCCGCATCGAAAGATGGGGGCCCAAATCCGCCACCCGATAGCGAATTAAACGCGGCCCGTAGAAGGGCCATGCGTGACCTGCTGTACCGGAAAGACAGCTAACGACTTTTGAAAGCCGAAAAATCTCACATTAATCCTCGGTTCGCGTCTATCTATATGGCGCCGAACCTGTAACAATACTTTCTAGGGAACTCCCGCCAGGGATCTTCCGTACCATAGGGTAGGCATGAGGAGCTTGCTAGACATCTTTGCGCAGATTTTTCGGAACTTGTGGGCCCACAAGCTGCGTTCCTTTCTCACGATGTTCGGCATTGCCTGGGGTGTCGGTTCCCTGCTCCTACTGGTAGGAGTCGGGGAGGGCTTCCGCTCCGGCAACAAGCGGGAAATGGCTGAGTTCGGCAAAGACATCATGTTCATCTTCCCCGGCCGGGCACCAGCCGTGACTGGCAGCATGAACTCGGCACGGTGGTACCGGCTCAACTACAACGACTACCGGGATATGCTCTTAGCCCCGCATGTGCGCCGGGCGTGTCCGATCATCGACCGCAATGATTTGCGCGAAGTCAGCGAATTCGCCACCGGCAGCGGCACGATCTTAGGGGTCGAACCTCAGATGAGCGAAATCAGCTATCTTCCCTTGAAGGATGGGCGGTGGCTGAATGATCTCGATACGGTGCAACGGCGCAATGTAATCGTGCTCGGCAGTGAGTTGCAGAAGACGCTGTTTCCCGGCCGTCCGGCGCTGGGCGCCACAATCCTGATCAATGGCATGAGTTTCCAGGTGGTGGGCACGCTGCCGCACCTGGGCCGAGGCGACAATCTGTGGCTCAACATGCGCGGATATATTCCATTCTCGGTGATGGAAGCATCGTTCCCCATTAAAGGAGACAACCAGCAGGGAGCGATTTCCTTTATCGAGTATCAGCCCACCAGGACCAACGACCACGAACTCGCACAGAAGGAAGTGCACAAGATCGTAGCCCGCAATCACCAGTTTGACCCCAACGATGAGAACGCTTTTGACGAATGGGACTCCATCCAATCCTCGAAGATGGTCAACACCATTTTCGATGTCATGAATATGTTCTTGGGGACGGTGGGAATGGTGACCCTGGCGCTGGGGGCAATCGGGGTCATTAACATCATGCTGGTTGCGGTTTCCGAGCGAACCCACGAAATCGGCTTGCGCAAGGCACTGGGCGCAACCAACCGCAACATTCTGTTCCATTTCTTTTTGGAAGGACTCCTACTCACGCTGGGAAGCGGCCTGATCGGCATGGCTCTAGCGGGCGGCATCATGGCCGCGATGGGGACGGTTCACGGTCCGGGCGGATTCGATCCCCCGAAGCTTGTGCCCATGTCGGCGATGCTGGCGATTGGCAGCCTTACACTGGCTGGGGTTGTTGCCGGCCTTTATCCAGCGCGTAAAGCAGCTCTTCTGCAGCCGGTGGAAGCGCTGCGACAGGAATAGCAGATGTTCCGCGACCTTCTTCAAGAAGCCTACACAGCGATGCGCCATAATCGGCGGCGAACGGCGCTCACCATGCTGGGTATGGCCTGGGGCATCGCCACGGTGGTGATGCTGCTCGCATACGGCGACGGGTTCGGACAGGCCTGCGCGAACATCTTCGCGAACTTCGGCAACAAGCTCGTAATCGTGGTTCCAAACCGGACATCCATGCAAGCCGGTGGCGAAAAGTCAGGCACCCCGATCCGGTTCACGCGGGAAGATGTCGACACCCTCACAACCAATCTTCCGCAAATTACCCATATCACCCCTGAGGTCAGCAAACCGGCAAACGTCCAGTATGAAACTCGCACTTTCAGCTGGACAGTCACCGGGAACGATCCCAATGTCGAGCAAGTGCGATCTTTGAAGATCGATCAAGGCCGCTTCTACAACCTTGAAGATCAGCTGCAACGCGCGCGCGTAGTCGTAATTGGATCCGAGGCGAAGGAGAAGCTGTTTTCCGGCAGAAACGCGCTCGGCGAGCGTATCCGCCTGGACGGACTCAGCTTTGAAGTCGTCGGGGTTCTAACCGCGAAGATGCAGGAGGGAAATGACGATATCAATCGTACGATCTACATTCCCTTCACCACCATGAGTGATCTGAAGGACACTCACTATCTCGATTCCATCTGGTTCACCTATCAAACCCCAGCCTACGAGCAATTGGAACAGTCGGTTCGCAGCATATTGGCGATTCCGCACAAGTTCAATCAGGCCGACCGTCAGGCCGTTCGGGTTTTCAATCTCATGGTGCAAGTGCATCAGTTCGAAATTATCAGCATGGGCCTGAAGTTCCTGATGGGGGTTATCGGTACGTTGACGCTTGGAATCGGTGGCGTCGGACTGATGAACATCATGCTGGTTTCGGTCACCCAACGAACCCGAGAGATCGGCGTGCAGAAAGCATTGGGAGCGCAGCGGCGCTACATTCTGACGCAATTTCTGGCAGAAGCATTGACCATCACCGCGATCGGCGGGGTACTAGGAATTCTCCTGGCGTACATCGTTGCCCTTTCGGTGGGTCGCCTCACCTTGTACAGTGCTTTCGCCAAAAACGGCGAGGCTGGAGATATCCGGCTGATGATTGCACCCGGAACGCTGATCGCATCAACCATCATTCTGGGAGCGGTCGGCCTCATCAGCGGCATGATTCCGGCGCTGCGCGCTTCGCGACTCGATCCCATTGAAGCGTTAAGGCACGAGTAGCTCGGAGTTCCCCCATCCACTGAGGGAATCTGGTTTGTCTCTTTCGGCGAACGAATCTGTTGCCGACAATCATGGAATGCGATTTCGGATTTCCCTTCTGCTTCTGCTCTGTTTTTTCCCATGGGTTTTCTCCTTCGCGCGCGTCGCGCGATCCCGCGGCTGGACGCCGGACGCCTCCTACAGCTCTGCACTGGCAGCAGCCAACCGATTTCTGCACGCTTGGCAAACCCAAGATCACGAAGCCGGGATCCTGATGCTGACTGACCTGGCACGCCAGCAGGCAAGCTCCGAGAAGTTACAGGCATTCTTTTCGCCCGGCAGCGATGCCGCCTATGAGATCCAGCGCGGAAAAAAGATGAATGGCGGCGAGTATGCCTTTCCGGTTGTGTTGTTTGGGACCTCGCAGAATTCGCAGCCGCGCGTCTGCCGACTGTTGATTATTCACACCGGAAAGTATGAATGGGCGGTCAACCGGCTTCCTTAGGTTTTAGAAAATCTCAAACGAACGCCTCTAATGAGAAGATGGTGCCGATTGGCCGGCTTCGTGTAAGTTCATGTCCTTTGTGTTTTACTATTCTGTCCTCTGAGTTCCCGTGAAGCGAATCCGCAAAGTCGCGGTGCTGGGTGCCGGCACAATGGGTGCGCGCATTGCAGCGCACCTCGCAAATGCAGGCGTGCCGAGCTTATTGCTCGACCTCGTTCCCGCGGGTGTCGAGTCGACCGCGCGCAACAAGGTGGCCTCGGCCGGACTCGAAGCCGCCCGCAAAACCAAGCCGGGGGCGTTCTTCGAACCAGCGCTCTCGTCTTTGGTGACGCCCGGCAATTTTGAAGACAGCCTGGCTCGCGTGGCGGAGGTGGATTGGATCATCGAGGCCGTGGTCGAAGATCTTGCGATCAAACGAGCCCTGCTCGGGAAAGTAGAAGCACTACGAAGGCCAGGCACAATCGTTACCACCAATACGAGCGGCCTGCCGGTAGCCAAGATCGCCGAGGGCTTCTCGAATGATTTTCGGCGGTCGTGGTTCGGCACGCACTTTTTTAATCCCCCGCGCTACATGCGTCTGCTGGAAATCATTCCAACTCGAGAAACAGATCCTGCCGCTATAGAAGCCATCTCGACATTTGCCGATCTGCACCTAGGAAAGGGCGTTGTCACTGCCAAGGACACACCGAACTTCATTGCCAACCGTATTGGAACATTTTCAGTTTTGAATGGGATGCGATTGATGGAGGAACTAGAACTCACCATCGAAGAGGTCGATGCGCTGACCGGCCCGGCAGTCGGATGGCCGCGTTCAGGGACATTCCGCACTCTGGACATGGTAGGGCTCGACGTTCTTGGGCATGTCGTTCGAAATATGGAAAAAATTGATGGGCAAGAGCCCCTCCCCCGCCCCAGCCCCCTTCCCGCCTTTTTCGACAAGATGCTCGAACGAAACATGCTCGGCGATAAGACGGGCGGCGGGTTCTATAAGAAGCAGAAGAGCGGCGGAGAAGACGAAAGGCTGGCTCTCGACTGGAAAACGCTGGAGTATCGTCCGCGGCAGAAAGCCAAATTCACCTCGCTCGAGATGGCGAAGAATGTCGATGATCTGGCGCAACGTCTCGCCACCCTGCTCGGAGGACCGGGAAAGGGCAAAGACGAACGGTTCCTGTGGAACGCCCTAGCGGACCTTTGGAACTACTCGGCGAACGCCGTACCTGAAATTTCCGACAATATTGTCGAAATCGATCGCGCCATGCGGCTTGGTTTCAACTGGGAAATGGGCCCCTTCGAACTGTGGGATGCGGCAGGCGCCGAGCCAACCGTTCAGCGGATGAAAAAAGAGGGGCGCACGGTCTCGGCGAATGTGGAACGGCTGTTGGCAGAACAGAAGTCCTGGTACCAGGACTTTGCCCGAACCCCATCGCACCGTGCGTACTTCGATCTGGCGACCTCCACCTACCTGCCGGTTGAGGTTCCAGCTGGCGTGTGGTCAGTGAAAGTAGCGAAACAATCGAGGGGCACGGTGAAGAAGAACTCGAGCGCCTCGATTGTCGACATCGGCGACGGGGTGGCCTGCATCGAGTTCCACTCCAAGATGAACACGCTGGGGACCGACATCGTGCAGTTAGTCTCGCAGACGCTAAAGCCGGGTGGTGCCGGAGACAATTTCGAAGCCTTCGTCATCACCAACGACGCAGCGAACTTCTCTGCCGGCGCCAATGTGATGCTTCTGCTGATGAGCGCTCAGGAAGAAGAATGGGACGACATTGATCTCGCAATCCGACAGTTCCAGGGCATGACGCAGGCCATTAAGTTCTCACCCAAGCCGGTGGTGATCGCGCCATTCGGGATGACCCTGGGAGGGGGGGTGGAGATGTCGTTGCATGCTCCCCTCCGCCAGCCACACGCCGAGCTCTACATGGGCCTGGTGGAAGTTGGCCTGGGTCTGCTGCCCGGCGGCGGTGGCTCGAAAGAGATGGTGCTGCGCGCGATTGATTCCACCCGCGCAGTGCGCCCGGGAGGAAGGGGCGAATCAGTCGAATTGATGGAGGCCATGAAACGCGCGTTCGAGACCATCGCCATGGCGAAGGTCTCAACTTCCGCGCAAGAGGCAAGAAGCCTCGGCTTGCTGAGTTCCTCCGATCGCATCACGATGAACCGCGATCGCCTGCTGACCGATGCCAAACAGCGAGCGCTCGAACTGGCGAACAGCGGCTACGAACCGCCTCAGCCGCGAACCGATATTCCGGCTCCGGGCGAGAACATCCTGGCAATGCTCAAACTTGGGGTTCACCTGATGAGACAGGGCGAGTACATCACCGAGCACGAAGTGAAAATCGGAACAAAGGTCGCCGAGGTGCTCTGTGGCGGGAACGTTACACCGGGAACCCCGCTCAGCGAACAATATTTTCTGGATCTGGAGCGAGAGGCGTTCAAGTCGCTCTGCGGGGAGAAGAAAACCCAGGAAAGGATTCAATACACGCTTAAGACCGGTAAAACCTTACGGAACTGAGCTACGCTCAACCTACGCCGACTTCTTAATACGCGGTATCTCGATTACCTTCCCGCGATCTTCCGCTGGAACCCACTTTACGTTCTTACGATAACTACTTGGAACGTAGAATGTGATTAGCTTTGCCACTGTGCCCCTCCCGCGACTTCCAACTTCTTTTCCGAGTATAACAACACAGCCATGGCACAGAAGTTGCATTCTTCTTGTCAAACCTAGGTCACGAAGCTGTGGTAGATTCGACTTCTGCCATGAAAGAGCTTGCTGGCTGGGCCCTCAACATCGCTAACCAACGAGGTGCTACTTACGCCGATGTACGTGTCATCGACGAGCGCAGCCGCGCGCTCGCGACCAAGAACGGGAAAATAGGAAATGCTTCGGACTCGCGCTCCCAGGGCTTCAATATCCGGGTACTGATGGATGGTGCTTGGGGCTTTGCCTCATCTGCAGAGCTCGAGCGATCTTCAGTGGAGGCAACCGCCGGGCGTGCCGCCGACATTGCGAAAGCATCGGCACGCGTCAAGCAAAGCGATGTTCGGCTCGCACCGGAAAAGCCTGTCAGGGCGGAGTGGACCACGCCATATCGAATCGACCCGTTCTCGATTTCCATTGAACAGAACCTGGCTTTGCTTGAAACCATCGACCGAGAGCTTCGTTCGGTTCAGGGTGTGACGCTGGCTGAAACCAACATGAACTTCCGGCGGGAGGAGCAATGGTTCTTTTCGTCGGAAGGATCAGACATTCATCAGACCAAGTACACCTCCGGTGCGGGATACGTTGCCTATTCCTTTGCGGGAAACGAGATTCAGAAGCGCTCATATCCGAACTCGTTTGGCGGGCAGTGGCAAAACAAGGGATATGAGCTCCTCGATGAATTGAAGCTGGTTGAGAACGCGCGGCGCATCGGTGAAGAGGCGGTCGCCCTGCACAGCGCCGAGCAGTGCCCGCAAGGGGTGTTCGACATCATTCTTGAAAGTTCGCAGCTGGGATTGCAGATTCACGAATCGATCGGGCACCCGATCGAACTGGATCGGGTGCTGGGGATGGAAGCCAATTTTGCCGGTACATCGTTTTTGACGCTAGAAAAGCTCCGCACGCTCAAATACGGCAGCGAACTGGTGAACGTGGTGGCCGACGCCCGCGAGGAGCATGGCCCGGGCCTCGGAACCTTCGCCTTCGATGACGAAGGAGTGCCGGCACAGTCGACGCCGATTATTTCAAATGGCCTGTTTACCGGATATCTGAGCTCTCGCGAAACCGCTTCTCTCATCGGCTTAGAGCGTTCGGGGGGCACCTTGCGCGCCGAGAGCTGGAACCGGCTTCCCATCATCCGCATGACCAACATCAGCATACTTCCGGGAGAAACGCCCCTCTCTCTGGAGCAGCTGATCGCTTCAACCGATCAAGCCATCCTTTTCCAGACCAACCGGTCCTGGTCGATCGACGACAAGCGCTACAACTTCCAGTTCGGTACCGAGATCGGTTGGGAGATCAAAAACGGGAAGCGGATACGAATGCTGAAGAACCCGTCCTACTCGGGGATTACGACCGAGTTCTGGAATTCGATGGACGCCATCTGTTCGCGGGATGAGTGGACGCTCTGGGGAACGCCGAACTGCGGCAAAGGCCAGCCGCAACAAGTGATGGGAACGGGGCATGGAGCCAGTCCCGCGAGGTTCAGGAGAGTGAAGGTGGGGAGTGCGTATTCCTAGCATTCCGCACCGAACATTCGTCCAGACTGAGCATCGGGATCCCTTGAGGACCTTTTTGACGCTGTCGCTATCTCGAACTGAGTGCTGAATGTTGACTCGCGATCAGGCTGCTGAGATCTTTTCCCGCATTCGCAAGTACGCGGCGGCGGATGAACTGGAGTGCCTGTTTTACGGAGGCAGGTCGGCGCTGACCCGGTTCGCCAACAATACCATTCATCAAAACATGGCGGAGGAGAACTACGGGGTCTCGGTCCGTAGCGCGTTCGGCGGCCGTACGGCGCGGGCAACCACAAACAAGTTCGACGATGCGAGCTTGCAAGAGGTAGTGTCCGCTTCGGAGAGTCTGGCGCGGGTGCAGGAACCGGATCCGGACCTGCTGCCGATACCTTCCAGCGAAGAGGCGCAGGGCCGTTATTCGCCGCCTTCGAACGGCGCAGCCGCCCCGGAAGGCAACAAGCTTCCTTCGCGGCACTTCGAAGAAACCTCGAATCTCACTCCGGCGCAACGCGCGGATGCGGTAGGACAGGTCGTTGCAATTGCACAGAAGCGGAATCTAACCGCAGCGGGCATTTTCGCCAACTCCGAAAACATTGAGGGCATCTTCAATTCGCGGGGCTTGAGTCGGTGGCATAGGCAAACCTCGGCGGAAGTGTCTATCACCATGCTGGCAGGAGATTCCTCCGGGTGGCAGAAGGCAAACTCGCCGGACATTGCCAAGCTGAGCCCGGCACACCTGGCGCAAATCGCAGCGGAGAAAGCGGCGAAATCGGCGGCACCGCGCGAGATCGCTCCCGGCAAGTACACCGTAATCCTTGAACCCGCGGCAGTTCTCGACGCCGTGGGATTTGCTTTTTACGATTTCGGCGGCTTGGCAATTCTCGACCAGCGGTCGTTCCTGAATAATCGCATCGGCAGCAAGTTGTTTGGGGAGAATATTTCGATCTGGGACGACGTCTCCCATCCCCAGCAGTCGGGTTCTCCGTTCGATGGCGAAGGCATGAGGAGGAGCCGAGTACAACTGGTCGAGCAGGGGGTGGTGAAGCGGCTGGTGTATTCCCGGGCGAGCGCCGCGAGAATGACGCAGTCCGGCCACGCCGCCAAGGTAGGCTTGGTCGAAACAACCGGACATGGTTTTCCGATCCCGAATGAAATCGGTGAAGCTCCCATGAATGTGGTCTTCGAGCCGCCTCAGGAGCCGAAGACAGTCGAGCAGATGATTGCATCCACCGAGCGCGGCATTCTAGTCACGCGTCTCTGGTACATCCGCGAGGTAGATCCTTACGAAAAGATCGTCACCGGCATGACGCGGGACGGCACATTTCTGATTGAAGGTGGAAAGCTCGTTTGTGGACTGCGCAATTTCCGGTTCAACCAAAGTCTGATTGAAATGCTGTCCCAGGTTGAAGCCATGAGCACGCCGGTGCGCACGAGCGGAGAAGAATCCCTCGACATGGTGGTCCCGGCCATGAAGATTCGGGATTTCAACTTCACCGAAGTGACGAAGTTCTGACCCCATCGCAGACCCATAGAGTGACTCTCGCTTTGACTGGTCCGATTGTGTAAACTTCAGCCACCTAGAAATTGATGGGCTGCTCGAAGCGATGGGAGACCTTCATGCGTCATGTTTCTGCCGTTCTTGGTGTCCTGGCGGTGTTTACGTTTGCCCAGGCTGCACTGGCTGCTGTTCCCGATCTCAAACCCGAAGAAATTGTCGCCCATCATCTCGATTCAATTGCACCGACAGCGATTCGCGGGGCTGCCAAATCACGCGTGGTCCAGGGGACGTTGAAGTTCCGAGTTCCGGTTGGCGGCGGAGGCGAAGTGAATGGCACCTGGGGACGGGTTTCTTCGGAACAAATGTCGGCATTTGTGATGCGGTTCGGGGTTGGGGACTGGCATGGCGAACAGTTTACCTTCGATGGTTCGAAGACGGGTTTTGCAGCCGCGACTTCCTCACACCAACGCTCAGATTTCGCGCAATTCATCAGCAGCCAGGACTTCATGATCAAAGAGGGCCTGCTGGGGGGTGAATATTCGACCGGCTGGGCTCTGCTGAGACTCGAAGAGAACCATGCCAGAGTCCAAAGTATCGGCCGCAGGAAGGTGGATGGCCGGGAACTCATTGGGCTGCAATATTTCTCGAAACACTCGAGTGATATGCAGGTAAAGATGTACTTCGATCCTGAAACCTTTCGCCACGTGCTTACCGTCTACTCTCTTGAAATTGCTCCAAACATGGCTAGCGATGTAACCAAGAGCGCCAGCCAAAAAGAAATTCGGTACACGCTCGAAGAGCGCTTCGGCGACTTCGAAACCACCGAAGGGGTCACGCTTCCGACCAGCTACCGTTTGCAGTGGACCGAGGAGTTGCAGAGTGGAAGAACCCTGCTATTTGACTGGCAAATGACCGTGACCGGGCTGCGCGACAACATTCCCCTCGATACGGCTAACTTTCAGGTGAAATAGAGTTAAGCCTCGTCCTGCTCTTTTAATTTTGCCAGCACGCTGAAGTCTTCAAGGGTGGTTGTGTCGCCTTTGACTTCGCCGCCGCCAGCAAGCTCGCGCAATAAGCGCCGCATGATCTTGCCGCTGCGAGTCTTCGGTAGAGCATCGGTGAAACGGATGTCATCCGGCTTGGCTAGAGACCCTATTTCTTTCGCCACCCACTTGCGCAGCTCTTCCTTCAGCGCGGGCGAGGGCTTGCGGCCGCCTTCGAGGGTCACGAATGCAGCGATGGCCTGGCCTTTGATTTCATCGGGACGGCCCACCACAGCCGCCTCGGCTACTGCATCGTGGGCAACCAGAGCGGACTCTACTTCCATCGTGCTCAGGCGATGGCCAGAAACGTTGATTACGTCATCCACCCGGCCCATCACCCAGAAGTAGCCGTCTTGATCTTTGCGCGCGCCGTCGCCTGTGAAGTAGGCGCCGCGAATTTGCGAAAAGTACTGTTTCACATAGCGGTCGGGATCGCCATAGATGGTGCGAAGCATGCCGGGCCAAGGACGCTTCAGAATCAGAAAACCACCTGCGCCTTCGGGTACAGGCTCGCCATCCATGTTGACAATTTCCGGCACCACGCCCGGCATGGGCCTGGTTGCAGAACCCGGCTTGGTGGCAATCGCGCCTGGAATCGGGCTGATCATGATGTGTCCGGTTTCGGTCTGCCACCAGGTGTCGACAATCGGGCACCGGTCCCCTCCGATCACTTCCCGATACCACATCCATGCCTCCGGGTTGATCGGCTCGCCCACCGTGCCAAGCAGGCGCAAACTGGTCAGCTTGTGCTTCTTCGGCCAAGCATCGCCCCAGCGGATGAAGGTACGAATCGCGGTGGGGGCGGTATAAAAAATGTTTACCTGATGGCGGTCGATGATTCGCCAGAAGCGGTCCGGCTCGGGAAAGTTCGGCGCGCCTTCGTACATCAGGCTGGTGGCGCCATTCTGAAGCGGCCCGTAAACGACGTAGCTGTGTCCGGTAACCCAGCCGATGTCGGCCGTGCACCAGTAGGTGTCTTCCTCTTGCAGATCAAAGACCCACTTGGTGGTGATGTAGGTTCCGACCGAGTACCCGCCGGTCGTATGAACTACACCCTTGGGCTTTCCCGTTGTGCCGGAAGTATAGAGAATGTAAAGCGGATGCTCAGCATCGAGCGGTTCCGCAGGGCATTCGTCGGAGGCGTTGGCCATCAACTCGTGCCACCAGTGGTCACGGCCAGACTGCAGGTTAATCGGTGTCCCCGAGCGCCTGTAAACCACCACATTTTTGACCGATGGGCAAGACTTTAAGGCTTCTTCGACCACCGGAAACAGCTTGACTTCGGTTCCGCGCCGGAAAGATCCATCTTGCGTGACCACGCAGGTGGCCTGCGAGTCGTGGATCCGGTCGATGAGGGCGTGCGAAGAGAATCCTCCAAAGATCACGGTGTGCGGAGCCCCGATGCGCGCACAGGCAAGCATGGCCACGGGAAGTTCCGGCGTCATGCCCATATAGATTGCGACGCGATCGCCTTTTCGCACGCCCAGCGATTTCAGGACATTTGCGAACTTCTGAACTTCTTTGTAGAGCTGCTGATAGGTGAGGGTGCGAACCTCACCCGGTTCGCTTTCCCAGATCAGCGCGGCTTTATTCTTGCGGGCGGTTTGAACATGGCGATCCAGGCAGTTGTAGGATAGGTTCAGCTCCCCGCCGACGAACCACTTGGCCCAGGGATGATCGTATTCAAGAATCTTGTCCCACTTCTTGAACCAGGCAAGCTCTTCTGCGGTGCGCGACCAGAACTTGTCAGGATCCTCGATGGACTCGCGATAAATGCGGTCGTAGTCTTCGGCACTCTTGATGTGCGCATCCTGACGGAATTCGGCCGAGGGCTCAAACTTGCGCTGCTCCTGAAGAACGGAATCAATGTGGGTACTGGGAACGGTCGCCATGCGGATCCTTGGGTAAATGAGTTCGTTCCGCATTTTACCTGCCAGCAGGGGGAGTTGTCTGCCGCGTACGATCGATTCGCGCAATCGTGGAAAAGCCCTTCCCTTCCGGCGGCCGGTAAACTGGGTTCCATGAACAGGAAGAAGGCCCACCAGAGCCAGTTCCATCGTTCACAGATCGGACGCGCCCAGCGATACATTCGTCTGCATCTACCCGAGCGGATGACGCTTGATCGCATCGCGCGCGAAGCAGGATCGTCCTCTTATCATTTTGCCCGCGTGTTCAACGCCTACGTGGGAGAGACGCCATTTGAGTTCATGCGGCGCTTACGTCTGGTCATGGCATTGCGCATGTTGCAGGAAGATTCTAGGGCGAGCGTGACCGAGATCGCTTTGAGCATTGGCTATGAAACCTCGGCGGCATTCAACAAGGCGTTCCGCAAGGCGCTCGAGACCAGTCCGAGCGATTTTCGCAAGCTGGGAAAAGACCGCCAGCACGAGGTGATCTACGCTCTGAGTCGTCCGAGACTATTAAAGGAGATCACGATGAACCTGACACCTGCTTTCGAGACGGTTACTCGTCCCCTGACGCACTACGTATTTCTCGAGAAACGCGGGCCATTCCAAGAGGTAGCGCCGCCGCTGTGGAATGACTTGATGCCCAGGCTCGAGCACCTGGAACAGCAGCAGATCCGCGAGTACCTGGGGCTGAGTGGCATTGACAAGAGCAAGCCGGGCGAAGACGCAATGATTTACCAGGCGGGAGTAGCTTGCCTCGAAAAACCGGGGAAACTGCCTGATGGTTTAGAGCACCGGGCGATCAAGGCCGGCAGGTATGCACGATTCCTGCTAACCGGGCCCTACGCCCACATTTGGATGGCGTTTGACCGGATATTTAAGAGCCTGGCAGAGCAGAAGGTGGAGCTACGTCCGGAGTTCTGCATTGAAAACTATCTCAACGACCCGCGGGCGACACCCGAAGACCAACTGCAGACGGAACTGCTCGTGCCGATCGCTTGATCAGAGGCTGGGAGCGGATTTCTCGAGCAGGTACGCTCCCGGACCTTGCTGCCCGCGGATGGAACGGCAGAATTCTTTCACGACGAATCCTGCTTGAACCGTGGCCGTGAAAGCCCCGCGAGTTGCCTCGCGCCATCTGCGAGCAAGCGCCATATCCGTTTGTTCCATGCGATCTATGTCGCCGGGGATCTCGATTGCCACGCGTTGTCGCGAGAGCGCGGTGGGAACATCCGCGGTCACAGGCACACCGTCACCGTTGAAGCGCACCAACGGTTCCAGGTGACTCAAAGCGTCGAGCACCTCGACCCGCGGGTCCCGCGCTCGAAGTCGGTCGCCAACTCTTTGCGATCCCAACTGCCATCTCACCCACAATCGATCCGTGCCGTTCGCATGCAGCGGGCTTGAGGTTTGAGGTCCGTAGAAATCCACTAGGTATTTCTGAGAAATGACGCCCAGCCTCGCAAAGTTCAGATGAGCATTGCGGCTGCGCAGGGGATCAAACGTCCAGCTGATTTCGTTCACTCCCAGCTTCAGCACCCGCTCCCGTTGAGCAAGTTTCAAGCGGTAGCCTACTTCGCGATGCCAATGTGACTCGCGCACCGCCAGCAAATGAGAATGAAACCCGATTCGGCCCTCGTGTAGGCTGGGAAACGCATAGGCAATGCCGACCATGTCTTCTCTCTCGAAAGCTCCCAGCCAGAGCGCCCCCGAGGCCTGCTCCGCGACGGCTGCGGTAAGGGAGGTGGCGTCGGCGTCGTCCAGGCTCCAGACCTGTTTTTCCAGCTGAATTGCGCGGCGCAGATCGGCGATGGACTCGAGCTCGCGGATCGTGAGGTCCGGTATGGCAGGGGATGGAGGCACGTCGGTTTTTGGGTGTTCACTATACGTCAGGCGACGGGAGGAGTCCAAAACAGAGATCCTTTTCACGAGAGGGAAGCTACGACCGGAATAGGGCTTCTGAACTCTTCCCTAGGGCTTCACCCAATGGGAACCGCAAGCGGTTGCCCATGAGCACTTCAGGAGCTCCGTAAAATTTTGTAAATTGTTGAGGAAAATCGACTTGCGGACACATCAAACAGGTGTCGAAAGCGGTACGATGGACAGTTTTCATCCTAAGGATTGTGAACGGGCATGCATGAACAAAATGGGTAAGCTCGAAGGGCAATTGACTCGCACTTTAATTGTGCTCTCGGTAGGTATTCTCCTCGCGCTCGTCCTCACGGCGTGCAACGGTGGATCACGCGCGCCATCCACCGCTCGCGCCAACGCGCCGCAAACCATGCCGGTCACCGTAGCTCCGGTCCTAAATCAAGACTTTCCTATCTACCTCGGTGGTCTGGGATCGATTCAGGCCTACTACACGGTTAGCGTGAAGAGCCGAGTGGATGGTCAACTTCTCGAGGTGAAGTTTCGCGAAGGCGAGCAGGTCAATAAAGGGGACCTGCTTGCGGTCATTGACCCCCGGCCTTATCAGGTTCAGCTCGATCAAGCCCAGGCCACTTTGTTCAAGGATCAGGCCTTGCTTCGCGATGCGCAGCTGAATTATCAACGCTACAAAGATCTGCTCGAGAGTTCCGGCGCAATGTCCCAACAGCAAGTGGATACCCAGAAGGCGACGGTCGATCAGCTGGAAGGAACGGTCCGCAACGACCAAGCCCTGGTCGACAATGCCAAGCTGAATCTTTCGTATTGCCACATCACAGCTCCCCAAAGCGGACGTATCGGCTTGCGACTGGTAGATCCGGGAAACATGGTCCATGCCTCCGACACGAACCCCCTGCTCGTGATCACGCAACTGCAACCGATTACCGCGGTCTTCACGCTGCCTGAAGACCAGTTGCCAACCGTGGCAAAACAGATGCGACACGGGTCACTCGAAGTGGACGCTTACAGTCGAGATGATTCCACCAAGATTGCAACCGGGAAACTGCTAACCATCGACAATCAGATTGATCAGACCACGGGCACGGGCCGATTGAAGGCAGTCTTTACCAATGAAGATAACGTGCTCTGGCCAAACCAGTTCGTGAACATCCACCTGCTGCTCGAGACCCGGAAGAATGCAACCGTCATCCCTTCGGCGGCGATTCAGCAAGGGCCGCAAGGCACCTATGTCTACGTCGTAAGACCGGACAAAACCGTGGAAGCGCGGAACGTGGAAGTTGCAACCACCGAAGGTAGCTTCGCCCAGATCTCGGGCGGGGTGTCTCCGAATGAAACGGTTGTGACCGACGGACAGGACAAATTGCAAAACAATAGCCACGTAGAGCCTCACACTTTACCCGCAACACCGGGCACGGGAAATCAGAGCGCATCGAACCCGGCCCGGCGCGGTAAACCGGGGCAGGCCAATCCCAATGGAAACAATCAGCCGCCTCAAGCGGGTACTCGCGATCACCGCAATCACCAGGGCGCTGCGGAAACCGGATCGCAGGACATAGGGACTCCATCGCGATGAATCCGTCGCGGATCTTCATTCTGCGGCCCGTTGCCACGTCACTGCTGATGTTCGGCGTGCTGCTTGTGGGAATCGTCGCTTACCGGCAACTGCCGGTGTCGGCGTTGCCCGAAGTGGACTATCCGACCATTCAGGTCATGACGTTTTACCCCGGCGCTGATCCGACGGTGATGGCGTCCTCGGTGACTGCACCGCTTGAGCGTCAATTTGGCCAGGTGCCCGGATTGAGTCAGATGACTTCGTCGAGTTCGCTCGGCAGTTCGATCATCACCCTACAATTTGGCCTGGATCAGGACATCGACATCGAGGAACAGCAGGTACAAGCGGCTATCAATTCCGCGGGCACCTACCTTCCCCAAGACCTGCCCAATCCTCCCATCTACAGCAAAGTCAACCCCGCGGACGCACCCATTCTCACGCTGGCATTGAGCTCGCCGACCCTGCCGCTCTCGAAGGTCGAGGACCTGGCGGACACGCAGCTGGCACAGAAGATCTCGCAGGTCACCGGCGTGGGCCTGGTGTCGATTAGCGGCGGCCAGAAGCCCGCCGTGCGCATTCAGGCAAACCCGACGGCGCTAGCGTCGTACGGGATCGGGCTCGAAGATGTCAGAACCGCTCTGGCCTCGGCGAACGTCGACCAGGCCAAGGGCACGCTCGATGGCCCCCGGCAGTCCTTCACCATCGATGCCAACGACCAACTGCTCGCTGGTCAGGAATACGCGCCCATCGTGGTGGCTTATCGCAACGGCGCTCCCGTGCGATTGAGCGACGTTGCAACCGTCACCGATAGCATTGAGAACATGCAGCAAGCCGCCTGGATGGGCACGGGCAATACGCTTGCGCCGGCGGTCATTGTCAATATCCAGCGGCAGCCCGGCGCGAACATCATCAGCGTAGTCGATCGCATCAGGAAACTACTCCCGGTTTTGCAGGCCTCGTTGCCATCCGCGGTGAAGGTGTCTGTTCTTACGGATCGTACCGAGACGATTCGCGCATCCGTCAAAGACGTTGAGTTCGAATTGTCGTTGACGATCGCGCTGGTGGTGATGGTGATCTTCCTGTTCCTTCGCAACCTGCGCGCAACCATTATCCCTAGTTTCGCGGTGCCGCTTTCCATCGTGGGCACGTTCGGGATCATGTATCTGCTCGGCTATAGCCTGAACAATCTCACCCTTATGGCGCTAACCATTTCGACCGGCTTTGTGGTCGATGACGCAATCGTCATGCTCGAAAACATCGACCGCTTTCTCGAAGCGGGAGAGTCCCCCCTCCAGGCAGCGCTCAAAGGCGCCGGGCAGATCGGCTTTACCATCGTTTCACTCACCGTCTCCCTGATTGCGGTGCTCATTCCCTTGCTGTTTATGGGCGACGTGGTTGGGCGGCTATTCCGCGAGTTCGCCGTAACCCTTGCGGTCACAATTCTCGTCTCGGCGGTCGTGTCTTTGACGCTCACGCCGATGATGGCCGCAAAGCTGCTGAAGCCAAGAGAACTCTCCCGACATGGCCGGTTTTATCAGTGGTCGGAAGAGGTCTACGAACGCATCATTCAATTCTATGGGCGCACCCTACAGTGGGTCCTGAGGCACCAGACCGCGACCTTGCTGGTCACTGCAGTCACGCTCGTGCTCACGGTCGTGCTTTATGTCATTGTCCCTAAGGGGTTTTTCCCGGTTCAGGATACGGGTGTGATTCTTGGCATCTCCGAGGCGCCGCAGAACATTTCCTTTGCGGCGATGTCGGACCGCCAACAACAACTGGCGCGTTTGATTTTGCAGGACACCGACGTTGCCAGCCTGTCTTCGTTCATCGGGGTGGATGGCACCAATCCGACGCTTAACAGCGGCCGCATTCAGATCAATTTGAAGCCGCGGGATGAGCGCACCGACTCTGCCTCAGCCATCATTCGCCGCCTGGCGCCGAAACTCGAGCGGCAGGTGCAAGGCATTACGTTGTACATGCAGCCGGTACAGGACTTGACGGTGGAGAGCCGCGTGAGCCGCACGCAGTATCAGTACTCGTTGCAGGCGACGGATTCAAATGAGTTGGCAACTTGGTCAGAGCGCCTCCTGGAAAAGCTGCGCTCTTCGCCGGAACTGCTCGACGTCGCAACCGACCAGCAAACCGGAGGGTTGCAGGCAGATCTGGTGATCGACCGCGACACGGCTTCTCGCTTGGGCGTCACACCAACTGCGGTCGACAACACTCTGTACGACGCATTCGGACAACGCCAGGTTTCAACCATCTATACCCAGCTCAATCAATATCACGTGGTGCTCGAGGTCGATCCGCAATTCCAGCAGGATCCAAGTTCTCTCGATACGCTGTATGTGAAGTCTGCCAGCGGAACCCAGGTACCGCTCTCGGCTTTCAGCCACATCCAGCAGAGCAATGCGGCCTTGGCAATCAACCACCAAGGACAGTTTCCGGTTGTAACTCTGTCGTTCAACCTCGCGCCCGGCGTCTCCTTGGGTCAAGCAACCAAAGCGATTGACGCTGCCGAGCAGGAAATCGGGTTGCCCCCGAGCATTCAGACCAGCTTCCAAGGTACGGCCGCCGCGTTCCGCAATTCGCTTTCAAGTGAGCCTTTGCTGATTCTGGCGGCAATTGTGACGGTGTACATCGTATTGGGCGTGTTATACGAAAGCTACATTCACCCCATCACGATCCTTTCGACACTGCCTTCTGCCGGCGTTGGCGCGCTATTGGCGCTGATGCTTACCGGCAATGACCTGGGAGTCGTGAGCTTGATCGGCATCATCCTGCTGATCGGAATCGTGAAGAAGAACGCCATTATGATGATCGACTTTGCGCTCGAAGCCGAACGCGACGAGCATAAGAAACCCGAAGAGGCCATCTATCAGGCTTCTCTTCTCCGTTTCCGGCCGATCATGATGACCACCATGGCAGCGCTTTTCGGAGGATTGCCCCTGGCGCTAGGAACGGGCACGGGATCGGAATTGCGTCACCCACTCGGTATCACCATCGTTGGAGGATTGCTGGTGAGCCAGTTGCTTACCTTGTACACCACTCCGGTCGTGTATTTGTGGTTCGATCGGTTGTCGGCGCGTTTTTCACGCTTCGGGTTCCGCCATTTCGCCGAGGAACCGGCAACGGGAGACTAAGTGAACGTATCCTCCCCATTTATTAAGCGGCCCGTCGGCACCTCGCTGATCACATTCGGCCTGCTGCTGGCCGGAATTCTCGCATTTCAGTTCCTCCCGGTGGCACCCCTGCCGCAAGTTGAATTCCCGGTGATCAGCGTGGGGGCTTCCCTGCCCGGGGCGAGCCCGGAAACGATGGCATCGGCGGTAGCGACACCCCTCGAACGACAGTTCGGGAGGATTGCCGGCGTGAACCAGATGACCTCAACCAGTCAAACGGGGTCAACCGGCATCACCCTGCAATTCGACCTGGACCGCAATATCGATGCTGCCGGACGCGACGTCCAGGCCGCCATCAATGCGGCACGAAGTCAACTGCCTTCCTACATGCCAGGCAATCCTACCTACCGTAAGGTGAATCCGGCGGACGCGCCGATTTTGATTTTGTCGCTCACTTCCGACACGATGACGCTGCCGCAGATGTATGACTCCGCGGATTCAGTGCTATCCCAGAAGTTGGCCCAGGTGAGCGGAGTAGGCCAGGTCTTTGTTGGCGGAGCCGCGCGGCCGGCAGTTCGCGCCGAGGTAAATCCAAATCTGCTGAATAAGCTCGGGCTAGGCCTGGACTCGGTTCGCAATGCCCTCGGTGCGGCTAACGCGAATCGCCCCAAAGGCGATGTTGCCAATGCCGTCAACGCCTGGGCAATCACCGCCAACGACCAGATCAAAGTTGCCAAGCAGTACGAGCCTCTGGTAATCGCCAGCAACAACGGTGGCACTGTAAGGCTAGGCGATGTCGCGAGTGTCGTCGATTCGGTCGAAGACGCGCGCGTGATTGGCCTGGCGGCGCATGGCACGCGCGATCAAAACATCTCCGGAAAGCCCGCCGTTCTCATCATTGTCTTTCGCCAACCCGGGGCAAACATTATCGACACGGTCGATCGCGTCTATTCGCTGATGCCGGAGCTCGCGAATTCCATCTCCCCCGCCATCCATATCGACGTGGTGATGGACCGCACGACCACGATTCGCGCGTCCGTGCATGACATTGAAATCACCATTCTGATCTCGGTGGCTCTGGTGATCATGGTGGTGTTCCTATTTCTGCGCACCGTCCGCGCAACCATCATTCCCAGCATCGCAGTTCCCTTGTCGCTGATCGGTACGTTTGCCGTCATGTATGCCTGCGGTTACAGCCTCGACAACTTGTCGCTGATGGCGCTCGCCATTTCGACCGGCTTCGTGGTAGACGATGCGATCGTGGTGCTCGAAAACATTACTCGCCACATTGAAGCAGGAATGACGCCGATTGCCGCAGCCTTTCGCGGAGCGCGAGAAATTGGCTTCACCGTGCTCTCGATGAGCACGTCGCTGGTGGCGGTGTTCATCCCCATCCTGATGATGGGCGGAATTGTGGGTCGGCTGTTCCGTGAGTTTGCGGTGGTGCTGAGCGCGGCCATCGGAGTGTCTCTGCTGATTTCTCTCACTACGACTCCGATGATGTGCGCACAGATACTGCACCGGCCGGAAGAAGATACCCACGGACGCTTTTATCGCTTCTCGGAAGCGGTGTTCAACGGTGTGTTGAGCCTATACCGCCGGGCCTTGACGGTGGTTTTGCGTCACCAATTCGCCACCCTTCTTGCGACTCTTGGAACCGCCGCTTTATCCATCTACTTGTACACGACCGTACCCATGGGATTTTTCCCGCAACAGGACACGGGCCGAGTCATGGGAAGCGTGCAAGCTGATCAGGACATCTCTTTTGCGGCGATGAAGGAAAAGATGGAGCGCTACGTGCAGATTGTGATGCACGATCCCAACGTTCAAACCATCGTCGGCTTCGCCGGGGGCAACACTGCGAAAAATCAGGGGCGCTTCTTCATCACGCTAAATCCGAAAGGACCCGAGCGCACCATCCCTGCCGACCGGTTCATCGGAGAAATGCGACGCAAGCTGGCTGCTGTGCCGGGCGCTACCCTGTTTATGCAGTCCGCCCAGGACCTCACCATTGGCGGCCGCATGGGCAATGCACAATACCAATACACCTTGCAGGGTGAAGATCTGAAGGAATTGAGTGCCTGGGCTCCCAGACTCCTACAAAAATTGCGCACCTTGAAGGAACTGCGCGACGTAAACACGGATCAGCAGGACCGCGGCCTGGATGCTGACGTCACTATCGATCGGGATACGGCGGCGCGCCTGGGGGTCACGCCTCAGGATATTGACAACGCCCTCTATGACGCCTTTGGGCAACGGCAGGTGTCCACCATCTACCGGCAACTGAATCAGTACCACGTGGTTATGGAGGTCGATCCGCGATATCAGACCACCCCGGCTGCATTGCAGGCGGTTTATGTGAAATCGTCGAACGGGCAAATGATCCCGTTGTCCGCCATTGCTAAGTTTGCCCCCTCGAACACTTCGCTCGCGGTGAACCACCAGGGCCAGTTTCCCTCGATCACCATCTCGTTCAATCTCGCCGCAGGAATTTCCCTTGGGCAAGCGACTCAAGCAATCGATGCCGCCGAACGGGAGATCCGGCTGCCAGCCAGCATTCACGCCAGCTTTCAAGGTACTGCGGCGGCATTCCAGCAGGCGCTTGCGAATCAGCCGGTGCTGATCTTGACGGCGCTGCTGACGGTTTATATCGTGCTCGGCATCCTCTATGAGAGCTACATTCATCCGATCACGATTCTATCGACCATTCCTTCGGCTGGAGTTGGGGCCCTGCTGGCATTACTGCTCACCCACAACGAGCTCAATGTGATGGGAATGATCGGCATTATCTTGCTGATCGGGATCGTAAAGAAGAATGCGATCATGATGATCGACTTCGCACTTGATGCCGAACGCCGCGAGGGTAAGTCGCCCCGCGACGCGATCTTCGAAGCCTGCATGCTTCGCTTCCGGCCAATCATGATGACAACCGCGGCAGCGCTACTGGGCGGACTGCCGTTAGCGCTGGGAACCGGGGTGGGATCTGAGTTGCGCCAACCTCTGGGTATCACGATCGTGGGGGGATTGATTCTGAGCCAGGCGCTCACCCTATTTACAACACCGGTCATTTACCTCTACATGGATCGCCTGCGCTGGTGGGTACTGGGGCGAAAACGCACTGCCCCAACCGGCCTCGAGCCAGCAGGCAGCCATGCGGACTAGAAGGCCGCCTCGCTCTTCAATCTCTTTGCTTCGCGCGAGCACCCCACTCAGGGGGGAGTTCTTCCTTATTCTGACCGGATTCTTGCCAAGCTCGTAGGTACAAGAGGCCGCATACATTTGCACAGATTATTTGGCTAATATTTCAAAAATCTCTGGCAGTCCGGCGGCAGACCATACATACATCAACAACCGTACCCACACTGCGCGAGATATTGGGACGCTAGTTTTGCGGATTCGCGGAAGCAGGGGTTGAACCCCCATTCTTTGTTGGGGCCGACTTTTGCTGCTCCTCCATATCTTCACGAAGCCTTTTGACAAGGTTGGCTATGCCTGTGTGGGTGCTCCAACTTGTGCCGACGTTCTTTGAGGCAGACCAAATGACTCTCTTGGACGAAGGTTGCCACACATCCAGGATAAAGTCGGATCGCCCGACGTTAACCCCTCCCGTGACACCGGGACTTATTACCGGAACGTACTGGCTCTCTCCCTTTTCGTACACGCGAATCACGAGGTCCGCATCCTTTATGTCCGACACCAGCGTAAAGCGTCCCCATTTTTCGAGTTCCTTGCGGCAGGGCTCCTCGAAGGGCGTTTCGTCAACCAACTGTTTCTTGATTAGGCTTTTGGTCTTCCAATAGCGGACGTGGCCGGAGATGATAAAAACCTTCTTTGCCTGCAGCATTGCTTGCATTGTGTCCGGCGACATCATGGCGTCCTGTGCCAAGGCGACACCGCAAAGAAGCAAAAGAATCGTCCATGTCATTGAAGCTCGCGCTGCTTTCACAAAGCTTCTCCTAGTGAGAACAGATTTGGGCGGGGTTCAACAAGTATGACTAGAAGGACCAAGGCCGCGGAAGATTACAAAGGTCATTCGCCTTAAATAGGCGATCTTCTGGAATTTCAAAGCATTTTCTATCCCCGCGAAGAAGCACCCACGCCGGTTTGCAATATCGGTTGGCAACGACACGAGAAAGGGATATACCAAGCCACCTCATCTGTTGCTTGGAAATCGGCGTCTCACTCAGCGGCTCGGGGGTTCCTCAGAACGTCTGAGATCGGCGACCCGCGCCGCAACTACCCTCCAACTTGTGTTCTTTCCACGTAAGACGAGCGTGGTGCGAATATCGCAGCCCTCTAGAGTAGGCACCGAACCAGGCGCAGTTGAAATGTCTTTTTGCGAAGCACCGTGAGTGTTCTTTTGCCTTCTGATACATATCCACAATCCACGTATCTGCGGACACCTTCCTTTGCACCCACAGTAGGCATTGCAGCGGTCCGACCGTTCGGAACATGAGGTATGCAGCTCGTTTGATGTTCTCGGGTCCAATCGCGTTCTGACCGATAGGCCCGTCCCAGGTTGCAGCGGAGTCAAAGAGCGACGCGTACATCTGAGCATTTTCTGAGTTTAATTGGCTTTGAAGTCGTTCCACTACGGTGCTAGCCAAATCACCTGCAAGAATGATGTTGCAACGATCGCTTGGAGTTTGCTGGGCTACGCAGCAGACCGCCAGAAACGAAACCAAGAGCAGCGAGAAACTCGTCTTCATTCCCCCCACCTCCCTCAGAGAGCGGAGAATAGCTGAGATGGCTACCGAATGGGCAATAAATCAATCCGAGGTTCCACAGTAAATTCAGCGAGCCGGAAAAAGCAAAAACAGAAGCGCCGGTGCGGGTGGAGTCACCAAAAGGAAGATTTAGATTCAACCACGCCTCAAGTTAGGCATCGGCGACAGAGCCGTGGTTCTGGAAAAGGTGTCAATTTCAACAACCCACACCGGAACCAGTCACGGTGATTCTTACCGCAATCTCGGGCAGGATGCCGTGGCAGGTTTCGAGAGCTTCACCCTGGACCTTGCAACATGACTTTTGCTTTGGGTGAACCGGTGCCGGTTGAGAAGGCGCGCTAATTTGATTGCGCCAATCCAAACTACTTCGATCGATGTCGGCCAAAAATGTGTGTCGGTGGTACACTGCCGCCGTTACTTTCGGAGACAAGAGATGCGTGCTTCTCTTTTTTATCGAATCGCTGCGGTGCTTCTGATGCTTTTCGCCGCCGGACATACATTTGGCTTTCGCCAGAACAACCCGGAGTGGGGAGCTGACGCTGTTCTTGGTTTGATGCGGTCCGTTCATTTTGACGCGCTTGGTTTCAATCGTACTTATTGGGACTTTTTCAGCGCGTTCGGATTCTTTCTCTCGGTGTTCCTTGTGTTCACGGGTGCTTTGGCGTGGCAACTGAGCCGCCTGCCGGCAGAGACGCTGGTACGAGTCCGCGGTATTGCGTGGAACCTCGTCGTTTGCTTCGCCGCGATCACTGCTTTGAGTTGCAGATTTGCTTTCACTATTCCTATCGTTTTCTCCGCCCTGATTACAGCCTGTTTGATCGCCGCCGCTTGGCTTTCAGCCAAGCCAATCGGCTGACATAAATCTCCGGTCAAGGTTGGCGAGAAATCGCCATAGGGCTCTCAAAACGGAACGTTCTTCAACAATACTGTTGCCCCTCTGATCGGATACGACAATGGCCGCGAACTGACGGATCCCAACGATCGCAAGAAATATGGCCTGGGCGAACAAACCCTCATGCGTCCTCTGGAGAGAAACTGCGTCGCCGATTGTCAGGAGAACTATCTCCGC
>Ga0070681_10000343_pt1 | contig 37554 bp, 45 predicted proteins | sample KBSC83BmetaG_FD_65650 | JGI IMG/M metagenome (GOLD analysis project Ga0070681, IMG submission 65650) | Corn rhizosphere microbial communities from Kellogg Biological Station, Michigan, USA - KBS C8-3B metaG | ecosystem: Host-associated > Plants > Roots > Rhizosphere | place: USA: Michigan...
TGCATCGAGGCCGACACGAACATGGTCGTGTCGTAGCGGATCGAATAATCGATGCCCTTGGGGAAGGCCTTGGCGACGTCGGCCATCGACTGCCTGACGGTGTCCGCCATGTCGAGCGCGTTCGAGCCGGGCAGCTGATAGACGGCGACGATCACGGTCGGCTTGTCGTCGATGAAGGCGGTCGAGCCGTACTGCAGCGAGCCGAGCTCGATGCGCGCCACGTCGCGCAGGCGCACGGTCGCGTCTGTGCCGGCCCCGGCCCGCACCACGATGTCGCCGAACTGGTCGGGGTCGGCCAGGCGGCCGAGCGCGTTGATCTGGTACTGGAACGCGGTGCCCGGCGGCGCCGGCTCCTGGCCGAGCTTGCCGGCTGCGACCTGGATATTCTGCTCGGCGATCGCGTCGCGCACGTCGACCGCGGTGATGCCGAGCTGCGACAGCTTCTCGGGATCGAGCCAGACGCGCATCGAGTAGCGTCGCTCGCCGAAGATCTGCACGTCGCCGACGCCGGGCAGGCGCTTCAGCGGATCGACCAGGGTCAGCGACGCATAATTGCTCAAGGTCACCGGGTCGACCGAGCCATCCGGCGAGAACAGGTTCACGATCAGCACGAAATTGGAATTCTGCTTCTGCACCGTCACGCCGGCCTGATTGACGATGCCGGGCAACTGCGGCGTCGCCTGCGTCACGCGGTTCTGCACATCGACCGCGGCGATGTCGAGCGAGTAGCCGACATCGAAGGTGACGGTGACGGTCGAGGAGCCGTCATTGGCCGAAACAGAGGACATGTAGGCCATGCCCGGCACGCCGTTGATCTGCTGCTCGAGCGGCGTCGTCACCGTGTTGGCGACGACTTCAGCGCTGGCGCCCGGATAGGTCGCCTTCACCACGACCTGCGGCGGCGTGATCTGCGGGAATTGTGCGACCGGCAGGATCTGCAGGGCGATCAAGCCGCACAGCACCACGATGGCGGCCAGCGCCGAGGCGAACACCGGCCGCTGGATGAAGAAATTGACCAAGTCCCCCGAGCCCTTCCGCTAGCTCCAGCCCGGCCCCGGAGCGGCCGGCGGGCTGGCGATTTACCGCGTGACGTAGCCTGGCCAGTATGGTACTGACCGGTAACACCCGGCGGAAATTAGAGCCAAGGCGAGGTGCGGTCAATCGTGAATGCGATGCAGCAAGCGGAGACGAGGCCGGCGCCCGACGCAGGGCTCGCCCATCTGCCGCCGCGCGAGCGGATCCTCGCCGCGGCCCGCGAGCTGTTCTATCGCCATGGCATAAGGGCGGTCGGGGTCGACGGCATCGCCGAGGCCGCCGGCACCAACAAGATGACGCTCTACCGGCATTTCGCCTCCAAGGACGAGCTGGTGGCGGCTTGTCTCGTGCAGGTCGCGGCGGAGGATGAAGCGCGCTGGCAGGCGCTGGCCGCAGCCCATCCCGATGCCAAGGGACAGCTGCTCGGCTGGCTCACCCAGCTGCGCGAAAAGATGATGGTGGTGGGCGAGCGCGGCTGCCCCTTCGCCAATGCCGCGGTCGAGCTGCCCGACAAGGACCATCCGGCCCGCCGCATCATCGAGGCGCACAAGCTGCGGCGCCGCGATTCGATCGTCGAGCTGTGTCGCACCGGCGGCCTCAGCGAGCCCGAGCGGCTGGCCGACGAGATCTTCCTCTTGATCGAAGGCGCCAATGTCTGCCTGCAGAGCATGGGGCCGAGCGGACCGGCCCAGCATTTCGTCAGCATGGCCCAGGCGCTGATCGCCGATCACGAGACGCGCGGCCGCCGCTAAGGTCGGAAAGCAGGAAGGGTCTAGCGGCCCGCCATGGTGGTCGGGTGGGCGGCGCTCAGGATGAGGCTGGCGACGGCCTCACCGAGCTTCTCATAGCCCGTATCGGACATATGAAGCCCGTCGGGCGCGACCAGCGCCGGGGTCTCTCCGGACTTGGCCCAGCGGGCCATCAGATCGAAGCGGCGGATGACCGGCACGCCGAACTCGGCGCCGAGCCGGCGCACCGCGGCGCGATAGGCGACGGCGTCCGGCGCCATATCGACGCGTGGCGCATGCTGCGGCTCCATCAGCACCAGATCGATGCCCGCCTTGCGCAGCAGCTTGATGCCGTGGCGAGCCGCCGTCTCGAAATGGGCGAGCGGCATATGCTCGAGCGCGTCGTTGGTGCCGAGCTGCCAGATCACGAGATCGGGATGGGGCTGCAGCACGTCGTGATCGAGGCGCCGCATCATGGCGTCGATATCGTCGCCGGCGACGCCGCGATTGGCGACGGTGACCGGATCATGGAAATGGAGATGGGAGCGCAGGTCGCGCTCCAGGCAGGCCGGATAGCTGGCCTCGACCGAGCTCGCGCCGACGCCGCTGGTCGAGGAGGAGCCGAAGGCGATGATGTTGACCGGCGCGCCATGCGCCAGCCGTGTCGAGACATGCCACAGGAGGCCGCTCGCCTGGGCCGGCAGCGCCGCCAGGCACAGCAGGGCGGCCGCTGCCATGCTCCCCAAGAGGCCGGCACGGCGCTCGCTCGCGCGCCGCTGCGCAGCCGAGGGGAGACGCGGGTCCATATGCCGACCTTATAGGCTGCGCTAGCGGCCAAGCTCATGAATTTCCTGTAATGTTCGTCGCCGGTCGTTGTGCGGCGCAGCGTGCGCGATGCAGCAATCAGCGGCGGCGATAGCTCAGATAGGCGGGCGGCACGCCCCGTTTCAGCGCCTTCGCCTCGTAGCGCGTTGCGATCCAATCGGCCGGCCGCAGCGGACGCTCCGCCGCCTGGCGCTGCGAGACGAAGGCGGCATGCGGCTCGAGATGGGCCAGCATCCAATCGACATAGTCGGCATCGTCGCTGGCCAGGCGCAGCTCGGCGCCGGGCCGCATGACCCGGGCCAGCCGGTCGAGATTGTCGCGGCACACGAAGCGCCGCTTCTTGTGCCGCGCCTTCGGCCAGGGATCGGGGAAGAGCAGGAAGGCGCGGTCGACCACGCCGTCGGGCAGGCGGTCGAGCAGGAGACGGGCATCGTCGGGCCACAGGCGCAGATTGCCGAGCGCCAGGCGCTGGACATGGCCGAGCGCCGAGACGACGCCGTTCATGAAGGGCTCGCAGCCGATGAAGCCGACCTCGGGATGGGCGTCGGCCTGGGCCGTGAGATGCTCGCCGCCGCCGAAGCCGATCTCGAGCCACAGCGCCGTCGCACGCGGCTCGAACAGGCCGTGCGGATCGGCGATCGGCCCGGCCGCCGGCACGGCGAGGCGCGGCAGCAGCCCATCCAGCAGATGCTGCTGGGCGGAGCGGAGCTTGCGGCCGTGCCGGCGGCCGTAGAGCCGGAGCCTCTCCTCGACCGCCTCCTGCGTCAGGCGAAGGCGGAGCGCAGCGATTCGACGAGGTCCGTGCGCTCCCAGCTGAAGCCGCCGTCGGGCTCGGGGGCGCGGCCGAAATGCCCGTAGGCCGCGGTGCGGGCATAGATCGGCTTGTTGAGGCCGAGATGCTCGCGGATGCCGCGCGGGCTCAAATTCATCAGCTGCTGCAGCACGCTCGAGAGCTTGTCCTCGTCGACTTTGCTGGTGCCGTCGGTGTTGACATAGACCGACAGCGGCTTCGACACGCCGATCGCGTAGCTCAGCTGGATGGTGCAGCGCTCGGCGAGGCCGGCCGCGACGACATTCTTCGCGAGATAGCGCGCCGCATAGGCGGCCGAGCGATCGACCTTGGTCGGATCCTTGCCCGAAAAGGCGCCGCCGCCATGCGGCGAGGCGCCGCCATAGGTGTCGACGATGATCTTGCGGCCGGTCAGGCCGCAATCGCCGTCCGGCCCGCCGATCACGAACCGGCCGGTCGGATTGACGTAGAAATTGGGCTCGTCGCACATCCAGCCCTGGGGCAGCACGTTGATCACGTGCGGCCGCACGATCTCGCGCACCTCGTCCTGGTCGAGAGGATCGGCATGCTGGGTCGAGACGACGACCGAGGTGGCGCAGACCGGCTTGCCCTTGGCATAGCGCAGCGTGACCTGGCTTTTGGCATCGGGGCCGAGCCCGGGGGCGGCGCCCGAATGGCGCGCCTCGGCCAGGCTCTTCAGGATGGCATGGGCGTAATGCAGCGGCGCCGGCATCAGCACGTCGGTCTCGCGGCAGGCATAGCCGAACATGATGCCCTGGTCGCCGGCACCCTCGTCCTTGTTGCCGGCCGCGTCGACGCCCTGCGCGATGTCCTGGCTCTGCGAGTGGATCAGCACGTCGCACTGGGCCTTCTGCCAATGGAAGCCGTCCTGCTCGTAGCCGATATCCTTCACCGCCGCACGCGCCACCTCCTCGAGCATGGCGGGGGTGATCGAAGCGGGGCCGCGCACCTCGCCGGCCAGCACGATGCGGTTGGTGGTGCACAAGGTCTCGCAGGCGACGCGCGCATAGGGATCGGCGGCAAGGAAAGTATCGACCACGGCATCGGAGATGCGGTCGCTGACCTTGTCCGGGTGACCCTCGGAAACGGACTCGCTGGTGAAGAGATAGTCGGCTTTCGCCACGGGAGGCCCCCTGTCAGGCATGAGCGGAAATGCCCTGAGGATCGGGGTCTCGGGGCGAGCGTTTGTCGCGCCCTTCGGCCCCGAGCGTCAAGCCAATTCCCGCGAAATGCGAGGCTTTGCCGGCGCGGCTAGTCGGGCTTAGCGGGAGCGTGGCCGAGCGATTTGGTGAGCTCGAGCAGGCGCTTTCGCACGCGCTCGTCCTTGATCCGGTCGAAGGCGCGGGCGAGCTCGAGGATCTCGCGCTTCGACAGCTCCTTGCTGTCGAAGGCCTCCTGGGTCTCGGCGAAGCCGCCCTGGCGGCCGGCCGTCTCGTTGGCCATGTCGTCGAAGAAGAAGGAGACCGGCACGTCGAGCACGCGGGACAGGTCGAACAGGCGCGAGGCGCCGATGCGGTTGGCGCCGCGCTCGTACTTCTGCACCTGCTGGAAGGTGAGGCCGATCGCTTCGCCGAGCTTTTCCTGGCTCATGCCGAGCAACGTCCGCCGCAACCGCACGCGGCTGCCGACATGGATATCGACTGGGTTGGGTTTGCCATCACGCGTGCCGCGGGTGTTCCGGCGAGGAAGCTTTTGTGCCAAGACGTCCGATCCAAAAGTAGAGAGACCGCTCATTTCAGAGGCCTTATATAGGCATACTATATTATGTAGTCAACGGCACCGCCCCAGGCGGATCTTCCGGCTATTGCGCGGCGTTGCGACGCGCGAATCCCGCCCATAGCAGCACGGCGGACACCGCGATCAGCACCGGCAGGTCGCCGAGCCGTCGATACATGGTCTCGCCGCCGATGCCGACCGGCAGCGAGGTATCGAGATCACCAGCAACTTCCAGGCCAAGTCGCGCGCGCACGCGGCCCCAGGCATCGACGACTCCGGACACGCCGGTATTGGCGACGCGCACCATGGGCACGCCATTCTCGATGGCGCGCATCGCTTCCTCCGCGAAGTGCTGGTACGGCCCGGTGCTGTAACCGTACCAGCCGTCATTGCTGATATTGAGCAGCCAGGCCGGCGGATCCTCGGGATCGATCACGGCGCCGGGAAAGATGCCCTCATAGCAGATGAGCGGTCCGACCGGCGGCAGGCCGGGCAGATGCAGCGTGCGCGGTCCGGGACCGGCGGAAAGATCGATGGTGCCGGGCACGATGCGGTTGATGGGCAGGATCGAGCGCAGCGGCACATACTCGCCGAAGGGGACGAGGTGCGCCTTGTCGAAGGTGCCGCGCACCACCCCGTCATGATCGAGCGCCACCAGGCTGTTCCAGATGCGCTGCAGCCTTCCGGTGCTGTCGAAGCGGGCGCGCGGCGATCCCGCGAGCAGCAGGCCGCCCGGCGGCGCCACCTCGGCGGCGAGCCGGCGGGCGTCGGGATCGCTCTCGAGGAAATAGGGCGAGGCCGCCTCCGACCAGATGATCACATTGGGCGGTTGGGCGGCCGGCGCGCGGCTCATTGCAATATGCTTCGCAAAATTGCTGCGCAGCTGATCATTTCGCCATTTGAGAGATTGCGGGATGTCGGGCTGCACGAGGCGCAGCCGCACGCCCGGCACCGTCGCGTCGCTCGCTCCGGCGAGGCGCGCCTCGCCGCCGCCGACCATGAGCAGCAGCAGGACCAGCGCCGCGAGATTGAGGCGGACGCCGGCCGGATCGAGCCGCGCGCGCCTGGGATCGATCAGCGCCGCCGGCGCCGCCGCGAGGAACAGCGTGACCAGGCTGAGGCCGTAGATGCCGACATAGGCGCCGCCCTGCTCCATCGCCGGCAGCTCGCTCCAGCTATAGCCGATGAGGTTCCAGGGAAAGCCGGTGAGGATGTGGCCGCGCACATATTCGGTGATCACCCACACCGCGGCGAGCAGCGGCACCCGGAAGGCGTTGGCGGTATCGAAGGCGCGCACCAGCGCCGTGCCGGCGCCGATGAACAGGCCGAGAAAGGCCGGCAGGCCGAGCACGGCGAAGGGCACCAGCCACCAGAATTGCGCGGCATCGATGAGCAGCGCATTGGCGATCCAATAGAGCCCGGCCGCGAAATGGCCGAGCCCGAACCACCAGCCGACCCAGAAGGCGGAGGAGATGCGCGGGCTGCCGTCGAGCAGCCAGACGAGCCCGACGAAGGCGGGCAGCAGCACCGGAACGATGCCGAAGGGCGGCAGCGCCAGGGTCGCGACAATGCCCAGCGCGCAGGCCAGCGCATAGCGGCGCCAGCCGCGCATGCCGATGCAGGCGAGACCGAGCGCCAGCATCAGCGAGGCGCCGCGCCGGGCCGCGCCGAAATCGCGGATGAGGCTCATCGGAGGAGGCTCCTTACTGGCCGGCGGCGGCGCGCGGCAGGTTGCGCAGGCGGAGGCGGGCGATGCGGCGCGGATCGGCGTCGATCACCTCGAACTCGATGCCGCCGCGCTCGAAGACCTCGCCCGTGGCCGGCACGCGCCCGGCCAGCGCCGTGACGAAGCCGCCGATCGTACCGATTTCCTCCTCCTCCTCGGCGACCAGCGAATGGCCGACCAGCGCCTCGATCTCCTCGATGGGCGCGCCGCCGTCGGCCAGCACCGTGCCGTCGGCACGGTGCTCGATCGCCGGCTTGGGGATCTCGTCATGCTCGTCTTCGATCTCGCCGACGATCTCCTCGACCACGTCCTCGATGGTGACGAGCCCGTCGATGCCGCCATACTCGTCGACGACCATGGCAAGATGGGTGCGGCGGGCGCGCATCTGCGCCAATAGATCGATGGCGCCGAGCGATGGCGGCACGAACAGCACTGGGCGCAGCAGATCGGCGAGCAAAGCCGGCTTCTTGCCGCGGCTCGCGATCAGCACATCCTTCACATGCACCATGCCGATCACGTCGTCGAGCGTCTCCCGGTACACCGGCAGGCGCGAATGGCCGGCCTCGACGAAGTGCGCGACCAGCTCCTCGAAGTCGAGCGATTGCTCGATCGCGATGATATGGGCCCGCGGAACCATGACGTCGTGCGCGCTTTTTTCGCGCAGCATCAGGATGTTTTTGAGCAGCGCGCGCTCATTCTCGTCGAGCGGCGATTCCTGCTCCTCGCGGTTTTCGATCAGCTCCTCGAGGACATCGCGCACATTCTCGGAGCGCAAGCCGAGGAAGCTGCGCAGCCGTTCGATCAGTCCCGCCTGCCGCGGCGCCTCCTCGCCGGCCGTCGCGCGCTCGGGCTCGGCGACGGGCTGGGCTAGGTGATCCTCGGTCATGGATGGAGCGCTCCGCTGTCCGGCGCGCCCGGGCCGCCATAGGGATCGGCGATGCCGAGCCCGGCCAATATCGCCACTTCGAGCCCCTCCATGAGGCCGGCCTGCTCCTCCTCCTGATGATCGTAGCCGAGGAGATGCAGCACGCCATGCACGAGGAGATGGCTCATATGGGCGGCCACCGGCTTGCCCTGCGCCTCGGCTTCGCGGCGCACCGTCGGCCAGGCGAGGATCACATCGCCCAGCTGCAGCGGCGGCGGGCCCTCGTAATCCTCATCCTCATCCTCGGAAGAGTCGTCATCCTCCTCCTCGTCCTCCTCGAAATCGTCGGGATCGCCGCCGGGAAAGGAGAGGACGTTGGTCGGCTTGTCCTGGCCGCGCCATTCGCGGTTGAGCGTCTGCACGCGCTCGTCGGAGGCGAGCACGATCGAGACCTCGCCCAGCTTGAGGCGCGGCGCGGCCGCGATCAGCGCCGCGCGCGCGGCGCGCTCCACCAGAGTTTCGAGACTCATGCCCGCCGGCGCGGCCTCTTGCCAGCCGCTCTCCTCGATCGATAACAGGATGTCGACGGCTCCGCCCATGGCGCGCCCATCATGACCTCTTCAAAACCGTCCGGCCGCCGGCTATACGCCCGAGCCGGGCGGCTGCGCCAGCCGGTTATCCTGCGCGTTATAGGCGCGGACGATGCGCGTGACCATAGGGTGCCGCACCACATCGGCGTCCGTGAAACGCACGAAAGTGGCGCCGTCCATGCCGTCCAGGGTCTCGACCGCGTCGCGCAGGCCCGACTTGGCGCCCAGCGGCAGATCGACCTGGCTGAGGTCGCCGGTCACCGCCATGCGGCTGTTCTCGCCCATCCGGGTCAGGAACATCTTCATCTGGGTCGGGGTCGTGTTCTGCGCCTCGTCGAGAATGATGAAGGCGTTGGACAGCGTGCGACCGCGCATGAAGGCGAGCGGCGCCACCTCGATCTCGCCGTTGGAGATGCGCTTCACCACCTGATCGGCCGGCAGCATGTCGTAGAGCGCGTCATAGAGCGGCCTCAGATAGGGATCGATCTTCTCGCGCAGATCGCCGGGCAGGAAACCCAGCCGCTCGCCGGCCTCGACGGCCGGGCGCGACAGGATGATGCGGTTGACGCGACCGGCCAGCAGCAGCGACACGGCGACCGCGACCGCGAGATAGGTCTTGCCCGTGCCGGCGGGCCCGATTCCGAACACCAGCTCGAAGTCGCGCAGCGCCTGCAGATAGGTGCGTTGCGTCGGCGAGCGCGCCTCGACGATGCGCCGCCGCGTGCGGATCGTCAGATCCTCGCCGAAGGGGTTGTCCGCCTCTTCGCCGACGATGTCGGACATGCGCACCGCGGCGTCGACCTCGCCCATATCGATCGGCCTGCCCTTGCGCACGCGCTTGTGCAGCGACAGGAGCGCGCCCTTCGCCGTCTCGGCGGGGCCGCTCGGCCCGGTGATCGCCAGGCGATTGCCGCGCGATGTGATGGAGACGCCGAGCAGCTGCTCGAGGCGCGCAAGGTTGCGATCGTGCTCGCCGAACAGGAGCGGCAGCAGGCTGTTGTCCTCGAACTCGAGGAACAACGGCTCGATGCTGTGCTCGGCCGCGCGCTTGGCCGCATGCGCCGTCAAGCGGAAACCCTCATCCTGTCATGCATGCAATCATTCCCTTCGCTGACCAGACGACCACTCAGGCTAAAGGCATGCTCGGCCTCGAGCAGAACCGGACGCTCCTGGCCGATGAGCTCGGCCGGCGCCGCGACATGCACGGGCTGCAGATACGGGGTTCGCCCGACGAGCTGGCCGGGATGGCGGCCGGGCTTCTCGAGCAGGATCGGCAGCGTGCGGCCCAGCCAAGCACGGTTGAAGTCGCGCTGCTGGCGGTTCAGCAGATCCTGCAGGATGGCGAGGCGCTTTTCCTTCACGGGCTCGGCGATCTGATCCTCTGCAAGCGCCGCCGGCGTGCCGGGACGCGGGCTGTACTTGAAAGAAAACGACTGGGCGAAGCCGACGTCGCGGATCAGCGTGAGCGTGGCCTGGAAGTCGGCCTCGCTCTCGCCGGGAAAGCCGACGATGAAGTCGGAGGAAAGCGCGATATCCGGCCGCGCCGCCCGCAGCCGCGCGATGGCGGCGCGATAGTCGGCGACGGTGTGGCGGCGATTCATCGCATCGAGAAGGCGATCGGAACCCGACTGCACCGGCAGGTGCAGGAAAGGCATCAGGCTGTCGAGCTCGCGGTGGGCCTGGATCAGCTCGTCATGCATGTCGATGGGATGCGAGGTCGTGTAGCGCAGCCGCAGCAGTCCCGGCGTCGCGGCGAGATGCATGAGCAGCCGGCCGAGGCTCCAGCCGGTCCCGTCCGGGCCGGCCCCGTGATAGGCGTTGACGTTCTGGCCGAGCAGCGTGATCTCGCGCGCCCCGGCAGCGACCAGCCGCTCCGCCTCGCGCGCGATCGCGGCGACGGGACGTGAATATTCGGCGCCGCGCGTATAGGGCACGACGCAGAAGGAGCAGAATTTGTCGCAGCCTTCCTGCACCGCGAGAAAGGCCGTGACGCCCTGCGTGCCGCGCGTCTCGGGCAGCCGGTCGAATTTGGGTTCGACCGGAAAATCGGTGTCGAGCAGGCCGGCGCCGCGCTTGGGCTCGGCGGCCAGCGCCGCGGCGCGCTCGATGAGCTCGGGCAGGCGCTGATAGGTCTGCGGTCCGACGACGATGTCGACGAAGGGGGCGCGGGCGAGAATCTCCGCCCCCTCGGCCTGGGCGACGCAGCCCGCGACCGCCACCATCATGCGGCCGCCGGCGCGCCGCTTCTCTTCCATGAGGGGCCTCAGCCGGCCGAGATCGGAGAACACCTTCTCGGCCGCCTTCTCGCGGATATGGCAGGTGTTGAGGATGACGAGATCGGCTTCGGCGGGGCCCTCGGCGGCGGCGTAGCCGAGCGGCGTCAACAGCTCCGCCATGCGGGCGGAGTCGTAGACGTTCATCTGGCAGCCATAGGTCTTGATGAAGAGCCGCTTGGTCACGGGCACCGGACGCACGGCCGAGCCGGCGCCTCTATCCGGCGATCAAGGAGGGGAGACGCAAGTAATAGCGGTCCTGCCACTAAATGAACCCTAGCATCGGTGGGGCACCTGTCAAGTTCCGATGATTTGAAAGGTTTATTGCGTTTGTACGTCGGCAATGGCGGCGTCGGCCACCGCCGCTTGTGAGCTGATATAGGCAGCCGGGCGCCGTCCCGCCAGCGAGGCGGCGACCCCGCCTGCCACCACGGCGTGGCAATGCGCCGCCAGCGCCTTGCGCGAGCCGAGCGCCGCCAAGGTCACCGGCGGGTGGAAGGTGAGCTCGATGCTGGTATGGCCCAGCCCGGCGACGCGCCACAGGTGAGCGCCCAGATCCATATCGCCATACCAGGCGAAGAAGGGGATGCGCCCGCGCCCGATCGGTATGCCGTCGAGCCGCGTATAGGCGAGGGACACGGGCTGCACGGTGAGCGGCTCGCCGTCGATGGTGCGATCGGCGGCGCTGAACAGCGCCGATTTGAAGGGCAGCACATGGATGCCGTCGCCGCTGGTTCCTTCCGGGAAGAGAATGAGATCGTCGCCCGCCGCGAGACGCTCCGAGATGCCGTCGCGCTGCTGCGCCGTCGAGCCGCGCTTGCGATCGACGAACACGGTGCGTTGCAGCTTGGCAAGAAGGCCGAACAGCGGCCAGCCCGCGACCTCCGACTTGGCGACGAACGAGCCCAGGATCACCGAGCCGAACACGGTGATGTCGAGATAGCTCATATGGTTGGCGACGAAGAGCGTCGGCCGGCCCGGCACCGGCACGCCGATCACCTCGACGCTGAATCCGAGCAGCCGCAGGCACAGGCGATGATAGCAGCGAGCGAAGCGAGAGCCGTGCCGCCAGCCGCAGCGCAGCAGCACCGTCTGCACCGGGATCAGCGCCATGGTCGCCAGCAGATAGGCCGTGAGGCGGACGATCGCGAGCAGCGGCGATCCCATCGGACGCGCGCGCCGGCCTAGCTGGGGCCCGGCTCGCGCGCCGTGCGTTGATAGTGCTGGGCGTATTTGTCGGTGATGAGATCGGTCTTCACGATCACGCAGACATCGGTCGTGTTGAACTGGTGATCGATCACCGCGCCGTCGCCGACGAAACCGCCGAGTCGGAGATAACCCTTGATCATGGGCGGCAGGCCGGCCAGCCCGACGCGCGGATCGACCGCATCGGCCGGCAGCAGCTTCATCTCGACATAGCGCTCGGGCAGCGCGCGGGCGCGCAGCGCGGGCGGCGCCAGATGATGGTAGTAGAGATAGGACAGCGACATCGCCATGGCGCTCGGATCGGTGCCCGGAATGCTGGCGCAGCCGAACATCAGCGCGATCTCGTAGTGGAAGACGTAGGAGGCGATGCCGCGCCACATCAGCTGCATGGTCGGCCGGTTGCGGTAGCGCACGTCGACGCAGGAGCGCCCGAGCTCGAGCACGTTGCCGGGATAGGCTTCGAGCGGCGAGATGTCGTATTCGGCGGCGCTGTAGAAGCCGCCCTGGCGCGCCGCCGCCTCGCCCCGGATCAGCCGGTAGGTGCCGACGATGCCCTCGGCGCCGGCGCCCAGCCGATGGTCGAGCACCAGCAGATGATCGCAGACGGCGTCGAAGGCGTCGAAATCGCGCCGGCTCGCCGCGACCTCGGGCGAGGGACGCGCCGCCATCTCCTCGTAGAAGATGCGATAGCGCAGGGCCTGTGCCGCCTCGACCTCGGCGCCGGTGCGCGCCAGGCGTACCTCGAGGTCGCCGACGATGAGATCGCCAGGAAGGCCGACGTGATCTGCGGTATCGATCAAGCGATCTTCTCCGGCCCCAGCCCTTTTACTTGCCGGCGCCGCGTTTCAGCGGCACCGCGTAGAGCTCGAGGCGATGGTCGACGAGCCGGTAGCCCAGGCGCTCGGCTACCTTGCGCTGCAGCGCCTCGATGTCGGAATTCTGGAACTCGATCACGCGGCCGCTCTCGATGTCGATCAGATGATCGTGATGCTCCTCGCGCATCTCCTCGTAGCGCGAGCGGCCGTCGCGGAAATCGTGGCGCTCGAGGATGTTCGCCTCCTCGAACAGCCGCACCGTGCGATAGACGGTGGCGATGCTGATGCGCGAATCGAGTGCCGTCGCGCGGCGATAGACCTGCTCGACATCGGGATGGTCGGTCGCATCCGACAGGACCCGGGCGATGATGCGCCGCTGGTCCGTCATCTTCAGCCCCTTGTCGAGACAGAGGCGCTCGAGACGCGACGGTGCGAGATGCGTGGTCAAAACCGTTCGGCCTCCGTTTCGTCGCATGATAGACGAAAGCCCGGCACGATCCTATCGCTTTGCAACCCGCCCGGACCACGCGGCGGCCGACGGATTCGCCCTGTGCGACGGCGCGGGGCTAGCGGCTCGGGCCGCGGCGACGGGCGCGCGTGCCGAGACCGATCTGCTTGGCCAGGCGCGAGCGCTGGGTCGCGTAATTGGGCGCCACCATCGGATAATCGGAAGGCAGCTCCCAGCGTTCGCGATATTCTTCCGGCGTCATGTTGAATGCCGTCTTGAGATGCCGCTTCAGCATCTTCAGCTTCTTGCCGTCTTCGAGACAGATGATGTAATCGGGCGTCACCGAGCGCTTGACGGGGACGGCCGGCTGCGGCCGTTCGGCGCTGACCTCGGCCGGCGCGCCGACATTCACGAGCGCGGTGTGGACTTGACGGATGAGGCTCGGCAACTCGCCGACCGGAACAGGATTATTGGATACGTAGGCCGCCACGATTTGGGTAGTAAGGGTTGGAAGCTCGCGGGAAGTCGGCGTATCGGACATTTGTCTATCCTGGTCTGGGCGGATTTGCCTTTTCATATATGCGGGACTTCAGCAAAGTGCAATCGCTATGATGCAAGACAAGCCGCAAGATCGCAGCAATGAAATGCCCCACGAGCACTTCCTGGATATAACGGGCGAGGTCTGCCCGATGACCTTCGTTCGGACTAAATTGCTGATCGAGCGCATGGCCAGCGGGGAAACCGCGCTGATCCATCTAAATGCCGGCGAGCCTTTGGAAAATGTCCCGCGGTCTATCCGTGAGCACGGCCACGTAATCGTCAATATTGGTGCGCTCGATCCGGCCAATCCCACCGGCCGGCATTTCTTATTCTTGCGCAAGTCCTGAGCTCGGGCTCGGCAGCAGAGCTCGCTGGCGGACATAGCAATATCACAGGGTCCCGCGGCCAATCCGCCAAGTAGTAAATCGCCGCTAGTAATCCTTGCGCATGATCACGGCATCTTCCGGCGCCTTGTCTCTCTGCTGGTAATAGCCGCGGCGCCGGCCGACATCGCGGAAGCCCGCGGTGCGATAGAGCGTGAGGGCGGCCTCGTTGCCGCATCCCACCTCGAGATAGATCATGCGGCAACCGGCGCCGGCCGCTTCGGCCAGCCCGTGCTCGAGCAGTCGCCGCGCGATGCCGCGGCGCCGCGCCGCGGGCAGGATGCCGAGGGTGATGATCTCACCCTCGCCCACGGCGGCGCGCGTCACCAGAAGCCCGACCGCCCGCTCGCCCTCGAGCGCCAGCCAGGCGACGGCGCCGCTGGCGATCAGCTCGCCGAAGCTCGCCGCCCCCCAGCTCTCGGCGAAACATTCGGCATGGAGCGCTTCGATCAGCGCCAGATGCGCCGTCCCGGCCTGGACGAGACGCAAGCTACGGTCGCTCATTGGCGCAGCCGGCCGCCGGCGACCGGCAGGGTGGCGTCGGGCGGCCGCAGATAGAGCGGCGCCGCCGGCAACGGGTCGCCGCGTGCCCAGCCGGCCGCGGCGAGGGCGGCGACGATGCGCGCGTCGGGCGCGGCCGGCGCCAGGACTATGCCGTCGCGCGGCGCGATCAGCGTCGCGGCATCGCCGGTGACGATGAGCGGCGGCCGTGCGAGATGCGCGACTGCCGCGACCGGCACGGCCTGCGGCGCGTCGAGCGGCGCGAGGTCGCCGGCAAAGCGCTGCGCGAACACGTCGGCGCGCTTGGAGTCGATCAGCGCCAGCACCGGCCGGCCGGCGCGCTCGGCCTCGTCCAGCCCATGCGCCACCGCCGCCAGCGTGGTGATGCCGAGCACCGGCCTGTGGAGCGCGAAGCCCAGGCCACGTGCCGCCGCGAGGCCGACCCGGATGCCGGTGAAGGAGCCCGGTCCGATGGTGACGGCGATGGCGTCGAGCGCCGCAAAATCGCAGCCCGACGCCGCCATGGTGGCGGCCAGCGCCGGCGGCAGCCGCTCGGCATGACCGCGGGCGAGCGCCTCGCGGTGATGCGCGAGCAGGATGCCGTCGCGCATGACGGCGACCGAGATCGCCGGCCCGCTGGCATCGAGCGCCAGCAGCAGGCTCATGGGCTGAGACTCGTCCGGCGGCGCATGCTAATTCCTGAGCCGAGGGGAATGGCAGGCAGGCGGGGCGGGGCGTGCTGGTCGAGATCGGAGCGGAGGACTACGGAGTCGAGCTGGCGCTGGCCTATGCGACCGACGAGAATTTCACCGGCCATGCCGTCTATCGACGCGCCGCCGCCTATCTCCATCCCGATGCCGCGGCGCATCTCGGCCGCGCCGCGGCACTCGCCGCACCGCTCGGTCTGAAGCTCAGGATCTTCGACGCCTTCCGCCCGTCGGAGGCGCAATGGAAGCTGTGGGAGCACACGCCCGATCCCATGTTCCTCGCCGATCCGCGCCGCGGCTCGCCGCATTCGCGCGGCGTCGCCGTCGATCTCACGCTGGTCGAGCGCGGCGGCCGGGCGCTCGAGATGGGCACGCCCTTCGACGATTTCACGCCCCGATCCTGGCATGCCGACGTCACCATCTCGCCCGAAGCGCAGCGCAACCGGCTGCTGCTGCTCGGCCTCATGAGCGCCGCGGGCTGGGATTTCTATTCGAAGGAATGGTGGCATTATCAGCTCTTCAACGCCCGCGCCTATCCGCTTTACAGCGATACCGCCCTCAAGCTCGGCTTGATGAGCGCCTGACCGGCGCTTCGTCAAGAACAAGCGGCGGCGGCCCCGGCAGCGAACCGTGCGAGCGCGAGGGACTTGCCTTTTACGATGCTCGGACCGAATGTGACGTTGATGCCTAAAATTGCTCGTATCCCGAGCAGCGGCGCAGGCCGCGGCTGGCGCGAGCTGGCTCTGGCGGTCTGCGTCCTCGCCGTCATGAGCGGCGTCGGCAGCGAGGCCGTGCGCGCCCAGACAGCGGCCGAGGCCGCCCTCGGCCGCGCCGTCGTCTTTGCCTATAGCCGCTTCGGCGACGATGTCGAAGGCGGCGCCAGCACCGTCGATCTCGACCGCCTGCAGGAGCATATCGACGAGCTGAAGGGCGGCGACTACAAGGTCCTGCCCTTGCCCGAGATCGTGGCGGCGTTCAAATCCGGACGCCTGCTTCCCGACCGCACCGTCGCCATCACCATCGACGAGGCCGATCGCTCGGTCTACACGCAAGCCTGGCCGCGCCTGAAGGCTGCCGGCCTGCCTTTCACCATTTTCGTGGCGACGGACAGCGTCGATCGCAACAGCGGCAGCAGCATGAGCTGGTCGCAGCTGCGCGAGCTCGCCGCCGACGGCGTCACCATCGGCAGCGAGACCGCCTCGCATGCCCATCTCGTCGGCGAGGACCGTGCCTATGTCATCGGCCAGATCGCGCGCGCCAACGAGCGCATCAATGCCGAGCTCGGCATCCGTCCGACGCTCTTCGCCTATCCCTATGGCGAGTATGACGATGCGATGCGCGAGATCGTCAAGGGACAAGGCTTCGACGCGGCTTTCGGCCAGCAATCGGGCGTCGCGCACAGCCGCGCCGATCGCTATGCGCTGCCGCGATTCACGCTGAGCGATCCCTATGGCAGCATCGAGCGGTTCCGCCTCGCGGCGCAATCGCTGCCGCTGCTGGTCAGCGATATGACGCCCGATCCGGTGCCGGCCGACAACCCGCCCGATTTCGCCTTCACGATCGATCCGCTGATGGGCGATATCGGCACGCTCGCCTGCTTCGCCAGCGATTTCGGCGCGCTCGGTATCGAGCGCCTGGGCGATCGCCGGGTGGCGCTGCGCTTTCCCGACGCGCTGCCGCCCGGCCGCGAGCGCATCAACTGCACCATGCCGGCGAGCGGCGGACGCTGGCGCTGGTACGGCATCCAGCTGCTGGTGCCGGAAGAGCTGGGAAGAGATTAGTTGATATTGGGCGCGCGCGGCGCCGGCTGATCGGAGATCTCGACCGAGGCGCGACGCAGCCGCGTGCGATCGAAGGCCGCGAGATCGTTGCTGCGCATCAGCGAGCGGATGCGCTGGGTGTAGCTTGGGCCCTGCTCGGAATAGCGCGTGAGATAGCCGACCAGGAGCGGTCCGCTCGGCACCGTCCCGGCCGCCCGCAGCGCGGCGCGGGCGGTGCGGAATTCGCCATAGGCGCGGTGCGTGTTGAGGTTGCGCACATAGGCGCTCACCGCCGCCGCCAGATCATCGAACCGTTTCAGGCGCGGCACCAGCCGGCCCTCGGACTGCTCGGTCTCGACGAACTCGCGCTGGCCGAACAGGGCATTGCCGTCGCGCGCGAAGACCGAGCGGCCCCAGCCGCTCTCGGTCGCCGCCTGCGCCAGGGCGAGCGACGGCGGCACCATGTCGGCGCGGCGCAGCAGCTCGGCCTTGTCCCAGCTGTCGAGCCGGAACTCGGCCAGCAGCGTTGCTTCGCGTTGCCCGATCGCCGGATCCGGCGCAGGCGCCTTGAGCGCCGCATCGATCTCGGCGATCTCGCCGCGCCAGGCGAGATTGCGCTCGTTGGCCTGGACGATGAGCGGCAGCAGCGTGCCGAGGAACAATGCCTTGCGGCGGCGCGATTCGGGCTCCTCGGCGAGATCGGCCGGCAGCCGGTCGAGGAACAGGCTCGGCACGTCGCTGCCCGGCGCGATCTTGTAGTCGAGCGCCGCGAAGAGCTGGCTCAGCGCCGCGACGGTGGCGAGCGACGGGGCGGGATCGCCGGGCAGCACCTGATCCTCGTCGGGCCGGGCTCCATAACCCTCGGCGATCACGGCGCCGGGCTTGCGATCGGGCATCAGCCGGTCGGCGCGCAGCAGGACCGGCACGCGCCTGCCGTCGGCCAGCCGGGGCTCGGGCAGCGACACCAGCACGAGCGGCGGCTTGCGCGGGGCCGGCGCCATGGCGAAGTGCGGCGCGCGCCGCCGCAGCGCGACCACGGGTCGCGGCGGCGTGCTCGCGAGCGCGATGCGGACCACCGGACGCGGCGGAATATCGGGATGGGCGGCGAGCAGGATGAGCGCGCCGAAGGCCGCCTCGAGCGCGAGCAGGCCGACGCCGGCGCGCAGCAGGGCGCGGGCCGGCGCAGGCGACGAAGCGGCGATGGGGGGCGGCTCGTGCTGGATCATCGTCGGGCCGCCGGTGGATCGGTTCGTGGCTTAGGCTACGGCACGAACCGAGGTCACCTCGGGCACGTAGTGCCGGAGCATGTTCTCGATGCCCATCTTCAGGGTCGCGGTCGAGCTCGGGCAGCCCGAGCAGGAGCCTTGCATGTGCAGCAGCACGACGCCGTTCTCGAAGCCGCGGAAGATGATGTCGCCGCCATCCTGGGCCACGGCCGGCCGCACGCGCGTGTCGAGCAGCTCCTTGATCTGGGCCACGATCTCGCCGTCCTCGGTGGCGAAGCTTTCCTCGGCCGCCTCGCCATCCGCGGTGACCACGGCCTCGCCGGCGGTGAAATGCTGCATGATGGCGCCGAGAATCTCGGGCTTGAGAGGCTGCCAATCGCGGGCGCCGTCCTTGGTGATGGTGATGAAGTCGGCGCCGAGGAATACCGCCGTCACGCCCTCGACGCCGAACAGGCGCTGCGCCAATGGCGAGCGGCCGGCTTCGGCCGGGCTGGTGAAGGTGGCGGTGCCGGAGGTCATCACGACCCGCCCCGGCAGGAATTTGAGCGTCGCCGGATTCGGCGTCGTCTCGGTCTGGATGAACATTGTCGGACCTTGGCTGAACCGCGAGACTATTGGGACCAAGTTGGTCCGATTCAGCCCTGGAATCAAGGTGACGAATTTGCCGGGTTGGCCGGCGCCGGCCTGTTTGGCCGCGAAAATCCTCGGCTTTTTGGCTCCCGGGCGGCCGGCAGCGGACTAGCCGCGCCCGGCCTGCCGTCTAAGAGCCGCGAGCCCACGCGGAATGGAGGCCTTTCTCACGCGCAAATGGCAGCGCGAGCTCGACTACCGGCTGATCAAGGAGGTGTGGGCCTTCAGGCCAGGATTGCGATCTGCGCGTCGTCGAGCGAGCCCGGCACGATGGTGACCGGCACGCGCAGGCGGCCCGCCACCTTGTTGACGAGATGCGCGACCAGCGGGCCCGGTCCCTCGGGCCCGGACGCGGCGCCGAGCACCAGGATCGAGATGGAGGTGTCCTCCTCGATCAGCTGCAGCAGCTCGTCGCGCACCTGGCCTTCGCGCATATAGAACACCGCCGCCTGGCCCGACAGGCTGTGCACCTCCTCGGCGACCCGCAGCAGCAGGGCCTCGGCCTCGGCGCGGCGTTCCTCGCGCATGAGATCCTCGACCGCCATCCATTGCTGCGAATCGGCGGGCTCGATCACGGCGAGCAGTGCCACGCGTCCCGCCGTCCGGCGCGCCCGCAGGCAGGCGTAATGCAGCGCCGGCTTGAGCTCCGGCGTGTCGTCGACGACGACCAGGAAGATCCGGTTGGATGTGGCCGGCTCGGCCATGCGACTCACACCCGCCTGAAAAGGAAGCTGCCGAGCCATCCTGCCACCACCGCGAGCGCGACGGCAACGAACCCATAGAGCAGGCTGCGGCGATCGGCGAAATCCTGGATATCGGCGCTCACCCCGGACTGGCTCACCAGGAGCGGCGTGGTCTGCGCGCCCGTCACCTGCCCGTTGCGGAAGAGATAGACCGAGACCTGATAGGCGCCGGTCGGCAGGTCGGGCGGCAGAGTGACATTGGTCCGGAAGAGCTGCCGGCCGACGAACAGCACGCGTCCGGGCTGGATCGGAAACAGCCCGGCGGCCTGCTTCTCGCGCAGCAAAGCCGCCTGGAAGATGGCGCGCGCCGTGTCCGACACGCTGCCGATCGTGCCGAAGCTCAGCTGATCCACGCCGATGCGCTGGCGCGCCAACTGATCGCGCCTGGCGATGTCGTCGAGCGGACGCGAGGTGGCGACATGATAGAAGGAGGGCACGCCGGTGAATGTGATGCTGCTGCCATTGGCCCACAGCCCGAGCAGCCGCTCCTTGCGGCGCACCGTGACCGGTCCTTCCGGCCCGCGCACCACGACGACGATATCGCCCGGCTGCTCGACCGCTCCGAACAGCACCAGCTCGGTGCCGGTGAAGCCGGTGGTGATGGCGATGAGATGCGAGCTGAGATCGGCGACCAGCGGCTGCGCCCGCGCAGCGGACGTGAAGGCGGCCAGGGCGGCGATGAGGAGAAAAGCGAGAGGCGCGTGCCTCACGTGCGGCTCGGCACGGCCAGCGAATAGAGATCGTCGGGGGTCAGCACCAGATCGACGAGCAGCTTGATGGAGACCGCCAGCACCAGGATCGCCAACAGCGCCCGGATCTGCTCGCCGCGCAGCCGCCCGACGAAGCGCGTGCCGAGCTGCGCGCCGAGCACGCCGCCGACCAGCAGCAGCAGCGCCAGCAGGAGGTCGACGGTGCCGTTGGTCCAGGCATGCAGGATGGTGACGGCGGCGGTGACGAAGATGATCTGGAACAGGGATGTGCCGGGCACCAGCGAGGTCGGCATGCCCAAGAGATAGATCATCGCCGGCACCATGAAGAAGCCGCCACCGACGCCCATGATGGCCACCACCCCGCCGCCCAGGAGGCCGATCGCGAAAGGGACCAGGGCGCTGATATAGAGGCGCGATTTATGGAAGCGCAGCTTCAGGGGCAGGCCGTGGATCCAGCTGTGCTGGTGCAGCTTGCGGCGGACGGCTCCGGGCCGGCGCTGGCGAAGAAGGGCCGGCAGGCTTTCGGCCAGCATCAGCCCGCCGACGGCGCCGAGCAGGACGACATAGAGCAGCGAGATCACGAAATCGATCTGGCCGAGGGCGCGCAAGAGACCGAACAGATAGACGCCGATCGCCGAGCCGACGAGACCGCCGCCGAGCAGCACCGTGCCCATCTTGAAATCGACGGCGTTGCGCCGCCAATGGCCGATCACCCCCGACACCGAGGCGCCGACCAGCTGGTTGGCTTGGGTCCCGACCGCGATGGCCGGCGGCACGCCGAGGAAGATGAGGAGCGGCGTCATCAGGAAGCCGCCGCCGACGCCGAACAGGCCCGACAGGAATCCCACCACCGAGCCCAGCAGCAGGATGGCGAGGGCATTGACCGAAACTTCGGCGACCGGGAGATAGACCTGCATAGCGCGACCCTGACGGCCGGCGCTGCACCGCTGGCCTCTGTCGCCGAATCTTACGCGCCTGCCGGCGAATTCCGTAAGGAAAAGACGGCGGTCAGCGGCGCGTGAAGCCGATCGTGTCGTATACCTCGCGCAAGGTCTGCTCGGCGATGGCGCCGGCCCGCTCGGCGCCCGCTGCGAGGATCCGGTCGATGGCGCCGGGATCGGCCATCAGCCGCTGCATCTCGGCGGCCATGGGCGACAGCACCGAGACCGCCAGATCGGCAAGCTCGGTCTTGAAGCCGGAGAAATTGTGGCCGGCATGGCCGGCGAGGACTTGCGCACGGCTCGACCCGGCCAGCGCCGCGAAGATGGTCACGAGATTGTCGGCCTCGGGCCGCTTCTCGAGATCGCCGATGCTATCCGGCAAAGGCTCGGGGTCGGTCTTGGCCTTGCGGATCTTGAGCGCGATCGTCTCCGCATCGTCGGTCATGTTGAGGCGCGAGTAATCCGAGCTGTCGGACTTGCTCATCTTCTTGGTGCCGTCGCGCAGGCTCATGACGCGGGTCGCCTCACCCAGGATCTGCGGCTCGGGCAGCGGGAAGAGCTCGACCGCGTAATGGCGGTTGAAGGCGCCGGCGATGTCGCGCGACAGCTCGAGATGCTGCTTCTGGTCCTCGCCGACCGGCACATGCGTCGCCTTGTAGAGCAGGATGTCGGCGGCCATCAGCACGGGGTAGGAGAACAGGCCGAGGGCCGCGTTGTCGCGCGCCTTGCCCGCCTTCTCCTTGAACTGGGTCATGCGGTTGAGCCAGCCGAGCGGGGTGAAGCAACCCAAAACCCAGGCGAGCTGGGCATGGCCCGGCACATCGGACTGCTTGAAGATGACCGAGCGCTTGGGATCGATGCCGGCGGCGATATAGGCGGCGGTGAGCTCGCGCGTCTGGCGCCGGAGATCGTCGGGCGCCGGCTTGACGTCGGTCAGCGCGTGCAGATCGACGATCGAATAGATCGCCTCGCCGCGCTCCTGCAGGCTCACCCAATTGCGGATGGCGCCGAGATAGTTGCCGAGATGGAGGTTTCCGGTGGGCTGCGCGCCCGAGAAGATGCGAATCATGGCGCGGCTTTATGGCGGGGCCGGCGGGGCCGGTCAAGGCTAGCGCAGATCCCGCATCTTGAACCGCTCTGCGGTTCGAGATGCGGGTGAAGATGCGCGCCTTACGGTGAAACATGCGGGCTCGCCCGCAGGTTTCACCTACCGGCCAGGGCGAATTCCGGTCAGGGTGACCGGAATTCGCCCTGGGTCATGCTCTGCGCCCGCGCCACGACGTCCTGCGGCATTGCCATCGCTTGCGCCACGATCTTCTGCAAGGCCTCGCCCGTCTCGGCACCGATCTCGAGCTTGAGGCTCGCTGCCTCGGCGCGGAACTCGGGATCCGCCATGGTCTGGTCGAAGGAGCGGCGGAGCGCCGCGAGCCGTTCGGGCGGTACATCCGGCGGCGCCAGGATGGGGCGTCCCATCTCGATGCTGGAGGAATAGAAGTCGAGCACCTTCCGCTGCGCCTCGTCCGTGACGAAATCGAAGATGACCGGCGCCTTGGTCATGGGCACGCGCTCATGCTCGAGGGTGAAGAGCACGCGCACCTTGCCGGCTGCGATCCAGCCGGGTCGCGCCTGCTCGAGCGACTGCACGGTGAAGCAGATCCCTTCGAGCTCGCCGCGCTCCATGGCGAGCACCGCGTCCTGCGGCTTGACATAGCCCTCGACCAGCTTGAAGCGCATGCCGAGCAGATTCTTGAGCAGCATCGGCGTCTCGCTGACCGAGGAGCCGGCGCCGGTGCCGCCGACGATGAGCTCTTTGCTGAAGAGATCCTCGGCGCGCTGGACCGCCGCGCCCGCCATGGCGAAGCAGCCGCGATTGACCTTCTCGGGACTGCCGATCCAGCCGAATTTCTGCGGATCGTACATCACGCCCGAGATGTGCATGACAGCCGCATTGGGGATGTTGCGCGTCACCATGCCGATGGCGGAGCCGTCGCGCGGCGCCTTGTTGTAGAGATAGTTGGTCGCGATGATGTGGCCGGCGCCCGGCATGTTCTCGATCACCAGCGTCGGATTGCCGGGAATGTGGCGCGGCCAATGGCGCGCCAGCAGCCGCGCCCAGGTATCGTAATCCTGGCCGGGTGCCGCGCCGAGGATGAAGCGGACCTGCTTGCCGCGCCAGAAGGCGTCCGGCGATTGCGCCGCCGCCGGCAGGCTCGCCGCGAGCGCGACGACGAGGCCGAGCAGAGCGATGCCACGCATCGGCTAGGCCGGCGCCGTCTTGCGCTCTTTGCGCTGCTCGACCGTCTCCGGCCGGTCGTAGCCATGCTCGGAAATATCGAAATTGTTACCCTCGGGATCGGTCGCGCGCTGCTCGGCATAGGCACGATCTTCGGGCCGGTCGGTCGGGCCGACCACGGCGTGAGCGGCGAGCCGGCGGGCGATCTCGTCGGCATCCTCGACGACGAAGCCGAAATGGTTGAGGCCGCAGGGCTTGCCCTCGGCGCGCTGGCGCAGCAGCGCCACCGTGATGTAGCCGTCGGTGACGAACAGGTTGTTGCGGCCGCTGCGGCTCTGGATCTTCATGTCGAAGACGTCGCAATAGAATTTGGCGAGCGCCTCGGGATCCATGCAGACGATCGCCAGATGCCGGATCTTCGGCATGATCTTCTCCTTTCGCAGTCCTCGGGCCGCCTCACGCTAGGCGCCGCTGCGGGCGGCCGCAACCGGCCTCGTGACAATGTAAAAGTCGCGGGGGCGCAGGCGGCGGGCCGCTTGCGGGCGGGGGCAGGCCTATGATCAAGTGGCGGCGAGCAGGCGGGCCGGCGCCTGCATCCGCATGCGGAGCTGAGCGTGGCCAAGTTCGAGGTCGGGGTTTACAACAAGCTGGTGGCCGAGGCGGTGGCCGCGGGCGAGCACCATCGGCATTTCCCCGACAGCTGGGCCGACACGCATTACATCGATGTCGAAGCCGAGGACGCGAAAGCGGCGCGGCGCAAGATCGAGGTGCAGCATTCGGAAAAGAACGGCTTCGTGATCCTGTCGGTCGAGCCGAAGCGCGACGACGCCATCTGATAATCGAAGCTAGACTACCGTGCGGCGATGGCCGGCGGCGACGGTGCCGGCTGCGGCCGCTCGGGCGGCAGGGCGCGCGCCGCGGCGAGCTCGGCCTCGAGGCGGCGGACCTGCCGTTCCTCGGCGCGGGCGCGGTGGCGCCAGCGCAGAAGCGGCAGCCAGATGAGGAAGGCGCCCAGCAGCAGGCCGACCGCGAAGGTGCCGAGCGCCAGCAGGAACAGCGGCAGATCGAGCGTGAGATCGAGCGGCCAGAGGCTGATCGGCACGGGTGCGCGATTGGCGACGGCGAAAACGGCGAGGGCCACCGTCAACGGGATCGTGACGATCAGCCAGAGGCGGCGCATGGCTACGCCCGGTGTGTCATGAGGCTCAGCCGGCTTTGCCGTTCAAGCGGTCGCGCAGCTGCTTGCCGGTCTTGAAGAAAGGAATGTATTTCTGCCCGACCTGCACGGCCGAGCCGGTACGCGGATTGCGGCCGACGCGCGCATCGCGACGCTTGATCGAGAAGGCGCCGAAGCCGCGCAGCTCGACACGATCGCCGCGGGCCAGCGCCGCCGCCACCTCGTCGAAGATGGTGGAGACGATGCGCTCGACGTCCCGCTGATAGAGATGCGGGTTGAGCTCGGCCAGGCGCAGGATCAATTCCGACTTGGTCATGCCGGCAAGCCTGCCCGCATCGGATCGCCCCGTCAAGCCTAACCCATTCCGAAAGCTGGGGTTTTTGGGTTCTGCCCAGGCCGGCCGGCGGCCCGGGCGGGGTCGGGCAGCGGCGCTAGCGCCGCTCGACCAGCATCTTCTTGATCTCGGCGATCGCCTTGGCCGGATTCAGGCTCTTCGGGCAGGTCTTGGTGCAGTTCATGATGGTGTGGCAGCGATAGAGCCGGAACGGGTCCTCGAGCTCGTCGAGTCGCTCGCCGGTATGCTCGTCGCGACTGTCGACCAGCCAGCGATAGGCCTGCAGCAGGATCGCCGGCCCGAGATAGCGGTCGCCGTTCCACCAATAGCTCGGGCAGCTGGTCGAGCAGCAGAAGCAGAGGATGCATTCCCACAAGCCGTCGAGCTTGGCGCGCTCGGCTTCCGATTGCCGGCGCTCGCGATCGGGCGCCGCCGTTTCGGCCTGCAGCCAGGGCTTGATCGAGGCGTATTGCGCATAGGGTACCGCGAGGTCGGGAACCAGATCCTTGATCACCGGCATGTGCGGCAGCGGGTAGATGCGCACCTCGCCCTTCACCTCGGCGATCGGCTTCAGGCAAGCGAGCGTGTTGGTGCCGTCGATATTCATCGAGCAGGAGCCGCAGATGCCTTCGCGGCAGGAGCGGCGGAAGGTGAGCGTCGTGTCGGTCTCGTTCTTGATCTTGATGAGCGCGTCGAGAACCATCGGGCCGCAGGAATCGAGATCGACCTCGTAGCTGTCGAGGCGGGGATTCTCCTTCGTATCGGGGTCCCAGCGATAGATCTTGAAGGTCTTGGCGCGCTTCGCCCCGGCCGCCGGATAGCGCTTGCCCTCGCGGACCTTGGAGTTGGCGGGAAGGGTGAACTCAGCCATCAGGCGCTCCTTGCTCGATTCCCCGCGGCGCTCAGTAGACGCGCGCCTTGGGCGGGAAGGTCGAGACCTCGTTCGACAATGTGTTGAGATGCACCGGCCGGTAGTCGAGCGTGATCTTGCCGCCGTCGTCCCGCCAGGCCAGCGAGTGCTTCATCCAGTTGGCGTCGTCGCGATTGGGGAAATCGTCGCGCGCATGCGCGCCGCGGCTTTCCTTGCGGGCTTCCGCCGAATGCAGGGTGACGACCGCCTGGGTCAGCAGATTCTCGAGCTCGAGCGTCTCGACCAGGTCGGTGTTCCAGATCATCGAGCGGTCGGAGATGCCGAGATCGGCCATCGACGCGATCACCTGCGCGATCTCGCTGACGCCCTGCCGCAGCGTCTTGTCCTCGCGGAACACGGCGCATTTGGTCTGCATGGTGCGCTGCATGTCGGTGCGGATCTTGCCCGACTTCAGCGATCCCTTGGCATTGCGGATGCGGTCGAGCCGGCCGATGGCACGCTCGTCGGCGTTCTTCGGCAGCTCCTTGTGGGCGCTGCCGGGCTTGACCAGCTCGGCGGCGCGATAGGCGGCGGCGCGGCCGAACACGACGAGATCGAGCAGCGAGTTGGTGCCGAGCCGGTTGGCGCCGTGCACCGACACGCAGGCCGCCTCGCCGATCGCCATGAGACCCTGGCAGACCGCATCGGAATCCTGCTTGGTCGGGCGCAGCACCTGGCCGTGATAATTGGTCGGGATGCCGCCCATGTTGTAGTGCACCGTGGGCAGCACCGGGATCGGCTCCTTGGTGACCTCGACGCCGGCGAAGACGCGCGCCGTCTCGGAGATGCCGGGCAGCCGCTCGTGCAGCGTCTCGGCCGGCAGATGCTCGAGATGCAGCAGGATATGATCCTTGTGCTCGCCGACGCCGCGTCCCTCGTTGATCTCGACCGTCATGGCGCGGCTCACCACGTCGCGCGAGGCGAGATCCTTGGCCGAGGGCGCGTAGCGCTCCATGAAGCGCTCGCCGGCCGAGTTGGTGAGATAGCCGCCTTCGCCGCGGGCGCCCTCGGTGATGAGGCAGCCCGAGCCGTAGATGCCGGTCGGATGGAACTGCACGAACTCCATGTCCTGCAGCGCCAGCCCGGCGCGCAGCGCCATGGCATTGCCGTCGCCGGTGCAGGTATGGGCCGAGGTGCAGGAGAAATAGGCGCGGCCGTAGCCGCCGGTCGCGAGCACCGTCTGATGCGCCCGGAAACGGTGCAGCGAGCCGTCCTCGAGACACCAGGCGAGCACGCCCTTGCAGGCGCCGTCATCGTCCATCAGCAGATCGATGGCGAAATATTCGACGAAGAACTCCGCCTTGTGCTTCAGGCACTGCTGATAAAGCGTGTGCAGGATGGCATGGCCGGTGCGGTCGGCGGCGGCGGCGGCGCGGCGCGCCAGCGCCTCGCCGTAGCGCAGCGTATGGCCGCCGAACGGGCGCTGATAGATCTTGCCGTCGCCGCGGCGCGAGAAGGGCACGCCGAAATGCTCGAGCTCGATCACCGCCGGAATGGCGTTGCGGCACATATATTCGATGGCGTCCTGGTCGCCGAGCCAGTCGGACCCCTTGACCGTGTCGTACATGTGAAAGCGCCAGTCGTCGCCCTCGCCCATATTGTCGAGCGCGGCGCCGATGCCGCCTTGCGCCGCGACGGTATGGCTGCGGGTGGGAAACACCTTGGTGACGCAGGCCGTCTTCAGCCCTGCCGCCACCATGCCGAGCGTGGCGCGCAGACCGGCGCCGCCGGCGCCGACCACGAGGACGTCGTGGCTGTGATCGATGATCTCGTAACTAGCCATAGGCTCTCACTCCCAGCCCCGCCATGCGACGGGTCAGCCGAACGCCAGCCGCACCACCGCCCACAGCGAGACGAGCCCGAGAAACAGGGCCGCTCCCTTGATCAGCAGCAGGCTCGCGAGCTTGGTCGGCTCGTGATGGACGTAATCCTCGATGACCACCTGCAGCCCGAGCTGGGCATGGTGGAAGGTGGCGACGATCAGCAGCACCAGCAGCACCGCATCGATCGGATTGCGCGCCCAGGCGACGAAAACCGGATAGGGCGCGCCGATCAGGCCGATGACGCTGGCGACGAACCACAGGCAGAGCGGCACCAGCGCGACGGCGGTGAGACGCTGTGCCCACCAATGCGCGACACCTTCCTTGGCCGAGCCGAGGCCGCGCACGCGGCCCAGCACCGAGCGCATCTCGCTGCCGGGCGTCATCAGCTGTGCCCCAGCGAGGTGAAGCCGGCGATCCAGGCGATCGCCGTCAGCGCCGTCGACACGATCAGCACGCCATAGCCCGAGGCGTAGCAGCCCTTGAGATCGAGCCAATGGCCGGTGTCCCAGACGAGATGCCGGATGCCGTTGCACAGATGGTAGAACAGCGACCACGACCAGCCGAGCAGCAGCAGGATGCCGAGCCAGGAGGCGAGGAAGCGCTGCAGACCGGTGTAATTGGCGGGGCCGAGGGCCGCCGAGATCAGCCAGCAGGTGAGCAGCAGCGTGCCGACGGCCAGCGCCACGCCGGTGGCGCGATGGGTGATCGACAGGATCGTGGTGAGCTGCGGCCGGTAGATCTGCAGGTGCGGCGACAGAGGCCGATCGCTGGCTGACATCTTCCTCGCACCCCGCCGCTTTGTTGGGGCGGCCTCCGCTGCTTTGCAGGATCAACCGCCCGGCTCGCGTTCATCTAGACCCGCAAGCCCCTGAGAGTCAACGCGTTCGGGCTTTGGTAAACGGCGGAAAACCGGCCGTTTTGCGAAACTCAGCCTTGCAATTCGGCGATGGCTGCGGCGGTCGCCAGCAGCTGTTTTGCGCGATCGACATGCAACTGCTCGACCATGGCGCCGTCGAGCACCGCGATCCCCCGGCCGCGCGCCAGGGCCTCCGCATGCGCGGCGACGAGACGCCGGGCATGGTCGAGCTCGGCCGCGCTCGGGCTGAAGATGCGGTTGGCCGCCTCGATGGTGCGCGGATGGACCAGCGTCTTGCCGTCGCACCCATAGTCGCGCGCCTGGACGGCGGCAGCCTCGAATCCGGCATCGTCGGCGATGTCGACATGCACCCCGTCGAGGACCGAGCGGCCGTGCGCCCGCGCCGCCAGCACGACCAGCGACAGCGCGGTCAGCATGGGCGCGCGACCGGGCAGGGCGCGGGCGCCGAGGGCTTTGCCGAGATCCTCGAATCCGAGGATGAGGCAGGCGACGCCCGGCTGGCCGGCGAGCGCGTCGCAATCGAGCACGGCACGCGGCGTCTCGATCATCAGCCACAGCGCCAGGTCGGCGCGCGCGCCGGCGCGGCTGAGGATGTCGCGCGCCGCGGCGATCTCCGCCGGCGTCTCGATCTTGGGCAGCAGCACGCCGTCGAGCGGCGCCCGGGCGATGGCGGCGAGATCCTCGGCGCCCCACGGGCTCGCCATGGCATTGACGCGGGCGATGCGCTCGCGGCGGCCGAAGCCGCCGCCGGCCAGGGTTTTCACCAGCGCCGCACGGGCCTCCGGCTTGGCCGCCGGCGCCACCGAATCCTCGAGGTCGAGGATGAAGCCGTCGACGGCAAGCTGGCCCAGCTTGGCGGTGGCGCGCGCGTTCAGCGCCGGCGTGAAGAGGACGCTGCGGCGCGGTCGCGGCGCGCCGCCGACGCCGCCTGTCACTCGGCGGCGCCCCGCTTCGGCAGCTTGCCGGCCTTGAGATAATCGCGCGCCAGCACTTCGGCGATCTGCACCGCGTTCAGGGCGGCGCCCTTGCGGAGATTGTCGGACACGCACCAGAAGGACAGGCCGTGCGGCACGGTGCGGTCCTGGCGGATGCGGCTGACGAACACCGGATCGTCGCCGGCCGCCTCGGCCTGGGTGACATAGCCCTCGTCGGCGCGATGGTCGATGACGGTCACGCCGGGCGCCTTCTTCAGCGCCTGGCGCGCCTGCTCGGCGGTGATCGGCCGCTCGAACTCGACGGTCACCGCCTCGCCATGGCTGATGAAGACCGGCACGCGGACGCAAGTCGCGGTGACGGCGATGTCGGGGTCGAGAATCTTGCGTGTCTCGACCGCCATCTTCCATTCCTCCTTGGTTTCGCCGTCCTCCATGAAGACGTCGATATGGGGAATGCAGTTGAAGGCGATCTGCTTGGTGAACTGCTCTTTCTTGATCGGGTCGTGCACATAGATGCCGCGCGTCTGCTCGAACAGCTCGTCCATCGCCTCCTTGCCGGCGCCCGACACCGACTGGTAGGTCGAGACGACGACGCGCTTCACCTTGGCGAGCGTGTGCAGCGGCTTCAGCGCCACCACCATCTGGATGGTCGAGCAGTTGGGGTTGGCGATGATGCCGCGCTTGGCATAGCCGGCGATCGCCTGCGGATTGACCTCGGGCACGACCAGGGGGACGTCGTGATCCATGCGGAATTGCGAGGTGTTGTCGATCACGACGCAGCCCGCCGCCGCCGCCTTGGGGGCAAAGACCTTGGAAACCGGTGCGCCCGGCGAGAAGAGGGCGATATCGGTGCCGCGGAAATCGTAGCTCTCGAGCGGCTTCACCGTGAGCGTCGCCTCCTCGCCGAACGAAACCTGGCGCCCGGCCGAGCGGTCGGAGGCGAGCGCCACCACCTCGGACACGGGAAATTCGCGTTCGGCGAGCACGGACAGCAGCTCGTGCCCGACGGCGCCGGTGGCGCCGACCACGGCGACCTTGTAAGCCATCATCATTCTCCTGAGCGGGACCGCGTGCGGCACCGCCGAAAAAGGGCCTTTCAGTTACGTCCGCCGGCCCTAAATTGCAAGCATTCGGGCCGGTTTTCACGGATTTGCGACAATGGACGAGCCGATCGACAGCTATGCCGCCTTCTGGGCCCATTACCTGCGCGCGCATCGCCGGCCGCAGACGCGGGCGCTGCATTACGCCAGCACGGCCGGCGCGCTGCTGCTGCTGGCGGTCGCCCTCGCGATCTGGGATTGGCGGCTCGCCATCGCCGCTCCGCTATTGGGCTACGGGCTCGCCTGGATCGGCCATGCGGCGCTCGAAGGCAACCGGCCCGCCACCTTCGGCCATCCGCTGTGGTCGCTGCTCAGCGATCTCCGCATGCTCGCTTTGTTCGCGACGGGACGGCTCGGCCCGCATCTCGATCGGTGCCTGGGTCGCAAAAGCGACATTCAAGCGCCTTGAAACGGACACCATCCCTTGTCACTGTGCCGCCGATGACCACCCGCTCCTCGGACGGATTGCGCGTTTTCCTGCGCGCAATGATGGCCAACCCCAAGCGAGTCGGTGCCGTCTTGCCCAGCGGTGCGCCGCTGGCACGGCTGATGGCGAGCCATGTCCCGCTCAACGATGACGGGCCGGTGCTCGAGATCGGCGCCGGCACGGGCGTTGTGACCGCGGCCCTGATCGACGCAGGCCTGCCGCCCGAGCGGCTGTTTGTGCTCGAGCTCGACGCCCGTCTGCATCGCTTCCTGCGCGACAATTTCCCGGGGGCGACCGTCTTGCGCGGCGATGCGGCACGCATGCACCGCCTGGTGCCGCCCCATCTCGTCGGCAAGGTCTCGAACATCGTCTCGAGCCTGCCCTTGCGCGCCATGGACAAGGCGACGCAGCGCGCCATCGTCGATTCCGCCTTCGAGGTGCTGAAGCCCGGCGGCAGCCTGATCCAATACACCTATCCGCCCTTGAGCCCGCTGCCGCACCGCGCTTTCGGGCTGAAGGCGCAGCGGCTCGGCCGCATCTGGCTCAACGTGCCGCCGGCCGCCGTCTGGCGCTTCACCAAGCCGGGCCGCGCCTGAGAGCTTTCTCGAGGCTGCCATCGGTTGCGCCGGACGCGTGCCCTGGCGCTCGCTGCCGGCGCGCATTTCATGTAAGAGCTGCTTACATGACCTGGCATGAGCGCGGCGGCCGCCGCTCCTACCATCACGGCGATCTGAAGGAGGCGCTGATCCGCGCCGCCCTCGATCTGATCGGCGAGAAGGGCCCGTGGGCTTTCACCTTCGCCGAGGCGGCGCGCATCCTCGGGGTCAGCCCCGCGGCGCCCTACCGCCATTTCCGCGACCGCGACGCGCTGTTGGCCGATGTCGCGCGGCGCGGCTTCGAACGCTTCGCCACCGCGCTCGCCCGCGCCTGGGACAAGGGCCGTCCGGATCCGCTGCGCGCCTTCGAGCGGCTCGGCCGCGCCTATCTCGATTTCGCCCGCGCCGAGCCGGCCTATTACGCCGCCATGTTCGAGGCCGGCCTGCCGACCGAGCCCTATCCCGAGCTTCAGCAGGCGGCCGACCAGTCCTTCGCCATCCTGAGGGGCGCCGCCGAGGAGCTGGTCGCCCGCCTGCCCGCCGACAAGCGGCCGCCCGCTTTGATGGTGGCGCTGCATGTCTGGGGCTTCGCCCATGGCATCGCCTCGCTGTTCGCCCGGGCCGATGGCGGCCGGCGCAAGCTCCCCATGTCGGCCGATGACCTGCTCGAGGCGGGGTTGCTGGTCTATCTGCGCGGCCTCGGGATCGGCGGCGAGCGATCTTGACAGCCGGCCGCCGCGGTCGTATGTGAATGTAAGTCACATTTACATGGACGGTCGCCATGTATGCCTTCACTGCGCAAATCGACGAGTTCGGTAAACCCGCCTGGATCGCCCTCACGGTGCTCGGCTTCATCCTCTATTGGCCCGTGGGCTTGGCGGTCCTCGCTTATCTTTTCTGGAGCGGTCGCATGGCTTGCTGGAAGCAGGAGAAATGGGCGCGTCGCCAGGCGCGCTGGGGTGCCGGCGCCGGCTGGGGCGGCATGCATGAGGCGGCCGACCGCTGGTTCGGCGGCATGCGCCAGCCCCGCTCGAGCGGCAATTGGGCGTTCGACGAATATCGCTCGGACACGCTGCGCCGGCTCGAGGAGGAGGAGCGCGAGTTCCGCGACTTCCTGGAGCGGCTGCGCCGCGCCAAGGACAAGGAGGAGTTCGACCAGTTCCTGGCCGAGCGCCGCCGGCCCGCCGCCTACGGCCAGGAAGGCCAGGCGCCGACGACCCAAATCTGATCCTTCGCCAACGAGACGGGCGGCTCTCTCGCGAGAGCCGCCCTTTTCGTTTTACGGACGAGGGCTTCGGGCTTACGCGCTGAGCTTGTCGAGCTCGCGCAGGATGGCGTCGCCCATGGTGGTGGTCGAGACGCGTGCCGTGTTGGGCTGCTGGATGTCGGCGGTGCGGATGCCCGAGTTCAGCACATTCTTCACCGAGCGCTCGATGAGGTCGGCATCCTCGTCGAGATCGAAGGAATAGCGCAGCATCATCGCAAAGGAGAGCAGCATGGCCAGCGGGTTGGCCATGTCCTTGCCGGCGATGTCGGGCGCCGAGCCGTGCACCGGCTCATACATGGCGCGCCGACGGCCGTTCGCATCGGCCGGCCCCAGCGAGGCCGAGGGCAGCATGCCGAGCGATCCGGTCAGCATCGCCGCGCAATCCGACAGGATGTCGCCGAACAGATTGTCGGTGACGATGACGTCGAACTGCTTGGGATTGCGCACCAGCTGCATGGCGCAGTTGTCGGCATACATGTGCTGGAGATCGATGTCCTTGAAGTCCTTGTCGCGCAGCTTCTGGACTTCCTCGCGCCACAGCACGCCGGATTCCATGACATTGGCCTTCTCGACCGAATGCACCTTCTTGGCGCGCTTCTTGGCGAGCTCGAAGCCGACACGCGCCACGCGCTCGATCTCGGGCGTCGTGTAGACTTGCGTGTTGATGCCGCGGCGCGTGCCGTCGGGCAGGGTGGTGATGCCGCGTGGCTCGCCGAAATAGACGCCGCCCGTGAGCTCGCGCAGGATCATGATGTCGAGGCCGCGCACGATCTCCGACTTCAGCGAGGAGGCGTCGACCAGCGCGTCGAACACGGTCGCCGGCCGCAGATTCGCGAACAGCTCCATATCCTTGCGCAGGCGCAACAGGCCGCGCTCGGGCTTCTTGTCGAAGGGCAGATTGTCCCATCTGGGACCGCCGACGGCGCCGAGCAGCACCGCGTCGGCGTCGATCGCGTCCTGCATGGTCTCGTCGGTGAGCGGCGTGCCGTGCGCCTCGTAGGCGACGCCGCCGACCAGCCCGTCGCTGAGATCGAAGGACAGCGAACGACGCTTGGCCATCCAGTCGGCGACGCGCCGCACCTGGCGCATGACCTCGGGCCCGATGCCGTCGCCGGCCAGGACCAGGACTTTGCGGTTGGCCGCCATCTAGCGCGCTCCGGCGCTGGACGCGCCCTCCCACAGCCAAGGCTGCTGCGTCTTGTGCGCGTCTTCGTAGGAGCCGATCTTGGGCGCCTGCTCGAGGGTGAGGCCGATCGAATCGAGGCCTTCGACCAGGCAGCGCTTGCGGAAGGGATCCATCTCGAACTTGATGCGTCCGCCGTCGGGCCGCACGATCTCCTGGTTGGGCAGATCGATGGTCAGCCGCGCATTGGCGCCGTTCTTCGCATCCTCCATCAAGAGGTCGACCTTATCCTGCGGCAGGATCAGCGGCAGGATGCCGTTCTGGAAGCAGTTGTTGTAGAAGATGTCGGCGAAGCTCGCGGATATCACGCAGCGGATGCCGAAATCGGCGAGCGCCCAGGGCGCGTGCTCGCGGCTCGAGCCGCAGCCGAAATTCGCGCCGGCCACCAGGATCTTGGTCTGGCGGTAGGCCGGTTGGTTGAGCACGAAATCGGCACGCTCCTTGCCGTCGGCGGTGTAGCGCATCTCCTCGAAGAGATGCTTGCCGAGGCCGGTGCGCTTGATCGTCTTCAGGAACTGCTTCGGGATCAGCATGTCCGTGTCGATATTGATCATCGGCAGCGGTGCTGCGACCCCGGTCACTTCGGTAAACTTCTCCAAGTCGAAACTCCTTTAGCGCACGAGATCGCGCACGTCGGTGAGATGGCCGGTGACGGCGGCGGCCGCGGCCATTGCCGGGCTCACCAGATGGGTCCGGCCGCCGCGCCCTTGCCGTCCCTCGAAATTGCGGTTCGAGGTCGAGGCGCAGCGCTCGCCCGGCTCGAGCCGGTCGGCATTCATGGCAAGGCACATCGAGCAGCCCGGCTCGCGCCATTCGAATCCGGCCTCGCGGAAGATCTTGTCGAGACCTTCCTGCTCGGCCTGCTGCTTCACCAAGCCGGAGCCCGGCACGACCATGGCGCGCACGGTCTTCGCGACCTTGCGGCCCTTGGCGACCGCCGCCGCGGCGCGCAGATCCTCGATGCGGCCGTTGGTGCACGAGCCGATGAAGACATGATCGACCTCGATCTTGGCGAGCAGCGTGCCCGGCATCAGGCCCATGTAATCGAGCGAGCGCTTGATCGCGTCGCGCTTGCCCTGGTCGGCGGCGCTGGCGGGATCGGGCACGCTGCCGGTGATGGGCAGCGCATCCTCCGGGCTGGTGCCCCAGGTGACGTAGGGGATGAGCTTCGACGCGTCGACCGTGACCGCGATGTCGTACTTGGCGTCCGCATCGCTCGGCAGCCTCTTCCAATAGGCGACAGCCTGGTCCCAATCGGCGCCCTTGGGCGCGTAAGGACGGCCTTTGAGATAGGCGAAGGTGGTCTCGTCGGGCGCCACGAGCCCGGCGCGCGCGCCGGCCTCGATGGTCATGTTGCACAGCGTCATGCGCGCCTCCATCGAGAGGTCGCGGATGGCCTTGCCGGTATATTCGATGACCGAGCCGGTGCCGCCGGCCGTGCCGATCTGCGCGATGAGGGCGAGCGCCAGATCCTTGGCGGTGACGCCCGGCGGCAGATCGCCCGTGACATGCACGCGCATGTTCTTCGAGCGCCGCGTCTGCAAGGTCTGGGTCGCCAGCACATGCTCGACTTCCGACGTGCCGACGCCGAACGCCAGCGCCCCGAAGGCGCCATGGGTCGAGGTGTGGCTGTCGCCGCAGACGATGGTCATGCCGGGCTGGGTGAAGGCCTGCTCCGGTCCGATGATGTGCACGATGCCTTGACGCACGTCGTTCATGCCGAAATAGGGCAGCTTGAAGTCGCGCACATTCTGCTCGAGCGTCTCGATCTGGATGCGCGACTCCTCGTCGGCGATGGCCTCCGAGCGGTCGCTGGTCGGCACATTGTGGTCGGCGACCGCGAGGGTCGCGTGCGGCTGCCGCACCGTGCGGCCGGTCAGGCGCAGGCCCTCGAAGGCCTGCGGGCTCGTCACCTCATGCACCAGATGGCGGTCGATGTAGAGGATGGTCGTGCCATCCTGCTGCGCATCCACCACATGGCTGTCCCAGATCTTGTCGTAAAGCGTTTTCGCCACGCCGCGAAACTCCTCTGAACCCGGCAGGTCGGCCGGAATTACTCTTTGGCCTCGGCCGCACCCGTCTCGGCCTCGGTGACGCGCTCCGTCCGCTCGGAGATGCGCGCCGACTTGCCGCGGCGTCCGCGCAGATAATACAGCTTGGCCCGCCGCACGGCGCCGCGCCGCACCACCTCGATGCCGGCGATGCGCGGGCTGTATAGCGGGAAGACGCGCTCGACGCCCTCGCCATAGGAGATCTTGCGCACCGTGAAGTTGGAGTTGATGCCGGCATTCTTGCGGGCGATCACCACCCCCTCGAAAGCCTGGACGCGCTCGCGCGTGCCTTCCACCACCTTCACCTTGACGCGCACCGTGTCGCCGGGCGCGAAGGTCGGCACCGGGGTTGTCGCGACATATTTCTCGATCTGCTCGCGCTCGATCGTTTCCAGGATGTCCATGGTCTTATCCTTCGGTTCCATCGTGAGGGCCGACCCCGGTCGCGGGATGGGCATGGTAGCTTCGCCATAAATCGGGACGGCGCTCGGCCGTCACGCGCTCGGCCTGGGCGAGACGCCAGGCACGGATCTTCTCATGGTGCCCGGACAGCAGCACCTCGGGCACCGCGCGGCCGCACCAGTCGGCGGGCCGCGTGTAATGCGGATATTCGAGCAGGCCCTGCTCGAAGCTTTCCTCCTGCAGCCCTTCGGCCGCGCCCATCACGCCGGGCAAGAGGCGCACGCAGGCATCGATCAGCACCAGCGCGGCCGGTTCGCCGCCGGACAGCACATAGTCGCCGATCGAGATCTCTTCCAGCCCGCGCTTGTCGATCACGCGCTGGTCGATCCCCTCATAGCGGCCGCACAACAGCGTGAGGCCGGGCAGCTCCGACAGTGCCCGCACCCGCTTCTGGTCGAGCAGCCTGCCGCGCGGGCTGAGATAGATCACCGCGTGCCCGGCGCTTTCGGCCGCCGACAGCGCCGCATCGATCACGTCGGGCCGCATCACCATGCCGGGCCCGCCGCCGAAGGGCGTGTCGTCGACGGTGCGATGCTTGTCGGTGGCAAAGCCCCTGAGATCGAGAGTCTCGATCTGCCACAGGCCGGCGGCCAGCGCCTTGCCGGCGAGGCTGGCGCCGAGCGGGCCCGGAAACATCTCGGGGAAGAGCGTGACCACCTTGGCGGTCCAGGGTGCGCCGGTCATGCGGCATCTCCCCGCGCGCCGGCGCCCTGCGGCTGATCGCCGACCAGCGAGGGCGGATCGACCCGGATGCGGCGCGCCGCGATGTCGACCTCGGGCACCACCGCCTCGGTGAAGGGCAGCAGCACGGGCTCGGCGCCGCTCCGGCGCAGCTCGAGCAAGGTGCCGGCGCCGAAATCATGCACCGCATGCACCAGCCCGAGCGGCGTGCCGGCCGTGTCGAAGGCGGCGCAGCCGATGAGATCGGCGTGGTAGAACGCGTCCTCCTCCTCGATCGGCGGCAACCGGTCGCGCGCCACATAAAGCCGCGTCCCGTTGA